>P_1C_Liq_3_UnCtyDRAFT_1000016_pt1 | contig 30860 bp, 32 predicted proteins | sample Pon1CUnioCityCA_5_FD_10231 | JGI IMG/M metagenome (IMG submission 10231)
CGATCCACGACCAGCGGCCGAACCGGCCGAGGCGGTCGAGCCCGCCGAACCGGCAGGGCCGGGCGGTGGTGAGGGCATCCTCGGGCCAGCCCGCGTGGTCCAGTCGGACGACGATCTGGAAGATGTGCGGGGCCGCGCCGTGGGNGAAGAGTGGATNATCGCGCTATCGGTCATGGCGCCCGAGGGGCGGCCCTACAATGGCGCCGCCATCGCCGAGGTGCTCGAGGCGGCGGGCCTCGGCCTGACCGATCAGGGCGTTTTCCAGCGCTCGCTCAATGTCGGTGGCGAGACGCTGGCGCTGTACACGGTGGCAAGCATTGTTGAGCCGGGCACCTTTGACCGCACCGATCCGGCGGCCACCACCACGCCGGGCATCGTTTTCATTATGCAGGTGCCGGCGCCGTTTGACGGCCTTGCGGCCTTTGAGCGCATGCTGGCTGCCGCGCGCCGGGTGGCCCAGAGCCTGGGCGGCCAGCTGCTCGACGGCCGGCGCTGCGACCTGACGCCGCAGGCCATCGAGCATTGGCGCGAGGCGTTGCTCGAATACCGGCGCCGGGCACGGGTCGCCGATCGGCGACCGGGCGGGCGCTCATGAGCGCAGCGGACGCCCCGGCGGAACGCGCCGCCCGCCTGCGCGAACAGCTCGAAACCCACAACTACCGCTACTACGTCCTCGACGATCCGACGATTGCCGACGCCGAATACGATCGGTTGCTGGCCGAGCTGATAGCCCTCGAGCGCGAACATCCCGAGCTGCAGCGGGATGATTCGCCGACCCATCGGGTCGGCTCGGCGCCACTTTCCGCCTTTGAAGAGCGGGCCCACGGCGAGCCTATGCTGTCGCTGGCGAACGCCTTCAGCGAGGCGGATGTCAGCGATTTTGACCGGCGCCTGCGCGAGGCGCTGGGGGTGGGCGAGATCGACTACATGGCCGAGCCCAAGCTCGACGGCCTGTCGGTCAATCTGCGCTATGAATCGGGTCAGCTGGTCACCGCGGCGACTCGGGGTGATGGCCGCGTGGGCGAAGACATCACCGCCAATGCCCGCACCATTCGCAGCATCCCGTTGCGGCTGCACGGTGATAACGTGCCGGCGGTGGTCGAGGTGCGCGGTGAAGTGGTGATCCGGCGGGGCGATTTCGATGCCCTCAACGAACGCCGCCTGGCCCGGGGCGAACGCCCCTTTGCCAATCCCCGCAATGCGGCGGCCGGCAGCCTGCGCCAGCTCGACTCGCGGATTACCGCCAGGCGTCCTTTGACGCTGTTCGTCTTTGGCATCGGCGAGGCCAGCGAGGCGTTGCCCGCCACCCACGAACAGGTACTCGAAACCCTCCAGCACTGGGGCTTTCGGGTGAACGACCAGGTCCGGCGCGTGACCGGTGTCAGCGGCTGCCTGGCCTATCAGCAACGCCTGATCGAGGCCCGCGAGCAGCTCGATTACGAGATCGATGGCGTGGTCTACAAGGTCAACGACCGCCAGGTCTGGCGACGGCTGGGCGCGACGGCGCGGGCCCCGCGCTGGGCCCTGGCACATAAGCTTCCGGCGCGAGAGGCCTCCACCCGCGTTAACGCCATCCTGCCCTCGGTGGGGCGGACTGGCGTCATTACCCCGGTGGCCGACCTGGAGGCGGTGGAAGTCGGCGGTGTGACCGTTACCCGCGCCACGCTGCACAACCTCGACGAGGTCCACCGCAAGGACGTGCGCGAGGGCGATGCGGTGATGGTACGGCGTGCCGGCGATGTCATCCCCGAGGTGGTCAGTGTGATCGAGTCACGGCGACCGGCGGACACCCGCCCCTGGTGCATGCCCGCGGCCTGTCCGGTGTGTGGGTCCGATGTGGTGCGGATCGATGACGAGGCGGCGCATCGCTGCATGGGAGGGCTTTACTGCCCGGCCCAGCGCATGGGGGCGCTAATGCATTTTGTCTCGCGCCGGGCCATGGATATCGACGGGCTGGGTGAAAAGCTCATCGAGCAGCTGGTCTCCCGCGAGCGGGTGCGCACCGCCGCCGACCTCTATGCCCTCACCCGCAGCGATCTGCGCGGCCTCGATCGCATGGGCGAGCGCTCCACCGCCAATCTGCTGAACGCGATCGAGGCCTCGCGCCAGACAACACTGCCGCGGTTTCTCTATGCCCTGGGCATTGATCAGGTGGGCGAGGTGACCGCGCGTTCGCTCGCCACACACTTTGGCAGTCTCGATGCCCTGATGGCCGCCGACGAGGAGGCCCTCACGGCGGTGCCCGATGTCGGGCCGGTGGTGGCGGAGTCGGTGCGGCGGTTCTTTGCGCAGTCCCATAATCGCGAGGTGATCGCGGCGTTACGCGAGGCGGGGGTCGACTGGCCCGATCCCGTGCCGGCAGCCGAGGCGGCGCCGACGCTGCCGCTGGCCGGGCGGACGTTTGTGCTCACCGGAACGCTCGAGGGGTTTAACCGCGACCAGGCACGCGCCCGCATCGAAGCGCTGGGGGGTAAGGTGACCGCCAGCGTGTCAACCCGAACGGATTATGTTGTCGCGGGTGCCGAAGCGGGCTCCAAACGTGACCGCGCCGACAAGCTGGGCGTGACGGTGCTGGATGAGGCGGGTTTCAACGCCTTGATCGACTAGACCGCCCCGCTGTGGAGGCGGTCGTCGAACCGGCGGTCTGGATCAGCCGTTGTCGGGCTGGGCCCAGGCCGCTTCGTAGTCGATCTCGGCATCGTTGCGAAGGCTCTCAAGCTCGGCCTGAATCCGCTCGTTGACGATGCTCATGCGCAGCTGACTGGCGACATCGGAAAACGCCGGCGCTTCGGTCTGCCGAGTGTCATCAAGCCGGATGACATGAAAACCGAAGCGGGTTTCCACGGGTTCGTCGGTCACCTCGCCCGGCTCGAGCTCGGCGACCGCCGCCGAAAACGGCTCGACCATGTCGCCCGGGGCAAACCACCCCAGGTCGCCGCCATCCCGCGAGGTGCCATCCTCGGAGTACTGACCGGCCAGTTCGACGAAGGCCTCGCCGCTGTCGAGTCGGTCGATCACGGCCGCCGCCTGCTCGCGGTCGGAGACCAGGATGTGCCGTGCCTTGTACTCGCGCGGGGCCTCGGCCCCGTAGACCTCATCGTAGCGATCGCGCAGCACCGATTCGGCCACCGGATCGCTTTCGGTGATCTGGCGCACAAAGCCCTGCGCCAGGGTGCGGCGACGATCATTGTTGAGCTGTGCCGCCACATCCGGGGCGTCATCAATGCCGGCGGCATCGCCGGCCTGGGCCAGCAGCATCAGGTTGATGATCTCCTCGAGAAACTGGCGGCGCTGCGGCGGGGGGATCTCCGTCTGGCCCTGAGTCTGCTGCGAGACCAGCGCATCGAGCTCGCGGGCGGTCAGGGTCTCGCCATTGATCTCGGCGAGCACCTCGACCCCGGCGCTGTCCGCGCTGTCGGCCGATTCCTGGGCCTGGGCCAGACCCATTCCGGCGCCGAGGGCGAGGGCGGGCAGGGTCAGGCGAAGGGCGGTGAAGGGACTGACAGGCATGGTATTACTCATTTGCTTTGAGGGGATTGGGACCGGGCTTCGGCCGGTGTCAGGGCCTCGATGCTGAGGGCATGAATGCAGTCATTGCGCATTGCGTCCCCCATCGCGTCGTAGACCAGACGATGCCGCTGGAGGCGACGCCGGCCGGCGAAGTCGTCGCTGACGATTCGCAGGCTGTAGTGGCCGCCACCGGCCTGGGCGCCGGCATGGCCGACATGCCGGTGGCTGTCATCCTGGACCTCGAGCGAGTCGATGGACAGGTTGTTCTCGAGTCGCGAGCGGATCATGGCCGGCCGCTCGCGGCGTGGAATTTCACTCATGGCAGCACCTTCTTGAACGGTTTGACGGTCACCTCGCGGTAAACGCCTGCAGCCACGTAGGGATCGGCATCGGCCCAGGCCCGGGCGCTCGCCAGCGAGTCGAACTCGGCGATCACGAGACTGCCACTGAAGCCCGCCTCGCCGGGGTCGTCGGCATCAATGGCCGGTGTCGGGCCGGCCACCAGCAGGCGGCCATCGTCGCGCAGGGCCCGAAGCCGGGCGATATGGGCGTCCCGGGCACCGGCGCGGCGCTCGCGGCTGTCGCTCACGTCTTCACTGATAATCGCGTAGTACATAGGCTTCCGTTCGTTAAACTGTGGCGACGCTACCATAACTGGGTGCGCTGGACACCCGAGGAGTTGCCTCATGAGTCAGTACTTTGAGATTCATCCGCAGACCCCGCAGCCGCGGCTCATTCGGCGCGCCGTCGAGAGACTCCGCGACGGCGGCGTCATCGTCTATCCCACCGGCACCACCTATGCGCTTGGCTGTGTCATGGGCGAGAAGGCCGCCATCGACCGCATCCGCGAGCTGCGTGGCCTCGAAGCGCGCCACCATTTTACGCTGGCCTGTCGCGATCTCTCGGACATCGGCAGCTACACCCGCCTCGATAACACCGCCTTCCGCCTGCTCAAGGCCCATGTCCCGGGGCCCTACACCTTCGTGCTGCGAGCCACCGCCGAGGTTCCGCGCCGGGTTCAGCATACCCGCCGCAAGACCATCGGGATCCGCGTGCCGGATCACCCCGTGGCCCAGGCGCTGCTCGAGGCGCTGGGCGAGCCGCTGACCACCAGTACCCTGCTGCTGCCCGACGAGACCGATCCCATGACCGATCCGGTGGACATGCGCGAGCGCCTCGGCCGCCAGGTGGATGCCGTCATTGATGCCGGACCCGGCGGGCTCGTACCCAGCACCGTGGTGGATCTGAGCGGTGAGCGGCCCGAGGTTCTCCGCCGGGGCGCTGGTGATGCACACGTTTTCGAGGGCTGATCGGCTATGATGGGGGTCAGTCAACGGTCCATGCGGAGGTCATCTTGAGCCAATCGCCAGCAAGTCGCGATCGTATCCTCTCGGGCATGCGCCCCACCGGGCGTCTGCATCTGGGTCACTACCACGGGGTTCTGCGCAACTGGACCTCGCTGCAGGCCTCGCACGAGTGCTTCTTCTTTGTCGCCGACTGGCATGCGCTGACCACGGCCTACGAAAACCGCGAAGTCATCTCGCAGAGTGTCTGGGACATGGTGGTGGACTGGCTGGCCGCCGGGGTCAATCCCAATCTCTCGACGCTGTTCATCCAGTCGCGGGTGATGGAGCATGCCGAGCTGCATCTGCTGCTGTCGATGATTGCGCCACTGGGCTGGCTCGAGCGGGTGCCCACCTATAAGGATCAGATTGCCGAGCTGCGGGATCGGGATCTGGCCACCTACGGGTTTCTGGGTTACCCGGTGCTGCAGAGTGCCGACATCCTCATCTACGGGGCCAGCGGCGTGCCGGTGGGCGAGGATCAGGTCTCGCATGTCGAGTTGACCCGCGAGCTGGCACGGCGCTTCAACCACCTGTTTGGCCGCGAGCCGGGTTTTGCCGAGAAGGCCGAGGCGGCCATTGCCAAGATGGGCAAGAAACACGCCCGACTGTATCGATCGCTGCGGCGACGCTATCAGGAAGCCGGCGACGGTGAGGCGCTCAGCGAAGGCCAGGCGCTGCTGGACAATCAACAGAACCTGACCATCGCCGATCGGGCGCGCCTGGCGGGTTATCTCGACGGCGGCGGTCGCAGCGTGCTCACCGAGCCCGAGGCACTGCTCACCCGAGCCCCGCGCATGCCCGGCCTTGACGGCCGCAAGATGTCCAAGTCCTACGGCAATACCCTGTCGTTGCGCGAGTCGGACGCCGATATCGATCGCAAGATCCGCACGATGCCCACCGACCCGGCGCGAGTGCGGCGCAATGATCCCGGTGAGCCCGAAAAATGCCCGGTCTTCGATCTGCACAAGGTCTATGCCGATGACGCCACCCGGCGCTGGGTCGAGGAGGGCTGCCGATCCGCGGGCATTGGCTGTCTGGACTGCAAGAAGCCCCTCATCGACGCGGTCCAGGCCGAGGTGGCGCCGATTCGCGAGCGTGCCGCCGAGCTCGAGGCCGATCCCGATCATGTCCAGCAGATCATCAACGATGGCTGCGACCGTGCCCGCCACGTGGCCCGCGACACCATGAAGGAAGTGCGCTCGGCCATTGGCCTGGACTACCGGCAGCGATGAGCATTGCCACGGTTCGGGGCGAGCCCTACGAGGCTCTGCCCCATGACCTCTACATCCCGCCGGATGCCCTCGAGGTGTTTCTCGAGACCTTCGAGGGGCCGCTGGATCTGTTGCTGTATCTGATCCGGCGTCAGAATCTGGATATTCTCGATATCCCCATCGCCCGTATCACCGATCAGTACATGCGCTACGTCGAGCTGATGAGCGACCAGCGCCTCGCGCTGGCGGCGGAATATCTGGTGATGGCCGCCATGCTCGCCGAGATCAAGGCGCGCATGCTCATGCCGCGGACGTCCAGCGGGGATGACGAGGATGACCCCGACCCGCGCGCCGAACTGGTGCGGCGGCTGCGTGAGTACGAGCAGTTTCGAGCGGCCGGCGAGCAGATCGACCAGTTACCGCGGGTGGCGCGGGACGTGTTCCCGGCTCAGGCCAGCCATTCAGCGCCCGCAGTGACACGAGCCGCTCCGGCGGTGGCGCTTGATGAGCTGTTCGAGGCCTTTGCCGCGGTCATGGCACGGGCCGATCTCAGCACCCATCACGCCGTCCGCCGCGAGGCGCTGTCGGTGCGCGAGCGCATGAGCACAACGCTGGCCCGACTGCAGGGTGAGCGGTTTGTGGCGCTGACGGACCTGCTCGACGCCCGCGAGGGCCGGGCCGGTGTGGTCGTGACCTTTCTGGCCGTCCTCGAGCTGCTCAAGGATGCGCTGCTCGAGATCGTTCAGGCCGAGGCGTTTGCCCCGCTGTATCTGCGCGCCCGGGGCGGCTCCGAAGCGGGAGCCGCACAGGCATGAGCGACGGGGGTCAACCAGCGCCCGAGGTTATCCTCGAGGCCGCGCTGCTTGCCGCCGGGACGCCGCTCGATCTGCAGCAGCTCCAGGCGGTGTTCGGCGACGATCCGCCCGACCGCGAGAGCCTCGAGGCGGCGCTGGCACGGCTCGAGACGCAGCTTGCCGACCGCGGCGTGGAGCTGGCTCGGGTGGCCGGGGGCTGGCGGCTGCAGGTGCCAGCGCGCTGCGCGCCCTGGGTGGCACGGCTGTGGGAGGAAAAGCCCGCGCGCTATTCCCGGGCCGTGCTCGAGACGCTTGCCATCATTGCCTATCGACAGCCTGTGACGCGGGCTGAAATCGAGGCCATCCGCGGTGTCTCGCCCAGTACCGCCATCATGCAGACGCTCCAGTCCCGGGGCTGGATTCGGGTGGCGGGCCATCGCGACAGCCCCGGCCGGCCGGCGGTGTTCGCCACCACCCGGGATTTTCTGGATCATTTCAACCTCGCCAGCCTCGACGAATTACCGACATTGACGGACCACCCCGAACAGGAAAACGAATGACCTCGGAGAAACTGCAGAAAGTCCTGGCCCGCGCGGGCATCGGCTCACGCCGCGAGATGGAGCGCGTCATCGAGGAGGGACGCGTCGAAGTCAACGGCCGTCGGGCAAGCCTGGGCGACCGTGTTGATGAGCGCGCCCGGATCCGCGTTGATGGCCGTGTGGTGGGCGCTGCCGCGCGCAGTGCCGGCGAGCGCCAGGTCATTGCCTACCATAAGCCCACCGGTGAGGTGGTCACCCGTCATGATCCCGAGGGGCGCCGCACCGTCTTTCGGCGTCTGCCGCGGCTGCGCAGCGGGCGCTGGTTGTCGGTGGGCCGGCTCGACATCAACACCTCGGGCTTGCTGCTGTTCACCAATGACGGCGAACTGGCCAACCGGCTGGCCCATCCGTCGTATCAAATGGTGCGCGACTATGCGGTGCGCATTTTCGGCGCGGTGGATGAGTCGGTACGCCAGCGGTTGCTGACCGGCGTCGATCTGGATGATGGCCGCGCGGCCTTCGAATCGATCCAGCCGCTGGACAGGGGCGAGCAGGCCAACACCTGGTACCGCGTGCGGCTGCGGGAGGGCAAGAACCGGCTGGTGCGCCGGCTATGGGAATCCCAGGGCGTGCAGATCAGTCGGCTGATCCGCGTGCAGTACGGTCCCTATGAAATGCCCCCGCGATTGCGCGAGGGCCAGGTTCACGCCTTTACCGCCGGCGAGGTGCGTGACCTGGCCCAGCGCGTGGGTCTGGCCGATGGCGCTGACGGTGCGGGGAGATCCCGCTCATGACCACCGGATCCCGCGATATGCCGGCCCTGCTGGATCGCCTCTCGCAGGCATTCGGCCCCCAGCAGTGGTGGCCGGCCGATACGGCCTTCGAGGTGCTGGTCGGCGCCGTGCTGACCCAGAATACGGCCTGGCGCAATGTCGAGACCGCCATCGGCCGGCTCAAGGCGCGGGACTGGTTGTCGCCATCGGCCATCGTCAACGCACCGGTCGACGCCCTGCGGGACTGCCTTCGCCCGAGTGGCTATTACAACGTCAAGACCCAGCGCCTGCGCGCCGCCTGCCAGACCTGGCTGGCGCTGGGGGGTGAGTCCGGGCATTGCGCGGATGTCCACCGATGCGGCGCGGGCCGAGCTGCTGGCGGTCAAGGGACTGGGTCCGGAGAGTGTCGATGATGTCCTGCTCTACGGGTTTCACCGCCCGGTGTTCGTGGTTGATGCCTATACCCGGCGGATCTTCTCGCGCGTCGGCGTGGTGCCGGCGAACATCGGCTACAACGATCTGCAGGCGGCCTTCGAGGCCGAGCTGCCGCGGGATGCGGCGCGCTTTAACGAGGCCCACGCGCTGATCGTGGGCGTGGGCAAGGATTATTGCAGGCCGCGCTTACCGCGCTGCAGCGCCTGTCCGCTGCAGCCAGTCTGCGATCATGGCCGGCGCCCGGCGGCCGGCCCTCAGCGCTCGTAGGTGCCGATCACCCGGCTCATGCCGATGACATGGGGCTCGACCTGCTCGAGGAACTGGCGCATGGTCAGCCCGGGCTCGAGCTGCAGGGCCTGATCAAGCGCCAGCACCCAGAAGTAGTAGTGATGCACGCCGTGGCCTTCCGGGGGCATGGGCCCGCCGTAGGTCTGGCGGCCGAAGTCGGTGACGCCGTGGGTGTAGGCCTCGCTGCCTTCCTCGAGCGAGGTCACATCGTGGGGGATGTTGTAGTACACCCAGTGCACAAAGCCGTAACTGCCGGGATTAACCAGCGGGGCATCCGGGTCGTGGCAGATGACCGCAAAACCCTGTGTGCCTTCCGGGGCACCGGTCCAGTGAAGCGCCGGTGCAATGTCCTCACCCTCGCCGGTGTAGCGCACCGGAATGGGCTGATGGGGGCCGAACGCATTGCTGCGCGCCTGCATGGCCGATAAGGCAAATCCCATGGGGTTATTCTCCAATCCCGTTCAAATGTTGCGCATGCTTGCACTTCCGCGGGCCTTGTCACAAGCCTGCCATCTCTGTCAGCGCGCCACCTCGTACATCGCGCCGTTGGCGGGTGTCCCGGCAGGATCAAGCAGCGTTGCAATCGCCCGCGCTGCCGTCGCGGCCGTGGGTACTTCATCGACCGTTTCGCCGGTAAAAAGTTGTCGCCGCAGGGTCGACTGGATGGGGCCCGGGTCGACACTGCAGCTGATCACGGGATGGGCGGCGGAGTACTCCGCTGCCAGCGTGGCCGCCATCCCTTCGATCGCCCATTTGCTGACGCCATACGCCCCCATTGCCGCCTGGCCGCTGCGCCCGGCCGCGTCGGAGATGAAGATCACCCGACCGCGACTGTCGCGCAACAGCCCCAGCAGCGCCTGGGTCAGTAGAAACGCGGCGTTGATATTGACATGCAGACACTTGAGCCAGGCCTGCGGGTCATAGAGACCGAGTGGCGATGGCGAGCCAAAATCCGCCGCTGCATGCACCACCGCATCGACACCGCCCAGCGACTCCGCCAGCCGGTCGGCGAGCTCGGCATAGTCATCCGGCCCGGCGCCCATTAGATCCAGCGGGTAGAGGGCCGGTTGGCCGTGGCCGGCCGCCTCGATGCGGTCATGCAGCGCTTCGAGCCCGTTCAGCGATTTGTCGAGCAGCACTCCCTCGGCGCCCTGCGCGGCGAGAAGCTCGGCCAGTGCGCTGCCGAGCGCACCCGCGGCGCCGGTGACAAGGATACGCTGCCCGCTCAGTCGGGTCGGGTTGATCGTGGCATCGGCGGGGGCGAAAAGGGCCTGGCTCATGTCGATGAGGACTCCGGAAGGGGGTGGACTTTGTGCGGACGGCGAGCGGTGCGCCAGGCCAGCCAGAGCTTGCGCAGGGGCGTCAGATGGACCTGCCGCTCGGTCACCGCGTAGCCGTCGGCCGCCATGTCGTCGAGCAGGCGCCGGTGCAGGACCGCCAGCACCAGCCCGTAGGCCTGAGCCGAGCGCGCCGAGTGCGGCAGCCGGGTGATGGCACTGTCGAGAAACTGTCGCGCGCGGTTGCCCTGGCGCGTCAGCAGGCTGCGAACGGCGTCGCCCTGGTCGGCCGAGAGCAGATCCTCGCTGCCAAGCCCGCTCAGGGTGAGTTCGTCTTCGGGGATGTACAGCCGCCCGGCGCGGACATCGCGGCGCAGGTGGCGCAGCATGCGGGTGAGTTCAAGCCCCATGGCCAGGTCATGGGCGAAGGGCGCTGCTTCGAGGCCGGTCGAGCCGGTCATCCGCCAGGCCAGATCGGCCACCGCGCCACCGGCACGGTGGCAGTAGAGCGTGAGCTCGCGCAGGGTTGGATAGCGCCCGTACTCCAGATCCATGCGGCTCGCTTCGATGACTTCGCTCAGCCCGTCCATGTCGAGCTGATGGTCACGCAGGGCGGGCAGCAGTGCCTGGCTGACCGGGTGCCGGGGCGCGCCGGCGGCGAGGCGCTCGAGCTCCTCCTGCCACCAGTTGAGCTTGACCGCGCCCACGCCCGGGTCACTGACCTCGCGCGGGATCTCGAGCACTTCGGCGCGGTAGGCGGCCAGTGCCGCGAGCCCGTCCCGCGCCGAGGCCGGTGCGAACAGCAGGGCGTAATAGGTGCTTGAGCCGTCCGGCGCGACCTTGCGCCGGCAGTATTCGATCGGTTCCATGATTCAGACCGCGATGGCTTGACGGTGGGGCGATGCCGGGTCGGCCACCCAGCGCAGCAGCTCGGCGGGCTGACCGATCAGGCCGTCCGCACCCCAGTGCTCGACATGATCGTCGCCACTCAGGTAGCCGTAAAGCGCGACCACAGTCAGCGCCCCGGCCTGACGCCCGGCGCGGATATCCCGCTCGGTGTCGCCCACCACGAGGCAGGCCGAGGGCGGCAGATCGAGCTGACGCGCCGCCTCGGTGATCTGGTAGGGATGGGGCTTGCGACGGGCCAGATCATCACCGGCGACCACGCAGGCCGGCCGGCCGTCATAGCCCAGATCAGCGAGCAGGGGCGTTGTCAGCCAGCCCGGCTTGTTGGTGACGATGCCCCAGGGAATGGCTGCCGCCTCGAGCGCCTCAAGGGTTGTCTCCATGCCTGGATAGGGCCGGGTGCGACGGCTGACCGATTCGGCATAAATCGCCAGAAAGCGGTCCCGCAGGGCGTCGAAACCCGGATCACCCGGGTGGCAGTTAAAGCCGCGGGCAATCATCGGGATGCTGCCATGCCCGACGGCATGCAAAAACTCGGCGTCGGCCAGCGGCGCCAGTCCCCGCTCGTCGCGCAGCTGGTTCAGGCTGTCGATCAGATCNGGCGCCGTGTCGAGNAGCGTCCCATCCAGATCCAGCAGAACACCGTGGGCCCGCTCCCCGATCGTCGCGCTCATTGCGCCTCCGGACGCTGGCAGTGGGCCAGGTAGTTGACGCGGGTGTCGCCGCCCAGCGTGTACTCGCGGCTGACCGGGTGGTAGTGCAGCCCGGTCAGATCGCGCAGCTGCAGCCCGGCCTGGCGGGCCCAGCGGCCGAGTTCGGCGGGACGGATGAATGCGCGGGCGTCGTGGGTGCCCCGGGGCAGCAGGCCCAGCACCCGTTCCGCCGCCAGCACGGCCAGCAGCCAGGCCCGGGTGTTGCGGTTGATCGTCGAAAAAAACACCGAGCCGCCCGGACGGACGAGTTGTGCACAGGCCTGAACGATGGCGGCCGGATCGGGGACATGCTCAAGCAGCTCGAGACAGGTGACCCGATCGAATTCGCCCGGATGGGCCGCGGCCAGGGACTCCGCCGCGGTGCATCGGTAATCGATGTTCGAAAACTGCCCGCGGGCGTGGCGCGCCGCCACGTCGAGACTGTCGGCGGCCAGATCGATGCCCACCACGGAGTGTGCACCGCGCGCGGCGAGCCCTTCGCTCACCAGTCCACCGCCACAGCCGACATCCGCCACCCGCTGGCCGCGGATCGGCCCGCTGCGGCGCTCGATGTAATCGAGGCGCAGGGGGTTGATGGCATGCAGCGGTGCGAAGGGTCCCTCGGGGTCCCACCAGGCGTCCGCGGCGTCGTCGAATTTGGCGATTTCATCCGCGTCCGCGTTGTGCTCGGGCATGGGGCCGTCCGTTCGTGATCCGCTGAAATGACGGCTTCATGATAGCACGGGAGCGCCTATCGGCGCCGGATGTGGGATACTGCCGGCTTTACCTCAAGTGCAGGAGATTTCGCCATGAAAGCCCTTCCCCTGGGTCTTGCCCTGGCCGCCGCAGTCGGCACCGGCGCGGTGGGCGCCGCGAACCCGCAGGTGGTGTTCGAAACCACCGCGGGCGATATCCGCATCGAGCTGTTTCAGGACGACGCGCCGGTGAGCGTCGAGAACTTCCTCGGTTATGTGGATGACGGCTTCTATCGCGGCACGATCTTTCATCGGGTGATCCCCGGCTTTGTCATTCAGGGCGGCGGATTCAGCGCCGACCTCGAGCGCAAGCCCACCCGCGAGCCCATCGTCAACGAGGCCGACAATGGTCGCCTGAACCAGCGCGGCACCCTGTCCATGGCCCGCACCCGCGAGCGTGACAGCGCCACGTCGCAGTTCTTTGTGAACCTGTCGGACAACACCTTCCTCGATCATGGCGAGCGCGACTTCGGCTACGCCGTCTTTGCCCGGGTTGTCGATGGCATGGCGGTGGTGGATCGCATTGCCGGGGCCGAAACCGGGCGCCGCAACGGCATGGCCGATGTCCCGGTGGAACCGGTGGTGGTCGAGGCGACGCGGCGCGTGGAGGGCGACTGAGTAACGGGCTGGCTCCGCCGTGCCGCGGCGGCCAGCGCGTGTTAGACTGAGCGCTTAAACAAAGCGAATTTCACGACGATCGAGACCCCCGCCATGTCCAGCGTTGCCAAGGAAATCCTCCCGGTCAATCTCGAAGACGAGATGCGTCAGTCCTATCTGGACTACGCCATGAGCGTCATCGTTGGCCGAGCCCTGCCGGACGTGCGTGACGGGCTCAAGCCTGTCCACCGGCGCGTGCTCTACGCCATGCGCGAGCTGGGCAATGACTGGAATCGGCCGTACAAGAAATCCGCCCGTGTGGTGGGTGATGTCATCGGTAAGTATCACCCGCATGGCGACACGGCGGTCTATGACACCATCGTGCGAATGGCGCAGGACTTTTCGATGCGCTATCTGCTGGTGGACGGGCAGGGCAACTTCGGTTCCATCGACGGCGACAACGCCGCGGCGATGCGTTACACCGAGGTCCGCATGGCGCGGATAGCCCATGAGCTGCTCGCCGATATCGACAAGGAAACGGTGGACTTCGGCGACAACTACGACGGCTCCGAGCAGGAGCCCGAGGTCCTGCCCACTCGCGTGCCCAACTTCCTGGTCAACGGCGGCTCGGGCATTGCCGTGGGCATGGCCACCAACGTGCCGCCACACAATCTGTGCGAGGTGGTGGACGCCTGTCTGGCGCTCATCGACGACGACAGTCTCGATGTCGAGGCGTTGATGGCCTACATCCCGGGCCCCGATCTGCCCACCCGCGGCATCATCAACGGGGTCGAGGGCATTCGCGAGGCCTACCGCACCGGGCGCGGGCGCATGGTGATGCGGGCGCGCTGCCGCTTCGAGCATGATCCCGCCAACGGCAAGGCATCGATCATCGTCGAAGAGCTGCCCTATCAGGTCAATAAGGCCCGGCTGCTCGAGAAAATCGCTGAGCTGGTCAAGGAAAAGCGCATCGAGGGCATTACCGAGCTGCGCGACGAGTCCGACAAGGACGGCATCCGCATGGTCATCGAGCTGCGCCGCGGCGAGGTGCCCGAGGTGGTGCTGAACAACCTCTATCAGCACACCCAGCTCGAGACGGTTTTTGGCATCAACATGGTCGCCCTTCACGAGGGACAGCCGCGGCAGCACAACCTGCGCGACGTGCTGGATGCATTCATCAGCCATCGCCGCGAGGTGGTCACCCGGCGCACCGTGTTCGAGCTGCGCAAGGCCCGCGATCGCGCCCACGTCCTCGAGGGGCTGGCCGTCGCACTGGCCAACATCGACGAGGTGATTGCGCTGATCAAGGCGTCGCCGTCAGCCGCGGATGCGCGCGCCGCGCTGGTCAGTCGTGACTGGGCGCCAGGGATCGTCAGCGACATGCTCTCGCGCGCCGGCGCTGAGGCATCGCGCCCGGAAACGCTCGANGCCGGTGTCGGCTGGCTCGACAGCGGCTATCGCCTGACCGAGGCCCAGGCNCAGGCCATCCTCGACCTGCGACTGCACCGGCTGACCGGTCTCGAGCAGGACAAGATCGTCGATGAGTACCGGCAGATCCTCGAGACCATCGCCGATCTGCTGGACATTCTTGCCAGCAGCGACCGACTCATGCAGGTGATCCGCGACGAGCTGACCGCGATCCGTGAGCGCTATGGGGACGAGCGCCGCAGCGAGATCCTCGAGACCCGACTCGATCTGTCCATTGAGGATCTGATTCCGCCGCAGGACGTGGTGGTCACGCTCTCGCATAGCGGCTATGCCAAATCGCAACCGTTGGACGTCTATCAGGCGCAGCGCCGTGGCGGCAAGGGCAAGGCGGCCACCCAGATGCGCGGCGAGGACTTTGTCGACAAACTCTGGGTGGCCAACACCCACGACACGCTGCTGTGCTTTTCCAGTCGCGGCAAATGCTACTGGCTCAAGGTCTACGAGCTGCCCCACGGCAGCCGCGGGGCGCGGGGTAAGCCGATCGTCAATCTGCTGCCGCTGGAGACCGACGAGCGCATCAATGCGGTGCTGCCGGTCAGTGAATTCGACGCCGATCATTTCGTGTTCATGGCGACCCGTCAGGGCACCGTCAAGAAGACGCCGCTGGTGGACTTTTCGCGACCCCGCGCCAACGGCATCATTGCCCTCAACCTGGGTGAGGACGACAGTCTGGTGAATGTCGGCGTCACCGATGGCCAGCGCGATGTCATGCTGTTGACCAATGCCGGCAAGGCGATCCGGTTCAACGAATCCGAGGTCCGGCCCATGGGGCGCACCGCCACCGGCGTGCGCGGCGTGCGGCTGGGAACTGATCAGACGGTTATCCAGTCCCTGATACTCGACGCGGGCGATGTCCTGACCGTGACCGAAAACGGCTTCGGCAAGCTGACGCCGGTAACGGACTATCCGCTCCGCGGTCGTGGTGGCATGGGCGTGATCAGCATCCAGACCACGGCGCGCAATGGCGGCGTCGTGGGGGCGCTGCAGGTCACTCAGGACAACGAAATCATGCTCATCACCAACGGCGGGACACTGGTGCGCACACGCGCGGCCGAGGTCTCGGTGCTGAGCCGCAACACCCAGGGGGTCAAGCTGATCGCCCTGTCCGAGGACGAGGCGCTGGTCGGGCTTGCCCGGGTCGAGGCGCTGGGCGAGGAGGCCGGCGCCGACGACGAGGCCGCCGACGACTGATCCCGTCCGATATGCAGTCAATCAAATAGCGGGAGCGCATTATGTCGCGTGTATACAACTTTAGCGCGGGGCCGGCGACGTTGCCGGAACCCGTCCTGCGCCAGGCCGCCGAGGAAATGCTCGACTGGCACGGCACCGGGATGTCGGTGATGGAAATGAGCCATCGCGGCAAGGCCTTTGTGTCCATCGCCGAGCGGGCCGAGGCCGATCTTCGGGAACTCCTCGAAGTGCCCGACAACTACCGGGTGCTGTTTCTGCAGGGTGGCGCCACCGCCCAGTTCTCGGCAGTGCCTCTGAACCTGATCGGCGACGCCTCGAGCGTCGACTACGTCAACACCGGCAGCTGGTCGAAAAAGGCCATTGCCGAGGCGCGCAAGTACACGGCGGTCAACGTGGCGGCCGAGGGGGGCAATGGTGACCCCATGGCGATTCCGCCCCAGTCCGAGTGGCAGTGCGATCCCAATGCCGCCTATCTGCACTACTGCGCCAATGAGACCATTACCGGTGTCGAATTCCCCGAGATCCCGGATGCGGGCGACGTGCCGCTGGTCAGCGACCTGTCATCGACATTTCTGTCCCGGCCGCTGGACGTCTCGCGATTTGGCGTCATCTACGCCGGCGCCCAGAAGAACTTTGGCCCCGCGGGCTTGACCGTGGTGATTGTCCGCGATGATCTGCTGGATCGCGCCAGCGCCCAGGTCCCGGCGATCTGGGACTATCGGCGTCAGGCCGAGGCCGACTCCATGCTCAACACGCCGGCCACCTACAGCCTCTACATTGCCGGCCTGGTGTTCCAGTGGCTCAAGGACGAGGGCGGACTGGCCGCGATGGGCGAGATCAACCCCCCCCCCCCCAGGCCATCGACGATTCGGCGTTCTACCGTAACCCGGTGGCCCCGGATGCGCGGTCCTGGATGAATGTGCCGTTCGTGCTGGCTGATGATTCGCTGGACGCCACGTTCCTCAAGGAGGCCAGTGCCGCCGGTCTGGAGACTCTCAAGGGTCACCGCTCGGTAGGCGGCATGCGTGCCAGCATCTACAATGCGATGCCCGAGGCCGGAGTGGATGCCCTCATCGACTTCATGGCCGATTTCGAGCGACGCCACGGATAATCGAGATAAAATGTACAAGATCCTGACATTCAATAATATTTCTCCGCGTGGACTGGAGCGCCTGCCGCGCGAGCGGTTCGAGGTTTCCTCCGAGATCCAGCATCCCGATGCGGTGCTCCTGCGCTCTGCCAAGCTCCACGACTGGGCGGTCCCGGATACGCTCAAGGCCGTGGGCCGCGCCGGTGCGGGTGTCAACAATATCCCGATGGCGGCGATGAACGAGCGCGGCATCCCGGTATTCAACGCGCCGGGCGCCAACGCCAACGCGGTCAAGGAGCTGGTGCTGGCCGGTATGTTCCTCGCCGCTCGCAATATCTGCCCCGCCTGGGCCTTTGCCCAGACGCTCGAAGGCGATGACGCCGCGATGAACAAGGCGGCCGAAGCCGGCAAAAAGCAGTTCACCGGCTTTGAACTGCCCGGGCGCACGCTGGGCGTGATCGGCCTCGGGGCCATCGGCGTCAGCGTCGCCAATGCCGCCGCTGCGCTGGGCATGAAGGTGGTCGGCTATGATCCCAAGATCACCGTGCGCAGCGCCTGGAATCTGCAGTCGGGGGTCTACCGTGCGCAGAGTGTCGACGAGGTGATGACCGCCTCGGACATTGTCACGCTGCATGTGCCGGAGGTGGACGAGACCCGCGGCATGATCAATGCCGCGCGCCTGGCCGCCTCGCGCGAGGGGCAGGTCCTGCTCAACTTTGCCCGTGCCGGCATCGTCGATGACGACGCCATCGTCAAGGCGCTGGACGAGGGTCGGCTGGGCCGCTACGTCTGCGATTTCCCCGCCGCGGCACTCAAGGGGCACGACGGTGTGGTCGCACTGCCGCACATCGGTGCCTCGACCAACGAGGCGCAGGAGAACTGCGCGATCATGGCCGCCGACGAGATCCGCGACTTTCTCGAGACCGGCAACGTCACCAACTCCGTCAACTTTCCCGAGCTCATCCTGCCGCGCAATGCCGGGGGCGACCGCCTGACCGTGGTCAACGCCAACGTCCCCAACATGCTCGGGCAGATCTCCTCGGCGCTGGCCGAGGCGGGCCTCAACATCGACGACATGTACAACAAGTCGCAGGGCGAACTCGCCTACAGCGTGGCCGATGTCGGCGGCACGATCCCGCCGGCGGTCATCGAGCAGCTGCAGGGCATTGATGGCGTGCTCATGGTTCGGGTTATCTAGCGACTGACAACGGGGGGGCGAGCGTGAACGACGAAACGCTGAAGCGCATCCGGGCGCGCATCGACGGCATTGATGATCAGATCCTGGCGTTGGTCAACGAGCGGGCCGCGGCGGCGGCCGAGGTGGCCGGGGCCAAGCAGGCTGCTGGCGAGTCGGCGGATTTCTACCGGCCGGCGCGCGAGGCGGAGGTGCTGCGGCGGCTTCGTGATGCCAATGCCGGGCCGCTGACCGATGCCGATGTCACGCGGCTTTTCCGCGAGATCATGTCCTCCTGTCTGGCCCTGCAGCGTCCCCTGACCGTGGCCTTTCTGGGGCCCGAAGGCACCTTTACCCAGGAGGCGGCGCTGAAGCACTTCGGTCACTCCGTCGACAGCCGGCCCATGGACAACATCGACGCGGTCTTCCGTGAGGTGGAGTCCGGTGAAGCCGCCTACGGCGTGGTGCCGGTGGAGAACTCCACCGAGGGCATGGTCACGCATACCCTCGATCGGCTGCCATCCTCGCCGCTGCAGATTGTCGGCGAGGTGGAGATGCCGGTGGTGCACAGCCTCGCGACCCGGGCCGCGGACGTCGCCTCGATTCAGCGCGTCTACTCGCACAGCCAGGGGCTTGCGCAGTGTCGGTCGTGGCTCGACCGGCATCTGCCGGCGGTGGATCGCATTCCCGTGGCGAGCACCGCCGAGGCCGCCCGCCTGGCCAGCCTCGATGACAGCGCGGCGGCTATCGCCTCCGAGGCGGCCGCTGAGCGTTACGAGCTGCCGATCCTGCAGGCCGCTATGCAGGACGGATCGCGTAATGCGACGCGGTTTCTGGTGCTGGGCCGCGAGAGCCCGGAACCCACCGGCGAGGACAAGACATCGCTGGTCATCGCTCGGGAAAATCGCCCGGGCGGTCTCGCGGGGTTGCTCGCGCCGCTGGCGCGCTACGGGCTGAACATGACCCGGCTCGAATCGCGTCCATCGCCGGAAGGCATGTGGGAGTATGTGTTTTTCGTCGATCTGCTGGGTCATGCCGAGGATCCCGATCTCAAGCGTGCGCTGGGCGAAATGCAGAAGCTCGCCAGTCTGCTCAAGGTGCTGGGCTCGTATCCGCGCTCGGTGGTCTAGGTCGCCGGCTTGAACACCCAGCCACGACGGATCTGCCTGGTCGGCGTTGGCCTGATTGCCGGGTCACTGGGCCTGGCGCTCAAACGCGCCAGCGCCACCGAGTGCATCATTGGCCTCGGCCGTGACCCGCAGCGCCTGGCGCGCGCTCGGGCCGTGGGCGCCATCGATCATGGCACCACGGACCCGGCCCAGGCACTGGCCGATGCCGATATGGTGGTGCTGGGGGTGCCACTGGGGGCCACCGCGGCGGTGCTGCGTGACCTCGAACCCCATCTGCGTGACGAACAGGTGATTACCGATGTGGGCAGTGCCAAGGGCTGCGTCGTGGACGACACCCGCACCGCGCTGGGCCGGCTGCCGCCGGGGTTCGTGCCCGGCCATCCCATCGCCGGCACCGAGCACAGTGGTGTCGAAGCGGCATTCGCCGAGCTGTTCGACGGCCGGCGAGTGATTATCACGCCGCTCGAATCCAGCGCCCCGGCGGCGGTCAGCGCCGTCGACTGGTTATGGCGGCAGGCGGGTGCCGAGGTGACCGCCATGTCCGTCGACCATCACGATCGCATGCTGGCGATCACCTCGCACCTGCCGCACCTGCTCGCGTTTGGCCTCGTGGACATGCTGGCCCATGAACCTGATCACGAGGAAATCCTCGGCTACGCCGCCGGCGGATTCCGCGACTTTACCCGTATCGCCTCCAGTGATCCGGTGATGTGGCGGGACATCTGTCTGGGCAACCGCGACGCGGTCCTCGAGGCGCTGGGGCATTTCCGCCGCGACCTCGAGCAGTTGACCGAGAAGGTTGAAGCGGCCGACGCAAGCGGGCTCGAAGGGGTATTCCGCAGCGCCAAAGCCACCCGCGACGCCCACAAACACGGATTCGAGCGCTGATGCAGCCAGGAACACCATCATGACCGAGACAACCGAGCGCCGGTTTATCGTTGAGCCCGGCGGCACACTGAGTGGCACACTGCAGGTCCCCGGTGACAAGTCCATTTCGCACCGGGCGGTCATGCTCGGTGCCGTTGCCGAGGGCGAGACCGCGGTCAGCGGCTTTCTGGACGGCGATGATGCCATGGCGACCCTGGCCGCTATGCGTGCCCTGGGGGTTGTCATCGAGGGGCCCGAGCAGGGGCGGCTGCGCATTCAGGGGGTCGGCCTGAGCGGGCTGCGCGAGGCCTCCGGGGCGCTGGATCTGGGCAATTCGGGGACCTCCATGCGCCTGCTCGCCGGCCTGCTGGCGGGCCAGCGGTTTGCGAGTCGACTGGTGGGAGATCACTCGCTGATGCGGCGGCCCATGCGCCGGGTGACCGAGCCCCTGGGGCGGATGGGGGCCCGGATCGGCACCGAGCCTGACGGCACCGCGCCACTGGTGATTGCGCCCGTCGCCGCGCTCGAGGGCATCGACTACGATCTGCCGGTGGCGAGCGCCCAGGTCAAATCCGCCCTGTTGCTGGCCGGGCTGTATGCAAGCGGCGAGACCCGCGTTACCGAACCCGCGGTTACCCGCGACCACACCGAGCGCATGCTCGAGGCCTTCGGCGCCGATGTCCGCGTGACCGGGTCGCAGGTGAGCGTCCGCGGTGGTCCCCGACTGCAAGGCGGCCCGGTCGTGGTGCCGGGCGATATCTCCTCGGCCGCGTTCTTTCTGGTCGGCGCCTCGATTGCCGGGGCCGGCACGCTGACGCTGGTCAATGTCGGGCTCAATCCGACCCGCACCGGTGTTATCGATATCCTCCAGCGAATGGGGGCGCGGATCCATGTCGAGCGCGAGGACACCGGAGCCGGCGAACCGGTGGCCACCCTGACGGTGGAGCCATCGCGACTGCAGGGCATCGCGATCCCGCCCGATCAGGTGCCGCTTGCGATTGACGAGTTTCCAGCGCTGTTCATTGCCGCGGCCTGCGCCGAGGGCGAGACCACACTGACCGGCGCGGAGGAGCTGCGGGTCAAGGAAAGCGACCGCATCGCGGTAATGGCCGACGGTCTCGGTGCCCTCGGCATCCAGGCCGAGCCGACCCCCGACGGGATTCGCATCGTCGGCGGCCCCCTGCACGGCGGGCATGTTCAGGCCCATGGCGATCACCGCATCGCTATGGCCTTTGCCATGGCCGGGCTGGTGGCGGATGCGCCAATTGCCATCGACGGCTGCAGCGAGGTGGATACGTCCTTTCCCGGTTTTGTCGAGCGCGCCCGCGAGGCCGGGCTGCGGATTCACAGCGAGGAGGGATCGGCATGACAGATCGCCCGGCAGTCATCACCATCGACGGACCTGGCGGTGCCGGCAAGGGGACGATCGCGCGCGCAGTGGCGCAGCGGCTGGGTTTTCACCTGCTCGACAGCGGCGCCATCTACCGGCTTCTGGCGCTGGCCTCGTTGCGTGACGGGATCGCCCCCGACGATCTGCCGCGCCTCACCGAGCGGGCTGAGCAGCTGGATATCGATTTTCGGGTCGACGGTGAGCATGCGGGTGAAGCCATGCTCGATGGTCAGCCGGTGGGCAAGGCGATCCGCGACGAGGCCTGCGGCGAGCGGGCGTCGGTGCTGGCGGCGCTGTCGCCGGTGCGTGACGCGCTCAAGGCCCGCCAGCGAGCGTTTCGTCAGGCGCCCGGACTGGTCGCCGATGGCCGCGACATGGGGACCGTCATCTTCCCCGACGCACCGGTCAAGATCTTCCTCACCGCGAGCGCCGAGGAGCGGGCGCGTCGACGGCATAAGCAGTTGATGGAACAGGGTGTTACTGCTAGTCTCGACGATCTTCTGGATGAGCTGAAGGCCCGTGACGCTCGCGATTCGCAGCGCCAGACCGCGCCGCTCAGACCGGCAGAAGACGCGGTCACCGTGGATACGACCGGGGCGTCGATCGACACGGTGATCCAGACAGTGATGGAGCGGGCTCGGGCCTGTCTCCAATAGGGGGTGCCGCCGGAGTGGCGCCGTTTTTTTCAGCAACCAAATGGATCGGCCTGTCGATCCCGGATCAAATCATCCCATGAGCGAAAGCTTTGCAGAACTTTTCGAAGAGAGCCTTGTACAGACCGACATGCGGCCGGGCTCGATTGTCACCGCCCAAGTGGTCGCCGTTGACGGCGAGGACGTGGTTGTCAATGCCGGGCTGAAGTCCGAGGCGGTCATCCCGCTTCGTCAGTTCACCAATGAGAACGGCGAAGTCGAAGTCAGCGTGGGGGACGACGTGGAAGTCGCCCTCGACGCGGTCGAGGACGGGAGCGGCGAGACACGCCTGTCCCGCGAGAAGGCCAAACGGGCCCGTGCCTGGCGGGTGCTCGAGGCAGCCTACGAGAACAGCGAAACCGTCAACGGTCAGATCAGCGGCAAGGTCAAGGGCGGGTTTACCGTCGATCTCGGACACATCCGGGCCTTCCTGCCGGGCTCGCTCGTGGACATCCGGCCGGTGCGCGACACCACGTATCTCGAGGGCAAGGATCTCGAGTTCAAGGTGATCAAGCTCGATGCCCGCCGCAACAACGTGGTCGTCTCGCGCCGCGCGGTGGTCGAGGAAGAGTACAGCGCCGAGCGCGAAGCGCTGCTCGAAAAGCTCCAGGAAGGCCAGTCCATCAAGGGCATCGTCAAAAACCTCACGGACTACGGCGCCTTCGTCGACCTGGGGGGCATCGATGGCCTGCTGCATATCACCGATATGGCCTGGCGCCGCGTCAAGCACCCCTCCGAGGTGGTGGACGTCGGTCAGGAGATCGAGGTCAAGGTTCTCAAGTTCGACCGCGAGCGCAATCGTGTCTCGCTGGGCCTCAAGCAGCTGGGCGAGGATCCGTGGGAGGCCATCGCGCGCCGCTATCCGGAAAGCAGCCGGGTGGTGGGCAAGGTCACCAACATCACCGATTACGGTGCATTCGTCGAGATCGAAGAGGGCGTCGAGGGCCTGGTCCACGTCTCCGAGATGGACTGGACCAACAAGAACGTCAATCCCGCCAAGATGGTCTCGGTGGGCGATGAGGTTGAGGTCATGATCCTCGACATCGACGAGGAGCGTCGCCGCATTTCGCTGGGCATGAAGCAGTGCCAGCCGAACCCGTGGGACGAGTTTGCCGCCACCCGCAACAAGGGTGACCGTGTGACCGGCACCATCAAGTCGATCACCGACTTCGGTATTTTTGTCGGCCTCGAGGGCGGCATCGACGGCCTGGTCCATCTCTCGGACCTGTCCTGGAGCGATGCCGGCGAGGAAGCGATCCGCGACTTCCAGAAGGGCGAAGAGGTCGAGGCCGTCGTCCTGTCGGTGGACCCGGAGCGCGAGCGCATCAGCCTGGGCGTCAAGCAGCTGGCACAGGATCCGGTGTCGCAGTGGGTGGCCAACCATCCCAAGGGGACCGTGGTGACCGGGACAGCCAGCGAGGTGGACGCCAAGGGCGTGGTCGTTGATCTCGACGAAGAGGTCCAGGGCTATGTCCGCGCCGCCGATCTGGCTCAGGAGCGCACTGATGACGCGCGCTCGCTGGTCAGTCAGGGCGACGAGGTCGAGGCCAAGGTGATGGCGGTCGATCGGCGCAATCGCATGATCAGCCTGTCTGTCCGGGCCAAGGACCAGCAGGACGAGCGTGAGGCGCTGGAAGGCTTTGGCAGCACCGGCGCCGCCGGTACGACGACGCTGGGCGATCTGCTCAAGGAGCAGATGGGTGACCGCGGCAACGACAGCTGAGGCCGTCGGTAGTGTGGGTGGCCCGGCGCAGCAGCGACGGACCACCCACACGGTAACGAGGGTTAAGTCCGCATGACCAAGTCCGAATTGATTGACCGGATTGCCAGTCAGCAACAGCAACTGGCACAGCGGGACGTCGAGTTGGCCGTCAAAACCCTGCTCGAACAGATGAGTGAATCCCTTGCCGGCGGTCATCGTATCGAGATCCGCGGGTTTGGGAGTTTTGCCCTCCATCATCGCCCGCCGCGTATTGGCCGCAACCCGCGCACGGGCGAGCCCGTCTCCCTGCCCGGCAAGTATGTCCCGCACTTCAAGCCCGGCAAGGCCATGCGCCAGCGGGTCGACGAAAGTGGGCGCCGGTCCGCCGGGGAGGACGTATGAAACGCCTGATCGTGCTATTGCTGGCATTGGTCGTGGTCGCCGTGGGGCTGAGCTTTGCCATGCTCAACTCCGAGCCGATCACGCTGGATTTCTACCTCGGTGAGCTTTCGCTCCCCGTATCACTCTGGCTGGTGCTGGCCCTTGCGGTGGGTGTCCTGCTGGGGCTGGGCTCGGCGCTGGGGATCCTGACCCGCCAGCGCTGGCAGCTCAACCGGCTTCGGCGCGAGGCTGCCTCGTCGCGCGAAGAGGTCTCGGAACTACGCAAGTTGCCGCTCCGGACCCACAACTGATCATGTGGCAAGCGCTCTGGCTGCTACTCCCGCTGGCAGCCCTGTCCGGCTGGTGGATCGGCCGCCGGTCGTCGCCTTCGGAATCCGGCTCTCCCCGCCTGCCGGCGGATTATTTCCAGGGGCTCAATTATCTGCTCAACGAGCAGCCCGACCGCGCCATCGAGGTCTTCACCCGCATGGTCGAGGTGGACTCCGAGACCGTCGAAACGCATCTAACCCTGGGCAATCTGTTTCGCCGCCGCGGCGAGGCCGATCGCGCCGTGCGCATCCATCAGAATCTGATTGCGCGTCCATCGCTGGCCCCTGAGCAGCGCGCCGCCGCGTTACTGGAACTTGGGCGGGACTACCTCGCAGCGGGGCTTCTGGATCGGGCCGAAACGCTGTTCATCGAGGCGATGGAATTCCCCGATTTTCGCGTCCAGTCACTCCAGTCACTGCTTGAGATCTATCAGCAGGAGGGCGAGTGGGACGCGGCGATCACCACCGCGCAGCGGCTGCAGCGCGCTGACGGACGCGATCTGCACACCGAAATGGCGCAGTTTGCCTGCGAGCAGGCCGAACGCCTGCGCCGCCAGCACGGTGAGCCCTCGGCGATTCGTCAGATTCTGCGGCGGGCCATGCACTTTGATCGGTCCTGCGTGCGGGCATCGCTGCTAAAAGCCGATCTTGAGCAGGACGAGGGGCGCTGGCGGGCGGCCATCAAGGCGTGTGAGGCGGTCAAGCATCAGGACCCGGACTATATTCCCGAGGTCTTGCCCCGGCTCGAGACCGCCTATGGGGCCGTCAATGACCACCGTGGGTTTCGCCAGGCGCTCACCCGGTTACTCGATCGACAGCCCACGGTCTCGGTGATCCTCAAGTTGAGCGAGCTGATCGAGGCGGACGATGGGCGCGAATCGGCGGTGGAGTTCCTCGCATCACAGCTCCGCGAGCGGCCCTCGGTGCGCGGGCTCAACCGGCTGATCGAGCTCAATATCCAGGACGATGACATGGATGAGCGCCGGCAGCGCGATCTGAATGTCCTGCGCGAGCTCTTCCAGGCCCTGCTGGCTGATCGTCTGCCGTATCGCTGCGTGAGTTGTGGGTTTGAGGGGCGTCAATTGCATTGGCAGTGCCCGAGCTGTCGCGGCTGGGCCACCATCAAACCGCGCCGCGGACTGGAGGGAGAATGAACCCCGCGCCAAGCCTGATCGTTGCGCTCGATTACGACGACCCTGCCGCCGCCCGGCGTCTGGTGGACAACCTGCCCGTTGGCGGTTGCCGGCTGAAGGTGGGCAAGACGCTGTTTACGCGTGCGGGTCCGGCGCTGATCGAGGAATGGGCCCGCGACGGCTGGGAGGTATTCCTTGATCTCAAATTCCACGACATTCCGAACACGGTTGCCGGTGCCTGCCGCGCCGCCGCGGATCTGGGTGTCTGGATGGTCAACGTCCACGCCCTTGGGGGGCCGGCGATGCTGGCCGCGGCGCGCGCGGCGGTGGATGCGCAGTCAGGGTCGGCGCCGCTGCTGACGGCGGTCACCGTGTTGACCAGCCATGATCAGGCCACGCTCGATGCCATCGGGCTGCGCGGGACACCCGCCGATGCGGTGACACGGCTCACCGGGCTTGCCACGGCCGCCGGTCTGGATGGTGTGGTCTGTTCGGGCGAAGAAGCCGGCGCGGTGCGTGATCAGGCCGGCCCCGGCTTTCGTCGGGTGACGCCCGGCGTGCGGCCGGCCGACTCGGCGCGTGGCGATCAGCGTCGGGTGCTGACGCCTGCCGCCGCGATCCGAGCCGGGGCGACGGACCTGGTGGTGGGGCGGCCGATTACCCAGGCCGCCGACCCGGCGCACGCCGTCGAGATCATTCTCGCTGAGATGCAGGTCACAGCGAGCGCCATGGACGAGCGCTAGGCTTCGGGTGTCATTAGCCCAACCAAGGAGCCTGCTATGACTGTTTCGCGTTCCCTCGGCCTGCTGGCCGTTTCCAGCCTGATTGCCGGTGCCGCCGTCGCCAGCACCGATCCTGTCAATGTCAACGAGGCCGGCATCGACCGTCTCCAGCAGCTCAACGGCGTCGGCCCGGCGACGGCTGAGGCCATCATTCAGGACCGTCAGGAGAATGGGCCATTCGATCGCATCGACGCCATGACCCGCGTCAACGGCATTGGCGAGTCCACCCTCGAGAGCCTGCGCGAGTCGGTCACCCTCGACTGACCCTTCCACCGCCGGCAGGCCTGACAGGTCTGCCGGCTTGGTTTATGCTCTTCGGCAGAACAACAAGTGTCCAACAGGGAGAGTAGTGGCCAATGTCTCAACGAGTGCGCAAAGCGGTTTTCCCCGTCGCCGGGCTGGGGACGCGTTTCCTGCCGGCGACCAAGGCCAATCCCAAGGAAATGCTGCCGGTCGTTGACAAGCCACTGATCCAGTACGCCGCCGAGGAGGCGGTGCGGGCCGGCATTGACACCCTCATTTTTGTTAACGGGCGTAACAAGCGCAGTATCCCGGATCATTTTGACAAGGCCTACGAGCTCGAGACCGAGCTCGAGGAATCGGGCAAGCTCGAGCGTCTTGAGGCGGTCCGCAACATCGTCCCGCCCGAGGTGGCTTGCATCTATATCCGCCAGTCCGAGGCGCTGGGGCTTGGGCATGCGGTGCTCTGCGCGGAGCCAGTGGTCGGCGACGAGCCGTTTGCCGTCATCCTCGCGGACGATCTGATCGATGATGAGCGCAACGGCGGTTGTCTCGCGCAGATGGTCGAGCGCTACGACGAACAGCTCGCGAGTATTCTGGGCGTCGAGCGGGTGCCACCGGAGCGCACGGATCGGTACGGCGTCGTGGATACCGAAGCGGTCTCACCGCGCCTGGGCCGATTGAAGGGCATTGTCGAGAAGCCCGACCCGGCGCGGGCGCCCTCCAATCTGGGCGTTGTCGGCCGCTATGTGCTCGACGGTCGGGTCTTCGAGAAACTCCGCGCCACCGCCCCGGGTGCGGGTGGCGAGATACAGCTCACCGATGCCATTGCCGCCCTTATGCAGGAGGCCCCCGTCTTTACCTACGAGTTCGAGGGCACCCGCTATGACTGCGGGGATAAACTCGGCTACCTGCAGGCCACCGTGGAATTCGGGGTCAAGCACCCCGAGTTTGGCGATGCGTTTGCCGACTACCTGGCCAAGCGCAACCGCTGAAAGGGCTGTTCGCCGCTAGAAGCTGTAGCGAAGCCGCAGATAGGTGTTGCTGTTGTCCTCGAGCTGGGTGTGGAACGTCCAGTCGTCCTTGCCACCGAACAGGTTGGCACCGAGGGTGCCGCTCAAACGGTCACTGAACCGGTAATGTGCCCGCGGCCGAAGATAGTAATCGGCGTCCGAGGGCGAGTAGAAAGTGAACATCGACAGGGTCAGGTCCTGTCGCGAGCCCTGCCAGGTGATGCGGTTGGTCAGCAGCTGCCGGTACTCGTCGGGCGCGTAGCGCCGCTGTTCGGGTGACAGGGCGTCGAGCAGGGCATCGTGGTCCTGAATCCACTCCAGCGAGTACTGCCAGCCCAGGGTCAGGTCCGAAACCGGCTCGTTCTCGTACCCCGCCAGCCAGCGCCATTGATCGTTGGGCCGNTCCGGATCCCGCCCGCTGTCATCCTCGCCGTGGTAATAGGCGGTTTCCAGGTTGGCGATGCCGCCGAGTAACGGGGCGCGGACGCTCGCGCCCAGGGATGACAGACGCGGGAAGTAGGCGTTGCCGTCGGCGTCCTGGGCGCTCGGCTGCTTGTCGAAGCCGTGATAGGCGTAGCCCGCGAGCTCCACGCCATCGAGGGTCTGATACAGCCGCAGGGCCAGCTCGCTGTCCTCCCCCAGGTCATCGCGATCGCGCGGATCGAGCCTGGGTGGGGCCGCCACCCGCCGTCCCGCCTGCGGGCTGAAGTAGGACAGGCGCTCGCCGGTGATAAACCGATTGGGCGTGGCCTGCGGCATCCAGACAAAGTCGACATTGAGCGGGCCAAACCAGGACAGCTTGAGGGCATCCGTCGGGGCTTTCAGGTACTCGTCGCTGCGGCCGCTGAAAAACGCCACATAGTCCTTGGGGAACAGGTCGTTGAGGAACACCAGATCGCCCGTGCCCCAGGTGATGATTTGCCGACCCACGACAACGTCGGTCTGCGCTGTGAGCCGGCCGGCCAGATTGGCTTCGCGCAGATCCCCGCGCCCGCCGTCCTCAACGCCGTCCAGCCAGACATCGCCCTTGAGGGTGGCGGTGTAGTCGCCCAGCTGGCGCTCGCCCTCGAGCTGCAGACGCGTCTCGGCAAGGGTGAAATCGTCATTGACGGCCGGATCGGACTGCAGGCGCGGGGCGACTGCGCCTTCGATAAAGCCATACCACTGCCAGCCGGTCTGTTCTTCGGCCCAGGGATCATCCCCCCAGCCCTCGTCGTCCCAGCCCGAATCGGTGTCCTGGGCGTTGCCGAGTCCCGGCACAAGCCCGGCCAGCATGATCCCCAGGGCCAGCCTGGCGCCGATGCGTTGTGTTGAATGGCCCATTGCCGACCGCCTCCTGCTGTCAGTCGCGGCGCAGCCAGTCCCGCGGCGGGTTGCGCAGCGAGCGCTCGCTGAAGATATCCGCCGGCACCCCGATGTCGTATTCCGAATAGCGGAACTGGGTGACGGTATAGCCGCCGCTGTCCAGATCCGTCATCCGGGTCTCGGTACCGGTGGGGTAGCCGTCGATGGTTTCCACCTCGGTGACTTCCATGCGCCGGTAGACCTCGCCGTCGGCGCGCTCGTATTCGGTGCGCATGGGCAGCAGGGTGTCGCGGTCAATGCGCGTGCGATAGCGGGCGAACTCGACGGTCGCGGGGTCCCGCGGTGTGCTCTCGATGATATAGGCCTCGTCGGTGGTCTCGATCAGCGAATGGCGGTCTTCGCTGGTCCCGCGCCCGGAAATATCCTCGTAGTAGAAATGCGAGCCGACAAAACTGGTTCGCTTGTCGCCGGCTGCGATGCGCTTGACCAGATCGAGTGCCGGCAGATAAAGCCAGCGGTCGTCGCTCTCGCCAACCTGTTTTTCCACCCGAAACACCGTACCGCGGATATCCGCCGGGCGACTGAACACCACCAGATAGCGCTGGTCACCGCCATCCTCGACGTCCTGGCGCAGCAGCGTGAACTGCCGGCGCTGGCGGTTGCCGTTGCCATCGACAATCATCATGCGGGCGGCGGATCGACCGTCGTCGCCGGCGTAATAGGACGCCTTGTTGGCGGCCTCCACGATCGCCGTGGCATCGGTCATCTGGGCCTGGGTGGCGCCGGCCAGCAGCGCGGCGGCCAGCACCACGGCAAGTCTGAGTGCAGGGATCATGAGCGCTCCTCCGTCGATTCGTCGGTGAGGGGGGCGACATCGGGCATCAACCGCGACCGCCCCAGGGACAACATCGCCGGCAGCAGGACGATCGAGGCCAGCGCCGAGGCCGCCATGATACTCGCCAGAAAGATGCCGACCGTGTTGTAGGGCACCAGCGGGGCGGCCAGCAAAGGCGTAAAGCCCACCGCGATTACGATGGCGTTGCGGCTGATCGCGCGGGCCGGCTCGCCCAGCACCGATCGCATGCTCTGCAGGAACCGGCCAGTACGCCGATACGCCTCGCGGCTGCGCTCGATGAAGTGGATGGCGAAGTCCACTGACAGGCCCAGCGTCAGCGACGAAAGCACCGCGATAGGCATGTCGTAGGGCTTGCCGATCAGCCCGATGACGCCATAGATGAGCGCGATGCTGACCGTCATCGGCACCATGGCCAGCAGACCAAAGCGCAGTGAGCGGAACAGCGCCAGCATCATCACGGCAACCATGACCCAGGCGATCGCCAGGCTCTGGGCCATGCCCTTGACCATGGCATCCTGCCAGACGACGTTAATGTAGTTGAGTCCGCCCCAGCTCATGGTCACGCCCTCGGGCAGCGGGTTTTCCGCCACATAGGCCTCGGCGCGCTCGACCACGGCCTGCATGTCCTGATTGTCGCCGCTCGAGAGCTGCAGCCACAGGTTGGCCGCCTGATAGTCCTGGGTCACCATTCGCCACAGATCATGCGGGCGGTGCGAGCCCTGAAAGCTCAGCAGCGTCTGCGCCACACCCCGGCGCGACTCGGGGATCTGGTAGTCCGCCGGCTCGCCGCTGCGGAGTTCGCGATAGACGGTGCGCACCAGGTGGGTAAGGCTGTTGACCTTGCCTACCTCGGGCGCCTCCACCAGTGCCGCCTCAAAGTCGGCCATGTAGCTGAGCACTTCGGGGCGCTGGAAGTAATTGAGCGCGCCGCGGGCCTCATCCACTGCTGTTAGCAGTGACTCCCAGTAGGGGAT
>P_1C_Liq_3_UnCtyDRAFT_1000017_pt1 | contig 29444 bp, 23 predicted proteins | sample Pon1CUnioCityCA_5_FD_10231 | JGI IMG/M metagenome (IMG submission 10231)
CGAGCCGGTGGACGACCGGCCCGCCTGGAAGCGGCGGGCGGCCAGTTGACGGGGAGATCGATCGCGGGTTGCTTGCCGACATGATCACGGCCCTCCTCCGGCCCCTCTGTGGGACCCTCGCCCTCCTCGCCGCACCCGCCGCGTGGGGCGTGGCCAGTGAACCCGTCCGCGACGAGGCCGTCGCCGTCCAGCTCGTCACCACCGCCGAGGAGGTCGCCCCCGGGGACACCCTCGAGGTGGGCGTGCGCTTCCGCATGGATCCCGGTTGGCACATCTACTGGGACAATCCCGGCGACACCGGGCGGGCCACGATCCTCGAGTGGGAGTGGCCGGAGGGCACCACCGTGCGGGCCCTCCCCCGCGAACATCCCGTCCGCTACGGCAGCGACCCCTTCGTCGATTTCGTCTACGAGGACGAAGCGACCTACTACGAGGAGGTGACCGTACCGGCCGACTGGCCGACCGGCGAACCCTTCCCCCTCGCCGTGGAGGCGGACTGGCTCATGTGCGAGAAGGTCTGCATTCCCGGGCGGGCGTCCCTGCGGCTCGCCCAACCCACCGGGCCGGAGACCCTCCCGGATCCCGGCGAGACCGCGGCCCTCGCCGCGGCCCGGCAGGAGTGGCCGGCCGACCCGGGGGACCTCCGCGCCGAGCTGCGGCGGGACGGTGACCGCCTACAGCTCTCCGTGCAGGGGCTCGGCGGGGACGGGGGGGAGCCCACCGGCGAACTCTTCTTCTTTCCCGGGCCGACCGTGGTCTCCCCCTCCGCCCCGCAGGCGTGGCAGGCGGCCGGAGGCCGGCTCACCGGCGAGCTCGTTGCCAGCGAATACGCCGGGGAGCTGCCCGCGACCGTGCCGGGCGTCCTCCTCCACCCCGAGGGCTGGGAGGCCGCTGGCGGCCGCCGCGCCCTCCGCGTGGAGGCTGAGGTCGTCGAGGGAGCCCCCCTCGCGGCCGGGACGAGCGGGTCTCCCCCCGGCGGCGGCGGGGGACCGCCGAACTGGGCCGCCCTCTTCGCCCTCGCCTTTGCCGGCGGACTCGTCCTCAACCTCATGCCCTGCGTCTTCCCGGTGCTCGGGCTCAAGGTGATGGGCTTCGTGCAGCAGGCCGGGGAGGCGAGGCGGCAGGTCGTGGCCCACGGGCTCACCTTCACCGCCGGGGTGGTCGTCTCCTTCTGGGTACTCGCCGGTCTCCTCCTTCTCCTCCGGGCCAGCGGGGCCGAGCTCGGCTGGGGCTTCCAGCTGCAGGAGCCCGCTTTCGTCTTCGGGATGGCCGCCTTCCTCCTCCTCTTTGCGCTGAACCTCTCCGGTGTCTTCGAGATCGGGATGGGCCTGGCCAGCGCCGGCGGCCAGGCGGAGAGCCGGCACTCCCGGGGTTTTTCCGGCTCCTTCCTCTCCGGCATCCTCGCCACCGTGGTGGCCACCCCCTGCTCCGCCCCCTTCCTCGCCACCGCCCTCGCCGGGGCCCTCACCCTGCCGGCCCTGCCCTCCCTCGCCCTCTTCACGGCGATCGCCCTCGGCCTGGCCACGCCCTACCTCCTGCTGAGCGCCTTCCCGGCCCTCCTCCGCAAGCTCCCCCGCCCCGGCGCCTGGATGGAGACCTTCAAGCAGTTCATGGCCTTCCCCCTCTACGCCACCACCGCGTGGCTCCTCTTCGTGTTCGCCGACCAGGTCAGCGGGGACAACTTCCTGCGCGGGCTCTTCGCGCTCACCGGGATCGCCTTCGCGGCCTGGCTGTACGGCCGCTACCACACCCCTTCCCGACGTCCCCTCCCCCGCCGGCTGGCCACCGCCGTTTCCCTCCTCCTGGCGGTCGCCGCCATTGCCTACGGACTCCCCCGGGAACCGCGCACGCAGTGGATCGAGTGGTCGCCGGAAACGGTCGCGGCCCTCCGCGCGGAAGGTCGTCCGGTCTACGTGGACTTCACCGCCCGCTGGTGCGTCACCTGCCAGGTCAACAAGTCGGTGGTCTTCGGGTCCGACCGCGTCCTCGAGGCCGTCCGGGAGCGGGACATCGCCCTCGTCCGGGCGGACTGGACGAACGAGGACCCGGCCATTACCCGCCGGCTGGCCGAGCTGGGCAAGGCGGCCGTCCCCGTCACCCTGATGTACCTCCCCGGGGAGGAGGAGCCCCGCGTCCTCCCGGAGACCCTCACCCCGGGCATCGTCCTGACCGCCCTCGAGGGGGAACCCGCTCCCTCCGCGGAGGGCAACCGATTCGCTCACGCGGACCCGCCCTGACCGTCTCCCGGTGCCGGTCCCGGAAGCCGCCCGAGGAATGCCTCCCCCGGTGGGGACCGGACCGCGGGTTCGACAATTGACCCCCTTCTCCAATAACCTCGTGGGGTGAACCGAGAAGCCCCCTCCCGCCACCGCCTTCGCTACCTCCCCGTCAGCATCTTCGCGATCGTCATGGGGTTGTCCGGGGTGACCCTCGTCCTCCGCCGCCTTGAGCACGACGCGGGGGGCCCGGCGGTGGCCAGCCTCGTCGCCCTCGCGCTCACCCTCCTCCTCGCCGTCTTCCTCGGTCTTCTCTACCTGCGCAAGTGCCTGCGCTATCCGGACGCCGTGGCGGAGGAGTGGCACCACCCCGTACGGATCAGCTTTTTNCCGGCGATGACCATCAGCCTCATCCTGTTGGGGACCCTCCTGCAGCCACTCCTTCCCCCCGTGGCCCTCGCNCTCTGGTCGGTGGGAGTGGCCGGCCATCTCCTCCTCTCCCTCGCCGTCATCGGCAGCTGGATCAGCCACCGCGAATTCGTGTACGCCCAGCTCAACCCTGCCTGGTTCATCCCGGCGGTCGGCAACGTCCTCGTCCCGGTGGCGGGCGTCCCCTTCGGCCTCGTGGAACTGTCGTGGTTCTTCTTCTCGGTGGGCATCCTCTTCTGGCTCGTCCTGCTCACCCTCGTCTTCAACCGGCTCATTTTCCACGGACCGATTCCCGCCCGGCTCCTCCCCACCCTCGCCATCCTCATCGCCCCGCCGGCCGTCGGCCTGATCAGCTGGGTGCGGTTGACCGGGGAGATCGGGGTGACCGGCCGCTTCCTCTACTCCATCGCCCTCCTCTTCCTCCTCGTGGTGGCCACCCAGGCCCGGGCCCTCCTCCGCCTGCCCTTCAGCCTCGCCTGGTGGGCCTATTCCTTTCCCCTCGCCGCCTTCGTGCTCTCCAGCTTCCTCTTCGCCGAGCGGGAGCCGGACGCGGGGATCCATTCCCTGCTCGGCTGGGTCGGCTCGATCCTTCTCGCCCTTGTGCTCGTCGTCCTCCTCTGGCAGACCTTCCGGGCGATCGCCCGCGACGCCATCTGCCAGCCGGAGGATGCCGCCGCCGCCCAGGCACCGCCCCCCCGCCCATGAACCTCGATGTCTCCCTCTGGACCGTCTTCCTCGCGGCCCTGATCACCGCCCTCGCGACCGGTCTCGGGGCGATCCCCTTCGCCTTCGTCCGGCGGTTCAGCGACCGGTGGCTGAGCCTGTCCAACGCGATGGCGGCCGGGCTCATGCTGGCGGCCAGCCACAGCCTGATCGCCGAGGGGAGCCAGCTCGGGATGTTCCGGACCATCGTGGGGGTCCTCCTCGGGCTTGTCCTCATCCATGCCTCGGACGCCTGGATCGACAAGCGGGGCCACCCGGATGTGGCCGAGCTCAGCCACGCCAGCGCCCGCAAGGCGATCCTCATCCTCGCCATCATGACCATCCACTCCTTCGCCGAGGGGATCGGGGTGGGCGTTTCCTACGCCGGGGACGGCGGGCTGGGGGTCTACATCAGCGCGGCCATCGCCGTGCACAACATCCCGGAAGGGCTGGCCATCTCCCTCGTGCTCATCCCGCGGGGGGTCTCCGTGATCAAGGCGGCCGGATGGTCCATCTTCACCAGCCTGCCCCAGCCCCTCATGGCGATTCCCGCCTTCCTCTTCGTGGTGGTCTTCGAGCCCCTCCTGCCGGTGGGCCTCGGGCTGGCCGCCGGGGCCATGATCTGGATGGTCTTCTCGGAGCTCCTCCCGGACGCGCTCGAGCACGCCAAGTCGGGCAGCGTGGCCACCACCGTGACCCTCGCCTTCGTCTTCATGCTCCTCTTCCAGTACTTCCTCCGCTGAGCTCGGCCCCGGAGGTCGGCCCGGCCCCGGTTTCCCCGGATCCGTACCCTTCGTTTCCCTTCCCGATCATGGACCCGCAACGCATCGACCTCTTCCTCGCCACCACCAACGAGAAGTTTCCCGGGGAGTCCATCCCGGCGATGCGCGCCCAATTGGAACAGGTGCCGGACGACCGCTTCGCCTTCCTGCAGACCCTCGCCTTCCGAAACCCCGTCCTCCTCCTGGTCGTCTCCCTTGTCGCCGGCGGCTTCGGGGTGGATCGTTTCCTGCTCGGGCAGGTCGGTCTCGGCCTGCTCAAGCTCCTCACGCTCGGGGGCATCGGCGTGTGGACGATCGTGGACTGGTTCCTCATCATGGGGGCGACCCGCCAGCGGAACCTGCGGCTCTTCCTCCAGCACGTGCGGTAAGTCCTCTTCCCGCGCCGGGGCGGACGGGAGAACGGGCGGCGGGCTCGCGACCTCTCAGGCGAGCAGCGGGAGGAAGCGGCCGGCGAGGAAGAGGACGAGGAAGAAGCCGCACATGTCGGTGACCGTGGTGAGGATCGGGCCCGAGGCGAGGGCGGGGTCGAGGCGCAGCCCCTTCAGGGCGAGCGGGACCAGCCCCCCGATGAGCACGGCCACCACCGTGTTGAGGAGAAGGGCCAGGCCCACGACGAGACCGAACCACGGGTTCTGCTGCCAGAGACCCCCGGCCACGGCCACCAGTGCCCCGAGGACCGCGCCGTTGAGCAGGCCGACCCCGATTTCCTTGCGAAAGACATGCCAGAGCTCGCGCGGCCGGACCAGCCCGAGGGTGAGTTCCCGCACGCTCACCCCGACCGCCTGGTTTCCCGAACACCCGCTCATGTCCGAGATGATCGGGAGGAAGACCGCGAGGGCGATGACCTGGGCGAGGATGTCCTGGTTCAGCGCGATCACGCTGGCGGCGATCACGTTGAGGACGACATTGATGGAGAGCCAGGAGAGCCGGCGGCGGGACCGGTAGACCAGGGGCATGGAGCGCAGCTCGTCTTCCCCGAGCAGCCCGCTCACCTTCAGGTAGTTCTCGGTGGCCTCCTCGCTCATGGACTCTTCCACCGCCGAGCGCTGGAGCACCCCGAGGAGGCGGCCGGCGGCGTCGACCACCGGGAGCCCGAGGTAGTGGTGCTCCTGGAAGAAACCGTAGAGCTCGTGCAGTTCCTGGTCGACCCGCACCGCGACCGGATCGGGGATCATGACCGCGCGGGCGGGCTCCTCCGGACGGGCGAGGAGCAGGTCGCGGATGGGCAGGACTCCCTCGAGGCGGCCCACGCCGTCGGTCAGGTAGAGGTACTGGATGTCATAGCCGGCGTACTCCTCCCGGTGGGCATCCATATCCGCCCCGATGGCCCGGACGGTTTCCTCCGCGGCAAAGGACAGGTACTCGCTGATCATCATCCCCCCCGCCGTATCCCACTCGTACTGCATGAGGCGGCGGGCATCGACCGCCTCCTCCGGGGACATGGCGGCGAGGATTTTCTCGGCGATCTCCCGGTCACACTCGGCGAGCAGGTCGGCCTGCTCGTCGCTGGGGACCCGGTCGACCACCCGGGCCGCCAGGTCCGTGGGCAGGGTCTCGAGAATCTCCACGGCCTGCGCCTCGCCGAGGGAGTCGAGAAGCTCGGCCGCGTCGCCCGGCGCGAGCAGGCCGATCAGGCCCGCGCGCAGCTCCTCGTCGAGCCGCGAGAGCAGGCGGGCCCGCTCCGGGGGTGGCAACTGCTCGAGGTAGTCGTGTACCTCCGGTCCCCGGCCCTCACGGATGAGGGCTTCCGCCTCCTGGCGGTCAAATTCGCGGGACTCCGGCGGCATAGCCGTACGTTGCGCGGGAGCCCAAGCCGGATTCAATCCAAATGGTAGGAACCTGCCGGGGCGTGTCCTCTCCCGTTGCCGTTGCCCTGCGAGGCGGGCGCGAGGGCGCTCCCTTGCGGTGCGGAAGACAGGGACCGCCGGGGATACCGGAAAATCCCGGAGGGCACGCGGGACACCGGGCGGTCGGGGGGAAACGGCTCCCGGCGCCATCCCTCCCTTTTTTCTTCTCTCCTCCCCCCAGATCCTCCGTGACCCCCGGGGTGAGCCCCGGGGATCCGCATCCAACCCCGGAGGCATCGCGGAAAAGGCTCCCGGCACCTCCCCCTTCCCCCAGATCCTCCCGGGGCACCCTGTAGGCTGGAACCCGACCTCAGAAGAGGCCCAGCTGGGCGGCAGGTGCCTCCGGACCGCTGCCCGGCCGGCTCTGCCGGAACCAGCGCCAGAGCGTCCAGTCCGGCCGCGCCTCGAGGGCCCGGAGGAAGAGGAGGGCACAGGCGAGGGCGTCGTAGAGGGCCGCGTGCCAGCGAGCCCGCTCCGGCGGGCAGAAGCGGGCCGCCTGCCCGCCGAGGGCCTCCCCGAGATTCTCCGCCTCGATCAGCGGGGCGAGGGCTGCCGATTCCCGGCCGGGAGCGAGACCGCGGAAGAGCGCGCAGGTATCCAGCCACGGCCCCCACTCGGCCACCCGGGTGCCCGCTCCGGACCAGTCCGGCAGCATGCCCGGGGTGGGCCATTGGCGCCGGAGGAAGCGGTCCTCCACGGCGGCCGCGTGGGCGAGGAAGGGGCCGGCGGCGCGGGCGGCGCGGAAGCGCTCCCACTCCACGGCAAAAGGTGGGAAGTCGGCCAGCCGTTCCTCGGAGAGCCCGTGGGTGATCCGCTCCCGCCAGTCGAGCTGGCCGAGTGGGGCACAGCAGCCCGTGTGGGCCTCCCGGATTCCGTCCCTACCGATCCCGACGATGCCGAACTCGACCACTCCGCTCTCCCGGCTCCCCTCGAAATCGAGGGCGTAGACGGTGTCGAAACCGACCTCCCCGGCCTCGCGCCAGAAGCGGATCGCGGGGGACCCGCTCAATCCCGGTCGGAGGGACGGCGGCGGGCCTCGTCCCGGCATTCGTGGATGACCCGCAGGGCAATCTCCCGCAGGTCGAAGAGGGCCGCCCGGAGGAGACGGTCCGTGACGCGGATCTTCCGGGGCAAGCTCGCCTCCTGCTCGGGCAACTGGGTCAGGGCGCGGTTGATCTCGCCGAGCATCTGCTTGAAGTGGCAGACCGCCAGNTCGACATCGCCGAGCTCGACCGCCTGGGTGGCGAGCACCCCGGCCATCTCGCCCTCGTGCAGGGCCCGGGCGAGCATCCAGGANAGCTGCGGCTCGGCCGGGGCGTGGCGGCTCATGAGGAGCGTCTCCCAGTGCCGGCGGATGAAGAGGTAGAGCCCGCGGGTGGCCACGAAGACCGGGTGCTGGTGAACCGTAAAGGGGTCGTACTCGGCGGGCAGCCGCCGCTCCGCCGCCGGCACCTCGCCCTCCCCGGATTCTCCCGGCTGGGGAAAATCCTCCACNGACCAGTCTCCACTGTCCCAGCCGAGGATTCGGGCCACGCGGTCGAGGCGGTCCGGGGCGGCCTGGTGGGCGCTGTAGAGGGTGAGGAAACGCTCGATCTCACCCGCCGACTCGTGCAAGTACCGCTGCCAGTCAAACTCCTTCCAGACCGGATCGGGAGCGTCCTCCCACTCCGGGTCGTCGAAGTACTCCGGGGGATCCTCACTCATGGCACTTTCCCTTCCGGTCCAAGCCCGCGGGGGGTTGTTTCCGCTGCCGGCTCGCGGCCTTCGGCCCTTGCCAGCCAATCTCAAGGCGCATGTCCGCCACGTTTTCCATGCTAGCACGGGCCCTTCCCGATGCAACCGAATTTGGCGGTTCTTGCCGGCTTCCGGCGGATGGCACCCTCATTCACCGGCGGCCCGCGCCCGGTTGACCGCGCTGAGCAGGGCCAGCAAACCGGCCTCCTCAATGCTCGTGTCGACCCCGCAGCCGTAGAAGGACCGCCCATCCTCCCGCTCGATGCGGATGTAGGCGGCCGACTCGGTGCCCGAGCCGTGACCGATGGCGTGCTGCTCGTAGTCCTGGAGGCGCCAGTTCTTCCAGCCCTCGGCCTCGAGGGCGCGCACGAGGGCGTTGATGGGGCCGTTGCCCCGGCCCTCCACCTCGTGCACGGTGCCGCCCTCGGCGAGGCGACCCCTGAAGAGGAAGCGCTGGTCCGCATCGTCCGTTTCCCGCCGCCGCACCTCGTGCTCGTAGAGGGCCAGGGGGGCGGTCAGGTTGACGAAGCGCTCGCGGAAGAGCGCGTGGATCTGGTCCGCGGTGAGCTCTTCCCCCCGCGCGTCGGCCACCTCGTTGATGACCGCGCCAATGTCCGGCTGGAAGGCCTTGGGGATCTTGTAGCCGAAGTCGCGCCCGAGCACGTGGGCCACCCCGCCCTTCCCGCTCTGGCTGTTGATCCGGATGATGGCCTCGTAGGTCCGGCCGATGTCCCGGGGGTCGATCGCGAGGTAGGGGACCTCCCAGACCGGATTCCCCTCCCCGGCTTCCTCCCGCTCCTCGAGCCGGTCAAAGCCCTTCTTGATGGCGTCCTGGTGGGAACCGGAGAAGGCGGTGAAGACCAGCTCCCCGGCATAGGGATGGCGGGGGTGCACCTCCATGCGGGTGTTTTCCTCGTAAATCTCGCGAATCCTCGGCAGGTCGGAGAAATCGAGACCGGGGTCCACTCCCTGGGAGTAGAGGTTCAGGGCCACCGTCATGATGTCGAGGTTCCCGGTGCGCTCCCCGTTGCCGAAGAGCGTCCCCTCCACCCGGTCCGCCCCGGCCATGAGCCCCAGCTCGGTGGCCGCCACCCCCGTGCCCCGGTCGTTGTGGGTGTGCAGGCTGATCCAGACCGCCTCCCGGCGGGAAAAGTTCCGGCAGAACCACTCGATCTGGTCGGCGTGCACATTGGGAGGGGCCACCTCCACGGTCGCGGGGAGATTGAGGATCATGCGCTCCTCCGCGGTGGGCTGGAGGACATCGCAGACCGCCTCGCACACCTCGAGGGCGTAGGGCATTTCCGTGCTGGAGAAACTTTCCGGTGAGTACTGGACACGGATATCCGACTCTCCCGAATGCCCGAGGTGGTCGCGCACGATCCGGGCCCCGTCCACGGCGATCTGCTTCACCTCCTCCCGGGAGAGGTTGAAGGTGATCCGGCGCTGGGCCGGGGAGACCGAGTTGTAGAAGTGGAGGATGGCCGCGGAAACCCCGCGGAGGGCCTCGAAGGTCTTCTCGATGAGGTGGGGCCGCGCCTGGACGAGCACCTGCAGGCGGACCCCCTCGGGGACGCGCTCCTCCTCGATGAGGCGGCGCAGGAAATCGTACTCGATCTGGGAGGCCGCCGGGAAACCGACCTCGATCTCGCGGAAGCCCAGGGCCACGAGCATCTCGAACATGCGGAGCTTCTCCTCGACGCTCATGGGAATGGCGAGGGCCTGGTTGCCGTCGCGCAGGTCCACCGAGCACCACAGGGGCGCCTCGGTGATGCGGGCCTCGGGCCAGGTGCGCCCGGGCAAGTCGATCGCCTCGTAGGGTCGGTACTTCGCAGCTGGATTTTTCACGGGTCGAATAGGTTGGAGGGAAGGGAAGGGGGTGGCAATCGTGCTCCGGAGGGACGGCCGCCTTCCCGCGGCCACCCCTGCCGGGGGCAAAAAAAAGGAGCCCCGCCCGGCGACGCGGGCGGAGCTCCTCGAGAAGGAAAGGCGTTCCGCGGCGCGTCAGGCCTGCGGGGCCTGAAGGAGGGCCTCGAACTCGACCTCGTTGCCAACGATGCCCTGGCCGTAGGTAATCCCCCAGTCGCGGCGGTCCAGCTTACCGGAGATTTCCCACCCGGAGACCATCGCCCCGTCCCGGTTCGGCTGCATGCCGAGGAGGGTCACGTCCAGGGTGACTGGCTTTGTCTCCCCATTCATGGAGAGGTTCCCGGTCACGGAGAACTGGTTGTCACCGTCCACCTTCCACTCGGTGGACTCGAAGGTCATCGTGGGATGACTGGAGGCGGAAAAGAAGTCGTCGCTGGCGAGGTGCTCATCCCGGTCGCTGTTGTTGGTGTCCACACTGGCCACGTCGATCTGGGCGGTGGCGGAGGACTTCGACGGGTCGGCCTCGTTGTACTTGATGGTGGCGTCCATCTCGGCGAAGGAACCGGGCACCTTCGTGAAGAAGTGGCGGATCTTGAAGGTGACGCTGGAGTGGGCCTTGTCCGCCTTGAACTCCTGGGTCTCGGCGGAGAGGGCTCCGGCCCCGAGCACGGAGGCAGCAATGAAGAGAAGGGGAATGCGCATGATGTCTGGATTCGGAGGGATCGGGTTTCTCGAGGTGGATGGTTCTTTGGGTTTGAAAGACGGAAAACCGCCCGTCTACCCTCTCCACCTAGGTTCACTCCTACCCCGAGTGTCAAACGAAACCCCGAGAACCTGACCCCACCATGAGCGACGACAGCCCCGAAGTCTTCGAGTCCGTTTCCCACGAGAACCGGACCTTCCCCCCCGACGCCACCTTCGCCGAGCACGCCCGCATCGCTTCGATGGAGGCCTACGAGGCCGAGTACCGGCGCAGCCTCGCCGATCCGGAGGCCTACTGGGCGGAAGTCGCGGAGAACCTGAAGTGGTACCGCCGGTGGGACCGCGTCCTCAACGAGGAGGAAAAACCCTTCTTTAAGTGGTTCGAGGGCGCCCAAACCAACCTCGCCGCCAACTGCCTCGACCGGAACCTCGAGAACGGCAACCGCAACAAGGCGGCCCTCCTCTGGGAGGGGGAGCCCGGCGACGACCGCGTGCTCACCTACTTCGACCTCTACCGCGAGGTGAACCGCTGCGCGAACGCCCTCCGCCAGCTCGGCATCGGCAAGGGCGACCGGGTGGCTCTCTACCTGCCCATGATCCCGGAGCTGGCGATCGCCACCCTCGCCTGCGCCCGCATCGGGGCGATCCACACGGTCATCTTCGCCGGGTTCTCCGCCAATTCCATCCGCGACCGCGTCCTCGACTGCGAGGCCCGCTGCGTGATCACCTCGGACGGGGGCTGGCGGCGCGGCCAGGTCCTCGGGCTCAAGGACATTGTGGACGAGGCCCTCGACGGGGTGGAGAGCGTCTCCGAGGTCGTCGTGGTGCAGCGCGGCCGGCCGGAGCCCTTTCCCTGCACGATGCGGGAGGGCCGGGACCACTGGTACCACGAGATCGTGCGGAGCCAGCCGATCCACTGCGAGCCGGAGCGCCTCGACGCCGAGGACATGCTCTTCCTCCTCTACACCAGCGGCACCACCGGCAAGCCCAAGGGCATCATCCACACCCAGGCCGGGTACATGGTCTACGCCTACCAGACCACCAAGTACATCTTCGACCTGCAGCCCGAGGACGTCTACTGGTGCACCGCCGACATTGGCTGGATCACCGGGCACACCTACATCCTCTACGGCCCCCTCCTCAACGGGGCCACCGCGGTGATGTACGAGGGCGCTCCGAACGCCCCCGACAACGGGCGCTTCTGGGACATCGTCCAGAAGTACGGGGTCAGCATCTTCTACACCGCTCCCACCGCCATCCGCGCCTTCATGAAGTGGGGCGACCACTGGCCGAACGGTTACGACCTCTCCACCCTCCGGCTGCTCGGCACGGTGGGTGAGCCCATCAACCCGGAAGCCTGGATGTGGTATCACGAGGTCATCGGGAAGAGCCGCTGCCCCATCGTGGACACCTGGTGGCAGACCGAGACTGGCGGCGTCCTCATCAGCCCCCTGCCCGGGGCCACCCCGACCAAGCCGGGAAGCGCTACCCGGCCCTTTTTCGGGGTGGACGCGGCCATCCTCAACGAGGAAGGCGGCGAGGAACGGGCTGGCATCCTCGCCATCCGCAAGCCCTGGCCGGGCATCCTCCGCGGCATTTACGGCGATCCCCAGCGCTTCAAGGACACCTACTGGTGCAAGTGGGGCGGGGCCTACTACTTCCCGGGAGACGGGGCCCGCATCGACGAGGACAGCTACGTCTGGATCCTCGGCCGGGTGGACGACGTGGTCAATGTGTCCGGCCACCGCATCGGCACCGCCGAGCTGGAAAGCGTCTTCATCGAGAACACCAAGGTCGCCGAATCCGCCGTGATCGGGGTGCCCCACGAGATCAAGGGGCAGGGCCTCGTCGCCTTCGTCACCCTTAAGGAGGGAGTCGAGGCGACCGACGAGCTCAACCGGGAATTGCGCGAGATGGTGGCCAGCGATATCGGGAAGTTTGCCCTCCCCGAGCGCATCCTCTTCTCCTCCGACCTGCCGAAAACCCGCTCCGGCAAGATCATGCGGCGCCTCCTCCGCGACATTGCCGAAGGCAAGGAGCTCGGCAATGTCACCACCCTCGCCGACCCCTCCATCGTAGAGGAACTGCAGCAGAAATACTGGGCCAAGTAATCCGGATCCCCGCCGGGCGGGCGGACGGCGGCCCAGCGACCGGCCGCCCCGCTCCCCGGGGATCGCGACAAGGCTGGCAACATGCACCCGCCCCCTCCCCCCGGGCGCGTCCCCCGCGCCTTCACGCTCTTTGAGCTCCTCGTCGTCCTCGCGGTCCTCGGCATTCTCGCCAGCATCCTCCTCCCGGCCATCGGAAACGTGCAGACCAAGGCCCGGCAGGCTGCCGCCCAGAGCAATCTGCGCAGTATCGCCCTCGCCTACAACACCTTCGCCCTCGGGGGCAGCCGCGTCCGCTCCATTGGTGAGGGCACCTGGAGCGCCGGCGCGACCACCGCCGGGACCACAGGGGGCTGGGCCCAGGTCCTCGCCGAATTCGCCGGCCTGAACAACGGCACCCTCTACTTCGTGCCCTCGGCCCCGGAGGTCGCCTCCATGGCGGCGATCCCCCCGGTGATCCTCGACGGGGAGGACCGCCCGACGGCCGCCTGGAGCCGGAACACCGCGAACCTCAGCTACGAGGCCGCCGTCGGGCTGCCCCCGGGCGCGCCGGCCTCCCTCACCCCGCTCGCCTGGACGAAGGGGCTGCAGGCGGACGGCCGCTGGGCGGACGATTCCCCCTGGGGAGGAGCGGGCGGCCACATCGCCTTCCTCGACGGCCACGTCACCTTTTACGAGGACACCGAGGACCAGCTCACCAATCCGGACACCGGCGGGAGCGCGACCGATGTCGCCGCGGTGGTCCGCGCCGCCGGGGGCGGGGTGGTAGCACCCTGACCGGAAGCGGGACGGAGGCGGGCTTCGAGTTTACGGGGCGGTACCGTTGTGGTACGCTCCTCCCCAACCCCATGAGAGACAGCACCGACCCCATCTACATCCTCGGCCACAAGCACCCCGACGCCGATGCGATCTGCTCGGCCATCGGCTACGCCGCCTACAAGAGAGCCCACGGGAGGGACGAGTACGTCCCCGCCCGCTGCGGCAATTCGAACGCCCGCATCGACGCCATCCTCGAGCGCTTCCGGACTCCCCTGCCCACCTTCATCGGGGATGTCACCCCCCGGCTCGACCAGGCCATGCAGCAGGACTTCCTGCACGTCGCCCCGGAGACCACCTGCGCGGAGGCGCTTCGCATCCTCGACGAGTACGACATCCGCTCCCTGCCCGTCGTCGATGCGGAGGGGAAGGCCCTCGGCCTCGTCACCATCTTTGACCTCGGCCAGTACTTCACCCCCCGGGTCAGCGATCCCCTCCGCATGCGGGAGGTCCGCTCCACCATCACCGCGATCACCCGATCCCTCGAGGCCGAGCCCCTCCACCTGCACGAACCGGACCGCATGGAGAAGCTCTTCGTGCGGGTGGGTGCCATGGACAGCTCCTCCTTCGGCGATTTCGCGGCGAGGGAGGTCTCCGCCGAGGAGAGCGTCATCGTGGTGGGCGACCGCCGGGTCATCCAGGAGAAGTGCCTGCAGCTGGGGGTGCGCCTCCTCGTGATCACCGGCAACCTCCCGGTCGACGAGGACATCGTCGAGGGGGCCCGGGAGCGCGGGGTCAGCCTGATCCGCTCACCCTACGACTCCGCAACGACCTCCTGGATCATCCGGTCGGCTTCCTTCCTCGACCATCTCTACGAGAGGGACTACCTCACCTTCCACCGCGAGGAGACCGTCCGGGATGCCCTCCGCAAGGTGAACCGCAAGTACGCCCCCCTCTACTTCGTGGTGGGGGCCGGCGGCGTCCTCGAGGGCGTCTTCTCGAAGGCCGACATCTACAACCCTCCCCGCGCCCGCATCTGCCTCGTCGACCACAACGAGCTCTCCCAGGCCGTGGACGGGGCCGCCCAGGTCGAGATCCTCGAGGTCGTCGACCACCACCGCCTCGGCAACGCCCCCACCGACCAACCCATCCTCTTCATCAACCGCCCCCTCGGTTCGACGAGCACCATCGTGGCCGACCTCTTCTTCCAGGACGGCCTCGAGCCGGACCCGGCCACCGCCGGCATCCTCATGGCCGGAATCATCTCGGACACCCTCCACCTCACCGGGCCCACCACCACGGAGACCGACCGCGCGATCCTCGCCCGTCTCGCCGGGATTGCCGGGGAGGATCCGCAGGAACTCGCCGACAGCATCTTCAGCTCCGGCTCGGTCCTGGTGAGCTCCCCCCCGGAGGAGGTCGTCGAGCTGGACTGCAAGATCTACCAGACCGAGGAGACTTCCTACTCCGTCTCCCAGATCGAGGAACTCGGCTTTGCCAATTTCTGGGCCCACAAGGAAAACGTCTGCGAGGCGCTCGAGGCCTACCGGGAGGAGAACCAGCTCGGCTTCAGCGCCCTCCTCGTCACCGACATCAACAAGCAGGACTCCCTCCTCGTGGTGGAGGGCGAGGACCGCTTCCGCGAGGCGGTTTCCTATCCGGCCGTGGAGGGCCGCCGCATCTTTGACCTCAAGGGGATCGTCAGCCGGAAGAAGCAACTCATCCCCTACCTCAGCAAGATCCTCGCGGACTGAGCCGGCGGCCCGGCCCCGTGCGGAGGGAGCTTGTCTCCCCCTCCCGCCGGGGTTCCCTTGGTCCCATGGACCTCCTGCCCAGCGCCGCATCGATCCGCGCCCGCCTCGCCGAGGCGGACGAACGCCTGGCCGACCCCACGATCTTCGGGGACAGCCGGAAGGCGGCCGCGGCGGCCCGCGAGCACCAGCGGCTCTCGAGGCTCCTCGCCCACCTCGAGGAAGTCGCCTCCCTCGAGGAGCAGGCCCGGGATGCGCGCCAGCTCGCCGCGGACAGCGCCGAGGACGAGGAGATCCGGGCCATGGCCGAGGCCGAGCTCCCCGGGCTGGAAGAGCGCCTCGCCACCCTCCGCGAGGAGGCCCTCCTCCTCCTCGTCCCCGCCGATCCCTCCGACTCGCGCGACACCATCATGGAAATCCGGGCGGGGACCGGGGGCGACGAGGCCGCCCTCTTCGCCGCTGACCTCCATCGTATGTACACCCGCTACGCCGAGCGGCAAGGTTGGCGGTGCGAGCCGATCAGCGCGAGCCCCTCCGAGGGCGGCGGGTTCAAGGAAGTCATCTTCTCCATCGCCGGCGAGGACGCCTACCGGCGCCTGAAGTACGAGAGCGGGGTGCACCGGGTCCAGCGGGTCCCGGTCACCGAGGCCGGCGGCCGCATCCACACCTCCACGGCCACCGTGGCCGTCCTGCCCGAGGCCGAGGAGGTCGACGTGGAGCTCCGGCCGGAGGAGCTCGAGATCACCGTCTCGCGGGCGAGTGGCCCGGGGGGCCAGAGCGTGAACACGACCGACTCCGCGGTGCAGATCCTCCACAAGCCCACCGGGATGATCGTGCACTGCGCGGACGAGCGCTCCCAGCTGAAGAACCGGACGAAGGCGATGACCGTCCTCCGCTCTCGCCTCCTCCAGCGGAAGGAGGAGGAGGAGCGCGAGAAGTACGCCGCCCACCGGCGCAGCCAGGTCGGCTCCGGGGACCGCAGCGAGCGCATCCGCACCTACAATTTCCCGCAGACCCGGCTGACCGACCACCGCATCAACCGGACCACCCACGACCTTCCCGCCGTCATGGAGGGCGACCTCGACGAGCTCATCGACGCCCTTCTCCGGGCGGACCTGCGGGAGCGCGCCGAGGCCGCCGTCGCCGCCGAGACCGGCACCGCCGATTCCCCGGGCGCCGCCTCGTGAAGACCGTCCTGGAAATCCTCGAGCGCTCCGCCGACTACCTCCGGAAGCGCGGGGTGCCCGAGCCCCGGCTCGATGCCGAGCATCTCCTCGCCCACGCTCTCGGCCTCCAGCGGATGGATCTCTACCTGCAGCACGACCGTCCCCTCCGCGAGGAGGAGCTCGCCCCCGTCCGCGACCTCCTCGCCCGGCGCGGCCGACGGGAGCCGCTGTCCTACCTCCTTGGGACCCACCCCTTCGCCGGGCTCACCCTGCGGGTCGGTCCCGGCGTCCTCATTCCCCGGCCGGAGACCGAGGAGCTGCTCGAGAAGGTGCTCCTCCGGGCGCCCACCGCCCCCGCCCGTATCCTCGACCTCGGGACCGGAAGCGGCGCCCTGGCCCTCGGGCTGCAACAGGCCTACCCGCAGGCCGCCGTCCACGCCGTGGATGCCTCCGCGGAGGCCCTCGACCGGGCACGGGCCAACGCCGCGGAGCTCGGTTTCCCCCTCCACTTCCACGAGGGCGACTGGCTGGCTCCCGTCGAGGGCCCGTTCGACCTCATCGTGGCCAACCCCCCCTACCTCACTGAGGAGGAGTGGGGTAGTGCCGAGCCGGAGGTCCGCGAGTGGGAACCGCGCGGGGCCCTCGTCGCGGCGGAGGGCGGCACCGCCGCCCTCGCCCTCCTCCTCCGCGCGGCCCCGCCCCACCTCGCCCCCGGCGGCCTCCTCGCCCTCGAGACGGGGATCGCGCAGCACGCGGCACTCGCCCGCCTCGCCGACACTACCGGAGCTTACGGGGAACCGGAGTGCGCGGCGGACCTCCAGGGCCGCCCGCGCTTCCTCTTCCTCCGGAAACGCTGACCCAACTCCCCCGTCCGACGGAGGAAAACCTTGCCCCCACGGGCTCTCCCTCCTCTCCTATCCACCGCAATCCCCCCTCTTCTCCTCCCCCTTGCGAAAGCCCTCACCATGATGCACGAATCCGTCGCCCGCGCCCTCAACGAGCAGATCAACAAGGAACTCTTCTCCGCCTATCTCTACCTTTCCATGGCCTCCTGGTGCGATGCGGAGGGCTATCCCGGCAGTGCCCACTGGATGCAGATCCAGGTCAAGGAGGAGCTCTTCCACGCCAGCCTCTTCCACGGCTACCTCCTCCAGCGGGATGTGCCCGTGGTCCTCGAGGCGATCGGGAAGCCGGAGGCGGAGTTCGACGACCTGAACGGGGTCTTCTCAGCCGCCCTCGCCCACGAGCAGAAGATCAGCGCGAGCATCAACGAGATCTACCGCATCGCCCGGGAGGAGGTCGACCCGATGACGGAGACCCGCCTGCACTGGTTCATCAACGAGCAGGTCGAGGAAGAGCAGAACGCCCGCGACATCCTCGACAAGATCAAGCTCGCCGGTGCGCAGCCGGCCGGCCTCCTCCTCCTCGACAACGAGCTGGCCGCCCGTCCCGAGCCCACCCTGACCCCGCCGTCCTTCGCCGGCTGAGGCCCGGCCGGCTCCGCCGGGCGCTAATCACTTGCCCGGTCAACAGGCTTCAGGTCCGTCGACCCTCGGAGTATTCGATGATCCGACGCACTTTCGGTCCGCTCCGGCCGGCCGGATCAAACGTTCCGGTATGGGCCATCCAGGTACGCACCAAGTCACGGGCCACCATGTTGCCGAGAACGTGCTGGCCCAGTGCGATTAAATTCACGTCGTTGCTAAGGGCTGCACGCTCAGCCTGGTAATGACTCGTGACCAAGGCGCAATAGGCTCCGGGAACCTTGTTGGCGGCGATGCTTGCTCCAATCCCCGTCCCGCAAAGGACAATTCCACGATCGACATCACCACGAACCACTGCCTCAGCCACCTCAATGACAACATTCGCATAAACCGGGTCGTCGCCACCGTAATCTCGTATCTCATGGCCAAGATCGCCGAGTTCCGCAATCACTTCTTCCTTTAGGGGCGCAGCATTTGGGTCGTATCCGATCGCAATGTTCATGGAATTCAATTCGCGAGTAAGGTTCGGACAGTCTTGGCGAAACTCTGAAGGATCAGGTGGCAACTGGTGGCGCCCGCATCGAGGACGCCACGGGAACGCTCCCCTAGTCGACTCGAACGACCGATCTTCGCGACCATATCCTCCGTACTCCTCCAGCCGTCTTCGGCGGCGGCCGTCATCGCATCTAGTGCAGCAGCGATCTCCTCACCAGCCACAATAGCCTCGCGAAAGGCCCGAACCGCGGGATCGAGCGTGTCGATGAGCGTCTTGTCACCGGGCTGTGCCTCGCCCAATTCACAAATAGCCGCCCGTCCCGCCTCGAGCATCGTCGCTATCGCTTCCCCGTCAATACGCTCCACACCGCGAACGGTCCGACCCATCGCCTTGAAGAATTGTCCGTAAAGCGGACCCATAGAGCCACCAATCTCGAGGAGAAGCGTCTTCCCGAGAGTGATCAGGCCCTCCGCCATAGACATCGACCCATTGAGTCGCTCGCCGGCCATCTGGAAACCCTTGTCCATGTTGATGCCGTGGTCCCCGTCACCGATCTTTCCGTCAATCTCGCTCAGATAATCACGGTTGGCGTGAATGACGACGATGAACCCTTCAACAACTGAAAGACCGGCAGCATTGGCAAAACCCTCACTCATTTCTGAACTCCTTCCTCGGGTCATTGCTGAAAGCCAACGGCCTGTGCGTCCAGATCGATGAGCGACTTGAGCTCCTCGTCGACCTTCATAAGAGTGAGCGTCACACCCATCATATCGAGACTCGTGAAATAATTACCCACGTAGGAGCGGTGGACTCGAATATTCTCCTGCGCAAGACGGCTGGCAATGCGGTCGTAGTAAATGTAAAGCTCCATCACCGGAGTGGCTCCCAATCCGGACACGAGGACCACGACCTCGTCACCCGCGGAAAACGGTAGGTCCGAAAGGATTAAGTCCAAAGAGAGGTCGCCCATTTCTGCAGCGGAACAGAGATCCCTCACCTCGATCCCTGGCTCCCCGTGGTGCCCGATGCCTACCTCCATTTTCCCCGGTTCGATAGCGAAATTCGGGTGACCGACCGCGGGAATCGTACATGGGGCAAGGCCGATACCGACGCTCCTCGTGCAATCGATGGCCTTCTGGGCTGCAGCAACCACTTCATCGAGGGAGCCTCCGAGCGCCGCCTTTGCTCCTCCTGCCTTCCACATCAGAACCTCCCCGGCCACACCGCGACGTTTGGCACGCTCCGTCGGGGGCGAGCTCGGTACGTCATCATTAGCGACAACCGTCTTCACCTCTATTCCGTCATCCTCAACATCCTCCTGAGCAATACGCACGTTCATTACGTCTCCCGCATAGTTGCCGTAAAGCACTGCAACCCCCCGCCCGGAATCTGCGACCCGAATCGCTTTCGCAAAGGCAGCCGCCGTCGGGGAACTGAAGACTTCCCCCACGGCAACCGCATCGACCAAATTGCGACCCACATAGCCAATGAAAGCAGGCTTGTGACCACTGCCACCACCAGTCACAACCCCAACCTTGTCGGCCACGGGTGCGCCCTGGTAACGGACAACACGTGGGTGCGAGGTCGATGCCAGCAGATCGTGATGCGCGTGCAGATAGCCCTTGAGGTAGTCGTCGACAACGTTATCCGGGTTATTAATGATTCTTTGCATTGCTTCCGAAGATTCTAGAGATTATCGCTGCGAGACCCTTTCGTCACATCTACCTCGTAGGGGCTCAAGCCCTGAATTATGGGCTGAAACCTTTTAGGAGTTCAAATACAATTATTTGTATAGCCCATTAGAGTCCTTGAAAGAATAGACTTACATTCGGGGTGCAGAGAAGTCAACCCCCTGCCATGGGCAGCATTCTCGCTAAAGCTACTGGACCGTGTAGCCACCATCGATTACGAGGTTTTCACCCGTGATGAGATTAGCAGCATCGCTTGCGAGGTACACCGCTGCCGCCGCGACTTCTTCAGGCCGCCCGAATCGCCCGGCGGGAATCTTCTCCTTCATGCGTTCCCCGACCTCGCCCGCCCACGCTTTTTGGCCGAGCTCGGTGAGAATCACCGTGGGCGAGATGCTGTTGACCTGGAGATTGTACTTGCCCCACTCGAGGGCTAGAGACCGGGTCACTGCGATGACTGCTGCCTTACTGGCGCAGTAGGCGAGATGGCGGTCGAGGGCAACGAGCCCCGCCTGCGAGGCGAGGTTGATAATCTTGCCCCCACCTTGGGCAATCATGATCCTACCAACGGCTTGGGAAAGGCGAAAAACAGCCTTCAGGTTGATCTCCATGGTCTGGTCCCAGGCAGATTCGGAAAGGTTTTCCGCCTCTTCGAGGTGAACCACGCCGGCACTGTTCACAAGGAGATCAATCCGACCGTGCTCGCGGTGGACCTCATTGACCATTGCGTCTAATTCCTCTCCAACGGTCAGGTCCGCCGTGACGGAGAAGGCTTGGTGTCCCGCGTCCCGAAGCGAGGCCTGCCTTTCCTGCACGGCGGGGCTGCGATCAGAAAGAACGACGCAGGCACCCTTGGCTGCAAAAAGGTCGGCGATCGCCGCGCCAATTCCCCGTGCTGCCCCCGTGACGAGAGCAATCCGTCCAGAGAGAGAGAAATTCGGGTCGAAGGAAGCGTTTTCCATGACGTTTTTTCTTAGCCGGTGGTAACAAGGACGGGCCGGGGCCGGAAGGGTGTAGCCCCTTCCAGCCCACGGCCGGAAGTACCCGCCTCAGCGGGTGGTGAGCTTCTCGCGCTCTTCGAGAAGGGCATCCACGTTCTGTTCAGTGATTGGGACCCAAGGTACATTATAGACTGCCTCAGAACCCCCGTCAAATGGGATTTCCTCCCAGACTGTCGCCTTCGGCTGGTAATCCGGGCCGACAATCCGGGCCATGAGCACATCGAGTGCGCCCTGAGCCTGGGCAGTGGCGTCCTGGAGGATGCTCACCATCTTGTCCTCCTTGACCGCAAGCATGGCATCGGTCACTCCGTCGATCCCGGCGATACAAAAGTCCTCGACATCGAGTCCAGCCTGCTCAATCGCCTGAATCGCGCCAAGGGCCATCTCGTCGTTCTGGCCGATGACCCCGTCAATCTGGTCGGGGTAGGCACTCAGCCAGTTCTCCATAAGGGCCAGCGCTTCCGCCCTCGACCAGTTGGCGGTCTTCATCTCGAGAATCTCGACTGCCGGGTACTGTTCAAGTGCCTCGAGGTTCCCCTTGCGCCGCTCGATCTGGGCCGACTGGCCAATGGGGCCCTCGATAATGACGACGTTGCCTTCGCCGTCCATGCATTCGAGGACGGATTCCGCCTCCATGCGTCCAGACTTGACATCATTCGAGCCGACGTAGGAGGCGAGCTGGTTACTGTTCACCCGCGTGTTCGAGCCAACCACCGGGATATCTCGCATGGAAGCAGTGGCCACGGCGGCCGCCCCCGCCTCGATGTCGATCGGCACAAAGATAATACCGTCGAATCCTTGGGTGGCCATGGTCTCGAACTGGGACTGCTGGACGGACGCATCGTAACGGCCATCGAATACCGTCACATCCACCATTCCGGACACCACATCCGGATGCCGCTCCAGAGCAGTGGTCCAGAGGCGCATGTACTCGGCCTTCAATCCGTAGACCGCCGCGCCGATCTTGTAGGGTTCGTCCGCCTCCGCCCGGGGACCGCCCGGCGCGAAGGGGAGGATCAGGGCCGTCGCCAAACTGGCGAGACCCATGGTCAGGATCTTTTTCATTTTCTTCGTTTTCTCCGTTTCTGGGGTTTTGGTTGATGGGGTGAGGGTAGCGAAAGCAAACGGTCTTCAGTCCCTCTTCCGGAAGGAGTCCAGTAGTACCGCCACGATGATGATTGCGCCTTTGATGACCTGTTGGTAATACGAAGAGACGCCGAGGAGATCGAGACCATTACCAATCACCCCGATGAGGAGGGCACCGATGAGCGTACCGGTCAGCGTACCCCTCCCTCCGGAAAGGCTGGTGCCTCCGATGACCACGGCAGCGATCGCATCGAGCTCGTAGGCCTGTCCAGCCTGAGGCAAGCCAGCCGTCGTCCGCGCCGTCAGAATGATTCCGGCGAGTGCGGCGCAGAACCCGCTAATCGCATAGACGGAAAAGATGATCCAGCGAGTGTTCACCCCGGAAACTTGAGCACTCTTCTCGTTGCCACCGACCGCGTAGACGTACCGCCCGTACCGTGTCTTGTAGAGGATCACCCAAGATACCAGGAAGACGAACGCGAGGATGAGGACCGGGAAGGGAATCCCGAGAAAGGTCCCCTGACCGATCACGAGGAAGCGCTCGTCAATCCGGGGCACGGGCATGCCATCCGAGTAAATGAAGGTAAAACCCCGACCCATACTGAGCATTCCCAGGGTGACCACGAAGGCAGGCATCCGCCATTTCGCAATGAACAATCCATTGATCGCCCCGAGAAGGACACCCCCACCCAGGCCCGCCGCAAGGGCGACCAGAGGGTGAACCACCCCACCTCCAAAGGCCTCGCTGGCTAGGGAGGCTGCCACAATCCCGCCGAAGGCAAGGACCGATCCCACCGAAAGGTCAATGCCCCCAGTGAGGATCACGAAGGTCATCCCAATGGCGAGCAGGGCATTGATCGAAGTCTGGCGGAGGATGTTGATAATGTTGTCCGCGCGCAGGAAATATTCGCTTGCGAAGGAAAGGACGACCACGAGGACGAGGAAGGCTAGCAGGATCCCGTACTCGCTGAGAAGGCGAGCCAAGGTGTGACGACCTCCTGCAAAACTTTGCTCGGATCGGCGGGCGGAGTGGTTTTCAGGCATGCAAGACTTCTCCTTCGTGAACGGACAGCGAAGCGAGGCGCAGGAGTTCTTCCTGACGGGCCTCTGCCTGAGAACATTCCCCCACCGCCCGACCATTGGAGAAAACGAGGATACGGTCGCTCATCGCGATAATCTCAGGGAGCTCGGAGGAAATCAGTAGAATCGCGTGGCCCTCGTTGGCATACTCTGACATAAAAGAATAAATTTCGCCCTTTGCGCCGATATCAATTCCCCGGGTCGGTTCGTCGAGTAGAAGAATCCGTGGTGAGCGCAGCAGCCACTTGGCAAGAACCACCTTTTGCTGGTTTCCCCCGCTCAAGCGGGAAACGATTTGACGAAGGCTTGGGGTCTTTAACCGGAAACGATCGGTGATCCGCTGGACAGCATCCTTTTCGCGCCCCTCGAGAATGAGTGGGCCGCAACTGAGCTGGCGCAAATTGGGGAGCGCGACGTTGTCGCGCACGGAGCTAGAGAGTACGAGTCCACTTTTCTTGCGATCTTCAGTAACGAGAGCCATCCCGTTGGCCATAGCGTCCTTCGGTCGCCGATGTTCGCAGCGATCACCGAACAAGCAGATCTCTCCCTCATCCGCTGGCTCGACCCCGAAGAGAGCATCAAAAAACTCGCTTCGTCCCGAACCCATCAGGCCAAAAATCCCGTAAATTTCCCCAGCATGGACCTCGAGGGAAATGTCGTGGAAGTCGTCTCCCCGGGAGAGGCCGCGCACGGAGAGAGCCACTTCCGGCTGAATCCGGTTGTTCTTGGTATACTCGTCCTCCAGCTTTCGCCCGATCATCAAGGAGACCACCTCCGGCCGGTTTGTCTCGCTGGCGAGCTGAGTGCTTACACATCGTCCGTCTCGAAACACCGTAATGGTGTCGGCGACCCGAAAGATCTCGTTCATTCGGTGGGAAACGTAGAGAATCCCTTTGCCTTGATCGCGCAAGCTCTTGACCAAATCGAGGAGTCGGTCTGCATCCTTCTCCGCGATCGCGGACGTCGGCTCGTCCATGATGAGGATTTCCGAGTCATAGGAGAGGGCCTTCCCAATTTCCACAAGCTGAATTTGCGCGAGGCTGAGTTCCTTCATCTTCAGGCGGGGATTCAGCTCGATGCCGAGACTGGCCAAGATCTGCCGCGCCTTCTCTTGGGCTGCCCGCGCATCGACCCAAAGCCCAAACCGGGTGCTTTCTCGGCCGAGAAACATGTTTTCCGCCACGGTCATTTCCGGAACCGGATTGAGCTCCTGCTCAATGATGGAAATACCCGCGGCCAGCGCCTGCTTCGGGTTAACGAACTGCACCGGCCTCCCGTCGATGAGAATTTCCCCCCGGTCGCGGGAATCGATACCCATGAGGAGGTTCATGAGGGTTGACTTGCCCGCTCCGTTCTCCCCACAAATCGCATGCACGGAACCGCGCTCCAGGCAAAGGTTCACGGCATCGAGGGCCAACACGCCGGGGAAGCGCTTGGTCAGATCCCGAATTTCCAAAAGGGGAGCGGCTGAGTCCGATCGATTGGGGGCACTCATGAGAATAGGCACACCCCGGTGCAAAGCCCGTGCCAGATTCCTTCCAGTTCGGTTAGATTCATCCACAAGACGTTTTCCTCCAATCCGTTACCAATGCAAAAAATTCCTTGGAGAATCCGTGGGAAAGAGGGATGGACACCGGACTGTTTCCCCTTTACACACGACCCATGTCTCGTTGATTCCCCTTGCTACACCGAAGACCCATGCCCACTCGCCTTCTGATCGCAGACGACAATGAGCGTGTCTTTGAGAGCCTCCGTCCGAATTTCGGGCAATTCGGCATCCAGTGTCGCTACGCCGATGGCCGGGCCGGAATCCTGAAGCTCCTCCGGAGCGAATCCTTTGATGCCCTTTTACTCGATGTGATGCTCGGAGAGGAGAGCGGTCTTGAGGTGTTGGCAGAAATCCAAGCGAGCCATCCGGACCTTCCGGTCATCGTCATTACTGGTTACGCTTCCGTGGAAAGTGCCGTGGAGGCCATGAAACAAGGAGCCTTTGACTATGTGAAGAAGCCTCTCGATTTCGAACGCCTGCTTCAGCTCGTACAGAATGCACTGTGTTTGCATCGACTCCGGGAGGAAAACCGTGAGTTGCGGGCGCGCATCGAGGAACTGACACCGCGGGTGATGACCCGCAATGCGCGCATGCAGGAGGTCCTGCACCACGCGGACAAGCTGGCCGGCACCGACCTGCCGGTGCTGATTGTGGGGGAAAATGGCTGCGGCAAGGAAATCGTGGCAGACTATCTGCACGGGCACAGCAAGCGGTCGGCGGAGAGGATGGAGAAGATCAACTGCGCGGCCTTCCCGGAAAGTCTTCTGGACAATGAGTTGTTCGGACATGAGAAGGGAGCTTTCACCGGGGCCAGTGAAGGCTTTCGCGGCATTTTCGAGCGGGCACACGGGAGCACCCTGCTTCTCGATGAGATCGGGGACATGCCCTTGACCACGCAGGCCAAGATCCTCCGTGTACTCCAGAATCACGAGATCCGCCGGATCGGTGGCACGGAAACCCTCCAAGTCGACGTGCGCTTTGTGGCCGCCACGCATCAGGACCTCCCGACTAGAATCGCTGCGGGTGAGTTCCGGGAAGATCTCTACTATCGACTGAATGCTGCCGTCCTCGAGGTGCCTCCGCTGCGCGAGCGAGGCGAAGACGTCGTGCTGCTCGCGGAGGAATTTCTCCGGGAATGTGCCCGCAGCCACAACAAGCCCGTCCGCAGCTTCGCTCCGGAGGTCTTCGACATTTTCCTCCAGTACCCTTGGCCGGGCAATATTCGTGAGCTGAAAAATACCGTTAACTATGCCAGCGCTCTCTGCAGCGGGGAGCATTTGGAGGTTTCGGACCTCCCGCCAGCCCTCCAGCGGGGGATCGGCTTTGAACGCGGCGCAACTTTGGCCGAGAAAAACGACCTCACTCCTTTAGAGCAGGCCGAACGGGATCTGATCGCGCGCACTCTTTGGGAAACAGGCAACAACAAGAAACGAACGGCGGAGATTCTCGGCATGAGCAGGAAAACACTTTACAATCGAATTGCTCGTTATGGGATCGCGCCCTGAAAAGGCCCTCCCCTTCGTCGTACGGCAAATCCAGCTCGCCTTCGGCGAGTTTCGTGCCCTCGATGGGATCGAACTCGAGGTACAGGCCGGCGAAGTTCACGCCATCCTCGGAGAACACGGTGCCGGCAAGTCGAGCCTCGCTGGGGTGATGAGCGGTATCCTTCGGGCGACCGCCGGTGAAGTGTGTCCGGGCGGACGAAACGATGCCAGCTACAACTTGAAGACCGCCCAAACCCTCGGGGTCAGGATGGTCTACCAGCAACCTTTTCTCAACGAGAACTTTTCGGTCGGCGAAAACCTGTTCTATGCCAGTCAGGGCAATCGCAAACTTGGCCTGTACAGTCGGCCGCGGACAGAGGAGCGTGCCGCGGACTACCTCCGCTCCCACGGTTTCTCCATCGATCCAAGAATCGAGCTGCGCTTTCTGAGCCAATCCGACCGGGTCATCATCGAGATCCTTAAAAATCTGCATGAGGCACCCTGCCTTTTGATTCTCGATGAGGCCCTTGAAAAGCTTTCCACGGAAAGCTTCCACAAAATCGTACCGACCCTCCTGCAGCGTGCGGAGGAGGGGATGGCCATTGTGATGATCACCCACAGGATTGATGATGTCTATCGTCTGGCCAACCGGGTCTCTGTTCTCAAGGAAGGAACCCTCCTAATCACCGATCGGGTGGACAAGGTGGACAAGCTGAACCTGATCCGGATGGCCTACACGCAGGTAGGGGCGAGTACCGGGCCGGTCCATCTAGACACAGAATTCTATCAATTTCTCAAGTACAATGAAGCGATTCTCCAGTCCTTGCCTGTCAACATCATTGTGGTNGACGAGAAACTGCGGATCAAGATGGTCAATGATCACTGTCTGGAAAGCTTCGAACTCGCGGAACGCCCCTTTATTAACGAGCCCCTCGACCAATTGCTGGAAGGCAACCCTGATGCCCTTTCCGAGATCACCGCGAACATTCACCGCTGCGAACGGGCCGCTCTCTATAATGTCACCCTCCACATTCGTGATCGGCGAAGGGTCAACAACGTGAAGACCTATCCGGTTTTTGACGGGCTTCAGGTCATCGGAACGATCCTGATCGTGGAGGACATCACCGAGTACGACGAACTGCAGAAGCAGTTCATCCTATCGGAAAAGCTGGCCTCGGTTGGGCTACTCGCGGCAGGGGTGGCCCACGAGATCAACAATCCTCTCGAGATCATTTCCAACTACCTTAGCTACCTCCGCTACACCCACCCGGAGCATCAACTCCATACCATCCTCGACCGCATCCGAAAGGAACTGGAGTCCATCTCGAGGATTGTCAGCAACCTCGTCACATTCTCGGACCGTCCCCAGGGCTCAGATGAAATCGTCGACCTAAACAACCTCGTCCGGGAGATCCGTGAACTCCTGCGCTACAACGCGGAATACAAGCACATTCGTGTCCGTTGCGACTTTGGAGCGGAGAGCGTGACCTTCCGAGGGGAAGAGGGCCCGCTCAAGCAAGTTCTCCTTAACCTCCTCAAGAACAGTTTTGAGGCAATGCCGGGGGGAGGGGAAATCGAGGTATCCACCGCCCGGATCGGCGAAGTGGGCCACGAGATCTCACGCTTGACCTTTGCGGACAACGGACCAGGCATTGACGCTCCGGATCCCAACAATATCTTCCTCCCCTTTTTTAGCACGAAGTCTGGGCGCACACAGCAACTAGGGCTCGGACTCTCCATCAGTTACCGAATCATTGAGTCACTCGGCGGGACGATCCGCGCGGAAAATTTCCCCGGAGGAGGGTGCCGTTTCACCATCGACCTGCCCTCCGCTGACCAAGCGAAAGGCCAAGTGCCACCCTCGTACCCCCCTCGCCCTACTCCGAGTCCGTGAGGATCTCGCGGGGCTGGGCCCCGTTCTCCGGGCCGACGTAGCCCTCGTCCTCGAGGATCTCCATGATCCGGGCGGCCCGGTTGTAGCCGATCTTCAGGCGCCGCTGCAGCATGGAGGTGGAGGCCCGCCGGGAGGAGCGGATCACCTCGAGGGCCTTCGGCACGAGGTCGTCCTCGAAGTCCCCCTCGATGTCGCCCCCCTCTTCCCCGTCGCCGGATTCGATGGCGGCGACGGCGTTCTCGTCGATGTCCGGGGGACCGTTCGCGGCGAGCTCCTCGACGATCCCGTTGATCTCGTCATCGGAGACGAGGGCCCCCTGGGCCCGCACGAGGGAGTGGGCCCCGGGCGGCAGGAAGAGCATGTCCCCCCGCCCGATGAGGGCATCCGCGCCGTTCTCGTCGAGGATGGTCCGGCTGTCCACCTTCGAGGCGGTCTTGAAGGCGATGCGGCTGGGCAGGTTCGCCTTGATGACCCCGGTGACCACGTTCACGGAGGGGCGCTGGGTGGCGAGGACGAGGTGGATGCCGGCGGCCCGGGCCAGCTGGGCGAGGCGGGCGATGCCCGTCTCGATGTCCGCCGGGGCCACCATCATGAGGTCGGCCAACTCGTCGACGACGCAGACGATGTAGGGTATCTTCTCGGTGGGCATCTCAAAGTCGTCGTCGTTCTTGCCGCCCTCCCGGGCCTCGAGAAGGGCGGCCCGCTCCTCCGCGGACATGGAGGCGTCCATTTCCTCGGCCCGCTTCCGCTCCTCCCGGTTGCGGAGGATCTTCCCGTTGAAGCCGGCGATGTTGCGGACGTTGGCCCGGGCAAAGATGCGGTAGCGCCGCTCCATTTCCCCGATGAGCCACTTGAGGGCGCCCGGTACCTTCTTGGGATCGGTGACCACCGGCACGAGCATATGGGGAAGCCGGTTGTACATCTGCATCTCCACGATCTTCGGGTCGATCATGAGGAAGCGGAGGTCCTCCGGGCTCATCCGGTAGAGCAACGAGGCGATCACGCTGTTCAGGCAGACGGTCTTCCCGGAGCCGGTCGCCCCGGCGATGAGCAGGTGGGGCATGCGGGCGAGATCGGTCACCAGTGGCTTCCCGCTCACCTCCTTGCCGAGGATGAGCGGGATGTCCGCCTCCGCCTCCACCCAGGCCTTCGACTCGATGATCTCGCGCAGATGCACCGGGGAGGGCCGCCGGTTGGGTACCTCGATCCCCACGCACCCCTTCCCCGGGACCGGCGCGAGGATCCGCACGGCCTGCGCCTTCAGGCTCATCCCCAGGTTGTTGGCGAGGTTCGCGATCCGCTCCACTTTCACCCCGGGGGCCGGGTAGACCTCGTAGCGGGTGATCACCGGACCGGTGTGGACCTCCCCCAGGTCCACCTTCAGACCGAAATCCGCGAGGGTCCGCTGGAGGGACCGGGCGGTCTCGGCGTGGTCCTCGGCTGAGGTTTCGTCGTGGGGGGCCGGCTCCTCGAGGCGGTCGATCGAGGGAAAGTGATAGTTGCCCCGCCGGGCCGGGGTCTTCGGCCGGGCCTTCTCGACCTTTTCCCCCGCCACGATCCGCAGGGCCGGAGCCTCCTCCCTATCCCCTTCCGCGGGCCCGGCGGAAGGGGCGGGCTCCTTCC
>P_1C_Liq_3_UnCtyDRAFT_1000018_pt1 | contig 29406 bp, 25 predicted proteins | sample Pon1CUnioCityCA_5_FD_10231 | JGI IMG/M metagenome (IMG submission 10231)
ATGCCGGCAATGGCAATGATCAGATTGATCACCGCCACCAGCACCGGACGGCGGATGCCAAGGGCGGGCAAGCCGCGGGGCGAATCCCTCATTGCGCCGAGGCGTCCCTAACCGCATCAACACGCGGATAGTCATCGAGGGTCGCGGGGTCGATGATCCGCACCTCAATGCCCGGGCGCATTCGCTGGGCGCCCTCACTGACCACGTCATCGCCGGTCTCGAGCGGGCCGTCCACCAGCACCTGATTGGACTGACGGGCGACCAGCGCCACATCAACACGCTCCGCGGTTCCGTCCTGAACCCGCCAGACGTAAGCGCCGTTATCCCCCCACTGCAGGCTGGTGGCCGGGATTCGGGCATGGCGCGGGCCGGCCAGCTCGCGGGTCACGCGAAAGCGCATGCCCGGGCGAAAGCGATCATCACGGTTATCGAGTCGCGCCTCGAGCTCGAACGTCCCGGTGTCACGCTCAATGCGGCTGTCGATGGCCGCGATGGTGGCTGTGACGGGTGCCTGCGGCCGGGCCCAGGCGGTCAGGGTGACGGTGTCCCCCACGGAAAGCTGGTCGTGGTAATGCCCCGCCAGACGAAAGCGCACCCGCAATGTCTGGCGGTTGTCCAGCGTGGTGATGGGCGTGTCGGGATCGACGCGCTGGCCCACCTCGAGATCGGTCATGCCGACATGGCCCGGGAAGGGCGCCTGACGCGACCGGTCATCCAGATCGAGTCGGGCCTGTTCGCGGGTCAGGCGGGCGATTTCGACCTCGCGGCGAACGTCTTCAAGGGTCGTCGGCGAGAAGGTGCCGGCGGCATTCCCTGATTCATAGCGCTCGAGGCGATTGCGGGCGTCACGCAGCTCGGCGCTCGCCTGCTCGAGGGCGTTGCGGGCCCGGGCGGACGCCAGCGTGAGAAGGGTTTCACCGGCTTCGACCCGTTCGCCGGCGGCCACGTCAAGCCGCGTGATAATGCCGGTGCTCTCGGGGTAGAGCGTGACCGAGCGGGCGGCGCGCGCCTCGCCCACGGCCTCGATCAGTTCGCGCTGCTGGCCGGCTTCGACCGGGCTCAGGCGCACCGGTGCCGCATCGGACTGGGCCCACCCGAGGCCGGGTAGCAGAAGGAGGGCCACGACCAGGTGACCGAGGGTCCGGACGATTGATTTCATTGGGTGAGGGTATCGTGTCTTGCGCTGTGTCGCTGGCTCGTCGACACAAAAGAAGGCCGCCGGTTCCGCACCGACGGCCTTTTCAGCCNTACCGATCGCGATCGGCGTTACTTGGTCGACTTGGTCGCCGCCTCGGACGCCGACTTGACGTTGGTCTCGACGAGCTTGCGGGCTTCGTTGACGAAGTCCTGGTTCATCGCGGCCACTTTCTCGGCATCATTCTTGGCGCGCTCGGTCATTTCCTTGGCGACCTTCTGCTGCTCCTCGGCATAGGTCTTCAGGGCCTCGGTGTCCTTGACCTCGAGGGCCGCGCGGGCCTGCTGCATGCCGATGTCGGTGTAGGTCTTCGCGGCTTCCATCTGCGCGTCGATCATCTTCTCGGCATAGTCCATGGCCAGCTTGGCATAGTCACGGGTCGGGCCCATGAACAGCTTCTCGGCCTGGTCGTTCATCTTGTCAAAGTTATCGTTCGCCATGATTCTGATTCCTCTTGTTGCCGTTTCAATCCAAGGCTTTCTGGCCTTGTTGCAGTGCAATATAGCAATGCGTTTGGTGCATTGCAACAAAATTTTCGCCGGCGACGTTTGTTATTGTGCGCGCACTGTCATGAAAGGAATAAAGAATGCTGACTGTCAACGGATTCGGGCTGGTGGACTGGATTGCGGGAGCACGCGAGGCGATCACCGTCTGGGCGGACCGGCTACTGGGTGAGGTCACGGCGACGCCGGGTGCCATCGCGGCGGCCGCCAATCCGGAAAACGCCATCGCCGCCGGTCGCATCGCGTTGCTGATCGCCCTGGTACTGATCACCCAGCGGCTGATCCGCGATCGTGGCNGGGCGTTGATCGCGGGGTTGGCCGCCTGGCAGGAACGCGCCGGTCAGGGGCTGGGTCCGCTGCGGCATCTCGTGGTCATTGCGCTGGTCATCGTCCTGCAGGGGGCCAAGGTGGCGGTGGTGGCGGCCATCGGCTATGCAGCCATCGTGTTGGGGATATCCGCGAGTGCCGAGGCATCGGCCATTGCCGGTCGGTTCGTCCTGGCATTTGTGATTGCCGAGTCGCTACGCCTCGCCATCAATGCCTTCCTCGAACCCCGGGCGAGCGCGGCGCGCCTGCTGCCTGTCTCGGATGCTGNCGCTGCCCGCTGGGAGGCGCAGCTCTCGCACCTGATTCGGGTCGCCATCTATGGGCTGCTCTGGGTAACGCCGACGCTTAGCACCATTGCCCCGGCGCTGGCCGTGCTGGTGGAAGCGGCGATTGCGGTGATCGTGCTGATGGGGGTGGGCCGTTTGATTCGTGCCGCCCGCAGGCCGGTGCAACAGTGGATGCTGGGCCGGGCCGCCCATCACCCCGGCAGTTTCTATGGCCCGGTCCTGCGACCGCTGGCCGGCGTCTGGCATGGGCTCGCCGGCGGTTTTGCCACGCTCTATGCCGTGCTCATTGTCACCGGGCCGGCGAGTGCGCTGGTTTTTGTCAGCCAGGCCAGTGGCCTGAGCCTGCTGATCATTCTGGCGGCGGGGTTCATCGGCACGTCGCTGGCCAACCTGCGGCGCATCGGGCGCTATCTGCCCCAGCGGCTGCGCGACCGCCTGCCGATGCTGGCGGGGCGGATCGACGCCTGGGTGCCGCGGTTTGTCGGCGTCATCCACTGGCTTTTGATTGCCGCGCTGATCGGCTCACTGCTTGATGTCTGGGGGCTCGCCGATGTGGCGCAATGGCTGNGTACGCCTGCCGGTCAGGCGTTGATTCATTCCGTCGTGGCGTTGCTCGTCATCGGTATCCTTGCCGTCGGCGGCTGGCTGGTCGCGGCGAGCTGGATCGAGGATCGGCTCAACCCGGACACCGGCACGGGCGAGCCGGGTGCCCGCGAGAAGACGCTGCTGGCGCTGTTCCGCAATGCGGTGGCCATCGCCATCCTGATTCTCGCCGGTATGGTGGCGCTCTCCGAAATCGGCATTGACATCGGTCCGCTGCTCGCCGGTGCCGGTGTCATCGGCCTGGCCATCGGGTTTGGCGCGCAAAAGCTCGTCCAGGACATCATCACCGGTGTGTTCATCCAGCTCGAGGACGCAATCCATCAGGACGACTTTGTGACCGCCGCCGGGATCAGCGGCACGGTGGAGCGGCTGAGCATCCGCTCGCTGGGGCTGCGTGACCTCTCTGGCGTGTTGCATGTGGTGCCGTTTTCATCGGTGGACACGGTCTCCAACTACACCCGCGACTTCGGCTATCACCTGGGTGAATACAGGTTGGCCTATCGCGAGAGTGTGGCCGATGCCATCGATGCGCTGCACAGCGCCTACGCGCAGCTGCAGGCGACCCCCGAGATCGGCTCCGAGGTGACCGGCGCGCTGGAGGTGGACGGGGTCAGTGCACTCGCCGACAGTGCCGTGGTGATCCGCGTGCGCATCCGCACCACCGCCGGCATGCAATACGCCGTGGGTCGCGCCTACAACCGCTGCGTGAAAGAACGCTTCGACGCCGCCGGCATCGAAATCCCCTATCCGCACCGCACCCTTTACTTTGGCGCCGGTGACGAGGCGGACGGCAGTGAGGCGCTCAAGGCATGAGCGATCTCCGTATCGACGAGGATGTGCGCATCCCGATGAGCGACGGGGTAACGCTCTCGGCCCGGATCTGGCGGCCGACCGGATCCGAGGTCCAGCCCGTGCCGGCGGTCCTCGAGACCATCCCCTATCGCAAACGCGATCACACCCGGCCCCGTGACGAGACGCTGCATCGCTGGCTGGCCGAGCATGGCTATGCCAGCGTCCGGGTGGATATCCGCGGCAGCGGCGAGTCCGGTGGTGTGCTCGCCAACGAGTATCTGGCCCGCGAGCTCGAGGATGGCTACGAGGCGATCGAATGGCTGGCCGCTCAGCCCTGGTGTGACGGCGGGGTGGGCATGATCGGTATCTCCTGGGGCGGATTCAACGGCCTGCAGATCGCTGCCATGCAGCCGCCCGCGCTCAAGGCGGTGGTCACCGTCTGCTCCACCGATGATCGTTATGCCGACGATATCCACACCATGGGGGGATGCCTGCTCAGCGACAACCTGTCCTGGTCGTCGGTGATGTTTGCTTTCAACAGCTTGCCGCCGGATCCTGAACTGCGGGGTAAGGAGTGGCGGTCGATCTGGCAGCAACGGCTCACGGCGAATGAGCCCTGGCTGATGGAATGGCTCGAGCACCCGCATCGCGATGACTACTGGCGGCATGGCTCGGTCTGCGAGGACTACGCCGCGATCCGCTGCCCGGTGATGGCGGTGAGTGGCTGGGCGGATGGCTACACCAATGCGGTATTCCGCCTGATGGCCAACCTTGAGGGGCCGCGTCAGGCCATCGTCGGCCCCTGGAGCCATCGCTATCCGCACCTCGGCGAGCCGGGCCCGGCCATCGGCTTTCAGTCGCTCGTCAAGGACTGGTGGGATCGCTGGTTGAAGGGACAATCCAATGGCGTCGACGAGGCGCCGCAGCTGCGCGCCTGGATTCAGGACGCCGATCCGCCGGCAACGGCCTATGCCGAGCGCGCCGGGCGCTGGGTGGCCGAGGCGCAATGGCCAACGCCCGCGGTGCAGACCCGAGCGCTCTACCCCCAGGCCACCGGCACGCTGGATGAGGCGCCTGCCACCGCGACCGCCGAGCGCCTCGAGCTGGACTCGCCACTGGGGCTGGGGTTGTTTGCCGGCAAATGGTGCAGCTATGCCGATGGGCCGGACCTGCCGGATGATCAGCGCAAGGAACTGAGCGGCGGGCAGGTGTTTGAGACAGAGCCGCTGGATACCCCCCTGGAACTGCTCGGCGAGCCACGGCTGCGCATCCGACTGCGCGCCGAGCAGCCCCGTGGTCAGCTTATCGTGAGGCTTTGTGATGTCGCCCCGAATGGCGCCGCGACCCGAGTGAGCTATGGCGTTCTCAATCTCCGCCACCGCGAGGGCCACCACCGCCCGCGGGATCTGGTGGCGGGCACCGACTTTGACGTGGATGTGCCACTCAATCACCTCGGCCACCGGTTTGCCGCGGGCCATCGTCTGCAAATGGCGCTGTCGACGACCTACTGGCCATTGATCTGGCCCGAACCCGACGCCGGCCCGCTGCAGATCGATCCCGCGGCCACATCCCTCGAGCTGCCGGTGCGCGAGCCGGCGGGGCCGGACGTGTCGCCGGTGTTGCCACCGGCACCGGCCTACGCCCCCTTGAGCGCCGTCGAGCGCGTTGCGCCGACGCAGGCCTGGCGCGTGCACCATGAGCTCGGTCGCAACGCCGCAAGCCTTGAGGTGATTCAGGACAACGGCACGCGGACCCTCGAGGACGTTGATCTGACCCTGAGCGATGCGACCCGCGAGGTCTACCACCAGATCGACGGTGATCCGGCTCGGGTCAGTGGCGAGGTGGTAGCGGAATTTCGACTCGGCCGCGGTGACTGGCAGATTGCCACCCGCACAAAGACCCGGCTCGAAGCCGACGCCGAGGCGTTCTACCTGACCGCCGAGCTCGACGCCTGGGAGGCGGATTGTCGGGTGTTTTCGCGCAACTGGCAGCGACGGATTGCGCGTCGCGACGACTAATCGCGCTCGCCATCCGCNATCGGCGTGACGGCGATCACGCGGGCGCAGGATTCGGTGACGGTCCAGCGCACTTCGTGACCCAGCAGTTGCATGCCATAGGTGCCGCGTTTGCGCGGCTGGTGATAGGCCGGCCGCGGATCGGCCGCGAGGGTCTGATCAATCAGCTCGCCGAGGTGTGCCGGGGCATTGGCGAGTGCCGCTCGCGCATCGGTATGCCATTCGATCGCCAGTCCCGGCGTCGCCTGTCCGAGGCCGGCGGGGGGTTGAGCCTCGGGTACCGACTCGATGGCGGGCAGATAGGGCTTGATGTCAAAAATCGGGGTGCCATCCATCAGGTCACAGCCGCGCAGCGCCAGCCCGCGGCCCAGGGGTGTCAGCAACGCCTCGATGCGTGTTAGCGACAGGCCGAGGGCGTTGGGCCTGAACGGCGAGCGCGTCGCGAATACGCCCAGGCGTTGATTGCCGCCCAGCCGGGGCGGGCGGACCGTGGGGCGCCATGGCCCCGGACTGATGGCATGAAACCCGAACACCAGCCAGCAGTGCGAACAGGTCTCGAGCCCGCGCAGGGCGGCCGGGTCATTGTAGGGGGCCGCGAAGACCAGTTCGGCCCGCGCGGCGGGCACCAGACCGGGTTGGCGCGGCGTGCCGAAACGGCCCTCGAAATCACTGCGCAGCGTGGCGATGGGGTGGATATCCATGTCGACAGGATACTGCGTTACAATCCGGGCATGACATATCCAAGCGTTGATCAATGCGTCGGTAATACCCCGCTGGTGCGGCTCCAGCGCCTTGCGGATACCGGCTCGAACACCGTGTTGCTCAAGCTCGAGGGCAACAACCCGGCCGGCTCGGTCAAGGACCGTCCGGCCATGAACATGATCACTCAGGCCGAACGCCGCGGCGAGATCCGGCCCGGCGATACCCTCATCGAGGCCACCAGCGGCAACACCGGCATCGCGCTGGCCATGGCGGCGGCGGTCAAGGGCTATCGGATGGTGCTGATCATGCCCGAGAACATGACCGTCGAGCGCCGTGCCTCCATGCGCGCGTATGGCGCCGAGCTGGTGCTGGTCACCCAGGCGCAGGGCATGGAAGGCGCCCGCGACGTCGCGCTGCGCATGCAGTCCGAGGGCAAGGGCCGGGTCCTTGATCAGTTCTCCAACCCGGACAACTGGGGCGCGCACTACAACGGCACCGGCCCTGAGGTATGGCGTGACACCGGCGGCGAGGTGACGCATTTTGTGGCCTCGATGGGCACCACCGGCACGACCATGGGCGTGTCGCGCTATCTCAAGGAGCAGAATCCCGGGGTCCAGATCGTTGGCGCCCAGCCCCGCGAGGGGGCGAGCATCCCCGGCATCCGTAAGTGGCCCGAGGCCTATCTGCCGGCGATCTTCGAGTCCCACCGCGTCGATCGGGTGGTCGAGGTGGCGCAGGACGAGGCCGAGACGATGACCCGTCGCCTGGCCGCCGAAGAGGGCATCTTTGCCGGGATTTCCAGCGGCGGGACGCTATGGGCCGCCCTGCAGATCGCTCGCGAGGTCGAAAACGCGACCATTGTCAGCATTGTCTGCGACCGCGGTGATCGTTACCTGTCGAGCGGCGTCTTCCCNGATCAATGAACGTCTTTGCCTTTGATATCGAGACCGTGCCGGATGTGGCCGGTGGTCGCCGGCTGCATGGTCTTGAGGGTCTGGATGATCACGATGCCGCCGAGGCGCTGCTGGCCATGCGGCGCGAAGAGACCGGCTCAGACTTTNTGCGCCTGCCGCTGCACCGCGTGGTGGTGATCTCGGTGGCGGCGCTCATCGGCGATCGTTTTACCGACCGTNTTTTCGCTNGGCGAGGGCGGNGANGANGAGGCGCGCCTGATTGATCGGTTTTTTGATGGCATCGAGCGCTACATCCCGCGCCTGATCAGCTGGAATGGCAGCGGNTTCGATCTGCCGGTGCTGCATTACCGGGCACTGATGCACGGCCTGAGTGCCCCCCGCTACTGGGAGACCGGCGCCAGCGACCGCGAATTTCGATTCAACAATTACCACAACCGTTTTCATGATCGGCATACCGATCTGATGGATGTGCTGGCGGGCTATTCCGGCCGGGCGGTGGCACCGCTCGATCAAATCGCCACGCTCTGCGGACTGCCCGGCAAACTCGGGATGAGCGGCGCCGATGTCCGTCACCAGGTGGAGGCCGGCAACTTTGCCGCGGTGCGCGACTATTGCGAGCACGATGTACTGAATACCTATCTGCTCTGGCTGCGGTTTCGGCGCCTGCGCGGCGAGCTCGACGACACTGACCACGACCGGGAGTGTGCCCGCGTGCGCGATGCACTGCAGGAGGCCGACAAGCCGCATCTGAGACAATTCATCGACGCGTGGACGGGCTGAGCGGCATGGGGGGACGACGCAGCCGACGCCTGCCGCAGGCGCCCATCGAGCTGGATATCGATCGCATCAGCCACGAGGGCCGTGGCATCGGTGTCAACGACGGTCGCACCGCCTTCATCCAGGGGGCATTGCCCGGCGAGCGGGTGACCGCCGATATCCGCCGCCAGCGCCGCCGTCAGCAGGAGGGCCAGGCGCTCTCCGTGGTCGGGGCACCGGCCGCCGAGCGGGTGACACCCCCGTGCGAGTTCTTTGGGGTCTGCGGCGGCTGCAGCCTTCAGCACATGGATCCTGTTGCCCAGGTCCGCCACAAGGAATCCACCCTGGCCGAGCTCCTCGAGCACACCGGGCGGGTCACGCCCGATCGCTGGCTGCCGCCGCTGACCGGCCCCACGGCCGGCTATCGGCGTCGGGCCCGACTGGGCGTCAAGTATGTCCCGCGCAAGGGCGATCGGGTCCTCGTCGGGTTTCGTGAACGCTTCAGCCCGTTCGTTGCCGATATCGAGTCCTGCCATGTGCTGGATGCGCGGGTGGGGCCCCTGATTCCGGCACTGGCCGAACAGGTCCGCGCGTTGAGCATTCCCGATCGCATCGCCCAGATCGAAGTCGCCGCGGGCGATGAGGCGGTGGGGCTGGTGTTTCGCAACCTCCGCGCCCTGGCGCCGGCGGACCGTGACGCGTTGATCGCCTTTGGCAAGGCTCACGATGTACTGATGTTCGAGCAGCCCGGCAATGAATCCACCGTGGCGCCACTGGGCCACACGCACACGCGGCTCGAATACTGTCTGCCCGCGTATGATCTGCGGTTTGCCTTTGCCCCCACCGACTTCACCCAGATCAATGCCGCGATCAACCGCCAGATGGTGCCCCAGGCCATCGAGCAGCTGGCGCTTGAACCCGACAGCCGGGTTCTGGATCTTTTCTGCGGGCTGGGCAACTTTACCCTGCCCATCGCCCGCCATGCCGGGACCGTGATCGGTGTCGAGGGTGATGAGCCGCTGGTCGAGCGCGGCCGCGAAAATGCGGCGCTGAATGGCATCGACAACGCCCGGTTTGCCGCCACGGATCTCACCCGGATCCCCGCGGATGCCGACTGGCTGGGTGATGGGGTGGACCGGGCGCTGCTGGATCCGCCCCGCTCGGGCGCCCTCGAGGTGCTGCCCAGCCTGGACGCGCTTGGCCCGGCGCGGATTGTCTACGTGTCGTGCGGGCCGTCGACGCTGGCCCGCGATGCCGGCGAACTGGTGCATCGCTATGGCTATCGCCTTGAGGCCGCCGGGCTCATGGATATGTTTCCGCATACCGGTCACGCCGAGGCAATGGCTGTGTTCAGTCGCTGATGACCGCCCGGGAGCCGTCGCCATGAGCCGAGACTACGAGATCATCGCCCGCGAGACCGTCCACGACGGATTCTTTCAGGTCAGTCGCTTCACGCTGCGTCATGCCCTGTTTGCCGGTGGCCAGAGCCCCACGCTGGTCCGCGAGCGCCTCGAGCGCGGCAACGCGGTGGCGGTGCTGCCCTATGACCCCTGGCTCGATCAGGTGGTCCTGGTTGAACAGTTCCGGGTTGGCGCCCTCGAGACGGGCTTTGGGCCCTGGGTGCTGGAGACCGTCGCCGGCATCATCGAGCCGGGCGAGCGGGCCGAGGATGTGGCCCATCGCGAGACCCGCGAAGAGGCGGACTGCGCCCTGGGCGAGTTGATCCCCATTGCTCACTATCTGGTCAGCCCGGGGGGCAGCTCCCAGACGGCAAGGATCTACTGCGCGCCGGTGGACAGCCGGGATCTGCGCCGCGAAGGCCACGGCCAGGCCGACGAGGGCGAGGACATCCGGGTGCATGTCGTGCCGGCGGACGAGGCCATTGCCATGCTCGACAGCGGGGCACTGACCGCCGCCATGCCCATCATCGCCCTGCAGTGGCTCGCGCTCAATCGCGCGGTTGTCCGAGATCGCTGGCAAGCGATGCCGCCAGCCCCGTATAACGGGCCGGCGTCAGGGCCTTGAGCTCGTCGCGCACCGCCTCGGGCAGTTCCAGCTCGTCGACAAACGCCTGCAGGCCGGCGGTGTCCACGCGCTTGCCGCGGGTCAGCGCCTTGAGCTTTTCATAGGGCTCGGCAATGCCGTAGCGCCGCATCACGGTCTGGATGGCCTCGGCGAGCACCTCCCAGTTGTCGTCCAGATCGGCGGCGATGCGCTCGTGATTGACGGCGATCTTGTCCAGACCGCGAATCAGGGACTCGTTGGCGATCAGCGTATGGGCAATCCCCACCCCGACATTGCGCAGGACGGTGGAGTCGGTCAGATCCCGCTGCCAGCGGGATACCGGCAGCTTGCGGGCGAGATGCTCGAGCAGGGCATTGGCGACGCCGTAGTTGCCTTCGGCGTTTTCAAAGTCAATGGGATTGACCTTGTGGGGCATGGTGGATGAGCCGATNTCGCCCTCGACGGTGCGCTGACGGAAATACCCAAAGGCGATGTAACCCCANAGATCGCGGACCAGATCGATCCCCACCGTATTGAACCGCGCCAGCGTATCGAACAGCTCGGCGATGCCGTCATGGGGTTCGATCTGAGTGGTGTAGGCATTGTAGTCAAGCCCGAGGTTTTCAACGTAATGCTTTGAAAACCGGGGCCAGTCCACGGCCGGATAGGCGCTCAGGTGGGCGTTGAAGTTGCCCACGGCGCCGTTGATCTTGCCGAGGATCGGTACCGCTGCCAGTTGGTCGCGCTGGCGCTGCAGGCGGGCGGCCACGTTGGCAAACTCCTTGCCCAGAGTCGTCGGCGAGGCGGGCTGGCCGTGGGTGCGGGCCAACATGGCCACATCGGCATGGGCGTGGGCGAGGGCGCGCAGACGCTGGATGATTTGATCCGCACCCGGCAGCAATACATCATTGCGCGCACGGCGCAGCATCAGCGCGTAGGCCAGATTATTGATGTCCTCGGATGTACAGGCGAAATGCACGAACTCGGTCAGCGCAGCAAGCTCGGCATGCTCGGCCATGGCGGTCTTGATGAAGTATTCCACCGCCTTGACGTCGTGGTTGGTGGTCGCCTCGATGGCCTTCACCCGCTCGGCATCCGCTTCGTCAAAGTCCGTGGCAATGCGGGTCAATGCCCGCGCTGCGCCGTCGGAAAGGGGCGGCACCTCGGCGATGGCATCTTCGGCGGCAAGCGCTTTGAGCCACTCGACTTCGACGAGGACACGATGGCGGATCAGCCCGTACTCACTGACCAGCGAGCGCAGGGCCTCGGTCTTGCGGCCATAGCGACCGTCGATGGGGGAAATGGCGGTAAGCTGACTGAGTTCCATGGGCTCCAACGCGCTTTAAATTGAACAGACAGTTTACAAGAACCGGAGAGATGATGATGAGTGAGCAGGGATTTCGGACTGAATCGGACAGCATGGGTGAGCTGCAGGTGCCAATGGATGCCCTCTACGGCGCCCAGACCCAGCGCGCCGTCGACAACTTTGCCATCAGCGGACTGCCCATGCCGCGGCGCTTCATCCAGGCCCTGGGTCTGGTGAAGGCGTCGACCGCGCAGGCCAATGAGTCCCTGGGGGATCTCGATACCGCCATCGCCGGCGCCATCACCCAGGCGGCGGAGCGCGTCGCCGAGGGCGAGCATGACGCGCAGTTCCCTGTCGATGTGTTCCAGACCGGCTCGGGGACCAGCAGCAACATGAACGCCAACGAGGTGATTGCTCGACTGGCCACCCAGTCGCTGGGCGCGACGGTGCATCCCAACGACCACGTCAACATGAGCCAGAGCAGCAATGACGTCATCCCCACCGCGATNCANGTGGCGGCGACGCTTGCNTGTGCCGAGGAACTGCTCCCGGCACTGGATCACCTTGCCACAACGCTCGAGCGCCGCGCCGAGGACCTTGATGAGGTGACCACCACGGGTCGGACCCACCTGATGGACGCTATGCCGGTGACCCTCGGTCAGTCGATCGGTGGCTGGGCGTTTCAGATCCGTCAGGGCGAGGCGCGGGTTCGCTCGGCCATGGAGCGGGTGCGCGCGCTGGCCCAGGGCGGGACGGCCGTGGGCACGGGCATCAACGCGCGCGCCGCGTTTGGTGACGAGGTGGCGGCGGCGCTCAGCCGGCGCACCGGTGTGTCCTTCCATCCCACGCCCAACCGCTTCGAGGCCCTGAGCACCCAGGACGCCGCCGTGGAGCTGTCGGGTCAGCTGAAAACCGTGGCCGTCAGCCTGATGAAGATCAGCAACGATCTGCGCTGGATGAATTCCGGGCCGTTGGCGGGTCTGGGCGAGATTGCCCTGCCGGCGCTGCAGCCTGGCAGCAGCATCATGCCCGGCAAGGTCAATCCGGTGATCCCGGAGGCCGTCGCACAGGTCTCGGCCCAGGTCATCGGCAACGACACCACCATCACCGTGGCCGGCCAGTCGGGCAATTTTCAGCTCAACGTCATGCTGCCGGTGGTCGCACACAACCTGCTGCAGAGCATCACGCTGCTGGCGAATGCGTCGCGGGCGCTGGCGGATCGGGCGGTGGCCGGCTTCAGCGTCAACCGCGAGCGCCTCGAAGCCGCGCTTGGCCGCAACCCCATTCTGGTCACGGCACTGAATACCGAGATTGGCTATGAGCTGGGGGCAAAGATCGCCAAGCGCGCCTATGCCGAGGGCCGGCCGCTGATGGAGCTTGCCCGGGAGATGACGGACCTCGCCGATGATGAGCTCGAGCGGCTGCTGGATCCGAAGGCGTTGACCGCGGGGGGCATTCCCGGCGCGGATTAACCGGCAGGCACGATGTCGTAGCGGCTGAACGTCTGGCTGCAGCCCCCGGGGCCCTGAGCGTCGAGATACATCGATGTCAGCTGAAAATCGCCGGTTTCGGGCAACAGGTCGCCTTCGCAGAGGCTGGCAAACGGGTGGCCACCGAGAATGCGATGCACGCGGGTCAGAAAGAGCGCGTCGAGCAGCTGGGCACTGAGGAGGGTGTGCATCACATAGGGGCCGGCGACGGCGTAAATGCGCCGATAGCCGAGGCGGGTGAGGCCTGTCGCCAATGCGTTGCCGCCGGGTTGCTCGCCCTGGGGCAGGGCGATGACCTCGACACCGGCGCGTTCGTGGGCCTGCACCCGGGCGTCCGTCGCGGCCTCGCCGGTCATCACGATCACCCGCCGGCCCTGTTCGAGCAGGCGGGTCGGGACGGCAAAGTCGAGACGGCCGCTGAGCACCGCCACATCAGGCTGCGGGGCCAGTCCCTGGCGCGCGCGAAACGCGTGGATGTCACTAAACGCCGCGTCGGTGCCCACCGGCAGGCTGTCCTGGGCGGTGCCGGCCTCGAATTCGCGCAGATAGCGGCCCGAGCTCAGCAGCAGGTCGGCATGCCCGGCGAGCTCCTGGAACAACCGCCAGTCGCGGGCATTGGCGATGCGATCGGGCACCTTCTGACCGCCCGTCGCCGCGGGCACGCTGATACGCCCATCGAGGCTTGCAATGTAGTTGGTGTAGACAAACGGACCGCCGCGACCGTGATCCGGCAGGTCCATGTCCCGATAAAGGCCGGTGAGCGGGCGTACCGTACCGGCATCGGGGTGGCAGGACACAATCGATTCATTCATGCCCGCCGGACGATACGGCAAAGCCCCACGGCGCGCTAGAATAGGGGGTATGACCCAGACCAACGCATTCGATCCGGATCCGATTCTCAAGACGCTGCCGACGGCACCCGGCGTCTATCGCATGTTCGATGACGCCGGGACGGTGATCTACGTGGGCAAGGCGCGCAACCTCAAGCGCCGCGTGAGCAGCTATTTCCGCAAGGGCGCGCACAACGCCAAAACCCAGGCACTGGTCGGCCAGGTGGCGGATCTGCAGGTGACCGTTACCCATACCGAAGCCGAGGCGTTGATCCTCGAGAACAATCTCATCAAGGAGCATCGGCCGCGGTATAACGTTCTGCTGCGTGACGACAAGAGCTATCCGTTCATCTACCTCTCAACCCAGCAGGACTTTCCCCGACTCGGGTTTCACCGGGGCCAGCGCCGCGGCGAGGGGCGCTATTTTGGCCCATTCCCGTCCTCCGGCGCCGTGCGTGAGACCCTCAATCACCTGCAGAAGGTGTTTCCAGTGCGGCAATGCCGGGACAGTTTCTACCGCCATCGCACCCGGCCGTGCCTGCAGTATCAGATTGGCCGCTGCACGGCGCCGTGCGTGGGGTATGTCAGCGAGGCGGACTACGCCAGGGATGTCCGCCACGTCGAGATGTTCCTCTCGGGGCAGAGCAACGAGGTGGTCGACGAGCTGGTCCGGCGCATGGAGGCGGCGGCCGAGGATCAGGACTTTGAACAGGCGGCCCGGCTGCGGGACCGCATCACCAGCCTGCGTCGCATTCAGGAACGTCAGTACGTCTCGGGGGCGCGCGGTGATGTCGATGTCATCGCCTGCCGACTGCGAGAAAATCTGGCCTGTGTGCAGGTGTTCGTGATTCGCGATGGTCAGAACCTGGGCAATCAGACCTATTTCCCGCGCACCCCCCCCGAGACCACGCCCGAGGAAATCCTCTATGGCTTCATCGCGCGGCATTATCTGGGCGAGTCGCCGCCCGGCGAGCTGCTGATCAGCCACGAGCTGGCCGATGGCGAGATCCTCGAAGAGGCGATGAGCAACGACGCCGGTTATCGGGTGCGGATCAGTGCCCGGTTGCGCGGCGAGCGGCGGCGCTGGATGGAGATGGCCCAGCGCAACGCCGATCACGCGCTCAGTGCCCGGATGAGTGGCGAGGCCCTCATGGAGCGGCGCTTTGACGACATCCAGCGCGCGCTATCACTCGACGAGATCCCGGAGCGCCTGGAATGCTTTGACATCAGCCACACCCGCGGCGAGGCCACGGTGGCGTCCTGCGTTGTCATGGGCCGCGAAGGCCCGATCAAGGACGACTATCGGCGGTTCAACATCGACGGCATTACCGAGGGTGATGACTACGCCGCCATGCATCAGGCGCTGGAGCGGCGCTTTCAGCGCCTGAAAGACGGCGAGGGCACCGCCCCCGATGTGCTGCTGATCGACGGCGGGCTGGGCCAGCTGCGCCAGGCTGAGGCCGTGCTCGACTCGCTCGACATTGAGGGGGTGCTGGCGGTGGGGATCTCCAAGGGCCCACGCCGCAAGCCCGGCGAAGAGGTGCTGCTGGTTTCGGGGCGCTCCGATGAGATTCGCCTTGCACCGGAGTCACCGGGGCTGCATCTTTTGCAGCAGGTCCGCGACGAAGCGCATCGGTTTGCGATCACCGGGCACCGCAACCGGCGCGGCAAGGCCCGTCAGCAGTCCAGTCTGGAGGAAATCCCGGGGCTGGGCGCGAAGCGGCGTCAGGCGCTCATGAAGCAGTTCGGCGGGCTCAAGGGGATCAAACGGGCCGGTGTTGAGGACCTGGCCCGCGTACAGGGCATCAGCACCGCGCTGGCCGAGCGGATTCACGGGCACTTGAATGGCTGACACTCAGGCGATGGTAGGCTCGCAATCATGGAAATGACGCTCCCGAATATCCTGACCTGGCTGCGGATCGTCATGATCCCGGTGCTGGGTCTGCTGTTTCTGCTGCCCGCGCCCTGGGCGAACGGAGCGGCCGCCTTCGTGTTTGCACTGGCCAGCGTGACGGACTGGCTGGACGGCTTTCTGGCGCGACGCTGGAATCAGGCATCGCCATTCGGGGCTTTCCTCGATCCTGTGGCCGACAAACTGATTGTGGCGATCGCGCTGATCATTGTCCTGGTCGAGTCGCCGACCGCTCTGGTGGCCATCCCCGTGGCAGTCATCATCGGGCGCGAGATTGCGGTCTCGGCGCTGCGTGAGTGGATGGCCGAGCTGGGCCAGCGCGCCAGTGTCGCGGTGGGCATGACCGGCAAGGTCAAGACAGCCCTGCAGATGGTCGCCATCGTGTTCCTGCTCTATCGCCACCAGATCGAGGGCATTCCCACCTGGCCGGTGGGGCTGGTAATGCTCTATGTCGCCGCCGGGCTGACGCTGTACTCGATGGTGCTGTACCTGTCGGCGGCAATGCGGACGCTTGATCGGGTCGAGCAGGGTTGACACATTCAGCGCCCCGACTAGAATATCGGGCTGTGACGCGGGAATAGCTCAGCTGGTAGAGCACAACCTTGCCAAGGTTGGGGTCGCGAGTTCGAATCTCGTTTCCCGCTCCATACAGGCGACCCCGACCGGTCACGGTCGGGGTTTTTTATGGCTAGGTGGCAGAATGGTGATGCAGCGGCCTGCAAAGCCGTGAACGCCGGTTCGATTCCGGCCCTAGCCTCCATCTATCCGCCCGGATGGCGGAACAGGTAGACGCACGGGACTTAAAATCCCGGGGCTTAGGCCGTGTGGGTTCGAGTCCCACTCCGGGCACCATCTCCATCAGCCGGAGCATGCAATGACCGCGCCCATCCTTGTCACCGGTGCCAGCCAGCGCATCGGGCTTGCTTTCGCGATGCACTGCCTCGAGCGGGANATTCCCGTGATTGCNACCTACCGCACCCACCGGCCCGCGGTGGATCGCCTGGCGCAGGCCGGCGCCCATTGCATTCATGCCGATTTCGCCACCAACCCAGGGGTTGATGCGTTTGTCGACACGCTCAAGGCGCAAACGTCGTCGCTGCGGGCGATCATCCATAACGCCTCGGACTGGATGCCCGAAAGCCCGGACACCGAGCCGGCCGACGTGATGGCCGCCATGATGCAGATCCATTGCACCACGCCCTATCGCATCAACCTGGCCTGCCGGCATCTGCTCGAGAATAGCGATACCCCGACCGATATCGTCCATATGACCGATTATGTCGTGGAAAAGGGCAGCGCCAAGCACATTGCCTACGCCGCCAGCAAAGCGGCTCTCGATAACCTGACGCTGTCCTTCGCGCGGCTGCTGTCACCCGGGGTCAAGGTCAACAGCATTGCCCCGTCGCTGATCATGTTCAACGAGGGCGATAGCGACGCCTACCGCGAGAAAACCCTGAAGAAATCCCTGCTGGGGATCGCTCCGGGCGAGGCCGCGGCGGTGCAGACCCTGCAGTTTCTGCTGGATAATCCCTACATCACCGGTCGCCGGATCGGGCTCGACGGGGGGCGGCACCTGGCCTGAGTCAGGCGTCCCCGCGCCGGCGCCGCCGACTTGACCCCGCTCAGTCGGCGTACTGACCCACGCCGGCCGCCTCCAGCGCGTCCCGAATCGCTTCCAGACTGGTGGGATCCTCGATGGTGGCGGGCACCGGCACATCGCGCTCGCGGGTGAGCTGGCGGATGGACTTGCGCAGGATCTTCCCGGATCGGGTTTTGGGCAGCTTGTCCACCACGGCGACCGCCTGCAGGTTGGCGATGGCACCGATCTGCTCGCGGATCACGGACTTGAGCGCTGCCTCCAGCTCGTCCGCATCCACCGTCTGGCCTTCCTTGAGCACCACAAAGCCCATGGGCATCTCGCCCTTGAGCTCGTCGGCAACACCCACCACAGCACACTCGGCAACGGCCGGGTGATGACCGATCAGCTCCTCCATTTCGCCGGTGGAAAGCCGGTGGCCGGCCACGTTGATCACGTCATCCATGCGGCCCATGACAAACAGATAGCCGTCCTCGTCGATATAGCCGCCATCGGCGGTGTCGTAGTAACCGGGAAAGGCCTGCAGATAGGACGAGCGGAACCGTGCATCGTCCTCCCACAGGGTCGGCAGACAACCGGGGGGCAGGGGCAGGCGCAGGGCGATGTTGCCCTGGGTGCCGGCCGGCTGCGGCTGACCCTGTGCATCGAGGATTTCGACGCGATAGCCCGGCACGGGCAGGGCGGCCGACCCGCTTTTCTCGCGATGCGGCTCGATGCCCATGGGATTGGCGGCAATCGCCCAGCCCGTCTCGGTCTGCCACCAGTGGTCGATGACCGGGCGCTCGGCGATGGCCTTGATCCAGCCGTAGGTGGGCGGATCGAGCCGCTCGCCGGCCAGGTAGATGGCCTTGAGGGAGGACAGGTCATGCCCGGCCATCAGGCGGGCGTCCGGGTCTTCCTTGCGGACCGCGCGAAACGCGGTGGGGGCAGTAAAGAATGCCTTGACGCGATGCTCGGCAATGACCCGCCAGAACGCCCCGGCATCGGGGGTGCGAACGGGCTTGCCTTCGTAGACCACCGTCGTGCAACCCCGAATCAGCGGGGCATAGACGATGTAGGAATGGCCCACGACCCAGCCCACGTCCGAGGCCGTCCAGAAGACATCGCCGGGGTCGAGGTCGTAGATCGCCTTCATGCTGAAGTTGAGCGCCACGGCGTAGCCGCCGGTATCGCGGACAACGCCCTTGGGCTTGCCGGTGGTGCCCGAGGTATAGAGGACATACAGCGGGTGGGTGGCATCCACGGGGACGGGATCGGCAGCGTGCGCGTCGCGCATCAGCGTATTCCAGTCGACGTCCCGGGTGGGTGATCCCGTGGTCTGCATCGCCGCCTCGCACTCGGGGCGCTGGAACACCACCGTGCTTGTGGGCGGGTGCTGACAGGCCTGGAGCGCCGCGTCCACCAGCGGCTTGTAGGCCAGAACCCGCGCAACCTCGATCCCGCAACTGGCCGTGACCAGTACCCGCGGTTTGGCGTCGTCAATGCGAAGCGCCAGCTCGTGGGGCTGAAACCCGCCGAAGACCACCGAGTGAATGGCGCCCAGCCGGGCACAGGCGAGCATTGCCACCAGCGCCTCGGGGATCATGGGCATATAGATGACCACCCGGTCGCCTTTTTCAACCCCCAGTTCGCGCAAGCCACCGGCAAAGCGGGCCACCTCGTCGCGCAGCTGCGCATAGCTGATGTGGCGTTTCTGCCCGGTCACCGGCGAGTCGTGAATCACGGCGGTCTGCCCGCCGCGTCCGGCGTTGACGTGATGATCGAGCGCCAGATGCGCCATGTTGAGCTCGCCGCCGGCAAACCAGCGGTCATGACCCTGCTCATCGCGGCTGAGAATGGTCTCGGGCGGCTTGAACCAGTCGAGCCGCGCGGCCTCCTGGCGCCAGAACCGTTCCGGGTCGTTCACGGACTGCGCATAGACGTCCTGATAATGCATGGGGACTCTCCTCCCGCTTTTATTGTGTCGCTGTCAGATCACATAGAGATCGACATACTCGTGCACGGCCATTGACTCGAGGCGTTCCTGATCCAGCGAAACATCCAGGATGGCGCGCTGCTGGCGGGCCGGAAAACGCCGCGCCAGATTGGTCCGGAACTTGTCCTCAAGCAGGGGGATCCCCTCCTCGCGACGCCGCTTGTGGCCAATGGGATACTCCACAACGGCCTCGTCGAGCCGCGTGCCGTCGTTGAGCTCGATGGTCAGGGCGTTCGGGATCGAGCGCTTGGCCGGGTCGTGATAGTCCGCCGTAAAGCCGGCGTCCTCGACACAGACGATCTTCTCGCGCAGGGCATCGATGCGCGGATCAGCGGCGGCGCTGTCCTCGTAGTCGCGGGCGGTCAGATGCCCGGTCAGCAGCGGCACGGCCACCATGTACTGCACGCAGTGATCGCGATCCGCGGGATTGTTGAGCGGTCCCTGCTTGTCGATGATGCGGATGCAGGCCTCGTGGGTGCGGATGCTGATGCGCTTGATATCCGCCGCCGAGCGGCCCATCTCGGCCAGCCGGCGATGCAGCGTGACGGCCGCTTCCACGGCGGTCTGGGCGTGGAACTCGGCGGGAAAACTGATCTTGAAGAGCACGTTTTCCATGACATAGCTGCCATAGCCGCGCTGAAACGAGAACGGCTGCCCGTTGAACAGCACATCATAGAAGCCCCAGGTCGGCGCGCTCAGCGCCGTGGGATAGCCCATCTCGCCGGTCTTTGCCATCAGCGCCAGGCGCACACCACGCGCCGTTGCATCACCGGCTGCCCACGATTTGCGGCTGCCGGCATTGGGATAATGTCGATAGGTGCGCAGCGACTGCCCATCCACCCAGGCCAGGGAGACGGCGTTCAGGGTCTCTTCGCGCGAGAGACCGAGCATATCGGCGACCACGGCGGTGGTGGCCACCTTGACCAGCACCACATGATCCAGACCAACGCGGTTGAAGGAATTCTCGAGCGCGATGACGCCCTGGATCTCGTGGGCCTTGACCATGGCGATGAGCACCTCGCGCATGGTCAATGGTGGCCGACCCTCGGCAACGGCCGTGCGCGACAGCCAGTCGGCGGTGGCCAGGATGCCGCCCAGATTGTCCGAGGGATGGCCCCACTCGGCGGCCAGCCAGGTATCGTTAAAATCGAGCCAGCGAATGATGGCGCCGATATTGAAGGCGCCCTGGACCGGATCGAGCTGGAACTGCGTGCCCGGCACCCGGGTGCCATTGGGCACCGTGGTGCCGAGCACCATCGGGCCCAGCAGCTTGGTGCAGGCCGGATATTCCAGCGCCTCGAGACCGCAACCCAGGGTGTCGATCAGGCAGTTGCGGGCGGTCTCAAGGGCCACATCGCGATCGATGGGATAGTCCTTGACGTAGTCAACGATGTCGGTCATTACCGAGTCGGCATGGGTCATGGGGTGATCTCCGTGGTTCATGGATCAGTCGCGCGCGGCAAGCGGCACGAACGTCAGATTGTCGGGGCCGATGTAATTCGCGCTCGGCCGGATGATCTTGTTGTCCTGACGCTGTTCAATGACATGCGCCGCCCAGCCGCTGGTGCGCGCGATCACGAACAGCGGGGTGAAAAGCGCCGTCGGGATGTCCATGGCGTTAAAGGCAACGGCCGAAAACCAGTCCAGGTTGGGGAACATCTTCTTGGCGTCGGCCATGACCGATTCGATGCGCTCGGCGACCTGAAAAAGCCGGGTGTTGCCATTGCGCTCGGTCAGCTCGCGGGCGGTGCGCTTGATCACCTCGTTGCGCGGATCGCTGAGGGTGTAGACCGGGTGGCCAAAGCCGATCACCACTTCCTTGTTGGCGATTCGCTCGCGAATATCCGCCTCGGCCTCATCGGCGCTGCGGTAACGCTGCTGGATGTCGAAGGCCACCTCGTTGGCGCCGCCATGCTTGGGGCCACGCAGTGCGCCGATCGCCCCGGTCACTGCCGAGTACATGTCCGAGCCGGTGCCGGTGACCACCCGCGCCGTAAATGTCGAGGCGTTGAACTCGTGCTCGGCGTAGAGTGTGAGCGCTGTGTGCATCGAGCGCTCCCAGACCGCCGACGGCGCTTCGCCATGCAGCAGGTGCAGGAAATGGGCGCCAATCGAATCGTCATCGGTCTCGACATCAATGCGCCGGCCGTTGTGGCTGAAGTGATACCAGTAGAGCAGCACTGAACCGAGCGAGGCGAGCAGCCGATCGGCGATGGCGCGCGCGCCCGCCTCGTTGTGGTCGTCCTTCTCGGGCAGGCAGCAGCCGAGCACCGACACGCCGGTGCGCATGACGTCCATGGGATGCGTGGCGGCGGGCAGCGCTTCGAGGGCGGTGCGCACCGGCGCGGGCAGGCCGCGCAGGCGCTTGAGCTCGGCCTTGTAGCGGCGCAATTCGCCGGCATTGGGCAAATGCCCGTGGACCAGCAGATAGGCGGTTTCCTCGAAATCACAGCCCTCGGCCAGATCGAGGATGTCGTAGCCGCGATAGTGCAGGTCGTTGCCGGTCAGGCCGACGGTGCACAGCGCCGTGTTACCGGCGGTCACGCCGGAAAGGGCGACGGATTTCTTGGGCTTGGGGGCTGACGGTGTCTCACTCATGGCCATTCTCCAGGCTGAACAGTTGATCGAGCTTTGCCTCGTAGGCGTGATAGTCGAGAAATTCATACAGCTCGGCGCGGGTCTGCATCTTATCGACCACGCCGGCCTGGGTGCCGTCGGCGCGGACCTGCCGGTAGACATCAAGCGCGGCGGCGTTCATCGCCCGAAACGCCGAGAGCGGGTAGAGCACCAGACCGACGCCGGCACCACCCAGGGCCTCGCGGTCAAACAAGGGCGTCGAACCAAATTCGGTGATATTTGCGAGCACCGGCACATCCACCGCCTGACTGAAGGCGCGATACATGTCGAGCTCGGTAATGGCCTCGGGGAACAGCATATCGGCCCCGGCCTCGATATAGGCGCCGGCGCGGTCGATGGCCGCGTCCAGGCCCTCCACCGCCAGGGCATCGGTGCGCGCCATAATGACAAAATCGGGATCGGTCCGGGCGTCCACCGCCGCCTTGATGCGATCCACCATCTCCTGTTTCGAGACGATCGCCTTGCCGGGCCGATGGCCGCAGCGCTTGGTCTGGACCTGATCCTCGATGTGGCAGGCAGCGGCCCGGGCCTTGATCAGCGAGCGCACGGTGCGGGCGATATTGAACGCGCCACCAAAGCCCGTATCGGCGTCCACCAGCAGCGGCGTGTCGACGGCATCGGTGATGCGATTGACGTCGGTGACCACGTCATCAAGGGTGGTGATCCCCAGATCGGGTAGACCCATGGAGCCTGCCGCAACGCCGCCGCCAGAGACATACAACGCGTTATAGCCGACCTGCGTGGCCATAACGGCGTGATAGGCATTGATGGCGCCGATCACCTGCAGGGGACTTTCGTTCTCGACGGCGGCGCGAAAGCGGCGACCGGGCGACTCGGATGCTGTCGACATGGCGGGACTCCTCCTTTGTGTTAATGGTTACGTTTGCAAGGCGCATGCCAGTCGTTTCAGAAGCATCGGCCATCGTCTGTAAGCGGCGGTTTCCGCAGGTTTTTATCGATGATCGGCGCGTTGGCGCCCGTGTCGAGGTGTTTCAATTGCTGTTCGACTGAAATACTCTGAAACGAATCATGAAACGTTCCCGCCGGAACGAGCGTGGAGGAGCAATGACAGATCAGCCTGTCCGCGGGCAGAGCCGGCCGGTCATCCTGGCGGTCGGCTTCAGCCGCCTCAAGGAAGTGTTCCGCGTCATCGTTCCGAGTTATGCGGCGCAGGCCGATGTGCATATCGTCGACCGCGGCTTTGATGATGCGCTGGCGGAGATCCGTCGCTATCAACAGACTCGGGGCGTGGATGCGGTGGTGGCCGCCGGCTCCAACGGCGCGTTTCTGCGCCGACATCTGTCGCTGCCGGTGATCCTTGTCACCCTGACCGGTTTTGATGTGCTCAGTGCACTGGCAACGGCACGCCGATCATCGCGGCGCATCGCCTTGATCACGCATGGTACGACTTATCCTGAACTGATTGAATTCAATCAGCATTTTGGTCTGGAGCTGACCCATTACGCCTATGAGACCGCCGCCGACGCCCAGCGCCGGGTGAGCGAGCTGGCAAGCCGCGGCGTGGGCGCGATCATCGGGCCGGGGCTGGTCACGGATCTTGCCGAACAGGCCGGACTGGCAGGGGTGTTCGTGTACTCGCGGGGTTCCGTGGAACAGGCGCTCGACAGTGCCATCGAGATCAGCCGCATCGGGCGCATTGAGGCGGCCCGCCGGGAGCGTCTCGATACCATCCTCCAGCAGTTGGAGGAGGGCGTGGCAGCGGTCGACATGGATGAGCGGGTGCAGTCGTTTAATCCCGCCATGGCGCGACTGCTGGGCGTGGACGCCGGCGACGTTGAGGGCCGGCGGCTGAGTCAGGTGGCAAGCCAGCTCGCCTTGCAGGACACCCTCGAGCACGGAGTCACCGAGTTGGGCGGCGTCCAGCGCATCGGCAACCGGACGGTGGTCACCAATCGCATCCCGATCCGCGAGCAAGGCGTGCAGACCGGCGCAGTGGTGACGGTCCAGGACTCGGCGACCATCCAACGGGTGGATCGGAGCCTGCGCTCAACCAACAAGCCGCGGCAGTTTGCCGCCCGCTACGAGCTGGAGGGGATGATTGGCGAGTCACGACCGTTGCGCGAGGCGCGCACGCTGGCCGAGCAGTATGCGGGCACCGACACCACTGTGCTGATACTGGGCGAAAGCGGCACCGGCAAGGAGTTGCTGGCCCAGGGCATCCATAATGCAAGCGCCCGGCGCGGGCATGCCTTTGTCGCCCTCAACTGCGGTGCCTTCCCCGAGACGCTGCTTGAGAGCGAGCTGTTCGGTTTTGAGGAGGGCGCCTTTACCGGCTCGCGGCGGGGCGGCAAGCCGGGGCTTTTCGAGTCGGCCCATACCGGCACGATCTTTCTCGATGAAATCGGCGAAATGCCGCTGACGCTTCAGACCCGACTGTTGCGGGTTCTCCAGGAGCATGAAGTGATTCGATTGGGTGCCACCCAGCCGACACCGGTGGACGTGCGGGTCATTGCCGCCACTCATCGGGATCTGGCGGCGGCGGTGGCAGAGGGGGCATTCCGGCAGGATCTCTACTACCGCATCAATATCCTGCGCCTTGATGTGCCGCCGTTGCGGGATCGCCTTGATGATCTGCCGGCGCTCGCTGGCAGCATCGCCGCTCGAGCGCTTGAGCGCCAGGGTCGGGCGGGCGCCATGCCGGCACTGCTTGAGCAGGTCATGCCGGCCTGCCGGCGCTATCACTGGCCGGGCAATATCCGCGAACTCGAGAATCTGATCGAGCGGCTCGCCATCTTTGCCCCGGCGTTCGAATCGGGGTCCATGGATCAGGCGCGACTCGAGGGGCTGGTCCCCGAGCTTTTCAGCGACTCAGCCCCACCCGGGGCAGCGGTGGACGACATGGCGTCAATTCATCGGGTTCTCGAGCAGTGCGGCGGCAATCGCACCGCCGCCTGCCGTCAGCTCGGAATCAGCCGCAGTACGCTCTGGCGACGGCTGTCGGGTGCGTCATGAAAAGCGCTCGAAGGCGAGGCTGGCATTGGTGCCACCAAAGCCGAAGCTGTTGCTGACGACGCGATCGAGGCGACGGTCCTCAACCGTCTCGGTCACGATGGGGTAATCGCCGGCGTCGGTGTCGAGATGATCGACGTTGAGCGTCCCGGCAATGAAGCCTTCCTGCATCATCAACAGCGAATAGATCGCCTCCTGCACGCCAGCGGCGCCCAGAGAATGGCCGGTCAGGGACTTGGTGGAACTGACCGGCGGGCGCTGATCGCCGAACACCGCTTCCAGCGCCCGCAGCTCGGTGATATCACCGGCGGGGGTGCTGGTGCCGTGGGCGTTGACGTAGTCCACGGGCCGTTCGGCATTGATGCCGGCCATCTCCAGTGTCTGGCTCAGGCAGCGCTCGGCGCCTTCGCCCGAGGGCGCCACCATGTCGTAGCCATCCGAGGTGGCGGCATAGCCCACCAGCTCGGCAAGAATCGTGGCGCCCCGCGCCTCGGCATGTTCGAGGGATTCGAGCACCAGCATGCCGCCGCCGCCGGCGATGACAAACCCGTCACGGTCGCGGTCGAACGGCCGCGATGCCCGCTCGGGGGTGTCGTTGTAGCCGGTGGACAGCGCGCCCATGGCGTCGAACAGCATGGTCAGACTCCAGTGCTCTTCCTCGCCGCCGCCGGCGAACATGACGTCCTGCTTGCCGAGCTGGATCTGCTCCATGGCCGCGCCGATGCAGTGGGCGCTGGTCGCGCAGGCCGAGGAGATGCTGTAGTTGATGCCCTTGATCGCGAACGGCGTCGCCAGACAGGCCGATGTGGTGCTGCCCATGACCTTGGGCACCGCAAACGCGCCGATCTTGCGCACGCCGCGCTCGCGGAGGATATCCGCGGCGCGAACGACGTTTTCCGTGGACGCACCGCCTGAACCGACAATCAACCCGGTGCGCGGATCCGAGACGACCGAGTCTGGCAGCTCCGCCTGATCAATGGCCTGCTGCATGGCCACATAGGCATAGCCGGCGGCGTCGCCCATGAAACGGCGGGCGCGACGCGGGATGGCGGCATCCAGGTCGATATCCGGCTGCCCCGCGATCCGGCTGCGCAGACCGCGCTCGGCGTACTCATCACTGAAGCGGATCCCCGAGCGCCCGTGTCGCAGGGCCTGGGTGACTGTTGCCGCATCGTTGCCCAGGCAAGAGACGATGCCCATGCCGGTGACTACCACTCGCCGCACGTTTCGACTCCCTTAGAGGTTGCTTTGGGGATTCTGGAACAGACCGACGCGCAGGTCCATGGCGCGATAGATCTCCTCGCCATCGACGGTGACAAGGCCGTCGGCAATGCCCATGTTGAGGCGCCGCCGGATGATCCGTTTGACGTCGAGGTGGTAGTGGACCCGTGCGTTGTCCGGAAGGATCTGGCCGGTGAACTTGACCTCGCCACAGCCCAGGGCGCGGCCCTTGCCCTCGCCGCCGATCCAGCCCAGATAAAAGCCCAGCAGCTGCCAGAGTGCATCCAGACCGAGACAGCCGGGCATGACCGGATCCCCCGGGAAATGACAGCCAAAAAACCACAGATCGGGCTTGACGGCGAGTTCGGCCTCGACCTGGCCTTTTCCGTAGCCGCCACCGTGATCATCGATCTGGGTAATCGCATCGAACATGAGCATGTTCGGGACGGGCAACTGTGGGTTGCCTGGGCCAAAGAGCTCGCCATGACCGCAGGCCAGGAGTTCGTCGTAGGTGTAACTGGATTTCTGATTCATGAATATCCGCAAGCCGCAGCTTCCGTGACATGGCCCTGACATGTCGAAGCGCGGCGGCGTTGGGGAAAGGGCTGTTCCAGCCGCCTGACACTACTCACTGGTGGCCGGACTCGCAACCGTGCGATTGCGCCAATCGTTAATCCGCTGGCGAATGCCGGCGGTATCCAGACCCACGAGCTCAAGCTGCTCATCCCGCTCGCCGTGATCGACGAAATGATCGCCCAGACCGATCTGCAGCAGCGCTGGCTTGAGTCCCTGCCGCGCCAGCGCCTCTGCGACGGCCGACCCGGCGCCGCCGGCCACCATGTTTTCCTCGAGGGTGACGATGGCCTCATGGGTCTCGGCCATTTCGCGGATGCACGCCTCATCGAGGGGTTTGACAAAGCGCATGTTGACCACGCTGGCATCGAGCTCTGCACCCACCGTCTCGGCGGGCGCCACCATGGTCCCGAAGGCGAGCAGGGCAATGCCCTGGCCGCGACGCCGGATCTGCGCCTGCCCCACGGGCAGGGTATCGAGGGTGGTTTCCGGCACGGTGCCCGGCCCGCCACCGCGGGGATAGCGCACCGACGCTGGCCCCTCGATGGCAACGGCGGTGGAGAGCATCTGGCGGCACTCGCGCTCGTCCGCAGGCGCCATCACCGTCACGTTGGGCAGGCAGCGCATGTAGCTGAAGTCGAACATCCCGTGATGGGTGGCACCGTCGGCGCCCACCAGTCCGGCCCGATCCAGAGCAAAGACCACGGGCAGATTCTGCAACGCGATATCGTGGATGAGCTGATCGTAACCGCGCTGCAGAAAGGTGGAATAGATGGCCAGTACCGGCTTTTCGCCCTCGCAGGCCAGTCCGCCACAGAGCGTCACGGCGTGCTGCTCGGCGATGGCCGTGTCCAGATAGCGGTCGGGGAAACGCTCGGCAAACGCCACCAGGCCGGATCCCTCGCGCATGGCGGGTGTGACACCCCACAGCCGGGGCTCCTGTTCGGCCATGTCGCAGAGCCACTGGCTGAACACGTCGGTGTAGGTGAGGGGCGCGCTGCCGGTGGACGCCTTGAGCCCCGCCGCCGGGTCGAACGCCTTCACGCCATGATAGGCAATGGGATTGGCCTCGGCCTTGGCGTAGCCCTTGCCCTTGCGGGTCACGCAGTGAAGGATGCGTGGGCCATCCATTTCGCGAAGCCGCTCGAGCACGGTCACCAGCTCGTCGACGTCATGACCGTCGACGGGGCCGAAATACTGAAAGCCCAGCTCCTCAAAGAAGGTCCCCGGGACGAGCATCCCCTTGACGTGTTCCTCGGCCAGTTTGGCGAAGTCGCGCATGGGCCCGGGCATGCGCTCGAGGACGTTCTTGGCCTCGGCGCGCATGTTGCCGTAGACACCGCCGGCGAGCAGCCGGGCGAAGGTCTTGTTGAGTGCGCCCACGTTCTCCGAGATGGACATTTCATTGTCGTTGAGGACCACCAGCAGATCGGGGCGCACGTCGCCGGCGTGGTTGAGCGCCTCGAAAGCCTCGCCCGCGGTCAGGCCGCCGTCGCCAATCACGGCACAGGTCTTGCGGTTGTCCTCGCGGTTGCGACTGCCAAGCGCCATGCCCAGCGCCGCACTGATGGCGGTGCTCGAGTGGCCGACGCCAAAAGTGTCGTAGGGGCTTTCATCGCGCACCGGAAAACCCGCCGGCCCGTCGAGCTTGCGAACGCGGCTGATCTCCTGGCGCCGACCGGTAAGGATCTTGTGGGGATAGCACTGGTGGCCGACATCCCAGACCAGTCGGTCGTAGGGCGTATTGAGCACATAGTGCAGGGCAACGGTCAGCTCCACCGCTCCCAGCCCGGCGGCGAGGTGGCCGCCCGAGCGCGCCACGCTGTTGAGCAGGAAGTCACGTAACTGCTCGGTCAGCCGCGGCAGCTGCGTCTGCGGCAGCTCGCGCAGGTGGGCCGGCTCATCGATCCCTTCCAGCAGCGGGTAGGCACTCATGTCCATGGGCTCTCCTCGAGATAGTCTTCCAGCTCGGCGCTGGCAGGCAGTTCCTGTTCATTGACCAGTCTACCGCGGACAGAGATCCCGGCGGTATGCACCGTTTCCGGGTCGCCCGAGACCAGTGGATGCCACCAGGCCAGGTCCTCGCCGTTGTAGAGACGGCGGTAGGCGCAGCTTGTCGGCAGCCAGGTGTAGCGAGGCAAGTCGGCGAGGGTGAGCTGGATGCAGTCAGGCACCGTGGCATGCCGGTTGGCGTAATCCGTGCAGTGACAACCGTCGGTGTCGAGCAGCTGGCAGGCCACCCGCGTGGGATGAACCGTGCCGGTGTCGGCATCCTCGAGCTTGTGCCGGCAACACTGCCCGCAGCCATCGCAGAGTGCCTCCCACTCCGGCCAGGACATCTCGGCGAGGGTTTTGCGTTGCCAGAAGGGGCGGGAGCTATCAACCATGGGGCATAGTCTACCGCGGCGGCTGGCGGAGGTCATGACGTCGGCATGTAAGGATTTGTCAGGCAACCCCCGCGGCGTTCTGATAGTCATAGGTAGCGAGTTGAGGTAATCTCGAATTACCGGGTGCCGGAAAATCAGGGAAGCTGCGTCTGCCGTATGGATGTCAAAAAAATGGGTGAAGCGTTAATCATCGACCAATCCGTTGACCGGGTTGATGTTCTGCTTGAAGGTCTAAGCGCCACTGTTCGCAGCCCCGCTTGTGTAGCGCGCGACGAAGATCCTGCTGACCCACTCCGTACCCTCCTCAATGATCCAACCGTCACCAGCCTTCACCTACTCGGCCATGGCCGCCCCGGCGGCGTCCGGATTGGTAGCCGCTGGCTGACAGCAGACGATTTCCGAGTGGACGC
>P_1C_Liq_3_UnCtyDRAFT_1000019_pt1 | contig 27801 bp, 22 predicted proteins | sample Pon1CUnioCityCA_5_FD_10231 | JGI IMG/M metagenome (IMG submission 10231)
TTGGCGCGGGTGCGCCTCTCAGCCCCGCAAGGGGCACCCCAAGGATAGGTCGCAGCAAACCCACGGTCCGCCCCTGGGTCAAGCCCGGCGCCCCCGGTGCGGAAAGGGGCCGGGGATTCGGGCTTGCCCGCGGGGCCTTCCTCCTCCCATTCTCTGCAGTTCTGCCACGGGGAGTGCGGGCGACCGCACTGAGAAATCGCCTGACCGGGCGATGACCCGCGAACCTGATCTGGATCATGCCAGCGAAGGAACCGGCAGGGTGAAGGCGGCCGCGTGGCGCGCCTCTCCCCCCGGCCTCGCGGGGATTCCGGACTGGTTCGGGCAGTTGCGTCCGACCTGTATCCCTTCCCCGCAAGCCCATGATCTCCCTGCCTCTCCTCCTGATCCTCCTCCTCACCGCGGCGGTCTTCCTCGGCATCGGCCTGGTGGCGGCCCGCCAGCAGCTCGGCCTCGAGGACTACCTGACCGGCGGTCGCCGGGGTGGACCCGGCCTCGCCTTCGCCACGGTCACGGCCACCACGGCCGGTGCCTGGATCCTCCTCAGTCCCCCGGAAGCGGCGACCTGGGCCGGGGTGGCCGGACTCGCCGGGTACGCGGTCGGGCAGGCCGCCCCGCTGGTGGCCTTCTCGGTGATCGGCCCGCGGATGCGCCGCCTCATGCCCCACGGCCACAACCTCACCGAGTACGCCCGGGTCCGCTTCGGGGCCGGCATGCTCCGCTTCACCGTGGGCATGATCCTTTTCTACATGTTCGTGGCGCTGACCGCGGAGCTGACCGGGGTGGCCCTCGCCTTCCAGTTGGTCGCGGACCTGCCCCCGCTGCTCACCGCCGTCGTGGTGGCGGGAGCGGTCGTCGCCTACACGAGCTGGGGAGGGCTGCGGGCCTCCGTGTGGACCGATGCCTTCCAGTGCGTGGTCATCCTGCCCCTGCTGCTGGTCCTCTTCGCGGTGACCTGGCTGCGCCTGGGCGGAATGGAGGGAGCCCTCGCCCCGGTCGCCGACGCCCGCCCGGAACTGCTCCGTTTCGATCACGGACCGGGGGTCAAGTTCGGGATCACCCTGGTCCTCGCCATCCTCTCCGCGAACCTCTTCAACCAGGGATTCTGGCAGCGGGTGTACCTCTGCCGGGACGACCGGACGGTCCGCCGCGGCTTCCTCGGGGCGGCCGTGGTCATCGTGCCGGTCATCGCGCTCGCCGGGCTTTTCGGGATCTTCGCCCTCGGCACGGGCCTCGAGGCCGGGGAGTCCTCCGTGGCCCTCTTCCGGGTCGTCCTGGAGGTCCTTCCTCCCTGGGCGGTCGCCCTCGTCCTCGTGCTGGGGCTCGCCCTCGTCATGAGCAGCATGGATTCCCTGCTCACCGGGATGGCCAGCGTGATTACCACCCAGCAGCACGCCCGCCGCCCGGAGCTCGGCACGGGGCAACTCCTCCGCTTCTCCCGCTGGTGGACCGCGGCCCTTGCGGTTCCCGCCGTCCTCATCGCCTCCCAGGGGTACAGCGTGCTCTACCTCTTCCTGCTCGCCGACCTCGTCGCCGCCGGCATGGTGGTGCCCCTCTTCGCCGGCCTCTACAGCCGCCACCTCCGCGGGCGGGATGCCATCGCGGCGAGCGCCGCGGGCATGGCCGTGGGTGCTCTCTTCTTCCCCCTGCCGAACTTCGATCCGTGGTTGCCCTACGTTCCCTTTGCCGGGGACTTCCTGGCGAGCTTCGCCGCAGCCCTCCTCGTCTCGACCGCGCTCACGGTCGCCCGGGCCCGCCAGCGGGGNCGCAGCCGGGCCTACGATTTCGAACGGCTCGAGCGGGAAGTGGAGGTGCTGCCCGGGCGGGGTTGAGCCCGCGCCCGGGCAGCCAGCGGGGAACCTCAGCCCTCCGGGCGAAGGCGCGCGAGGATCGTCCCCTTCCGGAAGGTGCCGCCTTCCTCCACGAGGACCTCCTCGAGGTGGCCGCCCACTGGAGACTCGACGTCGAGGGTCGCCTTGAGGACCTGGATCTCGCAGAGGGCCGTTCCCTTCCGGACCGGGGAACCGGGGCGGACAAACCAGTTGGCCAGGTAGGCCTCGTCGTCNTCCCCGGCTCCCTCCGGCCAGAAATCGGCCGAGTTCAGCTCGACCGGCTCACTCACGAGAGAAGGGAGCGCANGGCGGNGGAGATGTCCGCGGTGCCNGGAATCACCTCGTTCTCGAGGGGCCGCGCGTAGGGNATGGGCACGTCCGGGAGGGCGAGGCGGCGGACCGCCCGGAGCGANTCGAGGGCCCCCTCCGCGGTGCGGGCGATCACCTCCCCGGTCACGCCGAAGGAGCGGTAGTCCTCGTCCACGACGAGCAACCGTCCGGTCTTGCGGACCGACTCCACGACGGTCGCCGAATCGAGGGGGACGAGCGAGCGCAGGTCGATGACCTCGACCTCCCCGGCTCCCGCCAAACGGAGTTCCTCCGCGGCATCGAGGGCGCGCTGCACGTGGATCCCGAGGGTCACCACGGTGGCATCGCCCCCCTCCCGGACGACCGCCGCCTTGCCGAAGGGAATCGTGTAGTCCTCCTCCGGCACCGCCGTCTTCGGCCCGGGCGGCGACGGCATCCAGCCGAGGCCCATGAGGCGCTTGTGGAAGAGGTAGACGACCGGGTCGTTCGAGCGGATCGCGCTGTGCATGAGCCCCTTGGCGTCGTAGGCGTTGCTCGGAACCACGACCTTCATCCCCGGCAGGTGGGCAAAGGTGCCGTAGAGGGTCTGCGAGTGCTGGCCCGCATCATTGTAGCCTCCCCCCACCCCGGCGGTGAGCACCATGGGAACGGAGACCGCTCCCCCGCTCATGTAGGTGTTCTTGGCCATGTTGTTGTAGATCTGGTCCATGGCCACGCCGAAGAAGTCGACGAACATCAACTCGGCGATCGGGCGCATGCCCGCCTGGGCCGCCCCCACCGCCGCGCCAATGTAGGCGGTCTCACTGATCGGCACGTTCATGACCCGGTCGGGGCCGAACTGGTCGAGCAGGCCCGTCGCGCTGGAGAAGATCCCGCCGTACTCGGCGACATCCTCGCCCATGAGGAAAACCTCCGGGTTCTCCCGCATCTCGTGGGCCACCGCCTCGACGATGGCCCGGCTCATGGTGAGCTGGCGGCCCGTCGCCGCCGTGCTTGCCTCGGTTGTCGTACTCATGACTGCACTCCTCCTGCCGTGTAGGGTTCCACCGGGTCGGTAAAGACATGTTCATAGGCCTCCTCGGGGGAGGGCTCGGGTTGCTCCTTCGCCCAGGCGATGGCTTCCTCGACGCGCTCGGAAGAGCGGTCCCGCATCGCCTGAACGTCCTCCGCGGACACGCCGTGCCGACGCAGGGTCGCCGCCAGCCGTTCGATGGAGTCGCGCTGCTGGGCGAGCTCGGTGTCCCGGTCCGGCCGATAGGTCTCCGGATCGCCCATGAAGTGGCCCATCCGGCGGTGCACCTGGATTTCCAGGAGGGTGGGACCGTTGCCGTCTCGGGCCCGCCGCACGGCCTCCCCGGCCGCTTCGTAGACGTCGCAGGCGTCGTCCGAGTCCACCCGCACGCCCGGCAGGGCGAAGCCGCGGGCCCGCTGGGAACCGTCCTTCACGTCCGTGACCTGTTCCTTCGGCATGCTGATCGCCCAGTCGTTGTCCTCGATGACGAAGAGGACCGGAAGCCGCTGGACCGCCGCGAAGTTGAGGGACTCGAGGAATCCGCCCTGGTCGATCGCTCCCTCCCCAAGGAAGGCGACCGCCACAGCATCGGTTCCCCGCTTCTTGGCGGCGAGGGCGGCACCCACCGCGGGAGGACAACCCTGGGCAATGATCCCGGAGCAGGCAAAGTTCACCTCGGGATCGAAGAGGTGCATGTGGCCGCCCTTGCCCCGGCAGAGACCGGTCGACCGGCCGAAGATCTCCGCGGTCATGCGCTTGAGGTCGACGCCCTTGGCGATGGCGATGTGGTGCGGACGGTGCGGCCCGGTCACCGTGTCGTCGGGACGCAGGTGGATGCAGACGCCGGCACCGGAAGCCTCGTGGCCGGCCGCCAGGTGGAGCTCTCCGGGGATCGGGCCGGCGGAGATGTCGAAGGCTGGCTGCTTGCCCTCGAGATACTCCTGCACGAGCCGCTCCTCGTAGAGCCGCGCGGTCACCATGTTCTCGAACATGGTTCGTAGCTCGGGAATACTGATCATGATGGGAGGGGCGGGCCGCCGGCGCGCCGCTGCCGCGGAGGAAGCGGTCGGCGACGGGGGATCCCGCCGGGTTGGTTGGGGGTTGACTGGGGTGGTCGGGGTCGGGGCTCCCTCGTGCGAGGGCACCACGCCCCGGAAACAATTGCACTAAAAGGCATACAAAACTCCGCCCGCCCGTCAACCGATTCCCCGTGGCCGGGGGGACCGTTTCCCCCGCCCAGCCCGCGCCAGCCCTGTCCCAAGCCTTGCCTTGACCCCCTCCTCGCAACCGCCACTCTCGGCGCTTTCCGGCCCACCTCCCTCTCCGCCATGAAGCCTCCCCTTGTCATTCTCGACGGCCACACCACCACTCCGCTCGAAGTCGGCCAACACGATTCGGCCCAGCCGGACTGGGCGGCCCTCGAGGATCTGACCGCGCTGCGCGTCTACCCGCGGACGCAACCCGGGGAAATCGTGGAACGGGCCCGCGACTACGAACTCGTCCTCACCAACAAGGTAGTGCTCGACCGAAAGACCCTCCGGCAGCTCCCCGACCTGCGCTACATTGGGATTATGAGCACGGGGACCAATGTGGTGGACCTGGAGACCGCGGCCGAGCAGGGCATCACCGTGACCTATGTTCCCGCCTACTCAACCCCCTCGGTCGCCCAGCACACGATCGCCCTGCTCCTGGAGATTGCCACCCACCTGAGAGCCCACGCCGACCTGGTCCGGACCGGGGCGTGGTCCTCGCAACCGGACTTTACCGTCAGTGCGGGGCCGGTCCTCGAGCTGGAGCGCAAGCGCTTCGGCATGCTCGGCTGTGGGGCCATCGGCCAGGCCACCGCCCGCATCGCCGAAGCCCTCGGCATGGAAATCCTCGTGCACTCGCGCACCGTGCGCGAGGTGGACTTCCGCGCCCGCTGGGTCGGCGAGGAGGAATTGCTCGAGCAAAGCGACGTCCTCTCCCTCCACTGCCCCCTCACCGAGGAGACCCGCGAGTGGGTGAATCGGGACCGCCTCGCCCGCCTGCGGGAGGGAGCCATCCTCCTCAACACGAGCCGCGGGCCGCTCGTGGACGACGAAGCCGTCGCCGAGGCCCTCGCCGGCGGCCGTCTCCGTGCCTATGGGGCGGATGTCCTCACCACCGAGCCTCCCCCGGCCGACCACCCACTCCTCCACGCCCCGAACGCCCTCATCACCCCGCACGTCGGCTGGGCCTCCCGCGAGGCGCGGGCCCGCCTGATTTCCCAGCTCGCCTCGAACGTGCGTGCCTACCTCGACGGGGACCCCATCCACACCGTCGCGCCCTGAGCCCCCCTTCCCCCCCATGAGCACCCACGCGCCCCTTCCCCTGGAAATCGACCCGGCCACCGCCCGGACCCTCCGCACGGAAAACGCGGACACCCTCTTCCTCGACGTGCGCGAGCCCTTCGAGCGGGAGATTGTCGACCTCGAGCCCGACCGTGCCGTCCCCTACGGCGAGATTCCCGGAGCCTGGAACAGCCTGCCCCGCGACAAGCCGGTGGTGGTCTACTGCCACCACGGCAGCCGCAGCCTCCGCGTCGCCGAGTTCCTCCGCGCCCACGGGGTGGCCGGTGCCACCTCCCTCGCCGGCGGCGTGGAACGCTGGGCCGTCGAACTGGACCCCACCCTTCCCCGCTACTGAACCCCGGCCGCCTCCCCTCCCCGCTCATGCACTTGGTGACCCTCGACCTCGAAGGCGTTCTCATCCCGGAGATCTGGATTGCTCTCGCCGAGCTCACCGGGGTCGAGGAACTCAAGCGGACGACCCGGGACGAGCCGGACTACGACGCACTCATGCGCTACCGGCTGGAGATCCTCGAGCGGGAGCAAATCCGGCTTTCCGCGGTCCAGGAGGCGGTCGCCTCGCTGAGCCCGCTCCCCGGGGCGGCCGCGTTTCTCCGCTGGCTGCGCTCCCGGACCCGGGTGATCCTCCTCTCGGACACCTTCCACCAGTTCGCCCACCCGCTCATGGCCCAGTTGGACCACCCGACCCTCTTCTGCCACGAACTGGTCATCGACCCGGACGGGCGGATCCGGGACTACCGCCTCCGGCAGCCCGACCAGAAACGGCGGGCCGTGCTCCGCTTCCAGGATCTCGGCTTCCGGGTGGCCGCCGCCGGGGACTCCTACAACGACGTCAGCATGCTGGAAACGGCGGAGCGGGCTGTCCTCTTCCGCCCGCCGGAACGCCTCGCCGCCGAGCGGCCGGACTGGCCCGTCGCCCGGGACCACGCCGAGCTCCGGGCCGCCCTTGAGGACTTCCTCGGCCCGGCCGACTCAACCTGACGGTCGACCCATGAGCGACCCACCCCCCGAGCTCCTCGCCGTCGACATCGGCAACACCCACACGGATTGGGCGCTCTTCCGGGGCGCCACGCTCCTTGAGCGCGGGCGCGGGCCCACCCGCCCGGAAGGCGATGAGCCCTCCGGGTGGGAGGTTGGGCTCTCCCGGGCCCCCCGGGGCCTCCCGGTCGTCGCCTGCACGGTGGTCCCGGAAATCGAGGACCTCCTCTCCCGTGCGGCCACCGCTCACGGGCGCACCTGCCACTTCCTCGACCACCACTCCCCCCTGCCCTTTCCCCTCCGCTACCGCCTCCCCGGCGAACTCGGCCCCGACCGCCTTGCCAACGCCATCGGGGCGGGTCTCCACGCCGATCCGCCCTACGTCGTCGTCGACCTCGGCACCGCCCTCACGGTCGACGGAGTGACCCGGACCGGCGGCTACGAGGGCGGGGCCATCGCCCCGGGGCCGGCCATCATCGCCGACTACCTCCACGAGCGCACCGCCCGGCTGCCCCTGCTCGACCTCGCCAGGGCCAGGCAGGCCACCGGGATCGGGAGGACCACCGCCGAGGCCATGGAAATCGGCTGCTCCGTGGGCATGGCCGGTATGGCCGAGGCCCTCACCGCGGAGGTGCGGCGCGCCCTCGCCCGCATCGACGGGGAGGAGCCGGTCGTCCTCCTCACCGGTGGCGGCCACGCCTGGGTCCGCGGGACTTCCGTGGGAGAGTGGCCCTTTTATCCCGACCTCACCCTCGAGGGACTGCGCTCCTGGGCGACCCGGTTCCCACTGCACCCGGAGGCACCCCACACGGACGATGGAAGGATCCCCACCCGCTGAGCTCGCGGGTCGACTCACCGCCCTCGTCGAGTTCCTCCGCGCGGCCGTGGTCGAACGACGCTCCGCTTCCTCCACCGCGGCGGACGCGGCGGTCGAGCGCGAGGGCGCGGACGACGTCCTCTACGGCATCGACCGGGTGAGCGAGGAATCCCTCCTCGCCTGGTTCCGTGACCATTGGCCGGCGGGCCTCCCCGCCGAACTGGTCGCCGAGGGTCTCGCCGAAGAGGGACCCGTGCCCGTGGGGGCCTCCCCGGACCGCGATCCCCTCTTCCGGATCATTGTCGACCCGATCGACGGGACCCGCGGGCTCATGTACGACAAGCGCCCCGCTTGGGTCCTCGCGGGCATCGCCCGGCGGGAGGGACCGGGCGTTCCGGACATCTCCGCACTCCTCGCCGGCGCCATGGCGGAAATCCCGCCCCGCAAACAGGAAATTGCCGACCGCTACACCGCCTGGTGGGAGCCCGGCCGCGGCTGGCGCCTGGACGGAGAACGCCGCCACCTGCCCTCCGGCGAGAGCGGGCCACTCGAGCCCGCCCCCTCCACCGCCACCGACCTCCGCCACGGCTTCGCCAGTTTCGTTTCCTTCTTTCCGGAGGGTCGCCGCGAGCTCGGGGCGATCGAGGAGGACTTCCTCGCCCGGCAATCCGGAACCCTCTCCTCCGGCAAGCCCCTCGTCTTCACCGACCAGTACATTTCCACCGGCGGCCAGTTCCACGAAATCCTCGCCGGCCGCGACCGCATGGTGGCCGACCTGCGTCCGCTGGTCTTTGCCCGCGACCCGGCCTACCGCGACTGCCTGCCCTGCCACCCCTACGATGTCGCCGCCCTGCCCGTCCTGCGGGCCGCCGGCTGCCCGGTCACCGATCCGTGGGGCGGGGAGCTCCACCTGCCCCTCGATACCCGTACCCCCGTCGCCTGGGTGGGCTACGCCAATCCCGCACTCGCCGCCCGCCTCGGTCCCCACCTCCGCGCGGCGCTCGCCGCCCGCGGTTATTCCCCGCCGACCGGCGGAGCCCCCTCCCCCGCCGTCCTGAAACTTTCCTGCTCGCCTGGTCCGATTCCTGCACGCTAGGACATTCCACCCCCGCCCATGAATTCACCCGATGCGGAAGACCCGGGACCCTCCGGCCCTTTCTTCGAGGAGATGCACGCGTCCGACGGAAGCGTGCGCAAGCCCTACGACCAGCTCGCCGCCTGGCTGGAGCATACCCCCCTGGAGGAGCTCCGCCGGAAACAGCACGAGGCCGAGGCCCTCTTCCGGCGCATCGGCATCACCTTCGCGGTCTACACGGAAGGAGGGGACCCGGAGAAACTGATCCCCTTCGACATCATCCCGCGCCTGCTCTCCGCCTCCGAGTGGTCCTTCCTTGAGCGGGGCCTCGCCCAGCGCACCCGCGCGCTGAACGCCTTTCTCGCCGATGTCTACCACGGCCAGGAAATCCTCCNGGCCGGCCACCTCCCCGCCGAACTCGTCCTCGCCAACGATGCCTACCGTCCCGAGATGCAGGGAGTCGACCTGCCGGGAGGGATCTACAGCCACATCTCCGGCCTCGACCTCGTCCGGACCGGCGAGAGCGATTTCTACGTGCTCGAGGACAATTGCCGGACGCCCTCCGGAGTCTCCTACATGCTCGAGGACCGCGAGGTGTCCATGCGGCTCTTCCCCGACCTGCTCGCCAATCACCGGGTCCGGCCCGTCGAGTACTACCCGGACGAACTCCTCCGGACCCTCCGGGAAACCGCCCCTCCCGGAGCCTCCGCCGATCCGGTCGTCGTTGTCCTCACCCCGGGCATTTACAACAGCGCCTACTACGAGCACTCCTTCCTCGCCGACAAGATGGGGGCCGAACTCGTCGAGGGGCAGGACCTCTTCGTCGAGAACAACCAGGTCTTCATGCGGACGACCACCGGACCGCGAAAGGTGGACGTGATCTACCGGCGGGTCGACGACGACTTCCTCGACCCGCTCGTCTTCGATCCGGACTCCCTCCTCGGGGTTCCCGGCCTCCTCAACGCCTACCGGGCCGGGCAGGTCAGCCTTGCCAACGCGGTGGGCTCCGGCCTCGCCGACGACAAGGCGATCTACTCCTACGTGCCGGACATGATCCGCTTCTACCTCGCCGAGGAGCCCCTCCTCGCCAATGTGCCCACCTGGCGCTGCGGGGAGGCGGACAACCTCGCCTACGTGCGCGACCACCTNCANGAGCTGGTCGTCAAGGAAGTCCACGGCTCCGGTGGCTACGGCATGCTCATCGGGCCCCGCTCCACCCGGGCGGAGCAGGAGGCCTACGCCGCCCGGATCGCCGCCGCCCCCCATCAATTCATCGCCCAGCCCACCCTCGCCCTGAGCGCCTGCCCCACCCTCGTGGAAGAGGGGATTGCCCCCCGGCACGTCGACTTCCGGCCCTTCGTGCTCTCCTCCGGCAAGGAAACCCGCATCGTGCCGGGCGGCCTCTGCCGGGTGGCCCTCCGCAAGGGCTCCCTCGTCGTCAACTCCTCCCAGGGAGGGGGCACCAAGGATACCTGGGTCCTCGAACCGCCCGCCCCCCCGCCCCCCGACGATGCTTAGCCGCACCGCCAACAACCTCTACTGGCTCGCCCGCTACATGGAGCGGCTGGAAAACCTCGCCCGGCTCCTCGAGGTGAGCGAGCGGCTCTCCCTGCTGCCCGACCAGACCGGGGAGGAAAACGCCAACTGGCAGCTCGCCCTGATCGTCTCGGGCGCGCCCCCGGCACCCATTCCCGCGGACGCTCCCGACCGGCACGCGCAGCTGCTCCACTACCTGGTGGCCGACCCCGCCAATCCCTCCAGTCTCCTCGCCTCCCTCGACCAGGCCCGCCGGAATGGCCGGGCCGTGCGCATCTCCCTGACCACCGAGATGTGGGAGAGCCTCAATACCACCTACCTCGGTTTCGAGTCCCGCTGGAAGGCCTCCCGCCGCGACCACAACCTGCGCCCCTTCCTCGACTGGATCCGCGAGCGGAGCGCCCACTTCTACGGTGCCCTCGAGGGCACCATGGTCCGCGACGAGGCCTACTGCTTCGCCCGGATCGGCACCTTTCTCGAGCGGGCCGACAACACCGCCCGGCTTCTCGACGTGAAGTACCATGTCCTCCTCCCCGGGAAGGAGGGGGTCGGCAGCTGGATCGACTACTTCCAGTGGACCCACGTGCTCCGGGCCGTCTCCGCCCTCGGCAGCTACCACTACTTCTACCGCGAGAATCCCCGCCCCTGGAAGATCGCCGAGCTGCTCATCCTCCGCGAGGAGATGCCCCGCTCCCTCCTCTTCTGCGTGCACCAGGTCCAGCTCCTCCTCGACCGGCTCGCCGCCGAGCTGGACGGGGCCCGCGCTTGCCACCGGGCCGCCGGCAAGCTCTTTTCCCGGCTGCGCTACTCCAGTGCCGGCGAGATCATCCAGGATGGGTTGCACGAGTGGTTGCTCGACTTCCTCGCCGACAACAATGACCTCGCCGCCCGCATCACCCGGGACTACCTCCTCTGAGGCCACCCCTTTCCTCCCATGCTTGTCGAGGTCTTCCATCGCACCGAATACCGCTACGCGGAGCCCGCCCACTACACGATCCAGAGCCTCCGGCTGACCCCCTCCTCCACGGGCACCCAGCAGATCCGGGACTGGTTCGTCGACACCGGGCACCCCGGCCCCCTCCCCGCCTTCGTCGACAGCTTTGGCAACCTCACCCACACCTTTACCCAACGGGGTCCGCACGACTCCGTGCGCATCGTCGCCCGCGGCCGGGTCTGGACCGAGGACAACGGGGGCGTCCTCCGCAACACCCCGGAGCCCTTCCCCCTCCCCGGCTACCTCCGGCCCACCGCGCTGACCACCCCGACACCCGCCCTGCAGGAGCTGGCCCGCGCCCACGACAAGGGCCCCGGCAAGGAAGTCGAGACCCTTCACGGGCTTATGAACGCGATCCGGGCAGCCATCGCCTACCGGACGGGGGAGACGGACGCCCGCACCACCGCGGCGGATGCCCTCGCCCGCGGGAGCGGGGTCTGCCAGGACCACGCCCACGTCTTCGCCACCGCCTGCCGCCTCCTCGGCCTGCCCGCCCGCTACGTCTCCGGCTACCTCATCGCCAGCGACGATCCGCACGCCACCCACACCGCCGCCCACGCCTGGGCGGAGGCCCACGTCCCGGAAATCGGCTGGATCGGTTTCGACGTCTCCAACGGCGTCTGCCCGGGCGAGGGCTACGTGCGCCTCGCCGTCGGGCTCGACTACCGGGAGGCCGCCCCCATCCGCGGCATCCAGCGGGGCGGGACCGGCGAGGACCTCACCGTGGAGGTCCGGGTCGCCGCCGCCGCCAGCCAGCAGTGAAACGACGAAGCGGTTTGCCCTCCGGGCCCGGGATCGGTGTGCTCGCGGGTCCCACCCGTTTCACCTCCTTCCTTCGGCACCCATGACCTACTGCATCGGCATGCTCTCCGAGCCCGGGCTCGTCATGCTCGCGGACACCCGGACCCACGCCGGGGTGGACAACATCTCCACCTTCCGGAAACTGCACGTCTGGGAAACGCCCGGCGAGCGCGTCCTCGGGCTGACGACCGCCGGGAACCTCGCCATCAGCCAGTCGGTGCGCGGCCTGCTCCGCGAGGGCCTGCGCTTCGCCCCCGAGGACCTCGCCGTGATGGGGCCGGACGCGCCGACCGAACCGGACACGGCCTTCACCCTCGAGACCGTGCCCACCGTCTTTCAGGCCGCCCTCCTCGTCGGCCGGGCCATCCGCAACGTCTACCACACCGACGGGCCCTCCCTCGGGGCCCAGGACGGCTTCCAGGTCTCCATGATCCTCGGCGGCCAGATCCGCGGGCGGCCCCTCCGCCTCTTTCAGCTCTACGCCGCCGGTAACTTCGTGGAGGCCACCCGGGACACGCCCTACTTCCAGATCGGCGAGCTCAAGTACGGCAAGCCCATCCTCGACCGGCTCATGCACCCGGGCATCCGCCTGGAGGAAGCCGTCAAACTGGGCCTGCTCTCGGTGGATTCCACCCTCAAGTCCAATCTCTCCGTGGGGATGCCCCTGGACCTGCTCGTCTACCGCCGGGACGACTTCCGGGTCACCCTGCGGCGGCGGATCCACGAGGACGACGCCTACTACCACCGGATGCACGACGCCTGGTCACGCCACCTCGCCGAGGCCTACGCCGGGCTTCCCGACCCCGACTGGTGGGACGCGCCCCCCGGCCCGGGCGACCGGCCGGCCTGACCCGGTCCGGCATTGAGTCGGAAGCCGCTCCCGGCGAGACTGTCCTCCCAGGCGCGTTCCCCGCACCCGTCCCCGCACCGCCATGATCCGACCCATTGAGCCCACCGAGGATCCCGCGCCCCGCTCCTCGGAGGTGCTCGCCCGCACGCGGGAAATCTTCGCGGCCGGGGGAAGCCTCGAGAAAGCCCTCGGGCTGGAGCACCGCCCCGAGCAACAGGTGATGGCCGAGCGCTTCGCCACGGCCCTCGAACGGGAACGGCCCCTGCTCTTCGAAGCGGGCACCGGGGTCGGCAAGAGCCTCGCCTACCTCCTGCCCGGCCTCCTCCACGCCGTCGCCACCGGCCGCCCCTTCCTCGTCTCGACCCACACGATCTCCCTGCAGGAACAGATCCGCGAAAAGGACCTCGCCCAGTGCCGGGCCCTCTTCCAGGCCGTGCCGGCCCTGCGGCCCTACGCCGACTTCCGGGCCGCCTTCCTCGTCGGCCGGGGCAACTACGTCTGCGCGAAGCGGCTCGCCCGCGTTCGCGAGGAACAGGGCGAACTCTTCCCCTCCTCCACCGAGGAAACCATCCGCCAACTGCTCGCCTGGGTCGTGGAGACCCCCACCGGTCTCCGCCAGGAACTCGATTTCCCGGTGCCTCCCGAGCTCTGGGACGCCGTCAACGCGGATGCCTCCAGCTGCAACCGGAAGGAGTGCCCGGCCGAGAGCTGCTTCTTCCACGCCGCCCGCGACCGGGTTCGCAAGGCCCATCTCATCATCCTCAACCACAGCCTGCTCTTCTCGCTGGTCGCCGCCGGAATGACCCCGGGCAAGGACGAGACGGGGGTGCTCTTCGCCGGGGATTTCCTCATGCTCGATGAGGCCCACACGCTCCCGGCCATCGCCACCGACCACCTCGGCAGCTCCCTCTCCAGCTACGGGGTGGAGCGCGGCCTGCGCATCCTCTACAACCCGAAGACGCGCAAGGGGATCCTCCGCAAACGGGGGCGGCCCGCCGACCTCCGGCTGGTGGAAGAGGCCCTCGCCGCCTGCGACGAGTTCTTCGAGGCCACCGCCGCCCTCTTCCTCCGCGAGCGCGACCAGGTCCGCCTGCTCGAGCCGGACTGGGCCGAGCCGGTCTTCCGGGAGCCCCTCCGCGAACTCTCCCGCCGGCTGAAGGCCCTCGCCGAGGAGGCCACCGACGAGACCCGCCACGCGGAAATGCGCGACCAGCAGGCCCGGATCGACCACTACCGCGGCCTCTTCGACCGCTTCCTCGCCCTCGATTTCGAGGGACACGTCATCTGGGTGGAGCAGGGCGGCCGGAAACGGCCGATCACCACCCTCCGCTCCGCTCCCATCGACCTCGCCCCGGAACTGCGCGCCATCCTCTTCGCCGCTGAGACCACCGTCGGGCTGACCAGCGCCACCCTCGCCCCGGGAGAGGACATGGACCCCTTCCTCCGCCGCATCGGCGCGGAGGGCCAGGAGCACGGCCGGGTCGACTCCCCCTTTCCCTACGAGGAACGCACCCGCGTCCTCGTCAGTGAGGACTGCCCCGCCGCCACCGGCCGCACCCCGGCCGCCACCCTCGACTACTGGGCGGAGGCCATCCTCGCCGCGGCGGGGGCGGTGACCGGGGGGACCCTCGTCCTCTTCACCAGCCACCAGGATCTCGCCACCACCGCCCGCCGCGTCCAGCCGGACTGGGAGGCCGCCGGCCATCTCTTCCTCCGGCAGGGCGGCGACCTCAACCGCTCCACCCTCCTCGAGCGCTTCCGGGAGGACGGGAACGCCCTCCTCTTCGGCACGGACAGCTTCTGGACGGGAATCGACGTGCCCGGACCGGCCCTCTCCCAGGTCATCCTCACCAAGCTCCCCTTCGACAACCCCTCCCACCCGGTCCGCCAGGCCCGGGAGGAGGCCGTTCGGGAACGGGGCGGCTCCCCCTTCACCGAGATTTCCCTGCCGGACGCCCTCCTCAAGTTCCGGCAGGGGCTCGGACGACTCGTCCGCCGGGTCGATGACCGCGGCCAATTCGTCCTCCTCGACGCGCGCCTCCTCCGCAAGCCCTACGGCCGCGCCTTCGTCGCCGCCCTCCCGGTCTCCCTGTTCACCCGCTTCCGGAGGGGGGACTGGCCAGCCTGCTTCGCCCCGGGCTATCCGCCGGAGGCCCGATGAAGGCCGCAGACTCCGCCGGCGGCCCTCCCTCCGGACCCGACCCCGTCCCCGCCGGTCTCGTGGCCCCGCCTCCCTCCGAACGCGCCCGCTCCCGCGCCGACGAGGCCCGCGCCAGCTCCGCGGAAGCTCCGCGACTCGACCCCGGGGAGTTCCGCGCCCGTATCCTCTTCCGGAACGAACGGGTCCTCGCCGTGGACAAGCCCCCCTGGCTGCCCGTGCACCCCGCCAAGGCCGGCCCGGGATCCAGCCTCGCCTCCGCTGCCTGCCGCCACCTCGGCACGGAGCGCATCCACCCGGTGAGCCGGCTCGACCGGGAAACGAGCGGGATCGTCGTCTTCGCCCTCGACCGCGGCGCCGCCCGCCTCCTCCAGGGGGCCGTGGAGCGCCGCGAGGTCTCCAAGAGCTACCTCGCGGTTCTTCACGGCACCCTCGGCGAAACCCTCGAACGACACGATCGCATCGTCCCCGACCGGCCCTCGGCGGTGCGGGTGAAAATGCGGGCGAGCTCCGAGAGGGATCCCGCTGGGGGCTTTACCCGCTTCCAACCCCTTCTCACCGCCCACGGGAAAACCCTCTGCCGGGTGCATACGGCGGGCGGCCGCAAGCACCAGATCCGGGTGCACGCCGCCGCCGCCGGCCTCCCCCTGGTCGGCGACAAGCTCTACGGGCCCGATGAAACCCTCTACCTGGAATTCTGCCGGGAGGGCTGGACCCCGCGGCTCCGCGAGGCGCTCGGTTGGCCCCGGCAGATGCTGCACGCCGGGGAGTGGTCCGTGGAGAACACCCTCGGCCTGCCCGCGCTCCACCAGCCGCCCCCGCCGGCCTGGGCCGATTGCCTCGGCGAAGCCCACTTCCGGCTCGACGCCGATCGGCCGGATTGAAAGGTTCTTCGCAGGGCCCGGGCAAGGCCCGGCCCTCCGGAAGATTCCCGGTTTTTCAATCCCGATTCCCGATGCGCACACCTCTCCTTGGCTTCCTCACCCTCCTCCTCCCCCTTGCCGGTTCCCTCTCCGCCGGCACGGCCTCCATCGAGGCCGGGCAAACCGAGCGCCTGACCCTCGAACTCGCCTGGAACGACCGCGGGGAGGTGCGGATCCTCCCCGGGGCGAAGGAGGGGATCGGCGAGATCCTCCTCCGCGAGGGCGAGGTCTTCATCGTCACCCATCAAGCAGGCGGGCCCCTCGTCATGAACTTTTCCGAAATGGCCCGGATGGGGGGCTCCCTCCGCCTGAACATCGACGGGGATGTTCCCCTCAACGCGGAGCGGCTGGTCGACTGGGTCCCCACGGGTGTCCGCGAGTCCGTCGCCGGTGTCCCGGGAGAGATCTACCGCCTGGTGTGGATCGATGACCAGGGCCGCGAACGGGAGGCGGAAGCGATCCTCAGCGACGCACCCCTCGCCGTCGGCATGCAGGAAGCCTTCGACCGCTACGCCGTCGCCATGGCGGCCGCCGCCGGTCGCGAGGGTCCCGGGGCCATCACGGAGCGGGTTGCCGCCGAGGGTCTCGGGGTGCTCCGTTTCGGCAACGACTACGAGGTCACCGCGCTCTCCGCAGAGACCCCGCCGGCCGGGGCCTTCGCCCTGCCCGCCCCCCCCACGCCGCTCTCCGAGATCATGGGCCCCCGGCAGGACTGACCGGCCCGGTCGACGGCCCGGGTCGCCCCCGGTCGGCCCGCCCGCTGGCACGGTTCCTGTTTCCGGATACGCCACCCACCCTTCTTCCCCCACTCGCCTCCGCCTCCCACCACCATGACCAAGAAAGCCGCCCGCAAGAAGACCGCCAAGAAGGCGACCTCTCCCCAGGCCACCAAGGCCGCGAAGAAAGCCACCAAGAAAACCGCCCGCCCGGCGGCCACGGATGTCCGCCCCGCCTCCGCCAGCGGTGCCGGCACCCCGGCTCCCTCCGCCCTCACGGGCACACCCATCCTGCCGACCGACCCCGGCCAGGTCAGCGCCAACGAGATCCGGGCCTCCATCCTCCACCACCTGCAGTCCACCCTCGCCCGCGACACCCACACGGCCACCCCGCGCGACTGGTGGATCGCTACCTCCAAAGCCGTCGAGGACTACATCCTCGCCGCCTACATCGCCACCATGCGCACCCACAACCGCGAGAAGGTGCGCCGGGTCTACTACCTGAGCCTGGAATACCTCATGGGTCGGCTCTTCAAGAACAACATCTTCAACTCGGGGCTGCACGACGCCGTCGTCGAAGCGGTCCGCGGTCTGGGCTTCGAGATCGACGAACTCGGTGCCGAGGAGAAGGACATGGGTCTGGGCAATGGCGGCCTCGGGCGGCTCGCCGCCTGCTTCCTCGATTCCCTCGCCACCCTCGACTACCCCGCCATCGGCTACGGTATCCACTACCAGTTCGGTCTCTTCCGCCAGGAATTCGAGAACGGCCACCAGGTCGAGCTGCCCGACAACTGGGAACGCTTTGGCAACCCCTGGGAGATCGTTCGGCCGGAACACCTCCAGGAAGTGCGCCTCTACGGGCGGGCCGAGAGCTTTGTCGACGAGAACGGCGACTTCCACCCGGCCTGGGTCGACACCCGCACGGTCCTCGGGGTCCCCTACGACATCCCCATCGCCGGCTACGGCACGAAGACCGTGAACTACCTCCGCCTCTGGGAGTCGAAGGCCTCCTCCGACCTCGACCTGGAGGCCTTCAATCGCGGGGGCTACGTCGACGCGGTCCGCGAGAAGGCCCTCGGGGAGACCATCTCCAAGGTCCTCTATCCCAACGATGCCACCGAGAGCGGCAAGGAACTCCGCCTCGTCCAACAGTACTTCTTCGTATCCTGCTCCCTCCGCGACATCATCCGCCGCTACTTCCGGAGCGAGCAGACATGGGAAGCCTTCCCCGAGCAGGTCGCCATCCAGTTGAATGACACCCACCCGGCCGTCGCCGTTGTCGAGCTCATGCGCATCCTCCTCGACGAGCACGGCTTCCCCTGGGACGACGCCTGGGCCCTCGTCCGGCGGATCTTCTCCTACACAAACCACACGCTCCTCCCCGAGGCCCTCGAGAAGTGGAGTGTCCCCCTCTTCGGGCGGGTCCTCCCCCGCCACCTCCAGATCGTCTACGAGATCAACCACCGCTTCCTCGAGGACGAGGTCGAGCCCAAGTGGCCCGGCGACAACGACCGCAAGCGGGAGCTCTCCCTGATCGAGGAGGGTGACCCCCAGATGATCCGGATGGCCTACCTCTCCGTCGTCGCCAGCCACACGGTCAACGGCGTGGCCGCCCTCCACACCGAGTTGCTCCGCAAGCACCTCTTCCACCACTTCGACGAACTCTACCCGGGCAAGTTCCAGAACAAGACCAACGGGATCACCCCCCGCCGCTGGCTCCTCGCCTGCAACCCGGAGCTCGCCGGCCTCGCCACCCGCACCCTCGGGTCCTCCAGCTGGGTCACCCACCTCGAGGACCTGCGGGGCCTGGAAAAGCACGCCGGCGACCGCGGCTTCCAGGAGGAGTTCGAGGCGGTCAAGCTCGCCAAGAAGGAACAGCTCGCCCGGGTCATCTCCGACTCCCTCGGCATCACCGTCGACCCCCACGCCCTCTTCGACTGCCAGGTGAAGCGGCTCCACGAGTACAAGCGCCAGCACCTCAACCTGCTCCACATCCTCAGCCTCTACTACCGGCTGCTCCACGAGAAGGACTTCGACATGGTGCCCCGGGTCTTCGTCTTCGCCGCCAAGGCTGCCCCGGGTTACCTGATCGCCAAGAACATCATCCGCGCCATCAATTGCGTGGGCCACCGCATCAACCACGACCCCCGCGTCGAGGACCGCATCAAGGTCGCCTTCCTCCCGAACTACGGGGTCTCCCTCGCCGAAAAGATCATCCCGGCCGCCAACCTCTCCGAACAGATCAGCACCGCCGGCAAGGAAGCCTCCGGCACCGGGAATATGAAGTTCGCCCTCAACGGGGCCCTCACCATCGGCACCCTCGATGGTGCCAACGTCGAGATCCGCGACGAGGTCGGCGAGGACAACATCTTCATCTTCGGGCTCCGCGAGAACGAGGTGGCCGACCTGGTGGCCAGTGGCTACCAGCCCCGCGACTACTACGAGCGCAGCCCCCTCCTCCGCGCCGCCATCGACTGGCTCGGCACCGATGCCTTCACCCGGGGCGAGAAGGACGCCTTCGCCCCGCTGGTCCACAGCCTTCTCGACGGGGGGGACCCCTTCCTCGTCTGTGCCGATTTCGAGGCCTACGGCCAGACCCAGCAACAGGTCGATCGACTCTACCGGGACCGCCATGAGTGGAACCGCCGGGCCATTCTCAATACCGCCCGTACCGGCAAGTTCTCCTCGGACCGCACCATCCGCGAATACGCCGAGCAGATCTGGCACCTGCCCCCGGTTCCGGTGCAAGAAGAATAGGCCCTTTGCGCAGTAGTCCGGCTTCTGGTGGTTGCAATTTTCCGTCAGACTCGACAGGCCGGAAGAAGTAGCGCTGGACAGCCTCGCGGGCGGGCGCTCATTTTCGGGACTCGTTTTTGCGGTGGTCGCCTCGCCGGGCGAGCCGACCGGTCTGCCCCTCCCTAGTCCCTACCCCTTTATGAGTTCCTCCCGCAACTTCCACCTCCGCGATTCCATCGAGTCCGCGTACCCGGATGTCTACACTCCGGAGGCGATCGCTGCCATCGAGGCCCTCGAACCCCTCAATGCGGAGCGCAACCAATTGATGGCGGCCCGCACCCGGCGGCGCGCCGAGCGTTTCCGCAGTGGCGAGCCGCCCCAGTTCCTCAATCCGGAGGAAACCATTCCGGGGACCCGCCTCACCGTGCGGAACGCCCGGGAGGGCCGCTTCACCGGCTCGACCATCCCCCACGATCTCCAGCGCCAGTGGATCCAGGGCACCGGTCCCGGTGCCAAGCCGCACGCGAACCTCGCCTCCTCCATCCGCAACGTCGCCTACGCTCTCCTCTCCGGCGCCGACGGCTGGATGTTCGACGGGGAGGACGCCCTCGGCCAGATCGACACGATGTCCCTCGACAACCAGCGCAACCTCAAGCTGGCCTTCGCCCGCGACGAGCGCTTCCTCGAGGTGGTTCCGGGCGTGGCCGACGGGATGAACCGCTGGGCCCGCGAGTTCTTCGGGCACGAGATCGTCACGGATTGGGAGGAACAACTCTCTTTCACCACCCGCATCTTCCGGGCCCGCGGCCTCCACCTCGACGACCGGCACACCCGCGACCACGAGGGCAAGGGGCTCGCCGCCTCCCTCGTGGACACCGCCCTCTACGTCACGAACAACCACCGGACCCTCCAGGAACAGGGCTCTTCCGTCGTCCTCTACCTTCCCAAGATCCAGACCGCCGCGGAGGCCGCCTTCTGGAACAAGCTCCTCACCACCCTCGAGGGGCACCTCGGACTCGACGTAGGTACCATCAAGACCTACGTGCTCGTCGAGCAGCTCGAGGCCACCTACCAGCTCATGGANATCCGGGCCGCCCTCGGCCTGCACTTCGTCGGCTACAACACGGGCCGCTGGGACTACATCAACAGCGTCTCCGACCGGATGGCCGCCGATCCCGACTTCCTCAACCCGAACATCGAGTCCATCACCATGACCTACGGCTATATGCGGGTCTACGAGGACCGCGTCCGCCGGGTGGTCAACACTCCTGACCAGCACGGCCAGTTCGCCCTCTGGCAGGGCGGCATGGAGCCGAACATCCCGGTCGGCTCGGAGGCGGGGGTGAAGAGCTCCATGGAGAAAGCCTACGCCGGAGCCGAGCGCGAACAGCGCGAGGGCGCCAGCGGCAAGTGGGTGGCCCACTGGCGGATGGTCCACATCATCCGCCCGGCCTGGGAAAAAGTCGGGACGGACAACCAGCTCGGCCGCGCCTTCCCCGCCCCGGGCTACTCCGAACAGGACGCCCGGGACCTCCTCCTCCTCGAGGAAGCCCCCCGCACCATCCGCGGGGCCCGCAACCTCCTCAGCGTCGCCCTCCAGTACGGCAACGCCTTCGGTGAGGGCTTCCAGGCGGCCGCCCTCAAGCCGGCCGACTTCTTCGGCGACGACGACATCCTCTACCTCATGGAGGACGCCGCCACCGGCGAAATCCGCATGAGCATTCTCTGGGAATGGCTCCACAAGAAGGCCCGCCTCACCGAGGAGGACGGGGAGACCGGCGTGGCCAAGGGCGATACCTTCACCCTCTCCCTCTTCGAGCGCCTCCTCCGCGAGGAGTACGACAAGCTGCTCCAGGCCGACCCCAAGGATGTCCACGAGGACTCGAAGACCACCACCCTCCCCATCGTCCGCGAAATCGTGGACGCCTACGTCCGGTCCGAGGAGAAGGTCCCCTGGTACATCGACCTCCTCAACCTCAACCTGAACAACAAGGACCCCGAGGTGGCCCGCGAGCGGATCGACGAGTACCTCCGCCGCCTGCGCGAGGAAAACGAGCGCTGGACGGACAATCCGGACTTCCAGGTCTGAGAGCCCCACCCTTTTCCCGTTACCCTCGACCCCAACCCCCAAAAGATACCCCATGAGTGATTCTACCCCCCTCGACGAGGCCATTCGACAACTCGAGGACTGGTTTGCCAGCCCCCGTTTCCGGGAGATCACCCGGCTCTACTCGGCCCGCCAGGTCGCCGAGCAGCAGGGCACGATCGAAAAGGACTACCCCATCGCCCGCGAGGCCGCCCGCGGATTTTACCAGCTGCTCCGTGAGCACTACGATCGCGGCGCGTCCATCACCACCTTCGGGCCCTACTCTCCCGGCCACGTCGTCATGATGAAGCGACTGGGGATCCAGGGGATCTACCTCGGGGGCTGGGCCACCTCCGCCAAGGGCTCGGTGCAGGAGGACCTCGGGGCCGACCTCGCCTCCTACCCGCTCAGCCAGGTCCCGGACGAGGCTTCCGTGCTGGTGCGGGCCCTCCTCACCCAGGACCGCAACCAGCGCTTCAACCGCTCCCGCATGTCCGCCGGGGAGCGCGAGGCCACGCCGGAGGTCGACTACAATCCCTACATCATCGCCGACGCCGACACGGGCCACGGCGGGGATGCCCATGTCCGCAATCTCATCCGCCGCTTTGTCGAGGCCGGCGTGCCCGGCTACCACATCGAGGACCAGCGGCCCGGGACCAAGAAGTGCGGCCACCAGGGGGGGAAGGTGCTCGTCTCCGTCACCGAGCAGATCTCCCGCCTGAACACCGCCCGCTTCCAGCTCGATACCATGGGCGTCGAGGGCATCATCGTCGCCCGTACGGATGCCGAGGCCGCCAATCTCCTCGACAACAACAGCGACGGTCGCGACCACCCCTTCATCCTCGGGGCCACCCTCCTCCAGGTCCCGCCCTACCGCGACTGCTCCGCCGCCCTCCTCCGCCGCTTCCACCAGGGCGGCGTGGACGAGGTGAACGGGCACCGCATGCTCGGCCTCGCCGAGGAAAACCTCGAGAAGGCGGACGCCTGGTTCCGGGAGGCCGGCATCGCCGGCGAGATCGACGCCTGCGTCGAGCGCGCCCGCTCCGGCTCGTCCAGCGAGATGGAAGCTGCCTTTGACGAGGCCGGGGCCATCCTCAGCGAGAAGTGGGAGGACGCCGCCGGCCTCATGACCTACGGCGAGGCCGTCATCGAGGCGATGCGCTTCCGCAAGGAAGAGGGCTTTGATCTACCCATGACCGAGGAGGAATGGCTGGAGTTCGCCAAGACCGCCTCCCACCGCCGGGCCTCCGCCAAGGCCGCCGAGATGGGCCTCCGGGTCACCTGGGACAGCGAGCTCGCCCGCACCTCCGAGGGCTACTATCAGGTCCGGGGCGGCATCCCCTACGCGATTGCCAAGTCCCTCGCCGTCGCCCCCTACGCCGATCTCCTCTGGATGGAGACGAAGACGGCCAACCTCGAGGAGGCCCGCGAGTTCGCCGAGGCCGTCCACGCGGTCTACCCGAACCAGATGCTCGCCTACAACCTCTCCCCCTCCTTCAACTGGGACACCACCGGGATGACCGAGCAGGAGATGCGCGACTTCCCCAAGGAAATCGGCAAGCTCGGGTTCGTCTTCAATTTCATCACCTACGGCGGGCACCAGATCGACGGCTGGGCCGCCGAGGAGTTCACCACCGATCTCCGCGAGAACGGCATGCTCGCCCTCGCCAAGCTGCAGCGCCGGCTCCGCCTGCTGGAGTCCCCCTACTCCAAGCCACAGAGCTACGTGGGTGGACCGCGGCTCGACGCCGCCCTCGCCGCCTCCCTCGGGCGGAATGCCACCACCAAGGCCATGGGCAAAGGTTCCACCGAACACCAGCACCGCATCCAGACGGAGGTCCCGGTCAAGGTGCTCGACGGCTGGCTCGACGCCTGGGCCGCCCACTACGGGATGGACCCCGCTCCCCGGGCCCGCCTGCGCCCGCACCGAGCCTCCTCCGAGCTCATCGAGCTCTCCCTGCTCCGCGGAGGAGAGGAGGAAAAGGTGCTCGACGTGGTCTACGCCGCCATCGAGGACCGCGCCGGGCGGAGCATCCTCTCCATCCGCGACCAGAATACCCGGGCCGAGGACTGCAAGCGCAAGCGGCTCATGACGCTCGCCCAGCTCTACCTTCTCTACCGCTACGACGCCGATGCCGTCCACTACGTGACGCCCACCGACGACAACCGCCACCAGACGGTGCGGATGCAGGAACTGGGCCTCTTCTCCGAGGTTGGGGCCGAGATCGGCGACATGATCGTGGCCACCGTGCACCGCGAGCGGATCGCCGCCCTCGTCGATCCGAAGTCCGACGCGCTCGCCCGCCTCATCGCCAAGGAGGACTGAGGCCTTCCCTTTCCGGCCTCCGGAGGTATCGTGCCCGCCCCGAGACGGTACGGTACCTCCGAGGGGTCGTTTCTCTCCCTTCCCCTCCCTCTTGGGCTTGACCGCGAGGGACTTTCGCGATTGTCTCCCGAGTTTTCCTGGGGCCGTAGCTCAGTTGGAAGAGCGCCACAATGGCATTGTGGAGGTCGTCGGTTCGATCCCGATCGGCTCCACCAGGAGAGCCCCCAACCGCCCGATTTGAGGGGTGGTCCGTATCCTTAGTCCGCGAGGAGCTTTTCGAGGAGTTGGTTGACGACCTGTGGGTCCGCCTTCCCCCCCGTCGCCTTCATCACCTGCCCCTTCACGGCATTGATGGCCTTGGCATTGCCCTCCCGGTACTGGGCGACCGCCTTGGGGGAGTTTTCGATCGCCTCCCGGCAGAGGGCCTCGAGCTCCCCGGTATCCGACCGCTGCTCGAGCCCCCGCTCCCGCACGAGGGCCGAGGGCGATCCTCCGGTCTGCACGATCTCGGCGAGGAGTTCCCGGGCGGTGGCGTGGGCAATGGTCCGATGGGCCAACAAGCCGGCCAGCTCCGCCACCTCGGCCGGCCCGATGGGGAGTTCCGCAAGGCTGCCCCTCCGCTCCCGCAGGAGATCGTTGGCCACGAGGTTGCCCGCGATGACGGGATCGCCCCCCTCCGTGAGGCAGGCCTCGAAGAAGTCGGCGACCTCCCGCTCCCCGATGAGCACGGTCGCGGTCGAATACGGGAGGCCGAGCCGTTCGAGGTAGCGGCGCTGCCGGTCGAAGGGACGCTCGGGGAGAGTCGCCGCCAGCTCCGCCTTCCATGCCTCGCTGATCCGGACGGGCAGGAGGTCCGGGTCCGGAAAATAGCGGTAGTCGTGGGCCTCCTCCTTGCCCCGCATCTCGCGGGTCTGCCCCTTCTCCGCGTCCCAGCGCCGGGTCTCCTGGCGAAGGGCGTTGCCCCGCTCGAGCTCCCGCTGCTGGCGCCGGATCTCGTGGGCGATCCCGTCGCGCACGCCGCTGATGCTGTTCAAATTCTTCAGCTCCACCTTGGTGCCGAGCTTGCCACTCCCCGCCGGCCGGAGACTGATGTTCGCATCGCAGCGCAACTGCCCCTTCTCCATGTCGCAGTCGGAGAGGCCGGCGTGCACGAGCATGCGGCGCAGGCAGGTGAGAAAGGCATAGGCCTCCTCCGCCGAGTGCAGGTCCGGCTCGGTGACGATCTCCACGAGGGGAGTGCCCGCCCGGTTGTAGTCCACGCCGCTGTCCTTGCCGTAGTGGGTCAGCTTGCCGACGTCCTCCTCGAGGTGGATGCGGGTGAGGCGGACCTCCCGGTGCGGGCCCATCTCCGCCCGGGAAGGACCCGCCAACTCGATCTCCACGCTGCCGTGCCGGCAGACGGGCTGATCGTACTGCGAGATCTGGTAGTTCTTCGGCGAATCGGGATAGAAGTAGTTCTTCCGGTCCCACTTGCAGACGGGGGCGATCTCACAACCGAGCAGGAGCCCGAGCTGCACGGTCTTGGCCACCGCCTCCTCGTTGATGACGGGCAGGCTGCCGGGAAGAGCCCAGACGACCGGATCGATCAGGGTGTTCGGCTCCTCCCCGAAGCGATAGGGAACGGGGGAGAACATCTTCGAGGCGGTCCCCAGCTGGACATGGACCTCGAGTCCGATGACGGGTTCCCAAGCCGCGCTCATGAGCTTCGGCCCTCCCCTGTTTCCACCGGGGCCACCTGTCCGCGGAAGTCGTGGCCCTCCTCGAACTGTCGGGCCAACTGCAGGAGGCGTTCCTCCGCGAGGACGGGCCCCATCAGCTGCAAGCCGATCGGCATTCCCTCCGGAGAGAATCCGCAGGGCACGCTCAGGGCCGGCAGCCCGGCAAGGTTCGCCGGGATGGTGTAGATGTCGTTCAGGTACATCGCGAGCGGATCGTCGATCTTGTCTCCCTCCCGGAAGGCCACCGTCGGCGTGGTCGGGGAAACGAGGGCGTCCACCCGGGCAAAGACTTCCTCGAAATCCCGCTGCACGAGGGTGCGCACCTTTTGCGCGCGCAGGTAGTAGGCATCGTAGTAACCGGAGGAGAGCACGTAGGTGCCGAGCAGAATCCGGCGGACCACNTCCGGGCCGAAGCCCTCCTCCCGGGTGCGGTAGTAGAGGTCGATCCCGTCCTCGGCCCCGGGGGCCCTCTGCCCGTAGCGGATCCCGTCGAAGCGGGCGAGGTTCGAGGAAGCCTCCGCGGTCGCTACGATGTAGTAAACGGCGACTCCGTACTCCGCGTGGGGCAGGTCCACCTCCTCCACGCTGTGGCCGGCTTGCTCGTAAAAGCGAAGGGCCTTCTCCACCGCCTCCCTCACCTCNGGAGCCAGGCCCTCCCCGAAGAATTCGCGGGGCACACCGAGGCGCAGGGGGCCTTCCGGGGGTGCCAGCCTCCCCGCCCACGCCGGCGGTCCGCCGGGCAGGGAGGTCGAGTCCCGCGGGTCGTGACCGCAGGTGGCATCGAGGAAGAGGGCCACGTCCTCCACGGAGCGGGCCAGCGGACCGATCTGGTCCAGCGAGGAGGCAAAGGCCACCAGGCCATAGCGGGAAATTCTCCCGTAGGTGGGCTTCAGCCCCACCGTGCCACAGAAGGCCGCCGGCTGGCGGATGGACCCGCCGGTATCGCTGCCCAGGGCGATGGGGGCCTCTCCCGCCGCCACCGCCGCCGCNCTGCCNCCACTGCTGCCGCCGGGCACCCTCCGGNNATCCCAGGGATTGGCCGTCGGGTGGTAGCCGGAATTCTCCGTGGAGGAACCCATCGCGAATTCATCCATGTTCAACCGCCCGAAGACCACGGCCCCGGCCTCCTCGAGCCGACGGACGGCGGTCGCCGTGTACGGACTGCGGAATCCCTCGAGAATCCGGCTGGCGCAGCCGAGGGGCTGGCCCTCCACGGCCACGATGTCCTTGAGGGCCACCGGGACCCCCTCCAGCGGCCCGCGGCTTTCCCCGCGCCGGCGGCGCTCGTCACTGGCCCGCGCCCGCGCCCGCGCGTCCTCCCCCTCCCAGGAGAGGAAGGCGCGGATCCGTGGCTCGCAGGCTTCCAACCGCGCGAGGAGGTGTTCGGTGATTTCCAGGCTACCCACCTCCCCGCGGTCGAGCAGGGTGCCGAGATCCCCGGCCGTGCAGGTGTGCAGGGCCGTCATTCCTCGATCACCCGCGGAACGATGACCTCCCCGTTGCGGGTGGCCGGCGCGTTGTCGAGGTAGGCCTCCCGGGAATCGGGGGCCACCGCCCGGTCCGGCCGGAGGACGTTCTCCAGGGGGACGGGGTGGGTCATCGGCTCGACTCCCTCCACCTCCACCCGGGAAAGCTGCTCCACGTAGCCGAGGATACGGGCGAGCTGGGGCTGGAATTCCGCCCGGTCCTCGTCGCGCAGGCGGATGCGGGCNAGGCGTCCCAGTGCCTCCAGGTCGAGCTCGGGGTGGCGGGCGGTGGCGGAGTCCTCCATGCCGGCAAGCTACCGGGGGCGGGTTCCGGCCGGCAAGGATTTACCCTTTCGCGTGGACGCAGCGGGGCCGGCTGCCTATCGAGTGGCCATGAGCGAACGCCCCCTCCGCAGGATCCGCCTCGACCACCTGCTGGTCGAGAAGGGCCTCTGCGCGAGCCGCACCCAGGCCCAGGCCCTCATCCTCGCGGGGAAGGTGTGGAACGGCACGGAGCGGATGGACAAGCCGGGGCGGGCGGTCCCCCGGGACTTGCCCCTCGCCCTCGAGCATCCTCCCCGTTTCGTCAGCCGGGCCGGGGAGAAGTTGGAGGGCTTTCTCGAGGCCGTCGGCTGGTCCCCCACCGGCGCCACCGTCCTCGATGTGGGCGCCTCCACCGGGGGCTTCACCGACTGCCTGCTCCAGCGGGGCGCCCGGGAAGTCACCTGCGTCGACGTGGGCCGGGGCCAGCTCCACGAGAGACTCCGCCGCGATCCGCGAGTCACCAACCTCGAGCGCGTCCACGCGGGAACCCTCGCCTCCGCGGATCTTCCCCGCGACCGCTACGACTGGGTGGTGGTCGACCTCTCCTTCATCTCGCTCCGCAAGGTGCTCGCCGCGGTCTGGGCGCGGCTCGCCCCGGGCGGTCGCATGGTCGTGCTCGTCAAGCCCCAGTTCGAGGCCTCCCGGGCCGAGGCCGATGCCGGCCGCGGGGTGATCCGCGACCCGCAAGTGCGCGCACGGGTCCGCGATGAGGTCGTCGCCTGGATCCTCGCCCACCTTCCGGGGGCGTGGCTCGCCTCCGTCCGCGAGTCCACCCTCGCCGGCACCGACGGCAACCGCGAGTTCCTCGCCGGGTTCC
>P_1C_Liq_3_UnCtyDRAFT_1000020_pt1 | contig 25938 bp, 18 predicted proteins | sample Pon1CUnioCityCA_5_FD_10231 | JGI IMG/M metagenome (IMG submission 10231)
GGACCCGGCGCCCCGCCTCCCCTCCCTCCCTTCCGGGGACCCGCGCCGCCCGCGACCGGCCGCGCCGCCCTTCGACCGCGCTGAGCTCGCGGGGGATCCACCCGCGGGAACGCAGGACCGCCTCCGCCTCCGCCCGGTCCCGCGCGCGGAGCCGACCCCGGCGTTCCCCGCCGGTCCCATCGAGGGCCCGGTAGCGGTAGCGGCTCATGGTTGCCCGGAAGGGGAGGCCGGCGCGGCCATGCCCCTGGACCGGAGGACTTCCTCCGCGGTGGTGGTGCCCGCCAGCAGGGCGCGGATTCCGGCCTCCCGGAGAGTATGCAGGCCCCCCTCGCGGGCCCGCTCGCGGAGCTCCCGGCGCCCCGCCCCCCGGCTGATCGCCTCCCGAAGACGGTCGGTCATCCTCATCCATTCGAAGAGTCCGGTCCGTCCCCGATAGCCGGTATGGCCGCATTCCTCGCAGCCACCCCCTTCGGCAAAGGGGCCGCCCCCGGTGTCCGCGGCGGTCAGGCCGAGCTGGGCGAGGAGTTCGGGGCCCGGCCGGTAGAGACGGCGGCAAGAGGGACACACGCACCGGACGAGCCGCTGGGCGAGGACCCCCTCGAGCGAGGCGGCGATGAGATAGGGCTCCACGCCCATGTCGACGAGCCGGAGGACCGTGTCCGGGGCGTCGTTGGTGTGCAGGGTGCTCAGGACGAGATGCCCGGTGAGGGCAGCCTGCACGGCGATCCGGGCGGTCTCCGGGTCCCGGATCTCCCCCACCATGATCGTGTCCGGGTCCTGGCGGAGAAAGGTGCGCAGGACGCGGGCGAAATCGAGACCGATGGCGTGGTTCACGGCCGTCTGCAGGATCCCGTCGATCCCGTACTCGACCGGATCCTCCGCAGTGAGAAGTTTCCGGCCGACCGCGTTCTCCTCGCGAAGCACGCTGTAGAGGGTGGTCGTCTTCCCGCTGCTGGTCGGTCCGGTGGTGAGAAGGATCCCGTGCGGCTGGCGGACGACCTCGCGCAGTTCCGCGAGCACCGCCGGGGAGAGGCCGAGCCCCTCGAGTTCGAGGGGAATCGCCGAGCGGTCGAGCACGCGGAGCACGCAACTCTCCCCCTGCCGGGTGGGCAGGGTGGAAACCCGCAGGTCGACGCGGCGGCCGGCCACCGTCCTCCGGATCCGTCCGTCCTGGGGCACGCGCCTTTCCGCGATGTCCAGGTGGGCGAGAACCTTGAGACGGGCGACCACCGGTTCGGCCAGCCGCGGGGACGGGGCGGCCCGCTCCTCGAGGTGGCCGTCGATCCGGTAGCGGATCCGGAGCGCGTCCCCGCTGGGTTCGAAATGGAGGTCGGAGGCCCGCTGGTGGATCGCCTGCTCGAGGACCGCGTCGACAAGGCGGATGACCGGCGCCGAGTGGGCGGCTTCCCCGGGGTCCTCCCCTTCCCGGACCACCGGGGGGCTGGCAGGACCGCCCTTCTGGTGGAGGGAGCCGCGGGGCCGCTCCTCCGGCCTGTAGGTGGCCCGGAGGAGCCGCTCCACCTCCCGCGGGTCGGCCATGAGCAGCTCCACCTCGCGCCCGAGGGCAAAGGCCAGCTGGTCGGCCAGCTCCCCGTGGAGGGGATCCACCGCGAGGACGCGCAAGAGTGGGCCACGGGACTCCCAGGGAAGCACTCCGTGGCGGTGGGCCAGCTCCGCGGGGATCTCGGCGGCCCGCTCCGGGGGAATCACCGCGGGCACCCGGGCAATCCACTCCTGCCCCAGCCAGGCGGCGAGCTCCGCGAACGCCTCCTCGCGGGAAAGGAATCCCGCCTCCCCNAGCCGCTCGAGAAGGCTCCCCCCCGCCTCCGCACAGGCCACCGCCGCTTCCCGGAGAGTCTCCGCCGGCACCAGGCCCCGCTCCCCGAGGAAGGTGCGCAGGGTTTCGTTGTGCTCGGCCCACACGATCGTCGCCTCCCGGCCCGCCTACGCGCCGGCGGGGACCTCGGCCCCGGCCGCCCGGTCCCCCTCCCCGGGCGGGGTGGCGTGGAGCACTTCGGCAGCGGTGGTGGAGCCCGCCAGCACCTTGCGGATCCCGTCCTCGCGGAGGGTGCGCAGGCCGAGGGCGCGGGCGCGCTGGCGCAGTTCCCCGAGGGTGACCGCCCCGTCGATCCGGGTGGAGAGCTCCTCGCCGAAGGGGAGGAGCTCGAAGAGGCCGATCCGGCCATGGTACCCGGTGCCCGCACAGCGGGCGCAGCCCGCCCCGCGGCGGCAATCGGCCCCGGCGAGCGTCCCGGGGGGCAGCGCGAGGGCCCGCCGCTCCCACTCCTCCGGGAGCGCGGGTTCCGCGCAGTGAGGACAGACCCGGCGGACCAGCCGCTGGGCGACCACCCCGCGGAGCGAGGCGGCCACGAGGAAGGGCGGGATCCCCAGATCGAGGAGCCGGGTAATGGCACTCGGCGCGTCGTTGGTATGGAGGGTACTGAAGACGAGGTGACCGGTGAGCGAGGCCTGCACGACGATGGCGGCGGTCTCCCGGTCGCGGATCTCCCCGACCATGATCACGTTCGGTGCCTGGCGGAGCAGGGCCCGCAGGGCCGAGGCAAAGGTCATGCCCACCTCCGGGCGCACTTGCACCTGGTTGATCCCGGCCAGCTCGTATTCGACGGGATCCTCGACGGTGATGAGCTTGCGGTCGGGCCGGTTCAGGGCGTGCAGCACGGAATAGAGCGTGGTCGACTTGCCCGAACCGGTCGGTCCGGTGACCAGGACCACCCCGTCCGGCCGGGCGAGGAGTTCCCCGAAGCGGGCCCGGTCGTCGGCGAGGAGGCCCAGCTCCCCCAGCCCGCGCCGGAGTCCCTCCCGGTCGAGGATGCGGAGGACGAGGCTCTCGCCATGGGCGGTGGGCAGCGAGGAGACCCGCAGGTCCACGGGACGGCCCCCGAGGCGGGCGGTGATCCTCCCGTCCTGGGGGAGCCGGCGTTCGGCGAGGGAAAGGCCCGCCAGCAGCTTGACCCGCGAGAGGAGGGAGGCCTGCAGCCGCTTCGGGGGATTCTCGCCCTCCTGGAGCACGCCGTCTACCCGGTAGCGCACCCGGAAGCGGTGCTCGAGGGGCTCGAGGTGCAGGTCGGACGCGCGCCGGCGAAAGGCCTCCTCGAGCAAGTGCTGCACATAGCGGACCACCGGGGCCTCTCCGGGCGTCGCGTCGGGCGCGAGGCCCTCGACCTCGACGGCGGGAGGACCGGGTACCCCCGTGGGGGAGTCTTCCCCGGGAGGAGGGCCCGGCGCCTCGGCGGACCCCGCGGGCTCCCCCGGGAGTGGGTACGCCCGCGCGATCGCCTCGCGAAGAGCTGAGCGGGGAGCCACACGGGGGGTCACCGGCCGCCGCAGCCGCTCGGCGACGAGGTCGGTGCCGGCCGTGTCGAGGGGATTGGCGGTGGCCAGCCGGAGCTCCCGCCCGGTGGACGCGAGGGGCAGGAGCTGGTGGGACCGGGCGAGGTCCGCGGGAAGGAGGGAGAGGACCTCCGGATCGGGCACCCCTCCGGCGAGGTCCACGGTCTCCAGCCCGAAGTGGGCGGCGATCTGCGCGGCGAGGTCCGCCTCCGGGAGGGCACCCTCCTCGAGGAGGAGGGTGAGGGCCCGCTCCTCCACCGCCCCGCGCCGGTCTCCCTCCGCCTCCGCCCGGTCGAGGCAGGCACGGAGGAGCGCTTCCGGAACGAGTGCGTTTTCCCGGAGCCATGCCAGCAACTGGCTGTCCGCGATTGCCACAATCCCGAATTGGAACAAAGGATCGGAACAACGGAAAGAGGAAAAACAACCGGGAACCGCTCGCCCGGGATTCGTTCCCGGGCTCCCGGAGGAGAGCCGGCCCCGGGCACCGCGGGCGGGGACGGTCGGTCGAATCGGGCAGCGCGGTGCCCGGGTCCCGCCTCGGCGGGGGCTAGCGGTTCAGGGTCATGAGGAACTCGGCGTTCGACCGGGTCTTCTTCACGCGCTGGATGAGCATCTCCATGGCCTCCAGCGGGGGAACCCCCTTGGTGGCCCGGCGGAGGGAATAGACCTTCTGCATCTCGTCGGGATGGTAGAGCAGCTCCTCCTTCCGGGTGCCACTGCGGTCCATGGCGATCGCCGGGAAGATCCGCTTGTCGACGAGTCCGCGGTCGAGGTGGAGCTCCATGTTACCGGTCCCCTTGAACTCCTCGAAGATCACCTCGTCCATCTTGCTGCCGGTTTCCACGAGGGCCGTCCCCATGATGGTGAGGCTGCCGCCCTCCTCGATGTTGCGGGCGGACCCGAAGAAGCGCTTCGGCTTCTGCAGGGCGTTCGCCTCGACCCCGCCGGAGAGGATCTTGCCGCTGTTCGGCATGAGGGTGTTGTAGGCCCGGGCGAGCCGGGTGATCGAGTCGAGGAGGATGACCACGTCCCGCCCCATCTCCACCATGCGCCGGGCCTTCTCGATGACCATCTCAGCGGCGTGGACATGGCTGCCGGCCGATTCGTCGAAGGTGGAGCTGATCACCTCGCCGTGGATCCGGCGCCGGAAATCGGTGACCTCCTCCGGACGCTCGTCGATGAGGAGGACGATGAGGTGGGCCTCGGGATAGTTCAGCTGCACGCTGGCCGCGAAGCCCTGCAGGAGGACGGTCTTCCCAGTGCGCGGGGGCGCCACGACCAGGCCGCGCTGCCCGAAGCCGACCGGGGTGATCAGGTCGACCACCCGCATGGAGAGATTGTTCTCCGGCTCCTCCTCGCTGTTCTCGAGGAGCAGGCGCTCCAGGGGGTAGTAGGGAACCAGTTCCGTAAAGGGGGTCACCTCGCTGACCGCGGCCGGATCCGCCCCCATCACGGATTCGATGCGCAGGGCGACCGGGCAGCTCTCGTTCTCGCGGGGCGCCTGGAGGTAGGCCCGCACCGTATGACCCCGCTGGAGCCCGTACTTCTCGAGGAGGCCGCCACTCACGAAGACGGAGAGCGGGCGGACGCGGTAGCTGTCCGCCGGGAAGACGAGCAGGCCGTAGCCGTCGTCCATGCGCTCAAGGCAGCCCTCCACCACCACCGGCCGGCGCTCCTCCTCGCACTGTCGGAGGAGAGCCTCGAGCACCTGCAGGCGGGGCGGGGCGGAGTCGGCGAAAAAGCCGGCCGCCCGGGCGCGCTCGCGGAGCTCGTGGAGCGGCAGCTCGTACAACTCGTTAAAGTCGACGGGCTCCCCGGACTCGTCGTAGAGCCGCTGGAAGGATTCCTCGAGGAGGGCGGGATCGCGGAGCAGCTCATCGGAGGGGAGGCTCCCGAGGCGCACCTGCGGGTCCATCTCCACGGGCGTGCCTCCCGCAGTGGGCAGGGGCCCGCGGCGCGCGGGAGCCGGCGACGCGCCGCCCGGCCGGGATTCGCCCCCGCGACCGCCCGGCTTCTTCTTCCGCTTCTTGCTGCGGTCGGAGCGGGCCGGGCCGCCGGGCTTGCCCCCGTTGCCGGGATTGCCGGAAGCGCTCCCCCCGGATTCCCCACGCGGGGTGGGGCTGCCGGAGTTCCCGGAGGGGCCCCCGCCCTCGGCGGGGTTGCCGGTGGGCTCCTCCGAGTCCCGGCGGAGGTCGGAGGGGCCCGGCTCGGCGGAGTAAACCTTGGTGGGATCAGTCATGGAATCTGGAAATCAGTCGGGGTCGGGACACAGCCGTTCGCAGAGCAGGGAGACTTGGCGGTGGATGAACTCGGGTGTGCCGGAATTGGAGAGGACAAAGTCGGCGCGGGCCTCCTTCTCCCCGGTGGAAAGCTGGAAGGACTGCCGTCTCTTCGCCTCCGCCTTCTCGATGCCTTTTCGTGCCAGGCGGGCGAAGCGTACCGCTTCCGGACAAGTGATAGTGACCACGAAATCAAAATCGCTGGCAAGACTTTTCTCGAAGAGCAGGGGTACCTCGACGACGGAGGGCCGATCCCGCTCCGCCGCCATGGCGGCGCGCCAGGCGCGGGCCACCCGGGGGTGGAGCCGTTCCTCGAGCCAGGCGAGCTCGCCCTCGTCGGCGAAAACGCGCCGGGCCACCGCCGCCCGGTCCACCTCGCCCCCCGGGCGAAGCACGGCCTCCCCCCACCGGTCCCGGAGGGCCGCGCGCACTTCCGGCTCGGCGAGTTCCCGGCGGACGAGCTCGTCCGAGGAGAGGGTCTGCCATCCCCGCCGCGCAAAGGCGGCCAGCGCGGTCGACTTGCCCGAGCCGATCGTGCCGGTGAGGCCGAGCCGGAGCGGACGGGAGGTGGGGTTGGCGGTATTGGCGGGGGAGGAAGGCGGCATGGCGGGCGAGGGCTGCCCCACCCTTTCCGGGGATCCCTTCCCACCCAAGGAGAAAACGGGCTCCGTCATTGCCTCCCGGCAGGCCCTGTGGTTGATCGCCCCCATGAGCGAAGCCCCCATTCTCGTGGCACTCTCCGGCGGGGTGGACTCCTCGGTGAGCGCCTACCTCCTCCGGGAGGAGGGCTATCCCGTGGAGACCGCCTACATCCGCACCTGGCAGAATGAGGAGGAGCTCGGGGACTGCCCGGCGGCCGAGGACATCGAGGATGCGCGGGCCGCAGCCGCCCACCTCGGACTGCCCTTCCGGATCGTCAACCTTGTGGAGGAATACCACCGCGCGGTCGTCACCTATCTCGTGGAGGGCTACCGGCGCGGGATCACCCCGAACCCGGACATCTTCTGCAACCGGGAAATCAAGTTCGGCACCTTTCTCACCCACGCGCGGGCGGAGGGCTTCGGCGGCATCGCCACCGGCCACTACTGCCGCGGCGGGAGGGAGGCGGACGGCCGCTACCATTTGCGGGCCGGGGTCGACCCGGAGAAGGACCAGTCCTACTTCCTCGCGCTGACCCGGCGGGAGGATCTCGAGTGGGCCCGGTTCCCGGTCGGCCATCTCCGGAAGCCCGAGGTCCGCGCGCTGGCCCGCCGGATCGGCCTGCCCAACGCGGCGAAGAGGGACAGCCAAGGCATCTGTTTCCTCGGCAAGGTGAAGATCGACGAGTTTCTCGCCCACTACCTCCCGGACCGGCCCGGACCGATCGTGGACACCGACCGGAGGGTCCTCGGCGAGCACCGGGGGCTGCACACCTTCACCCTCGGCCAGCGGCGGGGCATCGGGATCCCCTCGAACACGGACCACCGGGCCTACGTGGTGGTGGCCAAGGACCTCGACCGGAACGAACTCGTCGTCGGCTTTGACCAGCCGGAGACCCCCGGCCTCTTCCAGACCGGGGCCCGGGTGGCCCGGGCGAACTGGATCGGGGACCCTCCCCCGCACGAGGGCGAAACCCTCCTCGCGCGCGTCCGCTACCGCGACCCGCCCACCCCGGTGGTGGTCGAGGGGATCGGCGAGGAGGGGATAGAGGTTTCCTTCGCGGAGCCGCAGCGGGCCCTCGCCCGCGGCCAGATCCTCGCTCTCTACCGGGGAGACGAGCTTCTCGGGGGCGCCGTCTACGAGGAACTGCACAGCGAGATTCCCCTGCCCGCATGAACCCGCGCGAGCCCGACCACTGGGTGCACGACTGGTCGCCCTTCCTCGTCCGCTTCCCGGAGGGCTTTCCCTTGGAGGGCATCCGCTTCTACGGCCTCGCCTACCTGCTCGGTTTCCTCGCGGCCTTCCTCCTCCTCCGCCTCTACCGGGCGCGCGGGCGCTCACCCCTCGGTCCCGGCGGGGAGCTCGACCTCTTTACCTACCTGCTCATCGGGGTGATCGCCGGGGGGAGGCTCGGCTACGTCCTCTTCTACGACACGGCGGCCTTCCTCCGGAACCCCCTCCTCCTCTTCGAGATCTGGAAGGGAGGCATGGCCAGCCACGGGGGCATGATCGGCGTGGTGGTGGCCACCGCCCTCTTCGCCCGCCGCCACCGGATCTCCTTCCTCGCGCTCGCCGACCGGCTGGCCACCGTGGCCCCGGTCGGCCTGTTCCTCGGGCGGATTGCGAACTTCATCAACGGGGAACTCTGGGGGCGTCCCAGCACCGTGCCGTGGGCGGTGATCTTTCCGGGCAGCCCGCCCGATCCGACCACCGGGTTGCCCGAACCCCGGCATCCCTCCCAGCTCTACCAGGCGGCCACCGAGGGCCTCCTCCTCTTCGCCTGGCTGCAGTGGCGCTTCTGGCGGAACCCGCGGCTGCCGGCCGGCCAGCTCGGGGCGGAGTTCCTTCTCGGCTACGGGATCCTCCGAATCCTCACCGAGGTCTTCCGGGCCCCGGACGCCCCCCTCATCCTCGGGCTCTCCCGGGGCCAGTTCTTCTCCCTGCCCCTGGTCTTCGCCGGGATTGCCCTCCTCCTCTGGCTGCGACGGCGGGCCCGAGGGACTTCTTGAACGGTTCGCCCGGGGCGGGCACTTGCCCGCCGGTGCCAACCGGGGTGGCACCCACCTGCTACGGGTGGCGGCCCTCAGAAACGGCTGCCGCCCCTCAGGAGGCGGATCGCGCCTCGCGGAGAGCGGCGAGGGCTTCCGCGGCCTGCTTGCGGGGAGAGGCCGATAGGTCCCGCCAGACGACCTTCCCATCGACGATCAGGAAGCTCTGGCGGGAGGCAAAGCCGAGCACGGAGGGCACTCCAAAGGCCTCCACGACCCGCCCGTCCTTGTCCGCGAGAAGCGGGAACGGCAACCGGTTGCGCTCCCGGAAGCGCGCCTGCGCCTCCACGGAGTCCCGGCTCACCCCGACGACCTGCAGCCCGGCCTCAGTGAGATCCTCGAAGGCGTCGCGGAGGTTGCAGGCCTGGGTGGTGCAGCCGGGAGTGCCCGCCTTGGGGTAAAAGTAGACGAGGGTCGGACCCGCTTCGTAGAGGGTGGCCAGGTCGACGGTGCGGCCCTCGCTGTCGGGAGCGGTGGCCACGGGGGCTTCGGTCCCGGTTTCCACGGGCCCGCCATGGGAGGAGGAAAGGAAGGAGAACATGGCAAGGAGAAAAAGGAGCCAACGCTTCATCAACCCCCAGCAAGGCCCGGAACACTCCCGCTTGCAAGCGGTCGCGCCAATTGGCGACTCGCCCCTATCCCCGCAGGGGGGGAGGAGCGAAGGCGTTGCGGATCGTCTTCAGGTCGGTGTGTCCGGCCACGAGCTCCTGGATGATGGGGATCTTGTCGGCGTCCGCCGGCTGCGTCTTCACCATCATGGAGTGAATGCGGGAGGCCACCGTGGAGCTCTCCTCGCTGCAGATGATGGTGGGGATCTCCGTCTTCTGGAGGAACTCCATCACCTTCGGGTGGGGCAGGAGGTTCCGGGTCAGGAGGATCCCGGAAATGTTCGGGCGCTGGTAGATGCCGGCACTGGCAATCGCCGCGAAGAGGATGTCCTCGCGGTCGCCGGCCACGATGAGGAGGACCCCCGGCTGCAGGTAGTCGACCACTCCCTTCGCGGTCATCGTCCCGATGACCACCCGGAGCACCCGTTCCCGCTGGCCGGTTTTTTCCCCGTTCAACCAGCGCCCCTTGATCTCGCTGACAATCTGGCCGAGGGAGGGGGCCTCGAGGCGCTTGTGCAGGGGCAGCACCCCGAGCAGGGGAATCCCCATCCGCGCGAGGGCCCGGCCGGCGTACTCGCGGACGAGCTCGATCTTCTCCGGGAGGACCTTGTTGAGGACGGCCCCGATCACCTCCACCCCGTACTGGTCGAAGAAGGCCTTGTTCATGGCGATCTCGTCCACCGGCGACCCGATCCCGCCCCCGGACACGATGACTGCCTTCGCCCCGAAGATGCGGGCGATGGCGGCGTTGGAGAGGTCGAAGACCGCCCCCACCCCGGCGTGCCCGCTGCCCTCGATGATGATGTAGTCCTTCTCGAAGGCGGCCCGGTCGAAGGCCCGGGAAATGAGGTCGACGAGGTGCCGGAGCTTGCGGCCGGGATTCTCGAGGTACCAGCGGGTCATGTTCGGGTGGATCGCCACCGGACTGATCGCCCCGATGGGCACGTCGAGGTTGTAGACGGCGTCGAGGAGGACCGAGTCCTCGTCGATGCTCTGCCCCTCCACATCGACGAAACGCTGCCCGATCGGCTTGATGTAGCCGACCCGCGAGGAGAAGGCCTGCATGGCGCCGAACAGGCCGAGGGAGGTGGTCGTCTTCCCCTGGTTCTGCCGGGTCGCCGCCACGAAGATCCGCCGGGTACTGACGTTCCGCGGGCCCTCGATGAGGGGATCGCGGGGCCCGGCGAAACTCGAGGTCGAGTAGGGTGAGTCGAGGTGGTTGCCGTCCGCCCCGGCGATGGTTTCCGGAGCGCCGCTCATCCCGCCTTCTCGAGGAGACCCGGGTAGAGCAGGGAGCGCTCGAGGGCCGCCGCGGCCACGAGGACGGCCGTGCCAAAGATTTCCAGCGCGCTCAACCCCCGGCTGATTTCCGCGGCCGGCCGGGTAAGTCCGCAGAGGAGGTGACCGTAGCAATGAGCCCCGCCGAGGACCTGGATCATCTTCGAGGCGATGTTGCCACTGTGCAGGTCGGGAAAGACGAGGACGTTGGCGGCCCCCCCGACCGGCCCGCTGACCTCCTTGGCCCGGGCGATGGCGGGGTCGAGGGCCGCATCGACCTGCAGGTCCCCGTCCACCTCCATGCCCACCCCCTGCCGGAGGATCCACTCCCGGGCGAGCGCGGTGGCCTCCCGCACCCGGAGGACCGAGGGCTGCCGGGAGGACGCGTCGTGGGTGGTGTAACTGAGAAGGGCCACCCGCGGGCGCTCGTCGACGAGGTGCCAGCGGAGCGAACCCGCGGTGAGGGCGATCTCCGCGAGCTGCCGGGCGGTCGGCTCGGGAACAACCGCGCAGTCCGCGAGGAAGAGATCGGGCCGGTGGTCCTCCTCGTCGAAGGAGAGGATCTGCATGGAGGAGACAGTGGAGACGCCTTCCTGCCGGGGAATGATCCGCAGGAGGGGGCGCAGGGCGCTCGAGGCCGAGGAGGTCGCCCCCGCGAGCACCGCGTCCACATCCGCCCCCGCCAGCATCAGGGTGGCGAAGACATTGCGGTCGGCCACCTGCGCCCGGATCTCCGCGGGTGTGGACGCCGCGAAGCGCGGGAGCGCCTGCAGCTGCTCCTCCTTGCGCGCGAAATCCTCGGTGCGCTCGGGCTCGACGAGCCGGATGCCGTCCAGGGANATCCCCAGTCCCTGCGCGAGCTTCTTCATGCGGGTGCGCTCGCCGAGAAGCACGGGCACGCCCAGCTCGCGCGAGGCAAAGAGCCGGGCCGCCTGCATGATCCGCGGGTCCTCCCCCTCCGGAAACACGATGCGCTTCGGGTGGCGGCGCAGCTTTTCACTGAGTGCGGGGATCAGGGTCATGACAGGGGAGAGAGTGGGGATCGACAGCGGGACAAAGGGGGAAGCTCTCTTGCCCGCAAGCAGGGAACATGCCGCAATGCCGCCCCCCTCGTCATGCGAAAAAATCTCCGGTCGGTATCCACGGTGGCAGTTTCCACGCTGGGGTCGCGGTTTCTCGGACTGTTCCGGGACATCCTTCTCTACGCGACCCTCGGGCTCAGCGCAACCACCTCGGCCTTCCTCCTCGCCTTCACCCTGCCCAACCTCTTTCGCCGCCTCTTCGGGGAGGGCGCCCTCACCACGGCCCTCGTGCCACTCCTCGCCAGCGAGGAGGAGGCCCGGCCGGGGCGGGGGGCCTTCGCCCTCCTCAACCGGATCCTCCGGCGGGCCGTACCCCTGCTCGCCCTGCTCGGGCTCGCCGGGCTCCTCGTCGCCGGACTGCCCCTCCTCCTCGACCTGTGGCCGGCCGGGCGCTTCCGGGAGGCGGCCGCCCTCAGCCTGGTCCTGTTTCCCTACGTGCTCCCCATCTGCCTGGCCGCTGTCCTCGCGGCCACCCTGCAGGTCCTCGGCCGCTTCTTCCTGCCGGCACTCAACCCGGTCCTCCTCAACCTCGCCATGATCGCGGTCCTCCTGGGGCCGGCTACCTGGTGGACGGACACGCCCCGGCAGCAGGCCTTCCTCCTCTCCGGGGCCGTCCTCGCCGGCGGGCTCCTCCAGCTGGCCCTGCCCGCCCTCCAGTTGCGCTCCCTCGGTTGGCGCCCCCGGCTGGACCCCTCGCCCGACCCGGCGGTCGACGAGGTCCGCCGGCTCTTCCTCCCCGCCCTGTCCGGTGCCGCCATCCTCCAGCTGAACATCCTCGTCTCCCGTGCCCTTGCCTTCGGGATCGGGGAGGACGCGGTCGCCCTCCTCTACCTTGCCGCCCGGCTCGTGGAACTGCCCCTCGGGCTCTTCGCCATCGCCACCGCCACCGTCCTCTTTCCCCAGCTCGCCCGGCACGCCGGATCCGGGGAGGAGACGGAGTTCCGGGAGGCCTTCCGGCAGGGATCGGCCCTCGTCGCCGCGGTCACCGTGCCCGCTTTCCTCGGACTCGCCCTGCTCGGCGACCCCGTCCTGCGGGTGCTCTTCGCGTGGGGGCTTTTCGACGCCGCGGACGCGGCCCGGGCGGCCCCCGTGCTCGCCTTCTTCGCGGCCGGCCTGCCCTTCTTCGCGCAGGCCACCCTCCTCTCCAGGGCCCTGCAGGCCCGCCGCGACGCCCGCGGACCGATGCGCGTGGCCGGGTGGACCCTTCTCATCAACCTCGCCCTCAGCCTCGCCCTGATGATCCCTTTCGGCGCGACCGGGCTCGCCGCCGCCAATTCCCTTGCCGCCGTCGCCCAGACCCTCCTCCTGCACGGGCGCTTGCACCGGCACCAGCCCGGCGGAGGCAGCTGGTGGCCGGTGGACCTCTGGAAGGTCGGGGCCGGCTCCCTCGCCGTGGGCGCCCTCCTGCTCCTCGTCCCGGAACCGGGCGCGGCCGCCAGCCGCGTCGATCTCCTCCTCCACCTTTCCTGGGTGGTCCCGGCCGGGGTGGTCCTCGGTCTCGGCCTCCCCTGGATCCTCCGCTTCCGGCCCTTCCTTCACCTGCCCAAGCCCGCCCCTGGCTCCCCGCCCGCGGATGCCCCATGAGCCGCTCCTGCGACTTCCTTGTCTGGGGGGGCGGGCTCGCCGCCCTCCTCCTCGCCCGCGAGTTGCGCCCCGCCCGGGTCCGGGTCTTCGCCGGGCACCATCCACCGCCAGCCTCGGCGGTCGCCGCCGGCATTCTCAACCCCATCACCGGGCCCCGCCTGACCCCGGTCGCGGACTTCGCCGCCTACCGCGCGGGGGCTGTCCGCGTCTGTGCCGACCTCCACCGGCCAGGCGAAGCCCCCCTGCTCCGCGACACCACCCTCCGCCGCTACCTGCGGGGAGGGGAGGAGGCCGGGCGGCTGGAGCGCCGCCTGCGGGAGGAGGCCGCCGCCCCCTTTCTCGAGGGCCCCTTCCCGCCCGGGGATGCGGGCCCACCGGTGCGGGATCCCCACGGCAGCTTCCGCATCCACGGGGCCGCCCGGGTGGACACGGCCCGGCTGCTCACGCGGCTCCGCCGGGAACTGGCCGACTCCCTCGAGGAGCGAACCGTGGATCCGGCGACCTGCGCGCGGACCAGCGCCGGCTTCCGGGCGGGGGGCTGGGAGGCCCCGGTGGTGGTCTTTGCGGAGGGAATTGCCGGCCGGGCCAATCCCTGGCTGCGNNCCCTCCCCCTCCGCTCCCTCCGCGGGGAGACCCTCCGGCTTCGCTGCCCGCAGCTCCCCGATCCGGGGGAGGTCCTCCAGTTCGGCGGGAAATGGCTCCTCCCCGAGGGCGGCGGCCTTTTCCGGTTCGGGGCAACCTATGAGCGACGCGAGGGAGACGATCCGCGGACCACCCCCGCCCCCACTCCAGCCGCACGGAAGCAGCTCCTCGCCACCTGGCGGGAGTGGATGGGGGAGACGGCGCCCTCACCGGAAGTCCTCGCCCAAGAGGTCGGCACCCGCCCGGCCTCCCCGGACCACCGACCCTACTGCGGCCCGCTGCCGGGGGAGCCGGGATCGTTCGTGCTGAACGGCCTCGGCTCCCGCGGGGCCCTCCACGGTCCCCGCCTCGCCCAACGCCTCGCCGCCCACCTCCGCCGCGGCGAGGCCCTTCCCGCGGAGTGCCTTCCGGGGCGGGCCGAGGGCCGCGGGAGCGGGGCTGCGGCCGGCCTATGACACACGGGCCCTCCGCTTTTCCGTTGCCGAAAACCGGGACCGTGCCTAGCCCACCTGCCATGAGCAGTGAATCCCCAGGCCTGGGCACCCGTGCCCTTCACGCCGGACAACCGGTCGACAGCGATTTCGGTTCCCGTGCCCTCCCGATCCACCAGACGACGAGCTTCGTCTTCCGCGACACCGAGCACGCCGCCAATCTCTTCGGGCTTAAGGAGCTCGGCCACATCTACACGCGGCTGAACAATCCGACGAACGATGTGCTCGAGCAACGGGTCGCCGCCATGGAGGGCGGGAGCGGGGCCCTCGCCCACTCCAGCGGGCAGGCCGCGATCACCGACACGATCCTCAACGTCATGGGGGCCGGCGACCACATGGTTTCCGTAGCCCAGCTCTACGGGGGCACCTACAACCTCTTCCACTATACCCTGCCGAAGCTGGGGATCGAGGTGTCCTTCGTGGACGCCGACGACCCGGACGCCTTCCGCAAGGCAGTCCGCCCGAACACGAAGCTCTTCTACGGGGAAGGCATGGGGAACCCCCGCCTGAACATCTTTCCCTTCGAGGAAGTCGCCGCGATCGCCCGGGAGGTCGGGGTGCCCCTCGCCATCGACAACACCGCGGTCACCCCGATCCTCAACCGGCCCCTGAGTGGGGTGCCAACCTCGTGGTCCACAGCACCACGAAGTACATCGGGGGCCACGGCACCTCCATCGGCGGCATCGTGGTCGACGGGGGGAACTTCGACTGGGGCAACGGCCGCTTCCCGGGCTTCACCGAGCCCGACCCGAGCTACCATGGCCTCGTCCACTGGGACGCCTTCCAAAGCTTCCCGCCCCTCGGCGGGGCCAACGTTGCCTTCATCCTGAAGATGCGCCTGCAACTGCTGCGGGACATGGGGATGTGCCCGGCCCCCTTCAACTCCTGGCTCCACCTGCAGGGCCTGGAGACCGTCCACCTCCGCATGGAGCGGCACTGCCAGAACGCGCAGAAGGTGGCCGAGTTCCTCGAGGCCCACGACCGGGTGGCCTGGGTGAACTACCCCGGCCTGAAGACGAGCCCCTACTACGAGGCCGCCCGCAAGTACCTCACCCCCGGCCACTACGGGGCCCTCGTCGGCTTCGGCGTCAAGGGCGGGCACGAGGCCGGCCGCGCCTTCATCGAGAAGCTCCGCCTGCACAGCCACCTCGCGAACATCGGGGACGCCAAGTCCCTCGCCATCCACCCGGCCAGCACGACCCACAGCCAGCTCACCCCCGAGGAGCAGCAGTCCTCCGGGGTCACCGAGGACTACGTGCGCCTCGCGGTGGGCCTGGAGGACATCGAGGACATCCTCGCCGATATCGGGCAGGCCCTCGAGGGCTGAGGTCCGTTGACATTGGGCCGTCGACCGGAAAGTCTCCGCGGTTTTCAACGGAGGCGGAACCATCGACGGCACGACGAGGAAAGCGAAACGGGGGAGCTGGGGCTTCTGGCTGGGGCTCTGGGGCCTGCTGGTCGCCCTGGTCTGCCTCTACTTCGCCATCGAGGCCCGCAATTCCGCCCAGGACGCCCTCCGCCGCCTCGAGCGGACCGCCGGCGACTGGCAGCAGAGCCGGGAGGAAGTGGCGGTCCGGGAGCGGGACCTGCAGGAACGCCTCCGCGTGGAGGAGCGGCGGCTGGAGGAGGTCGCCCAGACCGCCACCGCCAACCGCAACCGGATCCGCACTTTCCTCGACACCACCCGCTCCCTCCGCGAGGAACTCGACCGAGTGCTCGCCCGGCTCGAGGAGCGGCCGCCCGCGCCCCCCCCTTCCCCGTCCCCCGCGACCGACAGGGAGGATCCCGAACCGGGGGATCCTGCCCCGGAGGATCCCGACCCAAGGGAGTCGGCGGGCGCCCCGGCGGAGGCGGCCGAGCCCGCCCCGGACCCGGATCCCCCGGCCGACGGAGAGGTGCCCGCCCCCGCCGAACCTGACCGGCCCGAATCCTACACCGTCCAGCGCGGGGATACCCTCAGTGACATCGCCCGCCGCTTCGGGGTGAGCCTGCCGGCCCTCCTCGCAGCCAATCCCGGCCTCGACCCGAACCTCATCCAGGTCGGCCAGGAACTGAAACTCCCCGCGCCCGGGGACTCCTGATCCTTTCCCTCCATGCCCACGGACTGCACCCACTACGAACCCGCCCGCATCGAGCCCCACTGGCAGCGCTACTGGAGCGAGCACCGAACCTTCGTGGCCGGTCCGCCCGACGACCGCCCCAAGTACTACGGCCTGGACATGTTCCCCTACCCCTCCGGCGCCGGCCTCCATATCGGCCACCCCGAGGGCTACACGGCCAGCGACATCCTCTGCCGCTACCGGAAGAGCCGGGGAGACCACGTCCTCCACCCGATGGGCTGGGACGCCTTCGGACTGCCCGCCGAGCAGTACGCCGTGAAGACGGGCACCCACCCGGCCCGGACCACCGCGGCCAACATCGAGACCTTCCGGCGGCAGATCCAGCAGTTCGGATTCGCCATCGATTGGACCCGCGAGATCAACACCACCGATCCGGGCTACTACCGCTGGACGCAGTGGATTTTCCTGAAACTGTTCCGCCGCGGGCTCGTCTACGTCGACCGGAAGCCGGTCTGGTGGTGCCCGGAGCTGCGGGCCGTCCTCGCCAACGAAGAGGTCGTCGACGGCCGTTCCGAGGTGGGCGGGCACCCGGTCGAGCGCCGGGCCCTCCGCCAGGTGGTCCTCCGCATCACTGCCTACGCCGACCGCCTGCTCGCCGGCCTGGAGGATCTGGACTGGCCGGACTCCACCAAGCGGCAGCAGCGGGCCTGGATCGGGCGCAGCGAGGGAACGGAAATCCTCTTCCCGGTCGACAACAAGCGTCGCCCGGTCCTGCGGGTCTACACGACACGGCCGGACACCCTTTTCGGGGCCACCTACATGGTGCTCGCCCCCGAGCACCCGCTCGTCGCCGAGATCACGACCGCGGAACACCGCGAGGCCATCGAGGACTACCGGCGCCAGGCCGCTGCCAAGAGCGACCTCGACCGCACCGACCTCGCCCGCGAGAAGAGCGGGGTCTTCACGGGGGCCCACGCCATCAATCCGATCAACGGGGCCCGCCTCCCCATCTGGGTCGCCGACTACGTCCTCGCCAGCTACGGGACGGGAGCGATCATGGCGGTGCCCGCCCACGACGAGCGGGACTACGAGTTCGCCGAGACCTTCCAGCTCCCCATCCAGCGGGTCATCGACCCGGAGAGAAAGGGGTCGAACGGGCACAGCCCGGAACTCCCCTACACCGGCGAGGGCTCCCTCGTGCACTCCGGCGACTTTTCCGGCCTCTCCTCCGAGGATGCCCGCCGCGAGATCACCCTCCGCCTGGAGGAGCAGGAGGAGGGCCGGCCGGCGGTCAACTACCGCCTGCGCGACTGGGTCTTCTCCCGGCAGCGCTACTGGGGGGAACCGGTCCCGCTGGTCTGGGTGGGCCGGGAGGACTACGAACGGGCCGCCGCGGACCGGACATCCCCCGTCGGCCGGGTCCTCCCCGGGGAAGCAGTCACCGCGGAGTTGGACGGGGAGCTCCGCTACGCCCTGCCGGTCCCCCCGGAGGAGCTGCCCCTCACCCTCCCGGAGGTGGAGAGCTTCCAGCCTTCCGGCGACGGGGAGAGCCCGCTCGCCAACGAGGAGGAGTGGTTGCACGTCCACTTCCACCTGCGCACCGGCGAGACCCGCCCGGCCTCGGCCGCCGCCCCGGGAGGCGACTGGGTGCCCGCCCGCCGGGAGACGAACACGATGCCCCAGTGGGCCGGCTCCTGCTGGTACCACCTCCGTTACCTCGACCCCCACAACGAGGAGCGGATCGTCGACCCGGAGCGGGAGCGCTACTGGCAGGCCCCCGATCTCTACATCGGCGGAAGCGAGCACGCCGTGCTCCACCTGCTCTACGCCCGCTTCTGGCACCAGGTGCTCTACGACGAGGGCGTCGTCAGCACCCCCGAGCCCTACCGCCGCCTCTTCCACCAGGGCATCATCCTCGGGGAGGACGGCGAGAAGATGTCGAAGAGCCGGGGGAATGTGGTCAACCCGGAGACCGTCATCGCCGACCACGGGGCCGATGCCCTCCGCCTCTTCGAGATGTTCCTCGGACCCCTCGAGGACTCCAAGCCGTGGAACCCGCAGGGCATCGAGGGCATCTCCCGCTTCCTCAAGAAGGTCTGGCGCACCCTCCTCGGCCCCGACGGCCAGCCCGCCGAACGCCTTGTCGCCGACGGGGCCGCCGAGGACGAGGCCGCCACCCGGGCCCTCCACGCGACCATCGCCAAGGTCACCGCCGACATCGAGAACCTCCGCTTCAACACGGCGATTTCCCAGATGATGATCTTCGTGAACACCGCGGCGAGGGCCGAGGCGATCCGGAGGGGCACCGCCCTGCGCTTCCTCCAGCTGCTCGCCCCCTTCGCCCCCCACCTCGCCGAGGAACTCTGGGAACGCCTCGGCGAAGCACCCTCCGTAAGCGAGGCCGTCTGGCCGGAGCCCGATCCCGACTGGCTCGGCTCCGACCGGGTGACCTACGCGGTCCAGGTCAACGGGAAACTGCGCGGGGAACTCGAGGTGGCCGACTCCACCGGCCGCGAGGAGGTCCTCGCCGCCGCCCGCGGCCTTGAGAAGGTTGCCGCGAATCTCGAGGGGAAGACCCTGCGCAAGGAGGTCTTTGTCCCGGGCAAGATCGTCAACTTCGTGGTGGGGTAGGCCCTCGGCCACCCGGGCAGCGGGCGCCGGCCGAACTCCGCCAAGCCGCGGATCCTTGCCACCGAAGAGTGGCGACGCCCACCGGAAACGAGGCGTGCCCGCCATGGACGGGGCTCGGCGGCGATCCCCGGGGTCCGCGGCGCGCCGGTGCGCCCTCGCCTACCCCGATCCGGTCCCGGGGAATTCGCCGGGAAGGGAAGACTTGCCCCCGGCCTCGTCGACCGATCCTCGAGTGCCGGCGAGGACGGCGAGCACCCATTCGAGGGGACCACGGGCGAAGTGCTTCCTCCACCAACCGGCGAGGAAGAGGAGCAGCCCCCACGACGCGATGCCCGTGGCCACCACCGGCAACGCTTTCCACTGGCCGAAACTGCCGAGTCCATAGGCCGCGAAGACCAGCGACAACAGCGTCGACTCCCCGATGTAGACGGTTAGGGACATCCGGCCGGCCGGGGTCACCCAGGCAAGAAAGTTCGGCCGGCGGGAAAGCGCGGTGGCGATCGATCCGACATATCCGGCGGTCAGAATGGGTGCCGTGGAGAATCCCAGCGCCAGGCCGGCAGCGCCCCCGACGGAGAACGGGGTACCCGCGGCGATCGCCTCCACCTGCATCCAGGCGGCGATCGCCTGGAGGGGCAGTCCGATCCGCCAACCCCAGCGCGCCCTGCTGCGCCATCCTTCGAGGTCGCTCCCGGGGTCGGCGAGCAGCCGGCGGCGCGAGGCGCGCAACCCGACCACGAAGGCGGCAAAGGCCATCGGACCCTGCAGGAGGAACATCGAGACCCAGACGGTGGGCAGTGCCTCCAGCCGCGCCAGCGATGCCTCGACAAAGGATCCGGTGGCCAGGGCCCGGTTCAGGCCGGGCAGAGCTCCCGTACTCTCCGCGGGGAAAATCGCCGCGAGAGAGGAGAGCCCGAGGAGAAGGAACACCGCAACGGCGATCGCCACACGCGTCCAACGCCGCAGGGCTCGATCGGAACAGCGGGAGAGGGAAAGCAACAGCGCCCCGAGGATCGCATAGGTGAGGAGGATGTCGCCGACGAAAAAACCGACGGCGTGCGCGAGGCCGAATCCAAGAAGCGCGAGCATCCGGCGGAGGTAACGCCACCGGTGCGACCGCTGATGATCCCGCAGGAGAAACGACGCGCTGTACCCGAAAAGGAAAGAAAAGAGCAGGTAGAACTTGCCCTGCGCGAAAGTGACCACGAGCAGGACCGTCCACCGGTTCGCCGGCCCCTCCAACGATCCGGCGGTAAAGCCGTTGGCGCTGATTCCGAGGAAGGCGGCGTTGACCACCACAATCCCCAGCAGGGCAAGGCCGCGGAGTCGATCGGGAAGGGCCTCGCGGCCCGCCTCCCCGGTGCCGCGGTGTCCGCCGCCCGGTGAGCAGGAGCCCCCCTCAGGCGGAACTGGACGGCTTACGGGATGCTTCCTCCGTCTCCGCCGGTGCCCCCGCGGTGGCGGCGGTCTCGCCGCTCCCGGCTGGGTTCGTCGGGGGTTCCGAGGCCGTTCCGTTCTCGCCGGCCCCGGTCGAAGAGGTCGGTCGCGCTGCTCCCGTGTTGGCCTCGGGCTTCGCTCCCTCCGCGCCGCCGGACTTCTTCTCCGGCTCGTCGAGCGCGCTCTTGAACTGCTCCTCCGCCTCGCTGGTCGCCTTCTTGAATTCCTTGAAGGACTTGCCAATGCTGCGGGAGAGTTCCGGCAAGCGCTTCGCGCCGAAGAGGAGCAGGACGATGAGCAGGATCAGGAAGATCTCCATCGCCCCAATGTTCTGGAAGATTCCTAGCACGCCCGCACCCAACCACACTTTTCCCCCGGTGTAAAGAAACGCCGTCGCGCCGTTGCCCCGCTCTCCCTCTCGGTTTCTCCTCCGCCTGTGGACCCCTTCGAAGCCTTCCAGCAAGTCGACCTCCGGGTCGGCCGCATCCTCGAGGCCCGCCCCTTTCCGGAGGCCCGTCGGCCCGCCTACCAGCTCCGCATCGATCTCGGCCCGGAGCTGGGCGTTCGCCAGTCGAGCGCCCAACTCACCGAGCGCTACCGGCCGGAGGAACTCGCCGGGCGCAAGGTGATCGTGGTGGCCAACCTCCCACCCCGCCGGATCGCCGGGTTCCGCTCGGAGGTGCTGGTCCTCGGGGCGGACGATCCCGAGGGCCGGGTCGCCCTGCTCGCGCCGGAGGATGATACCGAGCCGGGACAGCGAGTCTACTGACCCGGCCTCCCCCGCCACCGATCCCGTTCTCTCCATTGCGTGTGGCCGGGGGCTGTTATGGTCTGCCCGTGATCATGGATTCCGTCCCCCTCCGTCCCTGCCCTCCCTCACGGCCTCGCGGCCCCGGATCGCCGCCTTCCGGCGGCACCTCGCCGCTCCTGTCCCGGGGAGGGAGGTGCCTGTGGACCTGACGAACCGATCCTCTCGGCCGCGCCTCTCCCTCCTCCTCGGCCCGGCCCTCCTTCTCGCCCTCGCCGCCTGCGGGGGAGGCTCCGGGGAACCGGCCGCCGCCGGGGGGGGGAGGCCTCCTCCCGGGGTTGTCGTGCAGTCCTTCTCCCCGGGCCCGGTCGAGGTCTACGAGGAATACGCCGGCCGCGCCCGGGGGTCCCGCGAGGTCGAGGTCCGCGCCCGCGTGCGGGGCATCCTCCTCGAGCGGCTCTACGATGAGGGGCAGTTTGTCGAGGAGGGAACCCCTCTCTTTCGTATCGATCCCGACCGCTACGCCATCGAGCTGCAAAGGGCGGAGGCCGAGCTCGCCAACGCCCGCGCCGAGCTGCGCCAGGCCCGCCGCGACTGGGAACGGGTCTCCGAGCTGCACGAGCGGGAGGTCGTCAGCGAGAGCGAGCGCGACGCCGCCCTCTCCGCCCGCGAGCTCGCCGAGGCCCGGATCGGGTTGGCCGAGGCCAGCGTGGCCCGGGCCGAGCTGGACCTCGCCTACACGGAGGTGAGGGCCCCCCTCTCCGGCATGACCGGGCTCGAGTCCTTCCCGGAAGGGAGCCTCATCGAGCGGGGCGACTTGCTCACTACGGTGACCCAGGACGATCCCATCCGCGTGCGCTTCTCCCTCCCCGAAAAGGACGTGGTCCTGCAGCGAAAGGCCCGGGAGGCCCTCGCCGGGGAGGAGGTCGCCCCGGAACCAAAGGTCCGCCTCCGCTTGCCCGACGGGCAACTCTACGGGCGAACCGGGGTGATCGACTTCACCGACAGCAGCATCGACCCCCGCACGGGCAACGTGGTGGCCCGGGCGACCTTCCCGAACCCCGACGGCGTTCTCCTCCCGGGACAGTTCGTCCGCATCCGCCTGCGCGTGCAGACCCTCGAGGATGTCTTCCTCGTGCCGGAGGAGGCCATCTCCCAGGCCGGACCCAACCCGGTGGTCTTCGTCGTGGCCGACGGCACCGCCACCGCCCAGCCGGTCGAGCTGGGCCCGGCCCTCGCCCAGGGCCAGGTCCTCCTCTCCGGGATCACGCCGGGGGACGAGGTCGTGGTGAGCGGACAGGTCGCCCTGCGCGACGGCATGCCCGTGCAGGTCCTGCCCGCCTCGAACGGGAACGGTTCCTGAGCCATGCTGCGCTTCTTCATCGACCGGCCGATCTTCGCGTCGGTCCTCTCCATCCTCATCCTCATCGCCGGGGGTGCCTCCCTCCAGGTCCTGCCGGTCGAGCAGTACCCGAATGTGGTGCCGCCCCAGGTGGTGGTCAGCGCCGCCTACCCGGGAGCCAGCTCCACGGTCATCGCCGACACGGTGGCCGCCCCCCTCGAGCAGGAAATCAACGGGGTGGACGACATGATCTACATGGAGTCGACCTCCACCGACTCCGGCACGCTCGAGATCACCGTGTCCTTTGCCCTCGGCACCGACCCCGACCAGGCGACCATTAATGTGAACAACCAGGTGCAGGCGGCCCTCGCCCGCCTGCCCCAGCCGGTCCGGGACCAGGGGGTCCGGGTGGAGGCGCGCACCACCAACCTCCTTCTCGTCCCCGTCCTCTACTCGCCGGAAGGCACCCGGGACACCCTCTTCATGAGCAACTACGGGCTGCTCAACGTGATCGACGAGCTGGTGCGGATCCCGGGGGTGGGCGATGCCACTCTCTTCGGCGCGCAGGACTATTCCATGCGCATCTGGCTCCGGCCGGACAAGCTCGCCCAGTACGACCTCACCCCCGGCGATGTCGCCGCGGCCGTCCGCGAGCAGAACGCGCAGTTCGCCGCCGGCCGGATCGGGGCGGAGCCGGCCCCGCCCGGCCAGGCCTTTACCTACAACGTGACGACCAGCGGCCAGCTGCCGGATGCCGCGGCCTTCGAGGATATCATCCTCCGCTCCGACAACGAGGGCGGGGTCCTCCGCCTCGGCGACGTCGCCCGGGCCGAGCTGGGCTCGCAGAGCTACGACGTCGCCGCCACCTACAACGGACAGGCCGCCGTGCCCATCGGGGTCTACCTGCAGCCGGGAGCGAACGCCCTCGAGACTGCCCGGGAGGTCGCCGACACCCTCGCGAGCCTGCGGGAACGGTTCCCGCCGGGACTGGACTACACGATCCCCTACGATACGACGGACTTCGTGGAGATCTCCATCCGCGAGGTCGTCATCACCCTCCTCATCGCGGTCGGCCTGGTCGTACTGGTCACCTTTGTCTTCCTGCAGCACCTCCGGGCCACCCTCATTCCGGTGGTGGCCATCCCGGTCTCCCTCGTCGGCACCCTCGCCGGGATGCTCGCCCTCGATTTCTCCATCAACCTGCTCACTCTCTTCGGGCTGGTCCTCGCCATCGGCATCGTCGTGGACAACGCCATCATCGTCCTCGAGAACGTCGACCGGCTGATCGAGGAGAAAGGGCTGAAGGCACGCGAGGCCACCGTGCGCACGATGCAACAGGTGGCCGGAGCCGTGGTTTCCTCCACCCTCGTGCTCGTCGCGGTCTTCGCCCCGGTCGCCTTCCTCGGGGGACTCACCGGCGAACTCTACCGGCAGTTCGCCGTGACCATCGCCACCTCCGTGGTCGTCTCCGGGGTGGTCGCCCTTACCCTCACCCCGGCGATGTGCGCCCTCCTCCTCGACAAGCAGTCGCACACGGTCGCCGCGCCCTTCCGCTGGTTCAACGCTCTCTTCGACCGGCAGACCCGCGCCTTCGCCTGGCTGGTCGGGCTGGTCCTCCGGCACCCGGTCATCGGGGTGATTCTCTTCCTCGGCGTCATCGCCGGTACGGGCTACTCCCTCTCCCGGCTCGCCCCGGGCCTGGTGCCCCCGGAGGACCAGGGGGCCGCCCTCGTGGTCTATCGGCTCCCCCCGACCGCCTCGCTCCAGCGGACCATCGGCGTCCGCGATGAACTCTCCGCCCGGGTCGGGGGGATCCCCGAGGTGGAGCAGTTCACGACCTTCGCCGGCTTCGACATCGTGGCCGGCTCCCAGCGCACCAACGCGGGCATCGGCTTTGCCAACCTCACCCCGTGGAGCGAGCGAACCGGGCCGGGCCAGAGCGCCTCGGCGGTCATCGGCCAGATCTTCGGGGTGGGAGCGACCATCCCCGAGGCCAACATCTTCGCCTTCGGGCTCCCCCCCATCCAGGGTCTCTCCCTCACCGGCGGGGTCCAGGGCTACCTGCAGTTCCGCGGAGAAGCCACCACCGATAAGATCGGGGCCCTCGCCCAACAACTGGCCGCCGCCGCCAACGCCCGCCCGGAGCTGGCCAATGCCCGCACCACGCTCGATACAGGCGTGCCCCGCTACCTCGCCGAGGTCGATCGCGAGAAGGCCCGGGCCGCCGATGTCCCCATCAACGCGGTCTTCGAGACCATGCGGAGTACCTTCGGGTCGCTTTTCGTCAATGATTTCACCCTCGCCGGGCGCAACTGGCAGGTGAACCTCCAGGCGGAGGGGGAATTCCGCAGCCAGCCGGAGGACATCAACCAGGTCTTCGTCCGCTCGCGTCGCGGCGAGATGGTCGCCCTCAGTTCCCTGGTCGAGCTCGAGCGGGTGGCCGGTCCGGACCTTATCAACCGCTTCAACGTCTTCCCCTCCGCGAAGTTCCTCGCTGACGCCGCGCCGGGCTTCACCACCGGCCAAGCCAAGCAGGCCGCCGAGGAGGTCGCCGCCGGGGTGCTCGCCGGGGAGGATGCCGTCCTCGAGTGGACGGGGGAAGCTTACCAGCTGGAGGCCACCGAGGGCTCCGGGAACGTCGCCTTCCTCCTCGCCCTCCTCATGGTCATCCTCATCCTCGCCGCCCAGTACGAGCGGTGGACGCTGCCGCTCGCGGTGATCACGGCCGTCCCCTTTGGCGTGCTCGGGGCCGCCCTCGCCGCCCTCCTTCGCGGCTTCCCCAACGACATCTACTTCCAGGTCGGACTGCTCGTCCTCATCGGCCTCGCCGCCAAGAACGCCATCCTCATCGTGGAGTTCGCCGCCCAGAACCGACGGGAGGGAATGAGCTCGTTCGAGGCGGCCCAGTCCGCCGCCCGGCAACGATTCCGCGCCATCCTCATGACGGCCTTCACCTTCATCATCGGATCGCTCCCGCTGGTCCTCTCCAGCGGGGCCGGGGCCGCCTCCCGCCAAGAAATCGGTACGGTCGTCGTCGGCGGAATGCTCCTCGCCAGCTCCCTCGCCCTGATCTTCGTCCCTCTCGCCTACAAGCTCTTCGAGGATTTTTCCACTTGGAGACGGGAACGGAAGGCCGATCGCCCGGCCACGGCCAGCTGAGGTGCCCGCAAGGTGCAACTGGGTCCTTCCATGGACGAGCCTTCGGAGGGTCGCGGGAATAGCCGGCACCACCTCCGTGGCGACACCTACTCCCGCGGCACGAGGAGGACCGGAACGCACTTTATGTTCACGCGGAGCCGGTTTTTCTTCGGTCACCCTCTCCGCACGCCGGCCCCCGGCGAATGGTGGTGGGGGAGGGATTCGAACCCCCGAAGAGTTACCTCGGCTGATTTACAGTCAGCATCCGTTGGCCGCTTGGATACCCCACCATCCGGAACCCCAGACAATGCCCGCTCCCATCCGCCCTGCCAAGAATTTTCTGGATGTGGTCGGCACTTGCCTGCCCGGGGTCCCCGCCCCAATCCTCTCTCCATGGCGACGGCCCGGCAGTGCTACCGATGGACCCTCGCGACAGGTGGGGCCCTCCTCCTCTGCCTGCTCGCCCTCCCGGCGGCGTCCGCTACCGAGCCCGTGGAACCCGGACCCCGCCCCGGGCTGATGAGCGAGAACCCGCAGGACCAGGCCCGCTTCCGGGAGGCCCTGGAGGCGCATCAGGAAG
>P_1C_Liq_3_UnCtyDRAFT_1000024_pt1 | contig 23014 bp, 20 predicted proteins | sample Pon1CUnioCityCA_5_FD_10231 | JGI IMG/M metagenome (IMG submission 10231)
CGCCTGGTCGCGCATGCCATGGCGGTGGGGCTCGTCAAGGTGCGGATCGATCATCCCGTGGCGCACTGCATGGTGCTCGCCCGCGAACTGCAGTCCTGCTACGGCCTGGCCGTGTGTACCGTTGTGCCGACGTTGCAGTCGGACGAGGCAACCGGTCTGGCGGTGTCGCATGCCGCGGGCGATCTGCTCGAGTCCTGGCTGGTCGCCGATGAACCCGGCGTCATCGGCCTGGGGACGGGGCGGACGCTGCGCGCGGCGGTTGAGCATCTGCCGCGCATTCCCGCCGAGCATCACCGGATCGTGTCGCTGACCGGCAACATCACCCCGGACGGCTCGACGGCCTACTACAACGTGCTATTCACGATCGCCGACCGGGTCGACTCATCAACCTACCCGCTCCCCATGCCGGTGATTGCCGCCTCGGCGGAAGAGCGCAGCGCCCTGCTCAATCAGAAAACGCTGGCTACGACACGCCGTCTGGCGCTCGATACCGATGTACGGTTCGTCGGCATCGGGCCGATTCACGAAAAGGCGCCGCTGGTGATGGATGGATTCATCACTCCGGATGACGGCCGCCGTCTGGCAACGCAGGGGGCCGTCGGCGAAATCCTCGGGTTCGTCTTCGACCGCGATGGAAGGCTGGCGGATGATGAGATCAACTCCCGGGTGACCAGCGCGCCCTTGTCCGCCTCACCGGATATTCCAACGATTGCGGCCGCCCAGGGTGCCGGTAAATATGCCGCCATCCGCGCGGCATTGACCGGTCGGCTGATGACGGGACTGGTCACCGATGAACGCACGGCCGAAGCGCTTCTGAGCCCCGAGACGCCCTGATTGCTGCGATGCCGCACAACCGCCGCTTGACGGTCTTGGTCATTGCTGGGAAATTATTCGAGCATTAAGCAAATGCTCAATAAGGAGGAGAGAGCCATGAGCAAGCTTACGCGCATCCTGCTGGGTGCCACGACGGCAACGGCGATGGCGGCGGGTGCTGTCCAGGCCGAAACCGTGACCATCGCAACGGTGAATAACGGCGACATGATCCGCATGCAGGAGCTGGCGGATGATTTCGCGGAGAAGCATCCGGACATAGAGCTCGAGTGGGTGACGCTCGAGGAAAACGTGCTGCGCCAGCGCGTGACGCAGGATATCGCCACCCAGGGCGGTCAGTTCGACGTCATGACCATCGGCACCTATGAAGTGCCCATCTGGGGCGAGCAGGGCTGGCTCATCTCGCTGAACGACCTGCCCGACAGCTACGAAATCGATGATCTCCTGCCGGCGATCCGCTCGGGGCTGACCGTGGACGGTGAGCTCTACGCGGCACCTTTCTACGGCGAGAGCTCCATGGTCATGTACCGCACCGACCTGATGGAGGAGGCCGGCCTTGAGATGCCCGAGGCGCCGTCCTGGGAATTCATCCGCGAAGCCGCTGCCGCCATGACCGACAAGGAAAACGACGTCTACGGCATCTGCCTCCGCGGCAAGCCCGGATGGGGTGAGAACGCCGCGTTCATCACCGCCATGTCCAACAGCTTCGGAGCCCGCTGGTTCGATATGGACTGGAATCCGCAGTTCGATACCGAGGCCTGGTCGGAGACGCTGAACTTCTATCTGGACCTGATGGAGAACTACGGCCCGCCGGGCGCTTCCTCCAACGGGTTCAACGAGAACCTTGCACTGTTCCAGCAGGGCAAGTGCGGCATGTGGATTGACGCCACGGTGGCGGCCTCCTTCGTGACCAATCCGGATGACTCCACGGTGGCCGATCATGTCGGTTTCGCCCTGGCGCCTGATCGCGGCCTTGGCAAGCGGGCCAACTGGCTCTGGGCCTGGTCGCTGGCCATTCCGGCCGGTACCGACAGCGAGGCGGCCGCCAAGGAGTTCATCAACTGGGCGACTTCCAAGGACTACCTCGAGCTGGTGGCCGAGGAAGAGGGCTGGGCCAACGTCCCGCCGGGCACGCGGACCTCGCTCTACGAGAATCCGGAGTATGCCGAGGTGCCGTTCGCCGAGATGACACTGGAGTCGATCGATGCCGCCGATCCGAAGGATCCGACGGTGGATCCGGTGCCGTATACCGGTATCCAGTTCGTGGCGATCCCCGAGTTCCAGTCCATCGCCACGGCGGTCGGGCAGCAGTTCTCGGCGGCCCTTGCCGGACAGATCAGCGCCGAGGAAGCACTGGCCAACGCCCAGCAGCTCACCGAGCGCGAGATGAAGCGGGCCGGCTACATCGACTGACGGTACGTGCCGGGGAGGGGGCGCTCTCCCCGGCTTTCCCTGCCTCCACTGAACGGATGGATCCCGCCTAATGGCCACCAAGGCATCGCGCATTGCCGCGCGCGCAATGATCTCGCCGTCCGTCCTGCTTCTGCTCGGCTGGATGGCTATCCCCCTGGGGATGACGATCTATTTCTCGCTGCTGCGCTACAACCTGCTCATGCCGGGGCCGAAGCCCTTCGTCGGCCTGGAGAACTACGCGTTCTTCATGACCAATCCGGCCTTCACGGAGGCGCTGCTGAATACGCTGCTGCTGGTGGGCGGCGTGCTCGTGATCACCATTATCGGGGGTATTCTGCTGGCGCTGCTCCTGGATCTGCCGCTCTGGGGGCAGGGCGTGGTGCGGATCATGGTCATTGCGCCGTTCTTCGTCATGCCCACGGTCTCGGCACTGGTCTGGAAAAACATGTTCCTGAATCCGGTCAACGGGCTGTTCGGGTATGCCGCCCGGGCACTGGGTCTGGAGCCGTTCGACTTCCTGGCGGATGCGCCGCTCGCCTCCCTGATCGGGATCGTCAGCTGGCAGTGGCTGCCCTTCGCCACGCTGATCCTGCTCACCGCCATGCAGTCGCTGGATCGCGAGCAGCTGGAGGCGGCGGAGATGGATGGCGCGAATGCGCTGCAGCGCTTCATTCACATTACGCTGCCGCATCTGGCGCGTCCCATGACCGTGGTCGTCCTCATCCAGACGATCTTCCTGCTGTCGATATTCGCGGAGATCTTCGTGACCACCTCCGGCGGGCCGGGTAATGCCTCGACCAACCTGACGTATCTGATCTACAAGGAAAGCCTGCTCAGCTTCGACGTCGGAGCCGGCAGTGCCGGGGGTGTGATCGCCGTCATCCTTGCCAACATCGTGGCCATCTTCCTCATGCGGATGATTGGCCGGAACCTGGATCGCTAGACGATGGCACGCGCAGTCTCCACACCCCGCAAGATCGCCAATACCGCCGTTGGATGGACCATCGGCCTGTTGATCTTCTTCCCGATCCTCTGGATCGCCGTGCTCTCGTTCAAGTCCGAGGGCGACGCCATTCGGGCGCCGCTCGAGGTCCTCTCGTCCGCCTGGACGTTCGAGAGCTACGGCCTGGTCCAGAGTCGTTCGGACTACTTCGGGCATTTCTGGAATTCCGTCATCATCTCGCTTGGCTCGACCGTGCTGGGGCTCCTCGTCGCGGTGCCGGCGGCCTGGGCGATGGCCTTTGTCCCCGGGCGGCGCACCAAGGACGTGCTGCTGTGGATGCTGAGCACGAAAATGCTGCCGCCGGTCGGCGTCCTGCTGCCGATCTACCTGATCTGCCAGCAACTCGGCCTGCTCGACACGCGCGTCGCACTGGTGGTGGTGATGATGATGGTCAACCTGCCGATCATCGTCTGGATGCTCTATACCTACTTCCGGGAAATCCCCGCCGATATCCTCGAGGCGGCCCGTATGGACGGTGCCGGGCTGCGCGAGGAAGTGCTGTTCGTGCTGCTGCCGATGGCAGTCCCCGGCATCGCCTCGACCATGCTGCTCAACATCATCCTGGCCTGGAACGAGGCATTCTGGACCCTCAATCTCACGGCCGCGGATGCCGCACCGCTCACGGCCTTCATTGCCAGCTACTCCAGTCCGGAAGGGCTTTTCTACGCGAAGTTGAGTGCCGCCAGCCTGATGGCCATTGCGCCGATCCTGATCATGGGTTGGTTCAGTCAGAAACAGCTGGTCCGCGGCCTCACCTTCGGCGCGGTCAAATAGGAACCGATTTCATGGGACGCATTACGCTTGAGCAGATCACCAAGCAGTTCGATGACACGGTGGTCATCCCGCCACTGGATCTGACCATCGAGGACGGCGAATTCGTGGTATTCGTCGGTCCCTCCGGCTGTGGCAAATCCACCCTCCTGCGCCTGATTGCCGGACTGGAGGATGTCAGCGCCGGCATGATCCGGATTGATGGTGAGGATGTGACCGCCGTGCCGCCGGCCCGCCGGGGCCTCGCCATGGTTTTCCAGAGCTACGCCCTCTACCCGCACATGAGCGTGCGCCGGAATATCGCATTCCCGCTGCGCATGGCCGGGCTCGACGCCGCCGAACAGAACCGACGGGTGGAGGACGCCGCCCGGGTGCTCAACCTCACTGACTATCTGGACCGTCGGCCGGGTCAGTTGTCCGGCGGTCAGCGTCAGCGCGTGGCCATCGGCCGCGCCATTGTCCGTGAGCCGGCGGCCTTTCTCTTTGACGAGCCGTTATCCAACCTCGATGCGGCGCTTCGCGTCGGCATGCGCCTGGAGATCTCCGAGCTGCACAAACGCCTCCAGACAACAAGCATCTACGTGACCCACGACCAGGTCGAGGCCATGACCATGGCCGACAAGATCGTGGTGCTGCAGGGCGGGCGGATCGAGCAGGTGGGTTCGCCGATCGAGCTCTACCGCCATCCACGCAATCGCTTTGTGGCGGGCTTTATCGGCAGCCCGCGCATGAATTTCATTGAGGGCGCGTCCGCGGCCGCCCATGGTGCCCATGCCATCGGCGTGCGGCCTGAACACATCCGCATCAGCGAGGAGGGCGGGGAGTGGTCCGGCACCGTGGGCGTCTCCGAGCATCTTGGTTCGGATACCTTCCTGCATGTCCACGGAACCGGTGTGGCCGACACGCTGGCGGTCCGCGCCAGCGGGGAGGTCGCCTACGACCACGGCGATCCAATCCAGCTGACCCCGCGGGCGGATCGGATCCATCGCTTTGATGCCGAGGGGGCACGCGTCCAATGACGCGACTGGCAGGACGACACGCACTCATTACCGGCGGTGCGCGGGGCATCGGCGAGGCGTTTGCACGAGCGTATGTGGCCGAGGGGGCAAAAGTCGCCATCGGTGATCTGGATCTGGCCCGCGCGGAAGCGGTTGCCGACAGTCTGGGCGATGCCGCGGTTGCCATCGAAATGGACGTGAGCTCGCAGGCCTCCATCGACGCGGGTGTCAGCGAGGCCATCCAGCGTCTCGGCCAGATCGACCTGCTCGTCAACAACGCGGCGCTGTTCACCGCGGCCCCCATTGTCGAGATCGAGCGCGCGGACTACGAGCGGATCTTCTCGGTGAACGTCGCGGGCGTGCTGTTCACCCTCCAGGCGGTAGCGCGTCATATGATCGAACGCGGCCTGCGCGGCCATATCATCAACATGGCAAGTCAGGCCGGGCGCCGTGGCGAGGCGCTTGTGGGCGTCTATTGCGCCTCCAAGGCGGCAGTGATCAGCCTGACCCAGTCGGCCGGGCTGGATCTGATCCGTCACGGGATCCATGTCAATGCCATTGCGCCGGGTGTGGTGGATGGCGAGCACTGGGACGGCGTGGATGCCTATTTTGCCCGCCACGAGGGCAAGCCACCCGGCCAGAAAAAGCGCGAAGTGGGTGCAGCGGTGCCCTACGGGCGCATGGGGCGGGCCAGCGACCTCACGGGGATGGCCGTGTTCCTCGCCAGCGAAGAAGCCGAATACATCGTCGCCCAGACGTACAACGTCGATGGCGGCAACTGGATGAGTTGAGGTCATCGTGACGGTCAGATTGTCGGAGAATACGCTCTCGCGCCTGCCAGCGGACGTTGCGCGCCCTGCCTATGATCGCAACGACCTGTCGGCGGGGATATTCCACTTTGGTGTGGGCAACTTCCATCGGGCTCATCTGGCGACCTATCTCGACGAAATGATGAACCGCGGTCGGGCGCTCGACTGGGGGATCGTCGGCGGTGGCGTCCGCCCCGAAGAGAGGGCCGGCCGGGCCGTGCTTGCCGATCAGGAGTGGCTGAGCACCCTGGTGGAGCAGTCCGCCACCGTCAGTCGGGCCCGGGTAATCGGCTCCATGGTCGACTTCGTGACACCCGGGGAGGCATCGGCGATCATTGAGCGATTGAGCCGTCCGGATATCCGGATCGTTTCATTGACGATTACGGAGGGAGGCTACTTCCTGGATGCCGACGACCGGTTCGATGCGAGCCACCCGGACCTGCTGGCGGATGCCGAGTTGCCGGCGTCGCCGCGAACGGTCTTCGGGCTGATTCTGGCCGCCCTGCGGCTCCGTCGGGATGCCGGCACGGCGCCGTTTACCGTCATGTCCTGCGATAATATTCCGCACAACGGCGATGTGACCCGCGGCACCCTGACCGGCCTCGCCGGGCTCCAGGATCCCGCTTTCGCCGAATGGGTGGCGGAGAACGTGGCCTTCCCCAACGGCATGGTGGACCGGATCACTCCGGCCACTACCGATCGGGAGCGACGACTGCTCGCGGACGGGTTCGGTGTGGAGGATGGCTGGCCCGTGTTCTGCGAAGACTTCCGACAGTGGGTGCTCGAGGACCGGTTCCCGCTGGGCCGGCCACCGCTGGAGCAGGTGGGCGTCCAGTTCGTCGAGGATGTCTCGCCCTACGAGACGATGAAGCTGCGGATCCTCAATGCGGGGCACGCCACGATCGCGTACCCGGCGNGCCTTCTCGGCATTGAATACGTGCATGAGGCCATGGCCGACGAGCGGATCTGCGCCTTCCTCAAGCGCCTGGAGCAGACGGAGATCATCCCCCGGGTGCCCCCGGTGCCCGGCATTGATCTCGATGCCTATTTCACCGAGATCAGGCGACGGTTCGCCAATCCGAAGATCGGTGACACCATCCGGCGTCTGTGCCTGGATGGGTCGAACCGGCAGCCCAAATTCATCGTGCCGATCATCCGGGATGCCATCGCCGACGGTGGCAGCCTTCAGGGTCTGGCGCTCGAGTCCGCGCTCTGGTGCCGTTACTGCGCGGGAAAAACCGACGCCGGCGTGCCCATTACGCCCAACGATCCGCACTGGGAAACGCTTCGCCCGATGGCGGTGGCGGCGCGAACGGATCCGGCCCGATGGCTCGCGCAGACCAGCATCTATGGCGGTGCCGGAGCCGATGCACGCTTTGCCGAGGCCTTCGCTGGCTGGCTGGATCAGCTCTGGCGCCGGGGAACGGCGGCCACGCTGGAGGCGTATCTGCAATGAGCGCCACCGCACCGCTGGTGATTTTCGACTGCGACGGAGTGCTGGTGGACAGCGAGCCACTCTCGCTCGCCGTCACCCAGCAGGTCCTGGGCGAGCTGGGATGTGAACTCTCCGAGGCGGATGGTTATCAGTACCTGCTCGGCCGCTCCCTCGGCCATGTCGTCGACTGGCTCAGGAAGGCGCGGGGGGTTGCGCTGGAGCCATCCCACCGCGCGGTGATCCATCAACGGCTGATGGACAGGCTGGCGTCGGATCTCCAGGGGATTCCCCATATCGCCGAGGCCGTTACGGCACTGGCAGGCCCGGTCTGCGTCGCTTCATCCAGCGCGCTGGATCGGGTTCGCTATTCGCTGGAGGTCACCGGTCTGCTGCCCCTGTTTGAACCGAATCTCTTCTCTGCCTCGATGGTGGCCCGGGGCAAGCCCGAACCGGACCTTTTCCTCTATGCCGCCCGGCAGATGGGACGGCAACCCGAGCAATGTGTCGTGGTCGAGGACAGCCCGGCGGGGCTGGACGCTGCGCGTGCGGCGGGCATGCGGGTCATCGCCTTTACCGGTGGCTCCCATGCGCAGCCGGCCGGCTTGCACGCCACGGTTGCAAATCATGCGCCGATGGCCATTATTTCGGATATGAGAGAACTGCCCACCGTCATTTCCGCCACCGCGTGAGCATCGCCACGTCATCACGTCTGGTCTGCGCCGTGGATGTCGGCACACGGAGCGCGCGCGCCGGCATCGTCCGGGCGGACGGGCGGGAGCTGGCAAGGGAGATCTGCGCATTCCCGCTGTTCGAGGACCCCGACCGGCACCGCACCTACCGCTTCAGTGATATTCGCAGGGCCGTCCATGGGGCAGTCGCCGCCGCTGTCCGGAGCGCGGGTGTCCAGTCCGCTGACCTATCCGCGGTCGCCCTGTCCGCGACCTGCTCGCTGGTGCTCAGGGATGTCACGGGCAAGCCGTTGTCCACCGACTCCGGCGAGGGAGACGTAATCGCCTGGTGCGATCATCGTGCGGCCGACGAGGCGCGGGACTGCAGCCAACCGCCCCATGCGCTCGTGGACCGGAATGGCGGGTTCATGTCGCCCGAGATGCAGACGCCGAAGCTGCTCTGGGTCAAGCGTCATCGACCGGATGCCTGGCAGCGGCTCGGTCAGGCGCTGGATCTGACGGATGCACTGGCCATGGAACTCACCGATGTCCCGGTGCGTTCGCTATGCAGCATGGTCGCCAAATGGCCCTATGATGGGGGTTCCGGCTGGCTGGTTGATTATCTTCGAGCGATCGGTCTCGAGGATCTACCGGCGCGGGTCGGGGCGGATATCCCTGTCCGGTCGCCCGGGGCGGTTGCCGGCCCGCTATCGGCATCGGCGGCCGATGCCATGGGGCTGAGCGCCGGGATCCCGGTCGCCGTTGGTCTGGTGGATGCATTCGCCGGTGCACTGGGCGCGACCGGCATGACCTCGCCCAACGCCGCGGGAAACCGCCTGAATCTCATCACCGGGACCTCCAACGTCATTATGTCGGTGGGCTCAACCCGTGCCGGCGGAGTGGGTTTCTGGGGGCCTTATCGAGACGTCATCCTGCCCGGAACCTGGGTCAGCGAGGCCGGCCAGAGTGCGGCAGGGGCATTGCTCGATCATCTGCTGGCGCTCTGGTCGCCAAGGGGTGAACCGGGCAGGCCTTCGCATGCCGACGTGCTGGAGCGGATCGCCCAGCTCTACGCCGCCGAGGGCGCCAGTCTGGCCGGGGGTATCCATCTGCTGCCCGATTTCGCCGGTAATCGGGCGCCTTTCGGCGACCCGGGTGCGCGCGGGGTGATCGCCGGACTGCCGCTGGAGCGCGGCATGGATGCGCTGTGCCGGGTCTACTGGCGTGGCGCCGTATCACTGGCGCTCGGGATCCGTCAGCTGCTCGATCATGGCGGAAGGCCCTGGGAAGGGGAGGAACTCGCGATGCTCGGCGGGTTTTCCCGGACGCGATTGCTGGTCCAGCTGTTCGCCGATGTGACCGGCCGGCGCATGGTGTGCGGCGAGGCCGGCGACCGCGTCATTGACGGGACGGCCGCGCTGGCCTTGAAGGCGGCGGGTGACAATCGGGATCTGGCGTCGATTGCTGCCGCGCTGATTGATCGCACCGCTGTGTTCGAACCGGACTCGGAAGCGTCGCGTCAGTTCGGTCGGGACTATCGGGTTTTCAATCTCTTGCAGACACAAAGAGATGCTATTTGGCAGGTTGATTGAGCGGCGCGAGTGCTTCGTAGAGGGCCCGATAGCGGGCCAGCCGGTCCAGCATCAGTTCATCCCGCTCGCCGGGTTCCAGCCAGAGTGTGACCTCGGGGCTCCGGGCCAGCGCCGTCTCATCCATGGTGCCAGCGCCGACGGCGGCGAGTAGTGCGGCGCCAAGCGCCGGGCCGGCTTCGGCGCCGTCGCTGCGACCGATGCGCCGTCCGGTGGTGTCCGCGATGAGCTGCAGCAATGCCTGACTGCGGGTACCGCCCCCCACGGCGAGCAGGTGAGGGGCCGCGTCGAGACTATTACCGAAGCTCTCCGCGGCGTCCGCGAAGGTAAAGGCAATCGCCTCCATGACCGCATAGGCGGTCTCCGCCCGGCGCGTGGCATCCTCCAGGCCGAAGAATGCCCCGCGGATGTAGGGATCGGCATGGGGACTGCGTTCGCCGGTGAGATAGGGCAGGAAGATCGGCGCGCGCGCCCGGTCGGCCTCCGCCGCCAAGGCCACGACCTCGGCGACCGGGCAGCCCAGTATCTCGGCATACCAGGCCAGCGGCCGGGCGCCGTTGAGCATGCAGGCCATCTGGTAATGCCTGTCGGGCAGCGTATGGGCAAAGGCGTGCACCATCCTCGCCGGGTTGGGTCGGTATCCGTCCGTGCAGAGGAAGAGCTGCCCGGACGTGCCCAGCGAGACGAAGCCACGACCCGGCCGGGTGGCGCCGATCGACACTGCGCCGGTTGCCGCATCCCCGCCACCGGCGAACACGGGCAGTCCGGGCTTGAGGCCGCAGGCCCCGGCCGCTTCGCTCCGCAGTCGGCCTACCGGGTCGGTCCCCGCCTTGACCGGGGGCAACCAGGCCGGGTCGGTTGCACTGATCTCGCACAGCTCGCGATCCCAGTCGCCGCGTGCCTCATCCAGCCAGAGGGTCCCCGCTGCATCCGAGCGATCGGTGGCGAGGTCACCATGGAGCCATAATCCGAGATAGTCCTTGGGTAGCAGGACATGACGGATGCGGCTGTAGAGCTCGGGTTCGTGTTCGGCGATCCACAGCAGTTTGGGCGCCGTGAACCCGGGCATCGGCGGGACACCGGCGCGCATCGCCAGGCCGGGTAGCCGTTCGGCAAGGATGCGGCACTCCGGCGCCGACCGGCTGTCGTTCCAGAGAATGCAGGGCCTCAGCGGTTGCCTGTCCGCATCCAGAATAGTGGCGCCATGCATTTGCCCGGAGAGCCCGATGCCCGCAATGGCATTGGTCTCCGTGCCCAACGCTTCGGCGACGGTCCGGCATGCCTGTACGGCCGCCCGGATCCAGTGGTCGGGTGCCTGCTCGGACCAGCCTGGACGGGGAGACTGTATGGTCAGTTCGGCACTGGCCTGGGCAATCACCGAATGTCCCCGCGCGGCGACGGCCTTGACCGCCGAGCTGCCGAGATCGAGTCCGAGAAAAATCGGCGGGCCCTGGTTCACGGTGTTCTCCTCCGGCGATTGTATTCAGGCGTCATGATATCGCGATCTGCGGTATCTCGAGCATGATTTGTGACGGGTCATCCGGACCCGCAACGATTGCAGCTGACATGACCTTCCTGTTAAGTGTGCAGTGCAACATACGCAGAAACGGGAGTCAGTATGAGCACCAGGGCGCCATCAGGGGCCTTTTCTCTGGCCGGTCGCGTGGGGATCATCACCGGTCTTGCCAATGAAAACAGCATCGCCTACGGCTGCGCCCGGGCACTCTCGGCGCTCGGCGCGGAGTTCCTCGTGACCTACGCAAGCCCCAAGGCGGAACGGTTCGTCAGCCCGCTTGCCGAGCCGATGGGTAATCCGGAGTACCGGCTTTGCGATGTTCAGGACCCGGACTCGCTCGACGCGCTGTTCCGCCGGGCCGAGGAGCGCTGGGGGCGGCTCGACTTTGTCATCCATTCCATCGCTTTCGCACCGCTTGACGATCTGCACGGGCGGCTCACGGATTCTTCATCAGCGGGGTTTGCCCAGGCCATGGACATCTCCTGCCATTCCTTCATCCGCATGGCGCGTCTGGCCGAGCCGCTCATGAGCGATGGCGGCAGCCTGCTTTGCATGACCTACCACGGCGCCGACCAGGCGGTGAGTCATTACGGTCTGATGGGGCCGGTGAAGGCGGCGCTCGAGTCATCGACCCGGTACCTCGCCACCGAGCTGGGTCCGGAGGGGATCCGTGTCAATGCCATCTCGCCCGGCCCGATCCGGACCCGGGCGGCTTCCGGGCTGAAGGATTTCGAGGCGCTTGCCACCGATGGCGAGACACGTTCGCCGCTGAGACGGCTGGCCTCGGTGGATGACATCGGCAACACGGCTGCATGGCTGATCTCCGATGCCGGCTCGGCGGTGACCGGCGGGATCCACTACGTGGATGCCGGCCATCACATTCAGTTCTGATCAAGGAGGACGCAATGGGGGCCCTTGGCCAGACCACCACGATCGAGAACCGGACCTATGAGGAAATGGCGGTCGGCGACTCGGCAACGCTCGAGAAACGCCTCACCATGGACGATATCAAGCTGTTCGCGGTCATGTCGGGGGATGTGAACCCGGCGCATGTCGACGAGGAGTTTGCCCGCAGCAGCCGTTTTCATGAGCTCATCGCCCATGGCATGTGGGGCGGGGCGCTCATATCGACGGTGCTGGGGACCCAACTGCCCGGGCCGGGGACGATCTACCTGGGGCAGACGCTGCGATTCCGGGGGCCGGTGACGCTCGGTGACCAGGTGCGTGTCACCGTCACGGTTCGCGAGAAGCTCGATGATAAGCGCCATATCGTTTTTGGCTGCGAGTGCCGGAACCAGGATGACGCGCTGGTGCTGGACGGCGAGGCGCGGGTACTGGCGCCCTCGGAGAGGATCAATCGCCCGCGGGCGGTCATGCCCTCGGTCCGGCTCGCCGAGCGTGGCCGCCTCTCCGAGATGCTGGCCGGGGCCGAATACGATGAGCCAGTGACCGCCGCGGTGGTGCATCCGGTGGATATCGAGAGCATGCGTGCACTGTCCACTGCAGCGATCGAGGGCGTCATCCGCCCGGTGCTGGTTGGCCCGGCCGCCCGGATCGATGCCGCCGCCGGGGATGCCGGCGTGGACATCGCTGCCTTCGAACGGGTCAACACCCGCCACAGTCATGCGGCGGCCGAGGCGGCCGTGGCCATGGCAGCGGCCGGCGATGTGGCCACCATCATCAAGGGCGGGCTGCCCATGGACGAGCTGTTGAGCGCCCTGGTCCGGCCGGATAACGGGCTTGCAACGGAGCGCACGCCGAGCCAGGTCATGGCGTTTGACGTCCCGACTCATCCGCGGCCGCTGCTGATCTCCGATCCGCAGGTGAATATCCATCCGGCGCTCTTCGAGAAGCGCGACATTGTGTGTAATGCGGTATCGCTGGCCCATGCCCTGGGGATCAGCGAGCCGCGGGTTGCCATGCTCTCGTCATCGGAGGCCATCGAGCCAAAGCTCTCTTCCACCCTGGACGCCGCGGCCATCTGCAAGATGGCCGATCGGGGGCAGGTGTCCGGTGCGGTCGTCGATGGCCCGATGGCGTTCGATACGGCCATCTCCGAGGCCACCGCGAGGGGGCGGGGCGTGGATTCCCCGGTGGCGGGTCGCGCGGATGTCCTGGTGGCGCCGGATCTGGAAGCGGCCAGCATGCTGGTCAAGCAACTCAGCCACCTCGCCGATGCGCGGGGTGCCGGGCTGTTGCTCGGGCTGAGGGTTCCGGTGGTGATGAGCAATCGTGATGACGATGTGGCAAGCCGCCTGACCGGTATCGGTCTGGCAAGACAGTATCTCGCGCATGTCGGAGATGCCCGCCGCGGGGCCCTCGGCGCCGTTGGTTGAACCGGCTCAATCGCCGAGGGTCTTCTGGCGGTTCGCGTCGTCGACGAAGACCAGCGTGGGCTGCCATTCATCGGCGGTTCCGGCATCGATCCATGCGTAGGCCGCGATGATCACCTTGTCGCCGGGGCCGGCGAGATGTGCCGCCGCGCCGTTGATGGTGATCTCACCGCGGTCGCGTCCGCCTTCGATGATGTAGGTCTCGAACCGATGGCCGTTCGTGATGTTGTAGACATGGACCTGCTGAAACGGAACCAGTCCCGATGTGTCCAGCAGGGCGCGGTCGATGGTGATACTGCCTTCGTATTCCAGGTTCGCGTCGGTGACCGTGGCGCGGTGGATCTTGGCCTGCAACATGGAAATCTTCATCGCGTCAATCCGTGACCTTGTCGGCTGTTCATGGCCCAATGGTAGAGCAACCGCGACCGCACTTTGAAATCACGGGAGACGGCCGTCCATGACATTCAGTACCGAGCATTATCCTGGCGTGACCGAGGCACCGGCGCCGGAGACCCGGGGGTTCACCCTCAATCACAGCATGATGCGTATCAAGGACCCCGCGCGCTCGCTTGCCTTCTATACCGGTGTGCTGGGCATGCGGGTCCTGCGGCGGCTCGATTTCCAGGAACTGGGTTTCTCGCTTTACTTTCTCAACACGCCGGCCGGCACCGAGGCACCGCCGGAGGACGCCGGCGAGCGGACGGCCTGGACGTTCTCGCAGCGGGGGCTGCTCGAGCTCACCCACAACTGGGGCAGCGAGGACGATCCCGGCCTGCAGTACCACGACGGCAACGCCGACCCCCAGGGGTTCGGTCATATCTGCATCGCCGTGCCGGATCTCGATGCCGCCGTCCGGTGGTTTGATGATAACGGGGTCGAGTTCATCAAGCGGCCGGAGCAGGGCAAGCTGCCGGATGTCGCCTTCATCCGGGATCCGGACGGCTACTGGATCGAGATCGTCGAGCCGGCCCGCCTCAAGCAACTGGGAGATACCCCGTGAGCGAAGACATCTACGCCGGCCTGTCGCAGCTGGGCAGCCAGACCGGTATCCCGACATCGCCCGAGGAGGCCGTCCTGGAGCGGGTGCCCAACCCCCAGTCGGACGTGCAGTATGTGGCACGCTTTACCGCACCGGAGTTCACCTCGCTCTGCCCGATGACCGGTCAGCCGGATTTTGCCCATCTGGTCATCGACTACATCCCGGGCCAGTGGCTGGTGGAGAGCAAATCGCTCAAGCTGTTTCTCTTCTCGTTCCGCAACCACGGGGCGTTCCACGAGGACTGCACGGTGACCATTGCCCGGCGCCTTGCGGACCTGCTCGAGCCGGTATGGCTGCGGATCGGGGGCTACTGGTATCCCCGCGGCGGCATTCCCATCGACGTCTTTTATCAGACCGGAGAGCCGCCGGCGGATGTCTGGATCCCCGAGCAGGGGGTGGCGTCCTATCGCGGACGGGGCTAGAGCATGTCCTTCGGATAGAGCATGTGGACCCCCTTGTTGCCGTCCACGACCTGGGTGACCCGCAGGTCGCCAAGCATGCTGCACATCATGTAGGCCTGATGGCGGTCGAGCGGGCCGCGTGCGGTGATCAGGCGGACCATCTGCCGGACCGCCTGCTCGGCAGCGCGGTCCAGGCTCGTGTGCAGTCCCATGCTGATCAGATGATCGTCCGACTCGGCAAACGGCCCCGGTTCATCGATATCCCGGCGGGCGGTGAGCCGGAATCGGCCCTGCAGCGCCGTCTCCAGGGCATCAATGCAGACTTCGCCGTCCCCCTGCCGGCCGTGGCCGTCGCCGGCGGAGAACAGTGCCCCGTCGTTGAAAACCGGCAGATAGAGCGTGGTTCCGGCGGTCAATGCGCGGTTGTCGATGTTCCCGCCGAAGGCCCAGGGGACCGGTGAACCCAGCCGGCCCCATTCCGGGGGCGGAGCCACTGCCATGATCCCGAAGAACGGATCGAGCTCGAACGACTGGCCCCAGGGGAGGGTGGCCATGCCGCTGTCGCGATCGATGTCGATGAGGATTTGCTGATAGTCGGTGAATTCCTCCGGAAGAATGCCCTTGAGTGGCAGGATCTCGCAGAATCCCCAGTCCTGGCGAGGCGTGGCGGACAGGATGTCCACCTGGAGGAAATCGCCGCGCCGGGCCCCGTCGACATGAACCGGGCCGGTGAGATGATGCACGCCCTCGCCACGCTCCTTGCGCTGCACCTCCAGCACGGCGCGATGATCCGGCAGCACCCGGCCCGCGTCATCGGGCAGGTTGCAGGGCTCCCCGGATATCGTATCGATGACGATCTCGTCGCCGGAGGCGATCTGGATAACCGGTTCGCGGGCGGCATCCAGGTAGCCCCAGGCGACGGTTTCGGGGGTGGCGTGCAGGTGATGCGGGGTCGGCATATCCGGGGCTCCGTGGGTTACTGCAGATACTTGTAGACGGTGGTCCGGGACAGGCCCAGACGTCGAGCGGCCTCGGCGACGTTACCCTCGCACTGATCGACCATCAGCCGGATGGTCTGGCCATGGACATCGCGCCACTTGAGGCCATTGTCGGTGAGCTTCAGCAGCACCTCGGCGATGCGGTCCGCCGACACCGGGGAGTCGGGTGTGCCACCGATATCGCGGAAGTCCGTGGCCGTGAGCCGGAAACCCGATGTCTTGACGGCGGCACGCGCCAGCCGCGTCTTCAGCTCATGGAGATTCCCCGGCCAGTCATGGGCCCGCAGTCGGTCGATTCCCGCGCTATCGACGGCGAGACCGGGCCGGATCTCCGCCAGGAAATGATCAGTGAGCTCCTCCAGGTCATCCCGGTCGCGCAGTGGCGGGATGGCGACCACGAAACCGGCCAGCCGGTAGGCGAGCTCGGGGCGCATGCGCCCCTGATCGACGAGTTGCTGCGCAGGCAACGTACTCGCGCTGATGACCAGCGTCTCGCCGCCCAGCCGCTCGAGCAGGCGCAGCACGGCCTCCTGATCTTCCATGGAGCAGTCGTTGACGGCATCCAGATAGAGGGTGCCGCCCCGGACCTGCTCATCGATTTCCGGGCCGATCCGGTCACCCGGCTGCAGGGAGAGCCAGGGGCCATCGCGACCGCTGCTGGCATGGATGAACGCAGCCAGTGCGGTCTTGCCGGTGCCGGTCTCCCCCTCGAGGCTGATGGGCATGCCGCTGTGGGCGGCCTGTGGCAGCCCGGTTGCCCGCTCCGCGAGGGTGGAGTCCTCCAGAACCAATGCGGGTTGCCTACCCTCCGCCGGTTCGCTGCCATCGAGGCTGGTTTCGGCCCCCGGGGCGGAAAGCGTCGATAACGCGAAGCTGGCCCGATTGGGCAGGCAGCGCATGGAGGCCGCGGACCCGAAGCGGTCGCGGACGCGCACTGTCTCGCCGCGGCCGAGTCGGCTCGCCAGGCTCTCCAACCCTTCCTCGAACACCGCGGAGAAGGGCTTGCCGATGAGGTCGCTCAAACCGGCGAGGAAGATACCGCCACGGCGGTTGAACGCCGCGATGCGATGATCGCCGTCGAGTACCAGGACGCCGACGCTGAGCGTGTCGAGATATTCAGGACGGGGATGGAAGAGCAGGACGAGCTGATCCTCGTAGCGGGATCGGATCAGGCAGTTCTCGATGTTGCCCGCCGACATCTGGAGAAGTGCAGCCGTGTGCTCCTGGCGATGGGCGGCGGTGGTCGAGGCATCGAGCAGGCCGGCGATTTGGCCGTGGCCATCGAAGATCGGGGCGCAGATGCAGGACACACCGGCATTGGCCCGCAGGTAGTGCTCCTGGCCGTAGACATGGGCTGGGCGGCCGGTCTTGAGCGCGATGCCGAGGGCATTCGTGCCCCGTACCGACTCGGTCCACATCGAGCCGGGCACGACGGTATGCGCCGCCGCATTATCGGCAAACTGCTGGTCGACCAGCGTCTGCAGGATCAGACCGTCGGGGCTGCCCAGCGCGATCATGAAGTTGGAACCCGCGATCTGGTCGTAGAGCAGCTCGATTTCCGGACGAGCATAGCGGATCAGCTGCTCATGGGCGTCGCAGGCATCCCGCAGCGACCCCGAATCGAGGTTCGGCAGACGGACTTTGCCAAGTGGATCAAGCCCGAGATCGACACAACGCTGCCAGCTGTCGGCAATATCCGGCGGAAGAGAGCCGGTGGAGACACGCCCTCGACGCTCCAGATACTGCCTCGCCCTGGAGATCTCCTGCGCCTGCATAACCATATTCTCCTCCTCGCGCCGACCCCGATTTTCATCTCGATTGGCGGGATGGGGTTCTGGCGTCAGACGATTGAAGCTACCCCCCTTCATAGGGGGGATCAACCCGAATCAACCGATTACTGACCGAAATGTCCAGATTGTGAACAGTGATCGGTCGGTGTTCACTTTCTGGACAGAAAAAATCTTTAGAATCAGAGACTTGCAATTGATATTAGCGCTGCTGTATTGATGTGGGTGACCCACAACACAGCAGGAGGAGATCGAACATGAGCGCAGACAAACTGGCGGGTAAGCGCGCCGTTGTCACCGGCGGTTCGCGGGGAATCGGCAAGGGGATTGCCACGCTGTTCGCCGAGAACGGAGCTGATGTGGCGTTCTGTCACTACAACGACGATGCCCGGGCCAAGGAGACCGCCGCGGAAATCGAGGCCATGGGCCGCAAGGCATTCGTCGCCGAGTGCGACGTCAGCAAGCCGGCCAACGTCCAGGCCTTTTATGCCGACGCCAAGAATGCGTTGGGCCAGATCGACATCCTGGTCAACAACGCAGGCTTCAACATCACCCAGGCCTTCGAGGAGATCTCCGAGGCGGACTTCGATCGGATGTGGTCGGTTCACGTCAAGGGCACATACTTCATGACCCAGGCGGTCTACAAGGACATGAAAGCCCGTGGCGAGGGTCGCATCATCAACGTGACCTCGCAGCTCGCCTACAAGGGCGCCCCGTCCCTGACGCACTATTGCGCCGCGAAGGGCGCGAACATGACCTTCACGCGGGCCCTGGCCCTGGAGTGTGCCCAGACGGGTGTCCTCGTGAACGCGGTGGCACCGGGTGTGACCAATACGGATCTGCTCACCCCGCTGGCCCAGGAGGTCCTTGACGGCCTCAAGGCGGCGATTCCACTCGGGCGCTTCGGTGATGTCGATGAGATTGCCCCCGCGGCGCTGCTGCTCGCATCCGACGACGGCAGCTTTTTCCACGGTACCTGCATTTCGCCCAATGGTGGCGAAGTCATGCTCTGAATCCGGAGCCAATAAAAACCAGGAGGAGAGAGAATCATGCGCAAGCAGACACTGTTCCGTTCCCTGCAGGTCGCCACGGCGACCTCGGCCCTCGCGCTGGCGGCCGGCATGGCCTCGGCCGAGGATTACACCCGGTTTGGCATCGAGGAAGATGTCCCGGGCATGTGCAGCTACGAGTCCATCGACGCGAAGGACTACAGTGGCCGCGAACTGACCATCATCACCCACGCCATCCCGGTGATCGGCGAACCCACCAAGCTGCATGCCGAACAGTTCGCGGAGCTGACGGGTGCCGAGGTAGAGGTGGTCCACGTCCCGTTCGGTGACCTTTTTCAGCGCATCATGATCCCGTTCCAGACCGGTCAGGATGCCTACGATGTGCTGTTCTACGCCTCGCTCTGGGTGGGCGACTTCAACCCGTACCTGGCCACGGTGCCGGAGGAGTACCAGAACGCCAGCGGCATGCAGGGCCTCACCGACACCACCCGTGATGTCGGCATGTGGGGCGGCGAGATGAAGCAGTACATCATGGATGGCGACCGCCACTACCTGAAGTTCCGCGAGGACATCTTCAGCGATCCCGAGATGCAGGCCCGCTTCGAGGAGGAGACCGGCCGCGAGCTCACCGTCCCGGAGACCTGGGAGGAGTACAACGAGGTCGCCAGGGTGTTCACCGGCTGGGACTGGGATGGTGACGGCGAGGCCAATTACGGCTCGGCCGAGGTGGTCAAGCGTGATGACCTGATGTTCTCGGCGTTCATCAGCCGCGCCGCACCCTATGCCAAGCACCCGGAAGTGGAGGGTGGTTTCTTCTTCGATCTGGAGACCATGGAACCGCTGATCAACAATCCGGGCTGGGTTCGCGGGCTCGAGCTCTTCGTCGACGCCCAGGAAGCGTTCCCGCCGGGAGGCACGAACTTCGGTCTTGGCGACGAGATCTTCTCGTTCGGTGGCGGCGAGACCCTCATGAGCTACAGCTGGGATGACGCGCTCATCCAGGCGCAGCAGGAGGACAGCCCGATCCGCAACGACGTCAACACGGCCATGCTGCCGGGTGCCCGCGAGGTGTGGAATCGCGAGACCGGCGAGTGGGATACCTTCGAGGAGCCCAATCGCGCGGCCTACATCACCTGGGGCTGGACCAGCGCCGTGTCGGAGGCCAGCCAGAACAAGGACATGGCGTTCGACTATCTGTGCTTCTTCGCCAACGAGGCCAACACCAAGCATGACCTGCAGATCGGCCGTTTCGGCGTGAACCCCTATCGGGCCGACCACTTCGATGCGGAATTCTGGGCCGGCGAGCTCGGCTGGGATCCGGACATGGCGGCGCAGTACGTCGAGACGCTGCAGAGCATCGACGGCTATGACAACCGCGTGTTCGACCTTCGTGTGCCGGGCGTCGGTCAGTTCATGACCTCGCTTGCGGCGGGTGTCGCCGAGGCGGTGGCCGGTCAGTCCACGCCCCAGGAGGCACTCGACGGCGTTGCCGAGGAGTGGACGCAGATTGTCGAGCGGATTGGTCCCGACCGGGTCCGCGAGGCCTACGCCAATGTCGTTGAGCTGGAGGACGCCCGCTAGGCGTCATTCCGACGGGGCCGGATCGCACGCGCGGTCCGGCCCTTTTTATGGCGGAGTCTGACGGATTCGCATTGCGGAGCGGGGCGCATGTATCGACAAAAACACTTATTTCTGTTGCCTGGTCTGCTGGTGCTGGTGGCAATCATTATCTTTCCGCTGCTCTTCACCATCCGGGTGAGCTTCTCCAGCTGGGATGTCTTTCAGCCCGGGCTGGACTGGATCGGCGGCGAGAACTACGGCCGGTTGCTGGAGGACGCCCGCTACTGGGGCGCGCTCGGGCGACTGCTGGTCATGGCCGTGGGCACCGTGCTCATCCAGTACGTGCTCGGCTTTGCGCTGGCGCTGCTTGTCTGGGGTGATCTGCGGGCACGACGCTTCTTCCGGGTGCTCTTCCTGGTGCCGATGATGACGACGCCGGTGGTGATGTCGGTGATCTGGCGGACGGTGTTCCACGAGAGCATCGGGCCGCTGAACGGGATACTCCAGGCCGTGGGACTGCATGGGCTGCCGTGGCTGTCGGAGCCGACCCTGGCATTCATCAGTGTCATGATGGTGGAGATCTGGCAGTGGACGCCCTTCATGTTCCTGCTTCTGCTGGCCGGACTGGTCTCCTTGCCAAGGGAGCCGTACCTGGCGGCGAAGATCGATGGCGCCGGGCCGATCCGGACCTTCTTTGCCGTCACCTTCCCGGCGATGGCGGGGATATCCATCGCGGCCATCCTCATCCGCCTCATCGAGGCATCCAAGATCATGGAGTCGGTCTATGTGATGACCTCCGGCGGCCCCGGGACGGCCACCGAAACCTCGAGCTACTACATCTACATCCGCGGCCTGCGTGACTTCCAGCTCGGGTATGCGTCGTCGCTGTCGGTGACCTATCTCGTGATCATGATCATCAGCCTGACGATCATCGCCAAGGTGCTCGTGAGGTTCTTCGTGAAGGATCGGACATGAAAACGCTCTACCTTGCGATCAAGTACCTGGCGATCCTGGTCTGGTCCTGTTTCGTGGTCTTCCCGTTCCTCTGGGCGCTGACCACCTCGTTCAAGACGGCCAACGGCGTGACCGGAGGCGCGACCTGGATCCCCTGGCTTCAGTACGAGCCAAGCATGCATGGCTGGAAAACGCTGTTCGGCGGCGCCGGCGGCACGGACATCACCGGCCCTTATCTGAACAGCATCATCGTGACGGGCTCGGCGTCGCTGATCAGTATCGTGCTCGGTACGCTGGCGGCCTATGGGCTGTCGCGCTTTACCTTCAAGGCCGGATTCGTGCGCAACGGCGATATCACCTTCTTTTTCATCTCCCAGCGCATCATGCCGCCCATTGTTCTGGCGATCCCGTTCTTCCTGCTCCTTCGTCAGCTCGGGCTGCTGGATACCCTTGCCGGACTGGTGCTGGTGTACATCGCGCTGCTGCTGCCGATCGCGGTCTGGGTGATGGTGGACTTCTTCAACAATGTCCCGCGGCAGCTTGACGAAATGGCCTGGCTCGATGGCTGCACGCCGATGACCACGTTCTATCGCGTCATCCTGCCCAACTCGGTGCCGGGGTTGATCGTGGCGGGAATGTTCTGTCTGATTTTCGGCTGGAACGACTTCTTCTTCGCGTTCACCCTCACGTTCACCAACACCCAGTTGCTCCCGGTGGCGATCGTCGCGCTGAACTCCTCGGTCACGCCGTGGTGGTCGCTGTCGGCCTCCGCTCTCATCTCCGTCGCGCCGCTGATCCTGCTCGCCTTCGTGGTCGAGCGGTTCCTCTCGCGTGGCGGCCTGGCCGGTGCAGTGAGGTAATCCCATGTCGGCATTGACCCTGCAGAACCTGAATCTGACCGTCGACGACGAGATCTGGCTTGACGATATCTCCCTGCATCTCGAGCCAGGCGGGCTCTACACGCTGCTGGGCCGTACCGGCGCCGGCAAGACCAGTCTGATCCGGGCCATTGCCGGGTTGGAGGATCTCAACGGCGGGCGTATTTGGCACGGTGACACCTGCTGGAATGGCCTGGCGCCCTGGCGTCGCCCCGTGGCGATGGTCTATCAGCAGTTCATCAACTACCCCCATCTCTCGGTGCTCGATAACGTCGCCTTTCCGTTGCGCCGTGCCGGGGTCGGTGCCGAGGAGGCCCGCGAGCGGGCCCGCGGCATGATCGACAAGGTCGGTCTGTCGCCGATGGCGGGTCGTCGGCCCGGGGAGCTCTCCGGCGGGCAGCAGCAGCGCGTGGCAATCGCCCGGGCGCTGACCAAGGATGCACCCGTGCTCCTGCTCGACGAGCCGCTGGTCAATCTTGACTACAAGCTTCGCGAGCAGCTCCGCGAGGACCTGGTGGAGTTGCTGGCGGGTCGCCGGTCCACCATCGTCATCTACGCGAGCACCGAGCCGTCGGAGGCCTTGCAGATGAGCTCGCGGCTTCTGCTCATGGAGGAGGGCCGGGTGGTGCAGGAGGGGCTGCCGAGGGCGGTGTTCGACGCGCCGGCCAGCATCGGCGCCGCGCGTATCGTCAACGACCCGCCGATCAATATCCTGTCGATGACGCTGGATTCGGACGCCGCGGAGGTGGAGAGCCTCGGGTATTTCCCGCTGGACGCGCTGTTCGGTCGCGAGCGGCTTGCCGATATCGGCGAGGCGGGGCTCGCGCCGGGTCAGTACTACATCGGCCTGCGTGCCAGTGACCTGCAGCTTGCGCCGGAGGGCCGGCCGGCGGAGGTTACGCTGACCGAGGTCAGCGGTTCCGAGACGATCACCCATCTGGATATGGCGGGGTGTCATCTGGTGCTGCACGAGCGCGCCGTGGTCAACCATCGGGTCGGCTCGCAGATTCACGTGCGTCCG
>P_1C_Liq_3_UnCtyDRAFT_1000028_pt1 | contig 21972 bp, 22 predicted proteins | sample Pon1CUnioCityCA_5_FD_10231 | JGI IMG/M metagenome (IMG submission 10231)
GCGGCCGGCTGCCGCGGCGTTGGTGCCGGACGCCCGGCACTCACGCCGCTGACCACCGGCCGCTCGGCGCGGGGCCGTTCGGCAGTCAGCAGCTCCTCGGCCCGGCTTGGAGCGGTGTCGCCGTTACCCAGGTCATAGCTGTTTTCCGCGGCCAGATCCTCATCAGTGCGAACGCGCTGGAGCTCGTAGTGCGGGGTCTCGAGTGTGCGGTTGGGGATGAGGATGATACCAATCCCGTTGCGCGTCTCGATGGTCTCGAGGATGCCGCGCTTTTCATTGAGCAGGAATGTCGCGACATCCACCGGCAACTGGGCGACGACCTTGCCGGTCTTGTCCTTCATCGCCTCTTCTTCGATGATTCGCAGCACCGAAAGCGCGAGTGACTCGACGCTGCGCACGGTACCCTGGCCGCTGCAGCGACTGCAGACCTCGAGCGCCGCTTCGCCCAGCGATGAGCGCAGCCGCTGGCGCGACATCTCCAGCAGGCCAAAACGCGAGATGCGGCCGAGCTGGACCCGGGCGCGATCCTGCTTGACCGCGTCGCGGACGCGGTTTTCCACCTCGCGCTGATTGCGGTTGGGGCCCATATCGATGAAATCGATCACGATCAGCCCGCCCAGATCCCGCAGCCGCAGCTGCCGGGCGATCTCGTCGGCGGCCTCGAGATTGGTCTTGAGGGCTGTCTCCTCAATGTCCGCGCCTTTGGTGGCCCGTGCCGAGTTGATGTCAATCGAGATCAACGCTTCGGTGTGATCGATGACAATCACGCCGCCGCTGGGGAGGCGTACTTCGCGCTGGAAGGCCGATTCGATCTGGCTCTCGATCTGATAGCGGCTGAACAACGGCACCCGGTCGTCGTAGAATTTAAGCTTTTGCAGGTTGTGCGGCATGACCTGCTCGACAAACTCGCGGGCCCGTTCGTAGACATCCCGGTCGTCGATGAGGATCTCGCCGATATCAGCGCGCAGATAATCGCGCAGGGCGCGGATGATGACGTTACTTTCCTGGTAGATCAGAAACGGCGCTGCCCGCGTTTCCGCGGCCTTGCCCACCGCCGACCAGAGATTGCGCAGATAATCCAGATCCCACTGCAGCTCTTCGGCACTGCGACCGACGCCGGCGGTGCGCACGATCACGCCCATGCTCTCCGGCACCTCGAGCGCTTTCAGGGCATCCCGGATCTCGTTGCGCTCGTTGCCTTCAATGCGCCGCGATACACCACCCGCTCGGGGGTTGTTGGGCATCAGCACCAGGTAACGCCCGGCGAGGCTGACAAAGGTGGTCAGTGCGGCGCCCTTGGTGCCACGCTCTTCCTTTTCCACCTGAACCACAACTTCAAGGCCCTCGGTGATCACATCGGCGATCGACACCTTGGCGGGATCAACGTCGCTGTCACCCGAGAAATACTCGCGGGCAATCTCCTTGAACGGCAAAAAGCCGTGGCGCTCGGCGCCGTACTGGACAAAGGCGGCTTCGAGGCTAGGCTCGACGCGGGTGATCCGGCCTTTGTAGATGTTGGCTTTTTTACGCTCTCGCGCCGGGGTCTCGATATCGAGGTCGTAGAGGGACTGGCCGTCCACCAGCGCAACCCGCAACTCTTCGGGCTGGGTTGCATTGACGAGCATTCTTTTCATGCGGTCTTAGTCTCCGGCGCCGGTCCGTGGCGTCCGCACACGCGTCACGCTGGCCGGCGCACCGCCAGAAATATCTGGCGAGCGTCAACGGCAGACAGCGGATTCGCAGGATCAAGAGACCCATCATGGGGTGTCCATATTGCGGGCGCCCGGGCAGGCGCGTTATCAGGTTGATTGTTGGTTCCATCGGGCGCCAGTCAGGGACTCGCACCCACTCAGCATTCGTTTCCGGCCGGCGGGGAGCGCACCATTCCGCGCCTCTCTCACCCGTCACAGCGACTGCACTATAGCAACCGCGCGCCAAGGCGTCCAAAAACCCCCGGGATCTGTGGCAATCTTGCAGCCTTACCCCACACCGGAGACGCCGATTGGCGGGAGCAACCATCCATACCGTGGCGGCGGAACTTGCCGGCCAGCGCATCGACAATTTCCTCCTGCGCGAGCTCAAGGGTGTCCCCCGCACCCGGGTCTACCGACTGCTGCGCCGCGGTGAGGTGCGCGTCAACGGCGGCCGTATCCGACCGACCTATCGGCTCGCCGAAGGCGATCGGGTGCGACTGCCTCCGGTGCGCCAGGCAACGGCGGGCGAGGCCATGGCGCCGTCGGCGGCGGTCATGGCGCGACTGGAGTCGGCGATTGTCCACGAAGACGACCGATTGCTGGTTCTCGACAAGCCCTCGGGCATGGCCGTGCATGGGGGGTCGGGGATTGCTTATGGGGTGATCGAGGCGCTGCGCCTGATGCGCCCGCGCGCTCCGTTTCTCGATCTGGCCCACCGGCTGGATCGCGACACCAGCGGCTGCCTGGTTGTGGCAAAGCGGCGCTCGACCCTGCGTGCCCTACATACCGAATTTCGGGATAACCGCGTCGACAAGCACTATCTGGCATTGATGCGAGGTGCACCGTCGCCGTCACAACAGCGCATCGAGGCACCGCTGCGGGCCGAAGCGGGCAAGGGTGGCGAGCGGGTGATGCGGGCTCATCCGGCCGGGCAATCGGCGCGAACTGACATCGCCTTGTTGACGTCCTATCCGGGGTGGAGCCTGGTTCGAGCCACGCTGCATACGGGGCGTACCCATCAGATCCGTGCCCACGCGGCCTCCATCGGCCACCCGGTGGCCATGGATGCGCGCTACGGTGATGGCCGGGCGGATCGGGCGCTGCGGGCCCTTGGGCTCAAGCGGCTGTTTCTGCATGCCGAGCACCTGGGCTTTGAGCTGCCCGGTCACGGCCGGGTCGATGTCACTGCGCCGTTACCCGACGATCTGCAGGCGCTGCTGGCGCGCCTCGAGCACCAATAACCGGCCGAAGGGTCGATTGAGAATGGGAGAAACCGATGAGTGATGACGAATCCTGGGCGCGGGACACCCTCCGCGAGGTCGCCCTCGAGAGCGTTCGGGAGCGGCGGCGCTCCCGGCGCTGGGGGATTTTTCTGCGCATTGTCTTTTTGCTGATCATCGGCACCGCCGTTTTCTCGACCCTGGGACCGCTTCTGGCGTTGGGGGACTCTCAGCCCACCGGGCCGCATACCGCCGTGGTGCAGGTTAACGGACCCATTCTGGCCAGTCGCCCGGCGAATGCCGAGCGCCTGATCGAAGGCCTCGAGCGCGCCTTCAAGGCGGACAATGCCAACGGTGTCCTGTTGCAGATCAACAGCCCCGGCGGCTCCCCGGTGGCCTCGAGTCGGGTCTACCAGGCCATCGAGCGGCTGCAGGCGCAGCACCCTGACATGCCCGTGCATGCGGTGGCGGGTGACGTGATGGCTTCGGGCGCCTACTACATCGCCGCGGCCGCTGACCAGATCCACGTCAATGGCGCTTCGCTGATCGGCTCGATCGGGGTGATCAATCGCGGTTTCGGCTTCTCGGAGGCCATCGATCGGCTGGGCATCGAGCGCCGCGTCTATACAGCCGGCGACCAGAAGGCTGGGCTGGATCCGTTCATGCCGCCGGCCTCAGACCAGATCGAGGAAATGCAGGGCATGCTCGACGCCATTCACGAACAGTTCATCGAGGCGGTCGAGGCCGGTCGTGGCGATCGGCTGAGCGGCGATCCGGAATCACTCTACTCGGGCCGTATCTGGACCGGCGGTGAGGGCATCGAGATTGGTCTTGCGGATGCCTACGGCAGCCCGGAGAGCGTGGCCCGCTCGGTCATTGGTGCGCCTCGGCGGGTCGATTACACGCCGCGTCGGCGCTTGCTCGATCGGGCGCTCGAGCAGGTCGGCAGTGCCATGGCGACGACCTGGAGTCGTCTTCAGGGACCCATGCTGCGTCAGTGAGTCAGGGGCGGATGATACCGATTCGCCCGAGCAAGCGGTTCAGCGCAATTAAAGGCAGGCCGATCAGGGCGTTGGGGTCATCGGTGCGGATTGACTCGAACAGGCTGATTCCCAGCCCTTCGGCGCGAAATGCCCCGGCGCAGTCCAGGGGCTGGTCGCTGTGCACATAGCGCTCGACAGCACTACGCGCCAGGCGGCGAAAGTGCACCTCCGTGGCCACGGCGTCCACCTCGATATGGCCGCTGGCGGGGTCGTGGACCGCCACCGCGGTGGTCAGTGTCACTCGCTGCCCGGAGGCGTTCAGCAACTGATCGATGGCCCGCTCCACGGTGCCTGGCTTGCCAAGGATCTCGCCCTGGCATTCGCTGCATTGATCCGAGCCGATGACAACCGCTTCGGGATGCTGGGCGGCGATGGCAGCGGCTTTTTCCCGGGCCAGGCGCCGCACATAGCCTTCGGGGGCTTCCTCGGGGCGACGAGTCTCGTCGATATCGGGGGCAATTGCCGTGAAATCGATCTGGAGCCGGCGGAGGAGGTCGGCGCGGTAGGGCGAGCTTGAGGCAAGGATGATGGAAGCCATGCAAAATTCCCGAATCGACGCGACGCCACCCATGGTCGACGACGGCGGCGTTGGACGCAATCGGTCAGCGTGATGGTCAATGCCTTTTTGACAGCTTTCTTATGGCCCCTTAACATTCGACGGTTATGCACGGGAATGGCTTACCGCATCGCATCGACATGACCCGTCTGGGCGAGGGCGAGCACTCGTGGAGCGGGGCGCTTGTGGATTGTCCGCTGCCTCGCATGGACGCCCTGAGGGCCCATGTGGGTGCAGTCAGCGCAACGCTTACGCTGGTGCTCGATCGTGGACGGCCGCGCCTGTACGGCGAGTGTGCGGGCACGGTCACGCTCGTCTGCGAACGTTGTCTGGCACCGGTTGCCGTGGATGCGGCCGGGTCGTTTGATCTGGTCGTTGTCGATCGGATCGAAGAGGCGGATGGCTACGGCGCCGATCAGCCAGTGGTGGTGGCCGCCAAGGGGCAGCTGGACATCGCTGCCGTGGTGGAGGACGAGCTGATTCTGGCGCTGCCGGTCATCCCCACCCATGACAATACGGACTGTGACGGCGGACAGCGCCAGTTCGGACCGGCGGGCGAAGCCGCTCCCGCGCGCGACAACCCATTTCAGGCACTTGAATCACTCAAGCGGGATGGTTCGGGTGAGGTACACTGACCGACTCAGCAACAGGCAGGATCAATAATGGCCGTACAGAAATCCAAGAAATCTCCTTCGCGTCGTGGCATGCGCCGCAGTCATCACGCCCTCGATAACCCCACGCTCAGTGTGGAGCCGACCACCGGGGAAACCCATCGCCGCCATCACATCTCCGCGGACGGCTACTACCGTGGCCGCAAGGTGACCACCGGCAAGGACGACTAGCCGGCTGCGAAGCGGCACCAATGAGTGACACCTGTACGCTGGCCATTGACGCCATGGGCGGCGATCACGGCCCGGCGGTGACCCTCCCGGCGGCCGCTGCCATGCTGGCGCGCCATCCATCGCTGTCGTTGATTCTGGTCGGTGATCGCGAACGCCTCGAATCGGAGGTGGCCTCGCTGGATCCGCCAATCCGCCAGCGCCTGACGCTGCATGCGGCGAGTCAGGTGGTGGACATGGACGAATCACCCTCCCAGGCGTTGCGCTTCAAGCGTGATTCGTCCATGCGCGTCGCCATTGACCTGGTGCGCAACGGTCAGGCCGATGCCTGCGTCAGCGCGGGCAACACCGGTGCTCTTATGGCCACCGCGCGCTACCGGCTCAAGACGCTGCCGGGCATCGATCGCCCGGCGATCTGCACCACCATCCCCTGCCGAGGCGGGCGATTCCGGATGCTCGATCTGGGCGCCAACGTCGATTGCACCGCCGAGCACCTGTTCCAGTTTGCCGTGATGGGCTCGGTGCTTGTCGAAGCCGCCGGTGACAGCGATCATCCGCGTATCGGGTTGCTCAACCTGGGCGAGGAGGANATCAAGGGCAATGATCAGGTCAAGCAGGCGGCCCAGCTGCTGCAGTCGAGTGACCTCAACTACATCGGTTACGTCGAGGGTGATCGGATGTTCCACAACGTCGCCGATCTGGTGGTCTGTGACGGATTCACCGGCAACGTGGCGCTAAAGAGCAGTGAAGGGGTGGCGGCCATGATCTCGCAGTATCTGCGCGACGAGTTTCGGCGCAATGGCCTCACCCGGCTGGCCGGGCTCGTGGCCCTGCCCGTGCTCAAGGCCCTGCGCCGACGTCTCGATCATCGTCAGTACAACGGGGCCAGCCTGCTGGGACTGCGCGGTGTTGTGGTCAAAAGCCACGGCAGCGCCGATGCCTGGGCCTTCGAGCAGGCCATTGAAACCGGATTTGTCGAAGCCTCCGAGGCGATTCCCCAGCGGATTGATGCGCGACTGGGCGAGATCTTTGGCGCGGGGCCGTCGCAGTGAGTCATTCGCGGGTCAGCGGCACCGGTGGCTACCTGCCCGAGCGCGTGGTAACCAACGCTGAGCTCGAGACACTGGTCGAGACATCCGACCGCTGGATTGTCGAACGCACGGGTATCGCTCAACGCCATGTGGCCGCCCCCGATCAGATCTGCTCGGATCTGGCCGAAGCGGCGGCCGTCGAGGCGCTTGCCAATGCCGGCGTCGAGCCCGACGCCATTGATCTGGTGCTGGTGGCCACCTCAACACCCGATCATGTCTTTCCCAGCACTGCCTGCCGCCTGATCGAGCGCCTCGGCATTGCGCCCGGCGCCATTGCCTTTGATCTGGGGGCGGCCTGCTCCGGGTTTGTCTATGGCCTGGATGTGGCGGATCGCTTTATCCGCACCGGTGGCGCCCGGCGTGCCCTGGTCATTGGTGCCGAGGTGTTCTCGCGCATCCTCGACTGGGAGGATCGCAGCACCTGCGTGCTGTTTGGGGACGGCGCGGGGGCGGTCGTACTCGAGGCGGGCGAGGCCCCCGGTATCCTTTCCACCCATCTGCATGCCGACGGCCGGCAGACGCCGCTGCTCAATGTGCCCTGGGGCGTGTCCCAGGGCTATGAGTGCCTGCAGGGCAGTCACGGCAAGGTCAGCATGCGGGGTAACGAGGTCTTTCGGGTGGCCGTGCGCACCCTCGGCGCGCTGGTTGATGAAACCCTCGAGGCCAATGGGCTCGAGCGCGGTGACGTCGACTGGCTGGTGCCGCATCAGGCGAACATTCGCATCATGACGGCGACGGCCCGCAAGCTGGGGCTGTCCACCGACCGGATGGTGAGCACCGTCGCCGAGCAGGGGAACACCTCGGCGGCGTCGATCCCGCTGGCGTTGCACACGGCGGTCAGCGATGGGCGCATTCAGCGCGGTGATCTGTTGCTGCTCGAGGCCTTCGGGGCCGGTTTTACCTGGGGCTCTGCCCTGATCCGCTACTGAACGGAAACGACTATGCCGACGCGTACCGATCTAGCCTTCGTGTTTCCCGGTCAGGGCTCCCAATCCCTGGGTATGCTCGCTGAACTGGCCGAGCGCCACGCGGTGGTCCAGAAGACCTTTATCGAGGCGTCCTCAGCCATGGGCGAAGACCTCTGGGCGCTCGCCAGTGAGGGGCCCGAGGCGCTGCTCAATCGCACCGACCACACTCAGCCGCTGATGCTGACTGCCGGCGTCGCGGTCTGGCGCGCCTGGCGCGAGGGGGGTGGGGCATTACCGGCGCTGATGGCCGGGCATAGCCTGGGCGAATACACCGCGCTGGTGGCCGCCGGCGCGCTGGACTTTCCCACTGCCGTTGAACTGGTGCGCGATCGGGGCCGCTACATGCAGGACGCCGTGCCAGAGGGCGAAGGCGCGATGGCGGCGGTCCTGGGACTGGACGCGGCGACACTGGCCGAGCTTTGCGGGCAAGTCACCGATGCCGTTGTCGAGCCCGTCAACTACAATGCGCCGGGTCAGATCGTCATTGCGGGTCATCGCGCCGCCGTCGACCATACCCTCGAAGCCGCCCGCAACGCGGGGGCCAAGCGTGCGGTGATGCTGCCGATGAGCGTGCCGGCGCACTGCTCGTTAATGGCGCCCGCCGCCCAGCGACTTGCCGAGCGGTTGGCGGATGTACCGGTGCAGGCACCGGCGATCCCGGTGGTCCATAATGTCGACCTGAGTCTGGGGACGGCGCCCGACGCGATCCGCGAGCGCCTTGTCGAGCAGGTCCGCTCGCCGGTGCGCTGGACCGAATGCATCGAGACACTGGCCGGTCAGGGCATCGAGCAGGTGGTCGAGTGCGGGCCGGGGCGGGTCCTCGCCGGGCTCAACCGCCGGATCAACCGCCGTATGGGCATTCAGGCGATCCACGATCCGGATTCGCTGGCCAAGGCACTGAATACACTGGAGCTGACATGAATCTGCTACTCGACGGGGAGATCGCCCTGGTGACGGGCGCGAGCCGCGGCATCGGCGCCGCCATTGCCGAACAGCTCGGCCGCAGTGGCGCAACGGTGATCGGCACCGCGACCCGCGAGGTGGGGGCCGATCGGATCAGCGCGCATCTCGAGACACTGGGCATCGCCGGCCGCGGCATCACGCTCGACGTGCAGGATCGCGCCGCCATTGATGCCAGCGTGCGCGATATCGCCGCCAACGAGGGGATGCCCAGCATCCTGGTCAACAACGCCGGCATTACCCGGGATAACCTCGCCATGCGCATGACCGACGACGACTGGGACCGGGTGATCGACACCAATCTCAATGCCGTCTTCCGTGTGTCGCGGGCGGTGCTGCGGGGGATGATGAAGGCGCGCCGCGGCCGCATCATCAACATCGGCTCGGTGGTGGGGCTGATGGGCAATGCCGGTCAGACCAACTACGCGGCTGCCAAGGCCGGGCTGCTGGGCATGACCCGCTCGCTGGCGCGTGAGGTGGGGGCCCGCAACATCACGGTCAACGCCATCGCGCCGGGATTCATTGAGACCGACATGACCGACGCGCTGGATGATGATCAGCGGGCGGCACTGACGGCGCAGACACCGCTGCAGCGGCTGGGTCAGCCCGCGGATATCGCGGCGGCGGCCTGTTTTCTGGCATCCCCCGCCGGTGGCTACATCACCGGTGAAACCCTTAACGTCAACGGCGGGCTGTTAATGCCGTAGCCGATTGCTGGCGCATTGTCACCGTATTCCATAGAATACGCCCCGGTTCGGGCCACATAGCCCCACAATTGCAATCCGAGAGGTAGGAGCGAGATGAGTAGTATCGAGGAAAGAGTCAAAAAGATCGTGGTCGAGCAGCTCGGCGTCAAGGAGGACGAGGTGACCGCTGAGGCGTCGTTTGTCGATGACCTGGGCGCGGATTCGCTCGACACGGTCGAGCTGGTGATGGCGCTCGAGGAAGAGTTCGAGTGCGAGATCCCGGACGAGGAAGCCGAGAAGATCACGACGGTTCGGCACGCGTTCGACTACATCAACCGTCACCTCGAAGAGTAACGACAGGGGGTCGCGGGTGATTGGACGCAGGGTCGTAGTCACCGGGCTGGGGATCGTGTCGCCGGTGGGCAACACCATCGACACGGCCTGGCAGAGCATTCGCGAAGGGCGCAGCGGCATTCAGCCGATCCAGCGTTTTGATACGACGCCTTTCGCGGTGCGCTTCGGTGGTGAGGTGCGTGATTTTGATGTCACGGAATACCTCAGTCGCAAGGAATCCCGCAAGATGGACCCCTTTATCCATTACGGAATCGCTGCGGCGGTCGATGCGCTGCGGGATTCCGGCCTCACAATCGATTCGGAGAATGCCGATCGGGTCGGCGTCTCCGTTGGGTCCGGCATCGGTGGCATTCATTCCATCGAGGAAGGCCACAAGACTTACCTGGAATCGGGCCCACGGCGGATATCGCCGTTTTTCATTCCCAGCGCGATCATCAACATGGTCTCAGGCAATCTGTCGATCCTGCTCGGGGCCAAGGGCCCTAATGTGGCAACGGTGACCGCCTGCACGAGTGCCACGCACAACATCGGTCAGAGTGCGCGCATGATCGCCTATGGTGATGCCGATGCCATGATCGCCGGCGGCGCGGAGTTTTCGACCACACCGACAGGGCTCGGCGGGTTTGCAGCGGCTCGGGCGCTGTCCACCCGCAATGACGATCCCCAGGGGGCGAGTCGCCCCTGGGATCAGGGCCGGGACGGCTTTGTGCTCGGCGACGGGGCGGCGGTGCTGATCCTCGAGGAGTATGAGCAGGCGCGGCGTCGGGGTGCGCCCATTTACGCCGAAATCGCCGGCTTTGGCATGAGTGGGGATGCCCATCACATGACCCTGCCCGCGGAAACCGGCGAGGGGGCGAAGCGCTGCATGGATCGGGCGCTGGAAGACGCCGGCATGAATCCGGATGAAATCGACTACGTTAACGCCCATGGCACGTCCACCCAGGCGGGTGATCGCGCCGAGCTGCGGGCCGTGCAGGGCACATTTGGCGAGCACGCACGGCGTCTGCCGGTCAGCTCGACCAAATCCATGACCGGGCATCTGCTGGGTGCCGCCGGTGGTGTCGAGGCGGTGTTCACCCTGCTTGCCATGCGCGACGGCATCCTGCCGCCTACGATCAATCTCGAGACACCGGATGAGGATCTCGACATGGACCTCGTCCCCAATGTCGCGCGCGACCAGCCGATCCGGGCCGCCCTGTCCAATTCATTCGGTTTTGGTGGCACCAACGGAACGGTGATCTTTCGCGCGCTTGACGCGTGAGCGCATCCCGCGACGCGTGCCGGGTCAACGGCCAGCCCGCCGACCTCGTCGGCATCAATGATCGTGGCCTGCGCTACGGCGATGGGGTGTTCGAGACCCTTGCCGTCGTCAACCACGAGCCACAGCTGTGGACGCGTCATCTCGAGCGGCTCGAAACCGGTTGTCGCCGTCTGGGGCTGCCCGCTCCGCCGCGTGATCACTGGCACGCCGACGTGGCAGCGCTATCGCTACCGCGATTTGCGACTCTGCGGTTGACCGCCACCCGGGGCGAGGGCGGTCGCGGCTACGCGCCGCCCGCCGCGCCGCAGATAACCACAATTACCCAGTCTGGGGCCATGCCCGACCGCCCCCGCGAGTGGTGGCATTCGGGCGTTGCCGTGCGATTCTGCGAGACGCGGCTTGCGGTTCAGCCCGCGCTTGCCGGGATCAAGCATCTCAACCGGCTCGAGCAGGTCCTGGCGCGCGGTGAATGGACCGACCCGGTCGTCGCCGAGGGGCTCATGGAATCGATGGATGGACGAGTGATGGAGGCCACCAGCAGCAATCTCCTCATCGATCGCGGCGATCGCCTCTGCGCCCCCGCCACCAATGACTGCGGTGTAGAGGGGATAATGCAGGGCTGGCTGCTTGACCGGGCTGCCACCCTCGGCGCCGTTGTCGAGCGGACGCCAATCCGTCGGGAGGATTTGTGGCAGGCGAAGGGGGTCATGCTGGTGAATAGCCTGATCGGCCTGTGGCCGGTGCACTCCCTGGCCGGGCACCCATTGCCACGCAGCCCCTGGGTGAATCGCCTCCAGGACGAGATCATTCAGACGGGGGCGGCTTTGATGCCGGCGGTGGTCGAGCCATGAATCGGCGTCGCGGATGGATCGTTACAGCGGCAGTGACGGCGATCGCAGGCCTCGCCCTTGCGCTCGTTGTTAACAGCGGCCTTCGCCAAATCGAGACAGCGCCGCTGGTCAGCACCGACGCCGCGCCGCTCGAGGTTGAACCGGGCAGCAGCTTTGCGCGGGTGGCCGACCGGCTTGCCGAGCGCGGGCTGATTGACCATCCACTGGCGTTGCGGCTTTACGCGCGCTGGGAGGGCGTTGCCCATCGGATTCAGGCCGGCGAGTACGCCATCAACGCGGGACTGACCGCGGCGGGTCTGATTCAGCGCATGGTCAGCGGCGAGGTCATCGAGTACGAATTGACCCTGATTGAGGGCTGGCGCGTCGACGAGATGCTCGCCGCGATCCGGACCCATCCACACATTCGCCAGACCCTGCCGGCGGGCGTCAGCCACGCCGCGTTAATGGCCGCCATCGGTCGCGCCGGCGAGGCCGCGGAAGGGCGTTTTCTGCCCGAGACCTATCGCTTTCCACGGGGCGAGACCGACGTCGAGGTACTGCGCCGCGCCAACCGCGATCTGGAATCGACACTGGCGTCGATCTGGGCCGAACGGGCCCAGCCGCTGCCCCTCGACGGTCCCGATGAGCTGCTGACGCTTGCCTCGATTATCGAAAAGGAGACCGGGCAGGCCGCCGAGCGACGTCGCATCGCCGGTGTGTTCGTGCGGCGACTGCGGCAGGGCATGCGCCTGCAGACCGATCCCACGGTGATTTATGGACTGGGCGAGCGTTTTGATGGCGATCTGCTGCGCCGGCACCTGCGCACCGATAACCCCTACAACACCTACACCCGCCACGGCCTGCCACCGACACCCATTGCCCTGGCGGGCCGGGCAGCCATCGAGGCAGCGGCCGATCCCGCCGATGGCGACAGCCTCTACTTTGTCAGCCGCGGCGACGGCAGCCATGTCTTTTCCGAGACACTCGAGGCCCATAATCGGGCGGTACGACGCTATCAGCTGGGGGAGGGCGACTAGCCCATGGACACGGCCCGCCTGATCACCGTTGAGGGAACCGAGGGCGCCGGCAAAAGCTCGGCGCTTGCCACCATCCGCGACTGGGTGATCGCGCACGGCGGCGTACCGGTTGTCACGCGCGAACCCGGGGGGACGGGGCTGGGCGAGGAGCTCCGCGACGTACTGCTGGGGCACCGTGATGCCGGCATGAGCGCCGAGGCCGAGGTGTTGCTGATGTTTGCCGCCCGCGCCGAACACTTACAAACGGTCATCGCGCCGGCCCTGCAGGCAGGGCAATGGGTGATCTGCGATCGATTCACCGATGCCAGTCTGGCCTATCAGGGCGGCGGCCGCGGGCTGGGTATCGAGCGCGTCAGGGCCCTGGCCGATTGGCTGCTGGGCGACCTGCAGCCGGGACTGACGCTATGGCTGGATCTGCCGGTGGCAACGGGACTGGCACGGGCAGCCGGGCGCAGCGCACCGGATCGGTTCGAGTCCGAGCGGGAACGGTTTTTCGAGGCGGTTCGCGCGGCCTATGCCGAGCTCGCGCGGGCCGATCCCGCGCGGATCGTTCGGGTGGATGCCACGGCGCCATTGGCCCGGGTTGGAACGGCCATCGAGACCATCCTCGACGAGCGCTACGATGGTTGACGACACTGGCGTGGACACCCCAACCCCGCATCCCATGCCCTGGCAGAGCCACGCCTGGGAGCGATTCGCGGCAAGCATTGCTGCCAACCGCGTGCCCCATGCCCTGCTGCTGGGTGGGCCGGCGGGAACCGGCAAGCGCGCGCTGGCCGAGGCCATGGCAGCCCGACTGCTCTGCCGGCAGCCGGTGGATACGCGGGCCTGTGATCACTGCCGGGACTGTCGTTTACGGCGGGCTGGCAGTCATCCCGACTATCAGATCGTCGAGCCCGCCGCCGGTGGCAGCGGCATCCTCAAGATCGAAGCCACCCGCGAACTGACCGAATTCAGTCATCACACCAGCCAGCAGAATCATCGCCGGGTGGTGATTCTGAACCCGGCGGAGGCGATGAACCGGCATGCCGCCAACGCGCTGCTCAAGACGTTGGAGGAACCGCCGGACGGCATGGTGCTTATCCTGGTCAGCCACCAGCCCGGGCGCTTGAGTGCGACCCTCCGCAGCCGCTGCCAGTACGAGCGCCTTGGCATTCCGTCACCGGTGCAGGCCCGGACTTGGCTACAGTCGCAGGGGGTGGAGGCCCCCGAGGCATTGCTCGCGTTGGCCGGTGGCAGCCCGTTGACTGCCCGTCAGCTGGCCGCTGAGGATGGCATGGAGCGCTTCGAGGCGCTGGCGGCTGCGCTGGGCGGAGTTATTCGGCAACGCCAGAGTGCGGTGGCCGCGGCCACTGAATGGCGACCGGTGGGAGCCCTCGAGACCACCCGCCTCATGCAGCAGCTTGCGATTCAGTTGATGCGCGCGGCGACTGATCCACGCCAGCGGCTGACCGGCTATCCAGCGTTCGAACAGCTTCAGTCGCTGCTCGACGGCGAGCGGCTGGCGCGCATCCAGGCCGATCTTCTGCCGCTGCGCGAGGCGGCCGAACAACCGCTCAGCCGCGAATTGTCCATCGAGGCCCTGTTTTTGATCTGGAGGCGACCATGATCGTGGACTCACACTGCCATTTCCACTTACTCGAGCGCCCGGATAGCGCCGATGCGGCGTTGGCCGAGGCCCGTGCAGCGGGTGTGGATGCGTTCCTGAACGTGGCGGTCGCGGTGGAGGAGCGCGAGCGATTGACCGCCTTCAGCGAGCGCCACGCTGACGTACACACGTCGGTGGGTGTCCATCCGTGCGGCACCGGCGAGGATCCGGACGCGACCGCGCTGGCCGCCATGGCCGATCACCCCCGAGTGGTCGCGATTGGCGAGACCGGTCTTGACTATGGCGATGGCCCCGGGGACTACACCTGGCAGCAGGATCGGTTTCGGCGGCATATCGAGGCGGCGCGCCTGTCGCAACGGCCGATCATCGTCCACAGTCGGATGGCGCCGGTGGATACTCTGGCGATTCTGCGCGCGAGCAACGCCGAGACGGTGGGCGGTGTCATCCACTGCTTTGTCGAGGATCAGGCCACCGCGCGCGGGCTGCTCGATCTGGGGTTCTATCTCTCGCTCTCGGGGATTCTGACCTTCCGGCGTGCCGAAGCGCTGCGCGAGACGGCGAAGGCATTACCCATGGACCGACTGCTGGTCGAAACCGACTGCCCCTATCTGGCACCGGTGCCGCATCGCGGCCAGGAAAACCGGCCCGGCTGGGTGCACTCGGTGATTGATTGCCTGGCCGAGCTCAAGGGCATGACCCCGGCGGCGGTGGCCGAGCAGACGGCCGACAATTTCTTTGCCTGCTTTACACGAGCTGCCCGATGATCCGAAACCCGGCCAGGTAGGTCCCCGCCGCCGAGCCGAGGGTTGCGAACAGGAACACCAGCAGGGTTCGCGCCACGCGGTTGCGCCACCAGCCACGCCAGTCCGCCACCGCCTCGCGCAGACCCCGAAAATCCTCCACCCGCGGCCGGCGGCTCATCAACTCAATGGCCGCGGCGACAAATCCGGCGCCGATGGTGGGGTTGAGCGATGTCAGCGGCGCCGCGACAAACGAGCCGATCACGGTTAACGGGTGACCGCGGGCGAGGGCGGCGCCCAGCGCGCAGAGACTGCCGTTGATCAGCACCCAGTCACCCACCAGTTGCCAGCCCAGCTCGCTGCTGCGGCTGAAACCAATGGCAAACCCGGTGAGAATAATCGCCACCACTACCCACGGCAGCACCTTCGGCCAGCGTGACCGAGGGGGTACCTGCTCGAGCCGCGCGGATTCCGCGGCCGGCTCGTCGATGCCTTCAGTGAGCGCCTGCTCAACGCCGCTCAGATGACCCGCGCCCACCACCGCCAGCACCGATCGCGGCGTCGTATCGGCCGCACTGGTATGCGCCAGCAGCTGCGCGGCCATGTATCGGTCGCGCTCGCTGATCAACGGCTCGAACAGGCGCGCCGACCCGGCAGCAAACTCGCTGAAGGTCGACTCCAGCATGTCCCCCTGCTTGAGTCGTTCGATGTCATCCGCGCTGACCTGATCGCGCGAGAGCAGGCTGCCGATCAGACCGGTGAACAGCGATGGCCGCTGCCACCAGGGGACATTGCGATAGACCCGCTTCAAAGTAGTCCCGATGTCTCGGTCAATGCGCCAGACCGGCAGTTGCCGTCGGCGCCCGCCGTGGATGGCGGCCTCGAGCTCGGCTCCGGGTCGGATGTCGAACTGCTCGGCAAGGCGCTGCTGATAAGCCCCCAGGGCCAGACTCGCAATCACCATACCGGCCTTGCCGCTGCGCAGGATCTGGAACAGATCGAGCTGCTCGACGGCCTGAGGGTCCATGAGGTTCTGGTAGCGGCTGTCGCAGAGCTCGACAGCGATGGTGTCGTAGTCGCCGTTATCCACCTCGCGGCGCACATCCGCGACACTCTGCGGCGAGACATGGGCAGTCCCGAGCAGGGTGAAGGTCGTGCTGCCGACGCGAATGGTGCGGATCAGGGTGGTGTCGTCGTTACTGGCCATGGGCATCTTCAGGCTGCATCAGCGGGCATTATCGCGGGGTCGGCGGCCGTTGGAAAGCCACGTCGGTCGGCCGTGCGGCGTTTGCGGTTCCAACGCCTGAGCGCTTACACTTATCCGGACATACGCATACCAGCATATAAGGACGCATTGGGCATGAGTGCTGATCCGCAGGCGGCGCCGTCGGCGCCCGACATTCGCGAGGGCATGGGCTTTTTCGAGCGCTACCTGTCGGTCTGGGTGGTGCTGGCGATCGCCGCCGGTGTGGCCCTTGGCCAGCTGGCACCGGCAGTGCCGGCCACACTGTCGCAGTTTGAATACGCTCAGGTCTCGATCCCCATCGCGGTTCTCATCTGGGCCATGATTTTCCCGATGATGGTCCAGATCGATTTCTCGTCGATCCTGGGCGTCAGGCGCCAACCGCGCGGGCTGATCATCACCACAACCGTCAACTGGCTGATCAAACCGTTCAGCATGTTCCTGATTGCCGGTCTTTTTCTGTTGGTGATCTTCGAGCCGCTCATCGCCGCCGAGCGCGCCCGCGAGTATCTGGCCGGGGCCATTCTGCTGGGGGCCGCGCCGTGTACGGCGATGGTGTTTGTGTGGAGTTATCTGACCCGCGGGGACCCGGCTTACACGCTGGTGCAGGTGTCGCTCAATGATCTGATCATGCTGGTGGCTTTTGCGCCTATCGTGATGCTGCTGCTGGGGCTCTCGAGTATTGAGGTGCCCTGGGCGACGATGCTGCTGTCGGTGCTCATGTACATTGTCATCCCGCTCGGCGCCGGCTATCTGACGCGGGTTCTGGTGATCCGGCGTCGGGGACAGACCTGGTTCGATGAGACATTCATGCGCCGGCTCGGCCCGGTGACGCCCATCGGCCTGATCGCCACGCTGGTGCTGCTGTTCGCCTTTCAGGGCGAGGTCATTCTTGAAAATCCGCTGCATATTGCACTGATTGCCGTGCCGCTGATCGTCCAGACCGTGCTGATCTTTGCGATTGCCTACCTGTGGGCGCAGCGCTGGGGCGTGCCGCATTCCATCGCCGCCCCGGGGGCAATGATCGGCGCAAGCAATTTTTTTGAGCTGGCGGTGGCCGCCGCCATTGGTCTGTTCGGTGTCCATTCGGGGGCGGCGCTCGCCACCGTGGTCGGCGTGCTCGTCGAGGTCCCGCTGATGCTCGCACTGGTCAAGGTCGCCAACCGCACCCGGGGACCGTTTCGGTCTGCGGCACCGGTCGCCGCCGGCGAGCCGACCACCGATCAATCGATATAGAAGTCGGGGAGGCTCGCGCTGATCCGCGCGATTACCTCGTTGCGTCGCGCATTGTCCCGAAACGCTGCATTCAGCGATGACCATTCTGGATGGCGTCGGGCCTGGCGCAACAGCTCGACCCGCTCGGTGTTCTCGAACAGCGCCGACTGCGCGCCGGCAAGCGTGTCGGTGTTGGCATGGCCACGGTGGTTGAGCGCGCTGATCAGATGCAGCTGCCGGGCGGTAAGCCGCTCCAGGGTCTCGTCGCTCACACAGACCGGTTGCTGGCCGTAGGAGCGCCGCCATAACGGCGGCCCGAACGCCACGGCCGCGCCGATCCCGGTGCCCACCAGCAGGCCCAGCAGCAGACCGGTCTGAGCGCCCATCAGACCCGTGGCAAGACCAATGATGCCGCCCAGCGCCACACCGACGCCGGCGCCTACCGCCGTCTGGCGGGCGTAGCGCTTGAGCGAATCGGCGTTGAAGACATCATCCGGCCAGTAGCCGCTTGCCAGGGGCCAGTCCTGGTCCTCGTAGTCCTCATCGGCAAATGCATAGAGGCCCAGCAAGGTCTCGCTGCAAACCTGTTCGCGCTCACGGATGGCCTCGCGGAGGGCCTCCAGGGATGGGTCCGGGCCGTTGCGATCGGTGGGTTTGATGGCGCGCTGGGCCGCAGCGGCGTCCACGAGCAGTGTCGCGATGGTCGCGCGCGCGGCCTCGCGGCAATGCGCTTCTTCGCCCTGACGATGGTCGATCCATGCCTCGATTGTTGATTCAAAATCATTCAGTTGGCTGGCAATCTTCCGGTAGAGCTGGATCTCGGTTTCAAAGCTGCGCACCCGGGCATCAAAGGCGACGACGGTATGCAACGTGACGCGGGCGAGGGCGTCGCGCCATTCCGACTCGCGACTGTCGTCGGCGGCGACGAAGTTGAGCACCGCGATAATCGGTCGGGCGCTCGCGGCCAGTACGGCCAGCTCGTCCTTGTACTTCTCGAGCACCGGCTCCCGGACGTCGATGACGTAGAGCAGACCGTCACAGCTCAGGTCAGCTCGAGCACCCGGGTTTCCTCGGGAAACTGCCGGGCGATCTCGGCGTCGTCGAGCAATCGGCGCAGCGCCGCCAGCCCGTCGTGGCGCTCGGTACTGGATTCGTCCAGATGCTCAAGCAGGGCCGGGGCATTCTCCAGCCCCGGCGAATCCCAGAGCCGCAGGCGCGTGACCTCGCCATCCGCCAGCGTCGCGGCCGAAACCCGGCGCGTGGTGCCGCCGCGATCCTCGACCTCGCCAAAGTTGCGATTGCGGGTGAGCGTGCGCACCAATGAGGTCTTGCCGGCATTCGTGTGCCCGACGATTCCAATGTCCAGTGGAGCGGCGTCGGTCATGAGGCCTCCGCGTCTTGGGTCCATTGGCGAATGGATGCAATCGCCGCCGGATCCGGTTGGTGATGATCAAAAATGACATGATCGGCGCCGATGGAATCGGCCATCCGACCCCAGTCGGCGATGCGTGCGCACGGGTCGCCGCCCCGCTCGGCGAGTGCGCGGGTGTCGTGCAGGACGACAATGAGGGGCGCACCGGCGGTCTCGGCCATGTCCCCCAGGATCTGCGCCGTGCCAGTGTCGGGGGTGCGCAGCACCGAGCAGGTGGCGAGCAGCCCCGGCGGCGGATGAGGGCGCTCGCGCAATGCGTGCGTCAGGGCACGCCGGTCCTGACGCGTGTCCACCGCACCCAGCAGTGACGCGTTCAACGCCGGGATGGCGGTCAGCAGATCGTCGGCACTGCGCTCGGCGGCAATGATCAGGACCGGACCGGCGGCGGCCTCATCGGCCTGGCGGGGCGCCCGTGGCAACGTCGCCATGGGGGCCTCGGACTGATTGGCCGGCACCGAGGCGGCATGCACCCGATCGCGCAGCTGCAGATAACCCGGCAGTGTGACATCCAGCATCATGCGCTGGCTGCGAAAAACCGCGAGCCCGGTATCGATCAGCGTCAGTAACAGCCGCGGCGTTGCTGCGTAGAGTGCCACCGGGGTGGTCAGTGCAACTGCGGATCCCGCGGCGATGTAAGTCACGACCGCAGCGCCCGTGTAGGCAAGCCACATCCCATGCACCGCCGCTGCGAGGCAAGACTGACCGCCAGGGGTTCGCAGCAGATAGACACCGGCCCGCGCGACATCTGCCGCGAGAAGACCGCGCAGCCACCGAGGGCCGAGGGTTTCAAGGGCGATACGCACGAATTGCCCGGCGAGGCCGCCGGAGCCACCCCGCAGACGGCGAACGCCCGCCATCACAACCCAACCCAGCAGGGCAGCCGCTGGAAGCCCCACAAGCGCCAGCTGGGCCGTTATGGCGTCAATGCCCCTGGCGCCAAGACTTGATTGGGCCACCAGCGTGCCGGCAAGGGCGGCCCCGATCAGGATCAGGCCCAGGATTGCCGTCGCGCCATATTGCAGACGGCGGATATCGGCAGCGGCCGCACCGGCCATCGGCAGTGTCGATGCCCGGGCGGCCAGCTGATCGGTCATCGAGCCGTGCGTCGAGCGCGCCACGGCGTTAGCGGTCGCGTCATCGCGGCTTCGACCGTGCTGTTGCTCATGCAATCGGATCGATTCGGTGAGCAGCCATTGGTGAAAGTTGAGCGCCATGGTCGGACAGGTTAGCAAGGTCGAGGCCGGCCCAGAAGCGGGCAGGCCTTCTGCAGACCCATCTTTTAATGCGCATAATATATATTATGTTAAATAATGGATCTCGAGGATGCGGGCAGAACCCGCACTGTCCGGCGCTGCTACTGCCCGACAACCTCATCCCAGTGCTCACGGATGTCCCACTCCTGCTCGCTGAAACGCTCACCGGGCAACGCCAGCACGGCGGCCATGAACGTCGCCACCTGCGCCGGTGACGTCAGTGCATCGTTGGCCTTGAGCGCGCGAAAGTTCTCGACCGCGGGAAAGTCCGCGACCGTTTGTGAACGGATCAGCGCCTGCATCGGAGTATCCACCACGCCCGGGCGCAGACTGCCAATGTGAATCGCCTGGCCGGCCAACTCGGTCTTCAGCACCTGGTACGCCATGTGCAGCGCGGCCTTGCTGATGCAGTATGCCCCCCAGCCCGGCATTGCTCGATGCGCCGCACCGGATGAGACATGCAGAACCCGCCCGTCGGTGTCCATGCGCGGCCGCAGCGCCCGGCTGAGCGCAATCGGTGCTTCCAGGTTAATGGCCAGGTGGCTGCGGAATGCTTCGGCTGACTGATCCAGCAGCGGGCCGACGGGCTCAAGGACGCCCGCATTGTGGACCAGCGCGGCGACCGACCGATCGTCCAGCGCCTCGATAATGGCGGATTGGCCCGCGTCAGTGGCAACATCCGCCGGCACGGCCCGGACCATCGGATAGTCGTCGGCCAGTTCGCGCAGCGGTGCCTCGCGACGACCGATCGCCATCACCGGCTGATCGCGGCTGGCGTAATGGCTCGCCAGCGCCTGACCAATCCCCGAGCCGGCACCGGTTATCACGACAACACTTTGCGGCATGGTGTATCCCTCTTTGTTCATGTGACGCAGCGGATCGGTGCACCCTCGATCCACGCGTGCAGGTTTTCGACGCTCTGCTCGACAATGCGCTGGCGGGCGCGACGACTGCCCCACGCGCTGTGCGGCGTGACGATCAGGTTGGGCAGCCCCGGCGCAAGCAGCGGATTGCCATTGACCGGCGGCTCGACAGACAGGCCGTCCAGCCCTGCCCCCGCGATTTCGCCAGTCCGCAAGGCGTGCGCCAGCGCCGCCTCGTCAATCAGACCGCCGCGAGCCGTGTTGATTAAAAGCGCGGTGGACTTCATGCGCTTGAGTATCCCCGCGTCGATCATCTGGTGGGTGGAATCGGTCAGCGGACAATGCAGCGTGAGGACGTCGGCACATTCGACGCCCGCTTCGAACGTCAAACGGCCCGCTCGGGGCGTCTCGACTCCCGGGCGCTCGGCGAGCTGGACATTCATGCCCAGCGCTTCGGCTTTGTGGGCCACCGCAGCGCCCAGGTCGCCATAACCCACCACCACCAGCGTCTGTCCGGCGAGCTCGCGGATCGGATAGTCGAGCAGGCAAAAATCCGGCGACTGCTCCCAGCGACCCCGCTGAACCGCCTGGTGGTAATCGATGAGCCGCGTTGAGAGTGCCAGCATCAGCGCAATGGCATGCTGGCTTACCGCTTCGGTGCCATAGCCCCGGCAGTGGGTCACGGTGACACCGCGGGCGCGAGCGGCATCCACGTCGATGTTATTGACGCCGGTCGCCACCACGTTGATCAGTTCAAGCCGCGGACAGGCATCCAGCACACCGGCATCGATAACACATTTGTTGGTGATGACGATGCGCGCATCGCCGATGGTCTCACTGACCTCGCCCGGCGCCGTGCGACCCACCGAGCGCCAGTCTTTGCTGATTGCCGCCAGGGTGCTCAGATCGAGATCCCCGCCGTCCAGCGTNTCGCGGTCAAGAAACACCATTTCGCTCATGAGCGCCCCACCCCGCCNGCGGTTATGCACAGATCCCCCGCGCGGTCAAAGGCAATTGCCAACCACTGGCTAACACGGGAGGTTGGAGTAATATGACGAGATGAATTCATAGGTTACGG
>P_1C_Liq_3_UnCtyDRAFT_1000029_pt1 | contig 21594 bp, 19 predicted proteins | sample Pon1CUnioCityCA_5_FD_10231 | JGI IMG/M metagenome (IMG submission 10231)
TGGAAGAGGCCCTCGCCGCCCGGAAGGAACGCCGCGCACAACTGGCCCGGATCCGCGAGTCCCTCGCCTAGTCCTCGTCCCCGAGGATTCGCCGCCGCTGCCCGGGGGGATCGCTTCCGCCCGGGCGGCGGCGGGGGAGAGGTCTTCCCGGAGTCTTTGGAGAGCGGGATCCCGGAAAAAGCGGGAGTGGCACGGACACTCTCCGGCCGATTCCTGGGCGGTTCGGGCCCCCGTCCTCAGAAAATTTCGAAGAGACCCGCGGCTCCCTGCCCCCCTCCCACACAGAGCGAAGCGACCCCGTAGCGAATCCCGCGTCGTCGTCCCTCCCGCAGGAGCGTTCCCACCATGCGCGCGCCGCTCATTCCGTAGGGATGCCCCAATGCAATGGCCCCCCCAAGGACGTTGAGCCGGTCGGGAGGGAGGCCGAGTTGGTCCCGGCAAGGCAACAGCTGTGCGGCAAAGGCCTCGTTGATTTCCCAGAGGCCAATCTGCTCCCGGGTGAGTCCTGTTCGCTCAAGAAGGCGAGGGATTGCGTAGAGCGGACCGATCCCCATTTCCGCAGCCGGCACCCCGACAACCGCGAGACCTCGGAAGGCTCCGAGGGGCTGCAGGCTGCGCCGTCGAGCTTCCTCCGCGGAGAGGAGCACGCAGGCGGCGGCCCCGTCGGAGAGCTGCGAGGCATTGCCCGCGGTCACGGTGTGCCCGGGTCCCTGTACCGGCAGGAGGGCGGCAAGGGCCTCGGCGGTCGTCGACGGTCGGTTGCACTCGTCCCTTTCCACTCGGCGGTGCATCTCCGACCGTTGGCCCGTTTCCCTGTCGAGGACGATTTGCACGGTTTCCACCGGTACGATTTCCTCGTCGAGGAGTCCCCTCTGTTGTGCGTTGGCCGTTCTTGCCTGACTCTGCAGGGCGTAGTCATCCTGGGCGTCACGGGTCACCCCATACCGAGCGGCCACCCGTTCGGCTGTTTCGATCATGGAGAGGTAGTAGTCTTCGGGGACCCCGGGAGTGCGGTAGCGAAAGTCATTCCACCGGTCGTTCTGGACGAGGGAAATGCTGTCGAGACCGCCGGCCACGGCCACCTCGACCCCTCCGCTGACAATGCGCTGGGCCGCGATTGCGATGGCGTCCAATCCAGAGGCGCACTGGCGGTCAACGGTCGCTGCGGCGACCGTTTCCGGGAGTCCAGCGGCGAGCACCGTGTGGCGGGCCAGATTGACCCCCGCGGAGCCCTGGGTGAGGGCGGAGCCGAGGACGACTTCTTCGACTTCCGGGCCTTCCAGCCCCGCGCGCCGCAGGGTTTCCCGCAGAGCTTGAGCCCCGAGCAAGGGAACCTCGATATTGTTGAAGGCGCCACGGTAGGCCTTGCCGATGGGCGTGCGGGCCGTTGAGACAATGACGGCCTCACGCATGGCGAACCTCCGCTTCCTCCAGCCCGCACCACCCCGCGATGAAGAGGGCCGTCGACTGGGTGACCCGGCGCAGGCTCTCCACTTCCACCCGTTCGTTGAAGCCGTGGATGTCTTCTGCCCTGGGCCCATAGACAAGGGTGGGCATTCCCCCGTAGAGGCCAAAAAACCGCGCGTCCGTGGTCGCGGTGATCGCCGTCTGTTCGAGGGGGGATCCGCTCGCCACCCGGTGGGCCTCGCCGAGAATCCTGATGGCCTCCCGGGTGAGGGGCCGCTGGTCCTCCCCGAGCGCGTAGCCCTCGGCATGGAAGCCGTGGTCCACGATTTCCGGAGGGTTGTCCCGCAGGAAGGAGTTTTCCCGGGAGGCAGCTAGGACGGTCTCCTCAATCTCCGCTCGGGCCGCCTGAAGATCCTGCCCCGGAAAGAGACCCATGCGGGCCTCGAGGACGCACCAGGCCGGTACCATACTTGTCCAGTCGCCACCCTTCACAGTACCGATGTTCAAGTGGAGGGGATGGTCCTGGTCGTGGTATTCCGGGTGGCGGCGCTCGGGTTGGTTCCACCGTGCTTCGAGTGCGTGAAGGGCCTCGACCAACGGGAAGATTGCCTCGATGGCGTTGGCACCAGCATCGGCGTACGCCACATGGGTCGGCCGCCCCCGGACATGGATACGGAACCAGAGCACTCCCGGCTGGGCGCGTACAAGGCGTTCGCCAAAGGGTTCCGGGATGAGGACTGCATCGGCCCGGTAACCACGGGCGAGACAGGCGAGCGCGCCGTTGCCGGTGCACTCTTCCTCGACCACGGACTGGTAGTACAGGTCGGCCGCAGGCCGGGCACCGATCGCGCGGAGCGCGTCGAGGGCGAAGAGGTTGGAGGCAAGGCCCGCCTTCATGTCACCAGCCCCCCGGCCGTACAACCACCCATCGCGGAGCGTAGGCTCGAAGGGGGGGGAGTCCCACATGGAAACGGGTCCGGTTGGGACTACGTCAACATGGCCGTTGAGAAGGAGGGATCGTCCCGACCGCTTTCGGCTGTGGTGGATGCCGACGACATTGCGCGCGTTTTCGTAGTCGGTCAGCACCGGGGAAAAGCCGGGAAGGGAGCGGAGTTCAGCGAGATCGAGATCCCAGGTGTCCACGACGAGGCCGCGGGAGGACAAGGCCTCGGCCATGAATTGCTGGGCTCCCTGTTCCCTGCCCCGGGTGGAGGGGTGGGCAACCAGCTCGCGGAGGAAGCCAATCTCGCGCTCGAAAAGGGTGTCCACAGCACGCTGGATGCGGCGGACAAGGGTGGAATCGAGGGGGGGGCCGGTCATGGCGGATCAAAAAACCGGAAGGGGACCCTTGGCCACTTGCAGAGGGGCTCCGGTAGCGGCACGAATTTCCTCCACCGTCCGCCCCTCCGCCCGCTCCCGGAGGAGAAAGCCCGCCGGGGTCACATCAATCACCGCGAGATCCGTATAGACCCGCGCAACGCAGGCTGTTCCCGTCCGGGGCAGGGTACACTGCCGGAGGAGTTTGGGATTCCCGTGGCGATCCGTATGGGTGGTCACGATGCACACCTTCTTCGCTTTCTGGGCGAGCTCGATGGCTCCTCCGGGACCCGGAGAGAACTTGCCGGGGATCTTCCAGTTGGCGAGGTCCCCGTTGGCAGCCACCTCGAAGGCCCCGAGAATCGAGAGGTCCAGCCGCCCGGACCGGACGAGTGAGAAGCTGGTGACACTGTCGAAGAACGCCGCGCCCGCAACCGTTCCTACATAGGCACCGCCGGCGTCGATGAGGTTGCGGTCGGCCTCCTCCAGGGGGACGGCCGGTCCGAGTCCGGTCAATCCGTTCTCCGTGTGCAGGCAGACCGGGAAGTCCGCGGGCAGGAATTCCGCGACCTTGCTGGGCAAGCCGATCCCAAGATTCACGACCGATCCCGGCACGATGTCCCGGGCGGCTCGCCGGACGAGGCGCTCGCGCGCGTTTCCAAGGCTAGCGGCAGACGATCCCATAGTCTTCGGTCAGGGCGGAAAGGAGGACGACAGCATCCACGAAGCTACCCGGTGTTTCCACATTTTCGGCGGAGAGGTCACCGAGCGCGACGAGTGACTCGGTTTCCGCGACGACCCGATCCGCCGCCATCGCCATGGGAGGGTTGAAGTTGCGGGCGGTGGCAGCGTAGGTAAGGTTCCCAAAAGGGTCGGCGGTGGCGGCATGGACGAGTGCGACATCCGCCCGGAGGGCCATCTCGAGGACGAGGGGGCGGCCTTCCACTTCCACGATGGTTTTTCCCGCGGCCAGCTCTGTTCCGAGGCCGACATCGGTGAGGATCGCGGGAATCCCCGCGCCTCCGGCCCGGATACGCTCGGCGAGAATTCCCTGGGCACAGAACTCCACATCGAGGCTGCCCTCATTCATCCGCTCGATCGCGTGCGCATTCAGGCCGATGTGACTGGTGACCAGTCGGCGCACCTGCCCGGACCGCAGCAGGCGATCGATCCCGGTGCCGGGTTCGTTGGCGTCATTCCTGATGAGGGTGAGCTGTTGCTGTCCCTGCCGCTCGAGCTCGCGCAACAGCGTGAAGGGTGTACCCGGCACCCCAAAGCCTCCGACAAGGAGGACCGCCCCATCCGGAATTCGCGCGACGGCACTCTCCAGCCCTTCGAGCTTATCCGGCAGCGGCATCGTGGAAGACGGGAAGTCCGTGCCGCGAGGCGAAGATCTCGAGGCTTTCCGTGAGCAGGGCGAGCAGATCTTCCATCTGCACGGCGGTGATGATCAGCGGTGGGCAAACGAGGAAGTGGTCGCCCTCGGTTCCTCCCCGGGTGCGGCGCGCATAGAGGATAAGTCCGCGTTCATAGGCGATCTCCACCAGTTCAGTGAAGGCGTTCCATTCCTTGGGAAGAGGGGTGAGTAATTCGGGATCCGAGACCATCTCAAAGGCAAGGAGCAGGCCCTTCCCGCGGACATCCCCAATAAAGGGAAAACGCTCCCGCAGGGCACTCAATCGTTTCTTGAGAAGAGCACCCATGACCGCGGCGTTGCCAATGATGTCGTGTTCCTCCATTTCCTCGATCACGGCAAGCCCGGCCGCGCAGGAGAGCGGGTTGCCCGCGGAGGTGAATCCGTGGAGAAAGCCTCCGCTGTCGAGGACGGTGCCGACAAGGTCGGTGCGAGCCGCCACCGCCCCGAGGGGAGCGTAGCCCGCCCCCAGTCCCTTCGACATGATGATGAGGTCCGGGACGGCCTCCCAGTGTTCGCAAGCGAGGAAACGGCCGGTCCGGCCGGCGCCGGACATCACCTCGTCGTAGATGAGCAGTACCCCGTACTCATCACAGATCTCACGGATGCGGCGGTAGTAGCTGTCCGGGGCGACGAGGGCTCCGGTGGAAGCACCGCCGACCGGCTCCATGATGAAGGCAAGGACCGTTTCCGGACCTTCCTCCTCGATTCGTTCCCGCAGCATTTCCGCGTACCGAAGGCCTCGCTCCTCCGTGGAGAGGGAGTCACGGTCGAGGTAGCAGGTGGGCGCGGGGATGTGGGGCATCTCCTGGAAGAGCGGTGCGAACGGTTCGGCAAATTTGCGCCCTCCGGTGAGGGCGAGAGCACCGAGGGTGGCCCCGTGGTAGGCCGGAGCCCGCGCAATGATCTTCCAGCGGTTTTCCTGGCCGCTTGCCCAGACGAACTGTCGTGCCAGTTTCTCGGCAGTCTCCACCGCCTCGGATCCACTGGAGACAAAAAAGATCCGATCCAGCCCGGGGGGCATGAGGCTGGCGAGTTTGTCGGCGAGCCGTTCCGAGATTTCCGTGCGGAAATGCAGCCGATAGCCAAAGGTGGCCCGGTCCATCTGGGCTTTCATCTTGGCAAGAACGGCACGGTTGGAATGGCCGAGGTTGGAGATGATCGCCCCCGAGGAACCGTCGAGATAGCGCTTCCCCGTGGTGTCCCACAGGTAGATGCCCTCTGCCCGGTCGAGGAAGGGTCGTGGCTGTCGGGTCTGGTAGAAGAGGTGCGAGGGAGGGTCCATGTTCAGGAATTGCGGAGGTGGCGGCTGAGGAAGGCGCGCGTCCGTTCCTCGGTGGGATTCTGGAAGATCCGGTCGGGGGGGCCCGATTCGATGGCCACCCCGTGGTCCATAAAGATCACGCGGTCGCACACGGAGGCAGCAAAGGCCATCTCGTGGGTCACGATGATCATGGTCATGTGTTCCTCGGCGAGCCGTTTCATGACGAGGTTCACTTCCTCGACGAGCTCGGGATCGAGAGCCGAGGTGGCCTCGTCAAACAGCATGACCTTAGGCTTCATGGCGAGGGCGCGGGCGATCGCTACCCGTTGCTTTTGTCCGCCGGACAGTCGGGAGGGATAGAAATCGATGCGGTCGAGCAGGCCCACCCGCTCGAGCTGGTCCACCGCGAGCTGATCGGCCTCCTCGGATGAGAGGCCCTTCAACATCCGGGGGGCGAGAGTGATGTTTCCCCGCACGGTCAGGTGCGGGAAGAGNTTGAAGTGCTGGAACACCATGCCGATGTCCTGCCGCACCTGGTTGATGTGCTTTTCGTACCGGTGGTGGGNAAGGACCTGNTTGACGAGGGTGCCTTCCAGCCAGACCTCACCCGAGGTGAGTGGATCGAGATCGTTGATCGCTCGGAGGAGGGTGCTCTTTCCCGACCCCGAGGGTCCGATGATCGCGACAATCTCGCCCCGGTCGACGGTCAGGCTGATGTCCTTGAGCACCTCGAGATCGCCGTAGCACTTCCGCGCGTGGCGGATTTCCACGAATGGTTGGTTTTTCTCCATATTGGGAAGGGGTTTCCCGCTCAGCGGGCGAGCCGGATGCGTCGCTCCAGCCGGCGGAGGACGGCCTCCATGCCGAGGTTGACGATGTAGTAGAGAATGGCGGCGACCAAATAGAACTCGAAGGGCCGGTAGGTCCTCCCGATGGCGAGCTGGGCCGAGAGCGTGAGCTCGCCTACCCCGATCACCGAGACGAGGGCGGAGTCCTTGAGGAGGGCGATCATGTTGTTGCCGATGGGGGGGACCACCTCGCGGACCGCCTGTGGAACGACCACCTTGCGCAGTGCCTGTGCACGGCTGAAGCCAAGGGTGCGGGCCGCCTCCATCTGGCCCTTGTCGACGGCAAGGATGCTCGCCTGGATAATTTCCGAGTTGTAGACGGCGAAGTGGAGTCCGAGGCCGATGAGGCCCGCCACGAAAGCGGGAAGATCGACCCCCATCTGGACGAGGCCAAAGTAGATCAGGAAGAGCTGGAGGAGCAGCGGAGTGCCCATGAACAGCCACTCAAAGGCCCGGAAGGGAAGGCGAAGGATCGCGGGTGTGTAGAGCGCAATCAGGGCAAAGAAAATGCCCCCGAAGAAACTGAGAAGACCGGCCCCCACGGTGAGCGCGACGGTCCAGAGCGCCCCGATAAGGATGATGTCGAGGTAGGGAGGGACCACACTGAAATCGAGACCCATGGCTTGCTCCTTGAGCGGACGCTCAGACGATCCGGGCCCGCCGGTCGAGCCAGGCGATCCCGCGCCCCGTCAGGTAAATGATGATCATGTAGAGAACCCCGGCGAGGAGGAACATTTCAAAGGGGCGGTAGGTGGAGCCGATGAAGCGCTGGGCCGTGTAGGTGAGTTCGACGACCGAGATCGTGGCGACGAGGGCGGTACCCTTGATGAGTGCGTTGATGTTGACCCCAAGGGGACGGATCATCAGCCGGAGGGCCTGCGGGAGGACGACCTTGCGAAAGGACTGGATCCGGCTCATCCCCAGGGTGCGGGCTGCCTCGGCTTGGCCCTTGTCCACGGAAATGATCGCCCCGCGGATGGTCTCGGTCATGTACGCGCCAATGTTCACTCCGAGGCCAATCACTCCGGCCTCGAAAGCATCGAGCTGGATCCCGACCTGGGGCCCCCCAAAGTAAAGCAGGAACAGCTGGATAATCGCCGGGGTGCCCCGGAAGAAACTGACATAGGCGACTCCGAGGGTGCGGAGGAACCGTAGCCGGGAAAGCCGACAGGCGGCTCCGAGAGAGCCGCAGAAGAGACCGAGGAGGGTCGTGTAGAGCGACAGGAGAATCGTCACCCAGGCGGCTTCGAGAAAGAAGGGATAGACCCGCAGGAGAAGTTCCGTGTCCATGATCGCCCCTTCAGTGATGGTCCCGGCGGGGAAGGATCGGCAGGGCCCGGATCTCCCGCACAAGGGCCGTGGTAGCCTCCACCGCAGCCTCGAGGAACTGTTGTCCGGTCGCGGGATCGGCTTGGGTCGGTTCCCCCATGGTGCCATCCGGTGACTCCTCCGACCACCAGCGCATCAGCATTGCCCGCCCGCCGCCCTCGGTGAGGTCCAAGTGAAAGAAACGGCTGGCGGGTCGGTGCAGGTTGCGGTCGACGGCCCGTTCCCAGTGCACACGGTCGGGGTGGAGGTGCGCGTAGAGGGCGGTTTCCATTTCTCCGGCATGGGCGATGCCCCCGGGAGAGGAACGGCGCAGCGAACGGAGGCGGTCCTTGCAGAGGTTCCAGTACGAGGCCGCCACACAGATCACCTCGCTCTCGATGACCGTTTTCCGGGCGGCCAGATCGAGCACCGGGTGGTTGGAGCCATGGGAATTGAGCAGCAGGATCCTCCGGAATCCGTGGTGGGCGAGGGAGTGGGTGATGTCGGTGAGGAAGGCGAGAAGGGTCTCCGGCTGGATCCAGATCACTCCCGGAAAATCCTTGTGGTGCTCGTTGAGTCCGTACGGAAGGGGCGGGACGAGAAAGACCTCCTCGGGAGCACGTTCGGCGACCCCCTCGAGAATGGCCTGCCCAATCACTGCATCCGTGTCGAGGGGGAGATGGGGACCGTGGTCCTCCGTGGCCGATACATTGAGAAGGATCACGCGGTCCTTGTCCGCGGCGCGCACCTCCTCCCAGGTCAGCTGGGCATACTCAGTCGTCATCGGGCGACGGGAGAAGACCGGGGTGCGCCGCGCGGGCGCACCCCGGTAAGGCTTGGGAGGGATCAGCGAATGTCACCGCCGACCCATTCCTCGGCGATGGTCAGATAGGTGCCGTCGGCCATCACAGAATCGAGGGCCTCCTGCATAGCTCGCGCCAGCTCCGGATTCCCTTTACGGAGGGCAATCCCGATCTCGGTGGTCTCCGTTTCCAGGTCGTCCACCATCTCGAATTCATAGCCACTCTGCTTCATGGCGAGAATTACGGCGATGGAATCGGCGACGAGAACATCGATCCGGCCATTCTGCAATTCGAGCAAGAGTTCCGGCATTCCCTTGTAGGTGCGCACGGTGTAGCCCTGATCGCGCGCCCATTTCTCGTGGGTCTCGCCCAAGGTTGCTCCCACTTTGGCATCGTCCAGTTGGGAAACACTGGTGATGCCGCTGTCCGGCCGAGTGAACACGGCGCGCTTGGAAGTGTAGTACGGGCCCACGAAGTCGACGACCTCCTCGCGCTCATCCGTGATCGTCATCGAGCCAACAATCGCATCGTACTTGCGGGCGAGAAGGCCGGCGATGATGCCGTCCCAAGCGGTCGTCACGATTTCCGCCTCGACCCCGAGGCGCTCGGCAATCGCTTCGCCAATCGCGGGATCGAAACCGACGACCTCGTTCTGCTCGTTGACAAAGTTGAACGGTGGGTAGGCGCCGCTCATGGCGATACGAATCACGCCGCGCTCCTCGATGGTTTCCAGTTCATCAGCGGCGGCCACGTTGCCGGCGGCGAGTCCGGACAAGACGAAGACTGCGCCGGAGAGGGCTGCGTGCTTGAGGGTGGTGAGGATCCTGTTTGGGGGGGGTAGTTGCGTAGTCATGGTGTTATTTATTTTGAACGTTGCGGGGTGGGTCAAGCCAGTTTTTTTCCAAAAACGCGGCTTTTTTGGGCCGCAAAACCCGATACGGAGAAGGAACCCGGCGGGGAACATGCGAAAAAATTAAACGAAAGGGCCGTCCTGCCGGGCTCCCTGCGCGGATCGGACGAGTCCTCGCAGGGGAGGGTACGCACCCGCACGGCCCCGGGGGGGTTCCCTGCGGTTTTGGTGGAGACAGCGGAGAATCCGAGGGGGCGAAACCGTTCCCGGCACTTTCCGGTCCCCCGGTGGCTCCACCGGGAGCCAGAAAGAGTCCGAAGTGATGGCAGAGGCGAGGGAGCCCGCATCGGCCGAACTCGGTATTCCCACCGCCTGCGGTGGTCCGTGCCTCCCTCAGGGAAACACGCTGCGGGCCTGGTAGACCTCGCTGAGGTGCTCGAGGGCTTCCGCGTAGGCAGCCGTGCGGAGGGACTGGCCGGTACGGGAGGAGCGTTGGAGCACCCGGTCGGCGGTACGCTCGACGCGGGTCCAAAGGTGGCGCTGGACGGTGGCCTCCTCCCAGGTCTCCGCCTCGCGGTTCTGCCGCCACTCGAGGTAGCTCACTACGACTCCGCCGGCGTTGCAGAGGATGGCCGGGAGGATTTCCACGCCGCGCTGCTGGAGGAGATCCTCCGCCGCGGGGGTCGTCGGGGCGTTGGCGGCCTCCACGAGATAACGACAGGCGAGCCAGTCGGCCCGCTCGGCGTCGATCATCTGTTCGAGGGCGGCCGGGATCATCAGGTCGACCGGCGTGCGGTAGAAGGCCTCTTCCGCGAGGGGCTCGCCCCCGGAGAAGCCGGCCACGCCGCGGTGCTCGGCGGCGTACCGGGCGAGGGCCGCGCAATCGAGGCCCTCGGCCCGCCGGACCCCGCCGGTATGGTCGAGCACGGCGACCACCCGGGCGCCCTCCGCCTCGAGGAGGCGGGCGGTCCAGGAGCCGACATTCCCGAAGCCGAGGAGGGCCGCGGTCTGCCCGCGGAGGCTCTCGCCGCGGCCGGGCAGGAGGACCCGGAGAACGTTGACGACGCCCTGGCCGGTGGCCGACTCCCGGCCGGCACAGCCCCCGAAGGAGAGCGGCTTGCCGGTGACCACCCCGCGGGCGCTCACCTTCTGGCTGATCTCGGCAAAGTTGATGTAAGTGTCCGCCATCCAGGCCATGACCTGGGCGTTGGTTCCCATGTCGGGGGCCGGGATGTCGTAGTCCGGGCCGATGTTCACCCCGAGCGCCGAGGTGAACCGCCGGGTCGCCCGCATGAGCTCGGAGGGGCTGCGCGCGGCCGGGTCCAGCTTGAGCCCGCCCTTCGCCCCGCCGAAGGGGAGTTGGTAGAGGGCGCACTTCAGGGTCATGAGCAGGGCCAGGGTCTTCACGTCCCCGAGGCTGACCTCCGGGTGGTAGCGGATGCCGCCCTTGTAGGGCCCGAGGATGTTGTTGTGCTGGACACGGTAGCCCTCGAGCAGTTCCCAGCGGCCATCGTCGCGGCGGACGGGGCAGTGGACGACGATCTCGTTTTTCGGTTCGCTGAGGATGAGGGCGACCTCGCGGAGGCTGCCGACCTCCTCGGCGGCCGCACGCACTCGCGCGACGGCCGATTCGTAGAGGGGGCCGGAGGGATCCGCGCCGGGGGTGGCGGGACCGGGGGAGAGGAGGGGACTCGCGGTCATCGGGGGGATGGGAGTCGTCGGTTCCGGGCGTGGCTTCCTCAGTCGGTAACCGAGCGAAGGGCGGCCTCCACGAGGTCGAGTCCCTCGTGCAGCTGGGCTTCCGTCGTGACGAGGGGAAAGAGGAAGCGGATGACGTTGCCGTGGGTGCCGGCCCCCATGAGGAGGAGGCCGTGGCGGTGCACTTCCTGCAGGATCCGGCCGGTGGTGGCCTTGTCCGGCTGGCGGGTGTTCGGGTCGGCGACGATCTCCATGGCCTTCATCGGCCCGAGCCCGCGCACGTCGCCCACGCAGGAAAAACGCTCGCGGAAGGCCTGCAGGCGCTCCCCGAGGATCTCCCCGAGGCGGCGCGCGTGGGGCAGGATCCTCCCCTCGGCAAACTCGTCGAGCACGGCGAGGGCGGCCGCGCAGGCCACCGGGTTGCCGCTGTAGGTGCCCCCGGCTCCGCCCACGGGCGTGGCGTCGAGGATGTCCGCGCGGCCGGTCACCGCGGAGAGGGGCATACCCGCGGCGAGGCCCTTCGCGAGAATGGTCAGGTCGGGCTCCACCCCGGAGTGCTCCGCCGCCACCATGGTCCCGGTCCGCCCGAAGCCGGTCTGGATCTCGTCGAGGATGAAGACAATGCCGTGCTGGCGGCAGTAGTCCTGGAGAGCCCGCAGGAAGGGGGCCGGCACCGGCTGGAAGCCACCCTCCCCGGTCTGCGGCTCGATGATCACCGCCGCGACCTGGTCCTCCCCGATCTGGGCCTCGACGAGCTCGCGGAAGGCGTGCAGGGCCTCCCCGCAAACGCAACGCCGCTGGCCGTCGGCACAGGGAAGACGGCCGCCACAGTGGGTGGGGGGCCCCCCGGGTACCTGGTAGAGGTCGGGAAACGGCGCCCGGTAGACCTCCGGGTTGAAGGGGGCGAACCCGTACTTGTAGGGCCGCGTCTTCGAGGTCAGCGCCATCGCCATGTAGGTGCGGCCGTGGTAGGCGTGGTCGAAACAGACAATCGCCTGCCGCTTCGTGTAGGCCCGCGCGAACTTGATCGCGTTTTCCACGGCCTCCGAGCCGGAGTTGGCGAGGAAGGTCTTGTTCGGGCCGGGGCTGGGGACGAGGGCGTTCAACCGCTCGGCCACCGCCACGTAGCCCTCATAGGGCGCCACATTAAAGCTGGAATGGAGGAAGCGGCCCGACTGGTCCGCGATCGCGTCGACCACCGCGGTGGGCGCGTGCCCCACATTGGTCACGCCGATCCCGCTGGTGAAGTCGAGAAGCCGGTTGCCGTCGACGTCCTCCACGACGGCGCCCTCGGCCTTCGCCACGAAGAAGGGGGTGACGTGGAAGGGGCCGGGCGGGACGGCCGCCTGGCGGCGCTCCATGAGCGCCCGGCTCCGGGGACCGGGAAGCTCGGTACGGAGCTGGATGGAGGGGGATGGGGTCGTGGGGGCGGAGGTTGGGGAGGTCATGTGTTCAAAACATTGAACATGGGGCGGTGGCATGACAAGTCCGCGTTTCGTTTTTTGGAAAAACGGTCCCTCCCGGTTCCCCCCCCACCACTCCCACGCTCCTCGGGCCCCCGCCCGGACCGGCGCGCGGTCCGCGCTCAGAAGGTGTGGGCGAGGCAGACGGAGATCAACCGGGCGGGATGGCTGTTCGGGTTGTGGAAGCGGTGGGGGGACTCCGAGTTGAAGTAGTAGACATCCCCCGGGCGGAGGATGGCGGTCTCGGAATCCACGGTCAGCTCGACGGACCCCTCCAGGCAGATCCCGCATTCCTCCCCCTTGTGCGAGTAGGCCTTTTCCCCCGTGTTGACTCCTGGGGAGTAAGTCTCCTCGAGGACCTGCATTTTCCGCTCCGCACCCGGCTCGAGGGGGAGGCTGAGCAGCTGGAGGCCCTCAGTCGGGGACAGGTCGACGAGATCGTCGCGCCGGAAGAGGAAGTTGCAGTCCCGGCGACGGGGCTCCACCTCCCCGAAGAAGTCGGCCATGGAGAGGCCGAGGGGATTGAGGACGCGCTTGAGGGTGCTCACCGAGGGAGAGGAGTGGTCGTTCTCGATCTGGGAGAGGGCTCCCACGGTCACCCCCGATGCCTGGGCCAGCGCCCGCAGGGACAAGCCCCGCCGCTTCCGGCATTCGCGAAGTCGTTCACCGATCTTCATGGGAAAGCAAGGTGGGCGATCCCCCGGGGGGAGCAAGCTTTTCCTCCCGGTGCGGGCAGGGGCCGCCGGGGCCTTCGCCGGCTCCTGCGGTGCCCGCGAAAGCCCGGCAGCTACCGCCGGCCCCCGCCTTGGGGATGGACTTGGGGCAGCATTGGGGTCAGCGTCCGCCCCATGGTAAAGCACATTGTGTTCTGGCGGTTTCCCGAGGAGTCGGACGGCCACACGCGCGAGGAGAACCTCGACCGGGTGGAGCGTTCCCTGCACGACATGGTGGGGAGGATCCCGCAGATTCTCTCCCTCGAGGTCGGGCGGGACTTCAATCGCTCGGCGGCCGCCTACGACCTCGTCCTCGTGACCACCTTTGCCTCGCGGGAGGATCTCGAGGCTTACCAGGCCCATCCGGAGCACATTCCCTCGAAGCAGCTGGTGGCCGCGGTCGGTCCGGAGGCCGCGGTGGTTGATTACTATTGTTAACGCCGACAGTCCGCCCGAGCGGCGCTCACCGCCGCGGCCCGGTTGGGCCCGCGAATCCCCCCTACCGCGCTCTCAGGGCAACCACGGGTACTGCCGGAAATCGGGGGCCCGTTTCTCGAGGAAGGCGCGCTTCCCCTCCGAGCCTTCCTCGCTGAGGTAGTAGAGGAGGGTGGCGTTGCCGGAGAGTTCCTGGATTCCGGCCTGGCCGTCGAGGTCGGCATTGAAGGCGGACTTGAGGGAGCGGATGGCGAGGGGGCTCTTCGCAAGGATTTCCCGGGCCCATTGGACGCCCTCCGCCTCCAGCTGGTCCACGGGGACGACCTTGTTGACGAGGCCCATCTGGAGGGCCTCTCCGGCGTCGTACTGGCGGCAGAGGTACCAGATTTCCCGGGCCTTCTTCTGGCCGACGCTGCGGGCGAGAGTGCTGGCCCCGAATCCACCATCGAAACTGCCCACCTTGGGCCCGGTCTGGCCGAAGATGGCGTTGTCGGCGGCGAGGGTCAGGTCGCAGACCACATGGAGCACGTGGCCACCCCCGATCGCGTAGCCGGCGACGAGGGCGATGACCACCTTCGGCATCGAGCGGATGAGCCGCTGGAGGTCGAGTACATTGAGGCGGGGAACCCCGCCCTCGTCGACATAGCCGGCCTCCCCGCGAATCTTCTGGTCGCCCCCGGAGCAGAAGGCGTACTTCCCGTCGGTGTGGGGGCCCGCTCCGGTCAGGAGGACCACGCCGATTTCCGGGTCCTCGCGGGCGTCGGTGAAGGCGGCGATCATCTGGTTGACGGTCTCCGGCCGGAAGGCGTTGCGGCGCTCCGGGCGGTTGATGGTGACCCGGGCAATGCCCTCGGCCTTGTCGTAGAGGATGTCGGAGTAGGTGCCTGCGGAGTGCCAGTCCATGGCGGCAGCCTGCCCGCTTTTAGGCTGGTTGCCAAGCCGGGGAACGATTTCCCTCGGGAGGGATGGTGACCGTCTATGCAATACCGAGCGGCCGGGCCGTGGCGGCCGAGGACATCGATCCGGCCGGGCTCTACTGGGTGGACCTCCTCCATCCCACCGAGGAGGAGATCGCGGTGAGCAACCGGCGGCTCGGGCTCGAACTCCCGACGCGTCCGGAGATGGAGGAAATTGAGCCGACGAGTCGGCTGTACGTGGAAAAGGATGCCATTTTCGTGACGGCGACCGTGCTGGCCAACGCGGACCAGGCCGACGCGGTGACCACCGGACCGGTCAGCTTCGTGCTGACGCCGCGTTTCCTCGTCACCCTCCGCTACATCGACAACCAGTCCTTCCGCCTGTTCCGCTCGCGTCTGGAGGGTCGGTTTCCGGCGGAGGCGAAGCCGGCCCATGTCTTCAGTGCCCTCCTCGACGCGATCGTCGACCGCCTCGCGGACATCCTCGAGCGGGTGGGCCTGAACTGCGACCGGCTCTCCGCGGAAATTTTCCAGGCCGAGAGCGCGGACCGCCGGGCGGACCGGCAGACCACCCTCCTGCGGGAACTGCTCCGGCGGACGGGGCAGAACAGCGAGATCCTCAACAAGATCCGGGAGAGCCTGGTCTCGCTGAACCGCCTGCACGTCTACTCGCTGGAGCCGATCCGCCGGATCGGGAAGAACAGCCTGACCACCCACATGAAGGGGATCGGCCGGGACGTGCAGGCGCTCACCGACCACGCCCACTTCCTCGACGGGAAGATCGCTTTCTATCTCGATGCGATCCTCGGGCTGATCAGCATCGAGCAGAACCAGATCATCAAGATCTTCTCGATCGCCGCCGTCATCTTCCTGCCGCCGACGGTGGTGGCGAGCATGTACGGGATGAATTTCAAGTTCATGCCAGGCCTGGAGACCCCGCTGGGATTTCCGCTCTCCCTCGTGCTGATGCTGGCCAGCGCGGTCCTGCCCTACTGGTTCTTCCGCAAGAAGGGATGGATCTGAGGAGGGGAGAGGACGCGGGGGCCGGGAGAAGGAGGGGGCGTTGAGCGCGCTTGCCCGCCTGCTCGCCGGGCTCGTGGGCCTGCTCCCGGAGGCGGTCCTCCGGCGGCTGCCCTTCCTGCTCGGGCCAGTCGTGCTGCTCCTGCCCGGCCGCCGCTGGGCAGTCCGCAACAACCTGAGCCACGCCTACCCGGAAAAATCGCCGCGGGAGATCCGTCGACTCGCCCGGACGCAGGGCCGCCGCATCGTCGAGTGGGGCCTCTGGTCGCTGCGGATGACCCGGCTCGATCCCTCCCGATTGGGGGAATTCATCGACGGATCCGCCCTGGACGATTTCTGGCGGGCCTGGTTCCGCCGCGAGCAGGGGGCCCTTGTCCTCCTCCCGCACACCGCCCTCATGGAGATGGCCACCGCTGCCCCGGTGGCTGCCGGAGCCGACCTCAGCCCTCTCGGCTCCCTCTACCGTCCCCTCGGCTCGCCCGGTCTGGACCGCTGGCTGCGGGAGAGCCGGGCGCGCTGGGGAATGCGCCTCTTCTCGCGGCGGGAGCCCCTCGCCGCCGTGCGCACTTTCCTCGGGGAGGGGGGCACGCTGGTGGTGCTGGCCGACCAGAGCGCCGGCCGCCGGGGAATCCTTGCCACGGCGGCGGGGCGCACGGCGGCGGTCTCCGCCCTGCCCGATGTGCTGGCGCGATCGGTGCCGGCGGACCGGGTGGCGGTCGCCTGGATCGAGCGCACCGGCTTTCTCCGGGGCCGTCTGCACCTGCGGGAGCTGGGCGGGAGCGCGGCGGAAGGGACGGTGGTCGACCGCTTCCTCACCTTTTTCGACGAGCGCGTTCGCACCGATCCCGACTGGGAGACCGACTGGCTCTGGATGCATCGTTTCTGGAAGGCGCAGCTCCAGCCCGACCGGATCCTCCGGGTGCGCCCGCCCAAGCAGCGGCCGGGACGGGAGCCCCGCCTCTATCCGGAGCCGGGCCGCCCCCGGGCCGACCGCTTCCTGCTTTTCCTCCCGGAGAGCCCGCTCCACCTGCTGCGTCTGCTGCCGTGGCTGCGGGCGGTGCGGCGGGGGCGGCCGGAGGTGCAGCTGTGGGGACTCTATCCGGCGGCGCTCGGCTCCCTGGTGCACGCGCTGGCCCTCCCGGTGGACCGGTTCTTTCCGCTGGAGGAACATGTCGGGCGGCGGCGGTTGGCCCTGCGCGATCTGCGTGCGCTCTACGCGGATGCCGCCTTCGATCTCGGGGAACGGCCGGAGATCGCCCGCGAGATGCGCTGGACGGGGGCGGGCCAACAGTTCCGGCGGGAGCGGGGAAGGGACGGGTTTTCGCTGGAGGAAGTGGTGGCCTTCCTTCGGGGGCACGGGCTCGAGGAGGAGCCCTCGCGGGAGGCCGTGCCCGGGCGCTCCCCGACGGCCGCGGAGGGACCGGTCCTGCTTCTCGCCGAGGAGGCCACGGACCTCGCCCGGACATGGGAGGGGGAGCTCCGGGACCGGTTCCCGGAGGCTCCGCTTCTCGCCCGCCGGGGCGAGGTCTGTTTCGCGGAGGGAATCGGTCGGGGCCTGGAGATCCTCCAATCCGTCCGGCTGGTGGTCGGCCGGGAGGGCCCGGTGCTCTTGCTGGCGAATGCCCTCGGGGTTCCGGTCGTGCGTGTGGGGGAGGGCAGCGACTTTCCCTTTGCGGGACCTACCGCCACGGTGGGGGAGGACGCCGCGGGCCTTGGGAAGGCCGCCGGAGCGCTGGTGCCGACGACGGGCTCTTTTGACAGCGGGCCCCCATCCGCGTAGGCGTACACGATGGCGGAAACCTGGGACGCAGTCGTGGTCGGCGGGGGGCACAACGGGCTGATCACCGCGGCCTACCTCGCCAAGAACGGGTGGAAGGTGCTGGTCCTCGAACGGCGCCCGGACATCGGAGGAGCCGTGGCTACGGACACCCAAGTGCTCCCGGGCTACCGGATCGACACGGGGAGCTCCGCCCACATCATGATCCACCAGACGCCCGTCTTCCGCGACCTCGACCTCGGCGGGCACGGGCTGGAGTACCTCGAGATGGACCCGTGGGGCTACGCGCCTTCCGTCGAGGGCGGGCCAGCCATCCGCTTCTACCGGGATCTCGACCGGACGGTGGAGAGCATCGCCGCGGTCAGTCCGGAGGACGCCGAGCGGTACCGGGAGTTTGCGCGGGCCTGGACGGGAATCGGGGAGGGAGCCCTGCGGGCCTTCCTCGGCGAGCCGACCCCGCCCAAGCTGATCCGGGCCTTCTTCGGGAAGTCCATCCCGGGCTGTTCCCGCCTGGAGATGCTGCGGAAGATCTTCAGCCCCTACGGCCAGATGCTGGAGGAGAGCTTCGGGAATGAGCAGCTGCGCACGGCCATCCTCTGGCTGGCCGCCCAGTCCGGCCCGCCTCCCTCGGAGGTGGGCACGGCGAACTTCGCGGGCTGGCACGTGATGTACCACCAGAGTGGCATGAAGCGCGCGAAAGGCGGGAGCGGGGCCCTCACCCGGGCCCTCCGCAACCGCATCGAAGCGGACGGCGGAACCGTACGCACGGACGCTCCCGTCCGCCAGATCCTCACGGATCCCGCCAGTCTCCGCATCACCGGGGTGGAGCTGGAGGACGGGGAGCGGGTGGCGGCCCGGCGGGTGGTGGCGGCCTGCCATATCAAGACCACCGTGGACACCTTGCTCTCCGAGTCGGCCCTCCCGGGCCGCCTGCGCGAGCGGGTGAACCAGCTGCGCATCGGCAACGGCTTCGGCATGATCGTGCGCTGCGCAATGCGCGGCCTGCCCCCCTACCGCGGGGAGGAATTCGACGAGCGGGGTGTGGGCAGTTGCCACCACGGGCTGCAGCTGCTCGCCGCGAGCCGGCGGGAGATCGACGACGCCTACGCGGATTACCTGCGCGGGCGGCCGCCGGAACAGCCGGTCCCGCTGGCCATGACCTTTTCCGCCCTCGACCCCTCCCTGGCCCCGCCGGACCGGCACACCCTCTTCATCTGGGGGCAGTACCATCCCTACGAGTTGCGCAACGGGGAGCACTGGGACGAGATCCGCGAGCGGGAGGCGGACAAGCTGCTCGCCGCGGTGGATCGCTTCGCCCCGGGCACCAGCGACCTCGTCGAGGATCGCTTCATCCAGACGCCCCTCGATATCGAGCGACTGCACGGCCACCACCGCGGGAATGTCATGCACCTCGAGATGAGCCTCGACCAGATGTTCTTCTTCCGGCCGCTGCCCGAACTCTCCCGCTACCGGGTGCCCGCGGTGGAGGGCCTCTACCTGACGGGGGCGTCCACCCACCCGGGCGGTGGGGTCTGGGGAGCCTCCGGGCACAACACCGCCCAGGTCCTCCTCAAACGGGGACGGCGCAAGACCTGAACGGGCGTCGGGTGGGTCCGGGGCCGGCGAGGGGCTGGCGATCCACTCTTTCCCGGGCCGGGGTGCCCGTTTCCCTTGGCACGCAGACGCCCATTCCAAAAAGTGTCCGCATGGAACTGAAATCGATTCCCGCGGATACCCGGGTAGTCGGCGCAGCCCGGCCGCGCTTCCTCCCGGGCGGGGACGAGGCCGTGCTCGTCCTGCACGGGTTCACCGGGTATCCGGGAGAATTCACCTACCTCGCGGATCGCTTGCACGGGGCCGGATTCACGGTCTCGGTGCCCCGCCTGCCCGGGCACGGGACCCGCGGCGACGATTTCCTGCAGACGGGTTGGCGGGATTGGTTGCGGCGTTTCACGGACGCCTATCTCGATCTCCGGGCGGAGTACCGGACCGTCCATGTGGCCGGACTGTCCATGGGAGGGGTGATCGCGCTCCTGCTGGCCGCCCATTTCGACATTCCCCGGATCGCCCTGATGGCTCCGGCGGTGGTCAACCGCCGGCGGGCGATCGTGTTGGCCCCGCTCCTTCGGCTCCTCTTCCGGCGGATGAACCGAGGGGAAGGGGAACTCCCCGAGGATCCCGACCTGCGCACGATCGCCCGCGAATACGGGTCCTACGACTGGCCGGCCCAGGCCGATTCCCTGCGCAAGCTGCAGGTGCGGGCCCGCCGGGAACTGCCCGGGGTGCGCTCGGCCACGCTGGTCTATGTCTCCGACGCCGACGAGAGCGTTCCCCCGGAGGCCGCCGACCTCATCCTCAACGGCATCGCTTCCCCGGAAAGGGAAAAGGTCCACCTGCGAAACAGTCCTCACGTCATGGTGAACGGTCCCGAGCGCGAGGGGATCGCCGACGGGATCATCGACTGGTTCGGGCGGTCGGCGAAATCCTGAAGGCGGGCCGCTCGCCGGGCGCCGGGAGTCCATACCGGGAGGCAAGGCCGCCTGTCGCTTCCGGAGATGGGCGGTGAGGGATTGCCGCAGCCCCCCTTTCCTCGTCCGCGATCGGTTTCCTTGCCCGGCTCGGCAGCTCCCCCCGGCGAGGTCGGCTGGGAGCGGGGTTCCTTCGGAGCCGACCTCGCCGGCGGGAAGGGCGCTGGGTCCGGGAGTCCTTCCCGGGGCCACCGGGCGGGTACGGGCTCGGTGGGCGAACGCGGCCGGCCAAGTCGCACCAACCCGCTCGCGGCACTTCCGGGAGCGCCCCTTCACCGCAGAAGGGGAGGCAGGTCTTCCGTGCAGGTCGTATCCACCGGTTGGTCGGGACGGTCCAGGAAGTGGGCGGTAATGCTGCGGGCGCAGAGGAGGATCCCGTGAGGATCGTGACCGAATCCGGGAAAGGCCACGAACTGGCCGTGCGGGAGCCGTTCGGCGAGCCGCCGGGCGACCGCATGGGGTACGAGGGTGTCGGCGTCCCCGCTGAGAACGAGGACGGGGCGGTCGGTGGTGGTGGGGCGGAGGAAGCTGGGGTCGGCCTCGCCGGACGACCACAGCGTGCAAATCCTCCGGTACCGGTCCATCCCATCCCCCATGGGGAAATAGAGGGGGTGCTCGTCGACGACCGCCTGGAGCGCGCCGGGATCGTCTGCCGGCAAGTCCTCCCGGCATTTCACGGAGAAGTGCTGCCCGAGGGCCAGCTCCGCGCTGATGGATTGGACGCTGCTCGAGAGGATCGCCGCGACCTCCTCGTCGCCGAGAGAAAGGCGTCCCTCGGTCATCGCGTGCAGCTCGGCGATCCGGCGGGGTACCTCCACGGCGCTCGGGCTGAAGGCGAGTTGCTCGTAGAGCGCCTCGACCACATCCGGCCAGGCCACTTCCCGGCGGATCCGCCGGCCGGTCTGCGGGTCGCGGAACTGCAGCCGCACCGACTCCTCCTGGAAGTGCCCGGCAATCTCCCGGAATTTCCGCTCGAGGTCCCCGTGCGCCTCCGCGCAGGCGGGATCGGCGGCGCATGCGGCGAAAAGCTTCTCAAAGATCCGGGGTCGCTCGGCGAGCAATTCGGGTGTGGTCGCCGGTGCGAGCACCAGGGGCGAGTTGAGAACGGCCGCCCGCACCCCGCCGGGATCGACGCGCAGCAGGTCGAGGGCGAGGCGGGCCCCGTAGGAGGTGGCGAGGGGGTTCCAGCGGCGCAGGTCGAGGGCCCGGCGGATCGCCCGCAAATCGAGCGCTGCCGACCGCGTGCCGAAGCGCGAGAGATCCACTTCCTCCGCCACCCAGTGGTCATGGCAGGCGGACATGCGCCGCACCACCGCCTCGTCAGGATCAAGGTCGGGATCGTTGAAGCGGTTCCGGTCGAGCTCCGTCCCCGCCACCTCCGGGCAGTTCAGGGCCGGGCGGGAGAGACCAGTGCCGCGCTGGTCGACGAGGAGAATGCCCCGGTCCTGTCGCAATTCCACGGCGTTGCCCAGTTGAACAATGGCCTCGGAGCCGGCCTGCCCGGGACCTCCGCTCAGGAAGAGAATGGGGTTGGGGTCCTCGCTCGAGGAAAGACGGGGAAGGTGGGTCAGGTGGACCTGCACGGTGCGAGCGTCTTCCGGCAGGCTCCCGTCCGTGCGCACCTCTCCATGATCCATGGGCAGCTCCGCGAGCAGGCAAACGGGCCGTTCCCCGAGCGGGGCGGGGAAGGGGCAGGGGACTTCCTCAAGGGCGACCTCGGGGACAAAGGGCAATCCGTCGGCGGGCTTCTCCGTGGCTCCGGTGAGGGCTGGTGGCAGGAGGAGCGAGACCGCGAGAAGGGCAAGCCGAGCCCTCGGCAGGGACGGGTTCCG
>P_1C_Liq_3_UnCtyDRAFT_1000030_pt1 | contig 21470 bp, 22 predicted proteins | sample Pon1CUnioCityCA_5_FD_10231 | JGI IMG/M metagenome (IMG submission 10231)
CAATTTGGCGCTCCTCCTGAGGTAGTGCTTAACCAGTCGATCGAAAGCCTTGAATACGAAATTGCCTCCGCTATTAAAAAAATAACAGAAGACAAGGTAAAGAGCATTGCGCTGATAGAAGGGCATGGAGAGCTTAACAAATACGAAACTGCCGATATTTTAGGGAGCATGCGTGAATTTTACGAAGTTGAACGTGTCCGCCTTAACGGCAATTTAACGAGCCTTTCTAAGCGCATTTTTAAAACCCAAGATAGTACAGAAACAATAGTAGTCAATAAATATGATGCAGCCATTGTTGCTAGCCCTGATAGTGCCTTTTCAGAAAAAGACAAGTTTATCTTAGATCAATTTGTTATGTATGGCGGTAAACTAATTTGGTTAGTTGATCAGGCTAGAGTTGACATGGACAGCTTGCGTAAAAGAAACACCACTTTAGCTATTGCAAGATCGCTTAACCTAGAAGATCAATTCTTTGAGTACGGGGTAAGAATAAACCAAGACCTCGTGCAAGATCTAAGGGCGGCCCCTATTCCTGTGGTAAGCGGGCAATACGGAACCCAAGTTAAAACACAACTATTCCCTTGGCTTTATTTCCCATTGATCAGTTCAAAGAACAACCACCCAATCAATAAAAACCTAGATGTTGTAAAGGCAGAATTTGCAAGCAGCATTGATTTGGTTGGTAACGACAAGCTTAAAAAGACAGTGATACTTTCCACCTCTCAATACAGCAAGGTGCTAAAGCTTCCTGCAAGGGTTAGTTTAAATATGTTGAGCTACGAACCACCAAAAGACCAGTTCACTAAAAAACACGTTCCGCTTGGTGTTCTAATAGAAGGAGAATTTGAATCTATTTATCAGAACCGCTTAACTTCAAATATCTACAAGGCAGGGGAAATCCAATTCAAAGAAAAAAGTCCTGAAACGCAGATGGTATTCCTTTCGGATGGAGAATTGATCCGAAACGAATATAACGAACAGAGCAATCAATATTACGCACTTGGTTTCGACAAATACACCAAACAATTTTATGGTAACAAAGACTTTTTCATGAACATTTTGAGCTACCTGCTCGATGATTCAGGCTTAATTCTTTCTAAAACCAAAAGCTTTAAGATCAGACTTCTAAATACACAAATTATTCAGCAAAACCGTCTGCTAATCCAGCTAATAAATACCCTAAGCCCTATTGCTTTGATCATATTGATTGGAGTAGTGATCTACTTTGTGCGAAAGAAAAAATATACCTAATTACTATGAGAAATTTATTAGGAGTCCTTGCCCTTATCCTACTCTTACTTGCTGCATATTTTTTATACCAAAATGAGCAAGGAAATAATCTTCTAAGCACTGACAATAATTTTAAGGACTTTGCAATTGAAGATACCTCAGCTATTGACCAAATATTTATTAGTCAGCCTAATGGAAAAAAGGTGCTGATCAGTCGAAGAGAAGGAAAAAAGTGGTTGGTAAACGGGAAGTTTGAAGCGAGACCAGATGCGATCAAACTCATCTTAAAAACAGCACATGACCTCAAAATACAAGCCCCGGTATCTAAAAAAACCTTTGAAGGTGTTGTCAAAAGGTTAGCTAGCGGAGCTACCAAAGTAGAGTTTTATGAAAAAGGAGAAAAGGAGCCTTTGAAGGTATGGTATGTGGGAGACGCTACTGCCAGCCGAATGGGCACTTATATGTTGTTAGAAAAAGATGGGCAGAAATCTAGTATGCCTTACATTGGCCATTTACTGATGGAACGCGGATTTTTGGGACCAAGATTCATGGTTGAACCAGAATTATGGAGAAACCCGCTTATTCTGCAAGTAGACCCCAAAAAGATCAAAAGTATTTCTGTTGAACATTCAGCAGATAGTATGGCCAGTTTTCGTTTGGTTCAGGAGGATAAATCTGAATTCTCCATTCAGAATTTAGACAAGGGAACAGAAGCTAAAGTTGAAGCTGCTGTAGCTATTCCATATTTTAAACTCTTTTCTAAGGTTTTCTACGAATACGTAGATAAAAAAACACCTCAAGAAGAGCTTGACTCCATCTACCAATCGCCATACAGACATAAGCTTGAAGTAGTCATGCAAAATGGCGACAAACACCTACTTAAGACATTTTATATGCCTGTTGCACCCGGAGCAAATTTAAAAGGGGTTCCGATCGACTATCATCCTGAACGCATGTATGCTTTCAGCTCGTTTATGGGGGCAGACAACTATCCTATTGTACAGAATTTTTATTTTGACAAATTTCTTCCTGATTTCCATGCTTTTGCGGAATCAACAAATGTTGAAAAGTAAATTTTGATCGAGCTGCCAAGGCCTAAGCAAATCCGTTAAATTTGTTAGCTATTCGTTAAAAATAAGTCGAAGATGAAATTTATTGTATCCAGTTCAACTTTACTCAAGCAACTGCAAAACATTAGTGGTGTTTTAAACTCAACTAACTCTTTGCCAATCTTAGATCATTTTCTTTTTGAGATCAGTGAAGGACAAATGGAAGTTACTGCTTCTGACCTTGAGACTACCATGACCACACAATTAAAAGTTGAAGCAAAAGAAGATGGCATGATGGCAATTCCTGCTAAATTGCTATTGGATACCTTAAAATCGCTACCAGATCAACCGCTTACGTTTAGCATTGACCAAGAGAAAAAGCTGATTGAGATCTCTTCTGATTATGGTAAATACCGTTTGAGTGGTCAGGATGGTGCTGAATTTCCTAAAACTCCTGAAGTTGAATCACCTTCTAAACTAAATGTGCCAGGTGAACTACTTTTCAATGCCATTGAAAAAACCATTTTTGCAAGTGGTAATGATGACTTACGTCCTGTTATGTCGGGAGTATTCTTCGAACTCTCTAAAGAAGAACTAACTTTTGTGGCTACTGATGCTCACAAATTAGTAAAGTACAGAAGAAGCGATTCTAGCGCGGCTAAAACGGAAAGTTTTATCATGCCTAAAAAACCGCTTAACTTATTAAAGAACATCTTGAGCTCAGTTGACGATGAAATTGCAATTGAATTCAATGAGACGAATGCCTCTTTTACTTTTGCAGATACTAAATTAGTTTGCCGCTTAATAGATGGAAAGTATCCGAATTATGAAGCGGTTATTCCAAAAGAAAACCCCAACAAATTAACCATTGAGCGAAATGCATTTCTAGGCTCAATCAAGCGTGTTAGTATCTTCTCAAGCAAGACAACACATCAAGTGCGTTTAAAAATGACAGGAAGCGAATTGCAAATCAGTGCTGAAGATGCTGATTTTAACAATGACGCTAGCGAAAGGCTTACCTGCCAATTTGATGGAGACGATATGGAAATCGGATTTAATTCTAGGTTTTTGATCGAAATGCTGAGCAATCTTGATAGTGAAGAAGTAAGTATTGCTATGTCTGCACCAAACAGAGCAGGTATTTTAACGCCTACAAGCAACGATAATGATCAAGAAGAAATTCTGATGCTTGTTATGCCTGTAATGTTGAACAACTAATTAAAGCGCTGTGAGTAACTTCGCAGCATGAGCAATTACGATTTTACCTTACTAAAAGAACTTGTAAACATCCAAGCACCCTCGGGCTGCGAAGGTGTAATGAAGTCCTTTTTACTTTCCTACATTGAAAAAGTTAAAAACACTTGGAAAGTAGAGCCTACACTTATTCATGGTGATGATTACCAAGATTGTCTGATCTTGGTCTTTGGCAAACCAAGAACCGCTGTATATGCCCACATGGATTCGGTTGGTTATACAGTAGGCTATAGCAATCAACTGTTAAAAATTGGCGGACCAAAAGCCGAGGAAGGCACTGTGCTAGTTGGCTCAGATAGTCAAGGTAAAATTAAAGGCAAACTACATTATTCGGTAGAAGACGAAAGTCTAGAAAACAAGGTGATCAAAACGGTATTGCAAACTGACCGGATGATCGATCCAGGTACTCCACTTTGTTATCAGACCAATTTTATGGACCAAGGAGATTACTTAGAAAGCAACTACTTGGACAATCGATTGGGAATGTGGAATGCACTTGAACTTGCCAAAACCCTTACTGATGGTGCAATCGTTTTTTCAGCTTGGGAGGAAGTTGGAGGAGGAAGCGTTGGTTATTGTGCTCGCTACCTTTATGAAAAGTATCAAGTTCGTCAAGCACTTATTTCTGATATCACTTGGGTAACTGAAGGAGTAGAACATGGTAAAGGAGTAGCCATCTCTAATCGAGATTCAGGAATTCCAAGAAGAACTTTCATTCAAAAGATAATTGACTTAGCGAAAGCCTCAGGAATTGACTATCAAATCGAAGTGGAAAGTGCAGGTGGTAGTGATGGAAATGCGCTTCAAAAGGCTCCATATCCAATTGACTGGTGCTTTATTGGTGCCGCTGAGAACAATGTACATCAACCGAATGAACGCGTTCATAAATATGATGTTAGCTGTATGGTAGAACTTTACTCTCACTTAATGAAACAGCTTTAGCTCATGAATAATGAAAAGTCCCCGAAAAAAGCATACTGCTGTAAGTAAACAAAGGTTATCCAGTAAACTCGATCTTCCTCAAGAAGATAACATGACTGACATACACCTCTTAATGGTGATTGCTTGGTTCGCTTGTAATTTTTACATCTTTTTTATTTTCAAAGGCTTGGACCTTAAGCTGTTTGGCCTTTTTCAATTGGCAATTTTTAGTGTTGGCCTTGGGTTTTTCATTCCTATTAAAATCTACCGAAAGAAATATACCATGAGCTTTTATGAATATATCCTACTCAACTTCTTGGCTCTAGGCCCACTCTTTTGCGCAGCTATAATATTGATCAACGGCATATTTAGCGGACCGACTTACCAAGAGACCTATCGCATAGAGCAAAGTATTCGAGAAAATGGGAACACGGTTTATCTCCTTGAAGATAATGCGTACGATGAAAAAACATACCTCAGAACTGTAAATCAGAATAAAAACTACAAAAAACACCAAAAGAAGTGGGAGTATTTAACCCTTGAGTTTTCAGATGGCCTTTTTGGAATTAGGTTGATCAAAGGAAAGTCACTTAAGTAAACCTTCACTTTTCATGAGTTGCTGAATAGCTTCAGACTTAAAGCCTTTTTGTTGTAAATAATGAAATACCTTTTGCTGCTCTTCAAAGTCTAATTCTTCGCTTTTTACCTTTCGTGCAAACCAATAAGCTAAATTAGTGCGTTCTAGCTCCTCGTCTAATAGCTCCAATGCCGAGTCAATTACTTGCTCTTCAACTGCCTTTGCTTTTAGGGCAGCTCGAATTTTGTAGTAACCCCAACGCTTCACCTTTGCTTTTCCCCTAACGTATGCCTCAGCAAAGCGTTGTTCATTCACGAAATTCTCCTTCTTTAAGAGGGCTAGTACCTCATTAATTTGATCTGTGCTTAAACCATATTGCTTAGCCTTGGTTTTGATTTCTTGAGAACATCTTTCTTGATAGGCACAATAACGCATAAGCTTGTTTGTAGCTTCTTCTAAAGATATTTTTCTATTAGCACGATACATTTAAAACAGCTCTGTTACTTTGCACGAAAATAAGCGGGAAGTCCTGATTTGAAGAATAAAAAAGCTCTTATTTTACTATTAAGTGCGAATGCAATATCGCATTTTGCGCAAGGAATAAGCATGTTAGCTATTCCTTGGTATTTCACGAAAATAGTTGGTGATCCCTCAACCTTTACTTTGATTTACGCCATAGCAACATTCATTACTTTATTTTGGGGGCTGTATGCAGGTGCCCTGATCGATCGCTTTCCAAGAAAGAATATCTTCTTGACTATTTGTGCGATTAGCTTCGTGGTTTTAGTCAGTGTAGCAGCAGCGGGTTACTTAAAGGGCCAAGTACCACTTCTCTTGGTTGCTTTTGTGTTTTGCTTTACCCTTTTCAATTACAACATCCACTACCCTACCTTATATGCCTTTGGGCAAGAAATTACCGAGAAACACCTTTACAGTAAAACCAACTCTTTACTAGAGATCATGGGTCAAGCCACTAATGTTCTTTCAGGAGCAGGAGCGGTTATGCTTATTGAAGGAATTGACCTTTCGATCGGAAGCTATCATTTACAAATTGAGCCATGGCCAATAAAGCGAATATTTTTGATGGATGGTATGACCTATTTGCTTGCAATGACCTTAATCTACTTCATTAAATACATTCCTACAACACCCAAAAAAATTTCTACAGAACCAATTGCGGTAAGACTAAAAGAAGGCTTGCAATATTTGAAAAATAGGCCTTTACTCTTCTATTTTGGCAATGCTTCATTTACCGTTTTTATTTTTGTGTTAGTATCTACCCATGTTTTGTGGCCTATCTACATAGATCAACACCTTGAAGCAGCAGGCGATGTCTATGCAACCACTAAAGTACATTATGCTATTGGAGCCCTTCTGGCAGGTTTTTTTGTGAGCAGAGTTTTTAGAAATCAAAATAGCGTATACTCTATTATTGCACTCATGTTGCTTGCTTTGATTGGCTTTGAGGTTCTCGCTCTTAGTCAAAATATTTATTTGCTATTCGCCTTTGCTCTTGGTCTTGGCATAGCCAATGCAGGTATACGCATTCAACGAATCACCTATTTATTCAATCACATACCGAATCACATCATTGGTCGTACCAATAGTGTATTCCAAAGCATAAATATCTTGCTGCGATCTATTTTTATAGGCCTATTCTCGCTTAGCTTTTTCAGTAAAGGCTCAAACATTACTTGGGCATTCCATCTAGCAGCTATAGCTACAATAATTTCTTTAATACCCTTGTTTTGGCATTACCGAAAGCTCAGAAACTTAACTTTTAAATAAGGAGTCCTTACTTCAGCTTGATTTCTTCGCCGTTTAAGTCAAAAAAGCGGTACTCTAAAAACTGATAGGCGTCAGAAGCTCTAACATTTACCCACTTTTTATACTTCATATACCATTTACGCTGAAGGGAGTAAAATCCCTTTGTGATATAAGCCTCGATAAATGGATGTACAGTTAGGGTAATCTTCTTCTGGTTAAACTGCGTTAGAATGTAGCGTAAATTGTTTTGAATCTCATCGATCAATAAAACAGTGGCTTGCGTTTCTCCGGTGCCATTACAGCAAGGGCATTTCTCCGCCGTTTTGATATCCATTTCAGGCCTTACACGCTGCCGTGTAATTTGAATCAAACCAAATTTAGTGGGAGGTAATATGGTATGCTTGGCGCGGTCTTCTTTCATGAATTCACGCATTTTCTCAAACAGCTTTTCGCGATTCGCCCCTTCACGCATATCTATAAAGTCCACCACAATGATTCCACCCATATCACGCAAACGCAATTGGCGAGCGACTTCTTCAGCTGATTCAATGTTGACTTCTAGTGCATTTTGCTCTTGATCATCACTTGTACGACTCCTTTGTCCGCTGTTAACATCGATAACATGCATGGCTTCGGTATGCTCAATCACTAGATAAGAACCCGACTTCATGGTAACATTTTTACCAAATGAAGCTTTGATTTGCTTCTCAATGCCAAAGTGCTGGAAAATTGGAATTTTACGGCGATATCCTTGAACCATCTTCTCCTTGCCGGGAGCTATGGACTTTATGTAGCTTACAAGCTCTTTCTTGGTATCAAAATTGTCAACGTATATTTTATTGAAGTCTTTGTTGAGCAAGTCTCTTAGCATTGCTGAAGTCCTGCTTAACTCCCCTAAGACACGATGCGGAGGCTTTGCTTTCTTGATTTGCTTGAAACATTCTTCCCACTTATTCATCAAGTCACTTAGATCAGCATGAAGATCAGCCACCTTTTTATTCTCAGCCACTGTTCGCACAATAACACCAAAACCTTCAGGTCGAATACTCTTAATCAGCCTTTTAAGCCTTTCTTTTTCTTCGTAATTCCGGATTTTTTGAGAAACAGAGATGCGATCCGAAAAAGGCACCAATACCATGTATCGGCCTGCAAGCGAAATCTCACTGCTTAACCTAGGTCCTTTGGTAGAAATAGGCTCTTTCGCTATCTGAACCAAAACATGCTGATTCGACTCGAGTTGATCCGAAATCTTACCACCTTTATCAATTTCAGCTTCAAACTTGAATTTTTTAAGTGAAGCTGATTGATACTTATTAGCCCTAACTGCTTTTACATAACTATTCAAGGATGAGAAATTGGGTCCGAGATCTAAGTAATGTAAAAAAGCATCTTTCCCGTAGCCTACATCAACGAAAGCAGCATTAAGACCAGGCATAACTTTCTTTATCCTAGCTAAATATATGTCGCCTACAGAGTAATTATTGTTACTCTTTTCTTTGTGCAGCTCAATAAGCCTTTTGTCTTCAAGTAAAGCAATGACATCTTCTGAAGGCTTAGAGCTGATTACTAAATCAACACTCATGATAATTTACTTCATTCGCCCTATAGGGCCAAAAGTTATACAAACGAAACAATCCCAAGGCATAGTACATGCAGGGATTATTTCAAGAATCAAAACAGGGAGAGAACTCCCCTAAAAGAGTATTGGATTACTTTTTCTTTTTGTGACGGTTCTTGCGTAGTCTCTTCTTACGCTTGTGTGTCGCCATCTTATGTCTTTTTCTTTTCTTACCGCTTGGCATAACTTTAAGTTTTAAATATTATTTGTTTTTTAATTCTAAGATGTATTCATCCACTTGTTTAGCAACAAGTGGGTCGTTCACCATAGATTTGTATTGTTCTAATGTCTCTATCCCTTTGCTTACCTTATCTTGGCTCAAATAAACATCAGTTAAATAAATGTAAGCTTCAGCATTTTCAGGATCAATCCTAAGCACTGTTTCAAAACGTTCTATCGCCTTTTCGTATTGACCTGATTGAATTGCAAAGTAACCCAAATTTGTTAAGGCATCTATATTTTCTGGGTCAACATTTAACACATCCTTAAGCATTCCTATTCCTTTCATAGGCATAGCGCCTATGGCTGCGGCTCCTTCAACATAGGCCACGCCTAGTGCAGTTTGAGCCACTAAGTTGTTCTCATTAAGCGCTAAAACCTCATTGTAACATTTAACCGCACCCTTGATCATTGGTGCAGCTTTGTTCTTTGATAGTCGAAAAGCTTTAAAATAATTATCACCGGCTAAAAGCCAATTATTTTCTGTAGGTACAGCCTGTGCCTTTAGTTTACTGTATTTTGCAACAGATGGTGGTAAGTTATTCTTGATGCTTAGCCCAATTAAAGAGTCATATAAGGCAAGTTTAGTATCAACATCTGCTACTTGTTTTGCTTTCGACTCTAAAGTCTCAAATTTTTGAGCTAGCTCAGGACTTAAGCTCGGTTGATCGGGAGCCATTTCTTGTTCGTCTGAAGCTTGTTCATGCTCGTGTTCATGATCATGCTCAGCATCATTGTGTAAAAGCTCTTCTGCAATTTCATTATCTTCAGAACTACTCTTGCTCTTGGGCATGAACATAATGGCCACCAGAAAAACAACTCCTGCTAGTATTAGCAAGAGTTGCTTCTTTGTTGTATTTGAAAACTTGCTCAAATTAAGGCTTTACGTTTTGTTTAACTTTTTCTACAAAGCTTTTAGAAGGCTTAAAAGCAGGTATAAAATGCTCAGGAATAATCATAGTGGTATTCTTTGAAATATTTCTTCCCGTTTTTTCAGCTCTCTTTTTAGTGATGAAGCTACCAAAGCCTCTTAAATAAACATTCTCGCCGTTTTCTAGAGACTTTCTGATAGAGCTCATAAATTCTTCAACAGTAGCTTGTACTGCCACTTTTTCTACTCCTGTTTTTTCTGAAATCTCAGCTACGATATCTGCTTTTGTCATCTTAAATAAATTTGTGATTTGTGTGAAACAATAGTTAAGTATAAGGGGTTTCCCTTTTCGGGCGGCAAATATAATAATAATTTTCTCCTCAATTAACTAATTATCATATTGTTAAAATTCTATTCGACGATTTGAATAATTCTATAGACCAGAACCATCTAATCAGCTTTAAATTAATCAAATGGTATACGGCTAACCACCGCAAATTACCATGGAGAGAAACCACTGATGCTTATAAAATATGGCTTTCAGAGATAATACTTCAACAAACCCGAGTTGATCAAGGACTTGCTTACTACTTGAAATTTGTCGCGGAATACCCCCAGGTGGAAGATCTCGCTCAGGCTTCTGAAGAGGAGGTGCTAAAAAATTGGCAAGGCTTAGGGTATTATTCAAGAGCTAGGAATTTGCATGCTACAGCTAAAAAAATTGTAAATGAATACGATGGAAAGTTTCCTACCACCTTTACAGAATTAAAAAAGCTCAAGGGTGTTGGAGATTACACTGCAGCCGCTGTTGCTTCATTTGCTTTTGATCAGCCTGCAGCCGTGGTTGATGGCAATGTATATCGGTTACTGGCTCGAATATTCGGGATTTATACGCCCATTAATACGCCGAAGGCTAAAAAAGAGTTTAGCCGAATCGCTCAAACCTTAATGCCTACAGACCAAGCTGCTATATTCAATCAGGCAGTAATGGAATTAGGCGCCTTGGTTTGTACACCTAAAAAACCAAAATGTGAATCATGCCCAGTTAACGAACATTGCTTTGCTTTCGAAAAAAACAAAGCTGCTGAACTACCTGTAAAGAAAGCAAGCATCAAACAGAAAAAGCGTTTCTTCCACTATTTGATCATCGAAGATCAAAAACACCTTTTGATCAAAAAACGCGACCAAAAGGGAATTTGGCAAAACCTATACGATTTTCCTTTAATTGAATCTACTGCCCCAAAAAGCACGGAAGAACTAATCAAAAGCAAAGCGCTGAAAGAATTACTTAAGCAAAAGTCATTTACTGTCGAAGCAGTTTCCGAAGAACGCAAGCATATCTTATCTCACCAGATAATTTACAGCCGTTTTTATCACCTAAAGATTGAACGCCTAGATGAAATTCAACCTTTAAAATTCAAACAAATCACCAAACCCTCCCTGAAGCAATTTCCCATTCCTATATTACTTGAAAAGTATTTAAAGGAAGAGACCAATTTGCTATCTTTGCCCGAAGCAAAATCTTGATTTTACACTGAATGGCAGGAATAAACAAAGTGATACTTGTAGGAAATCTTGGAAAAGATCCCGAAGTAAGACATTTAGAAAATGGCGCAGCTGTAGCCAACTTTCCGGTTGCTACAACTGAAAGCTATAAAGACAAAAATGGCAATAGGCAAGAGCAAACCGAATGGCACAACATCGTGCTTTGGAGGGGCTTAGCCCAAGTTGCTGAGCAATACCTTAAAAAAGGAAGTCAAGTATATATTGAAGGTAAAATAAGAAGCCGTTCATGGCAAGACAAAGAGGGTAATACTCGTTATACCACCGAAATTGTTGGAGACAACATGACAATGCTTGGCAGCAGAGGTGAAAACAGTGCTTCGAAAACTACGGAAAACAGCAAAACTGCTCCGGCTGATCACAATCAAGAAGAGGACTCAAAAGACGATTTGCCGTTTTAGTTTAATTGCTTTGACGCAAGTGTTTACCAAACTAATTTATTTTGGATGACCCCTTTCAACAGAGCCTAGCGCTCGTTTTACAAAACAACTCCCCACTTTTCCAATCAATAGAACTTATTGTTGCAGTTTTAGCCATGCTGATCCTGTTGGCATGCTCAGCCCTTATTTCAGGTTCTGAAGTGGCCTATTTTTCACTAAGCCCAAACGACCGAACAGAAATAGAAGGAGGAAAAATAAAGTCTTCCAAACTACTCACCTCTTTACTTGAAAGGCCAAAACGACTACTAGCCACGATCTTGATCACCAACAACTTTGTTAACGTAGCGATTGTGATCCTGTCAACCTACTTAACCGACCAGCTGATCGCCGACTTCAGTCCGACACTTCAATTTTTAATACAAGTGGTTGTAGTTACTTTTCTATTATTGCTGCTAGGCGAAGTAATACCAAAGATCTATGCCAATAAAAACGCCTTAAGCTTGGCCTCATTGATGGCCTTCCCCATCTTTTATTTAAGAGCCTTTTTAAAACCCTTTAGCAGTTTATTAGTAAACTCTACCAACTTTATCGATAAACGGATAAAAAAGAAAGGACACAACATTTCCGTCGATGAGTTATCGCATGCTTTGGAACTCACCTCTGATGAAAATGAGCGCGATGAGGACCAAAAGATATTAGAAGGAATAGTTCGATTTGGCAATATTGAGGTAAAGCAAGTTATGACCTCTAGGGTTGATGTGATCAGCTTAGAAGATAGCGATGACATTCAGAAAGTAAGGAGCACCATTTTGGAGTCAGGCTATTCTCGAATTCCTGTATATCACGATAATTTTGACAACATTAAAGGGGTTCTTTTCATAAAAGATCTACTCCCCCACCTAAACAAAGACGACTTTGAATGGATGAAACTCATTCGAAAGCCCTTCTTTGTACCTGAAAACAAGAAAATTGATGATCTCTTAAAAGAATTTCAAGGTAGAAAGACTCACTTAGCAATTGTAGTTGACGAATATGGAGGGAGCTCCGGAATCATTAGTTTAGAGGACATTTTAGAAGAGATCGTAGGTGAAATATCAGACGAGTTTGACGATGAAGACTTGACTTATTCTAAACTGGATGATTCCAACTATGTTTTCGAAGGTAAGACACCAATAAATGATGTTTACAAAGTACTCGACCTTGATGATGAACCTTTTGATGAAGCTAAAGGTGAAGCTGAAACCTTAGCTGGATTTGCACTTGAGATTTTTGGTAAAATCCCGCAGAAAAATGAGAAAACAACCTTTGAAAACTTTCTGATTACCATTGATGCAGCAGATAAAAGAAGGATAAAAAGGGTGAAAATAACCATACTCCCTAAAGAGGAAGGAAACGAATAAGCTATGCCTAAGCCAATTAGATTTCTAGCAATTACCTTATGCCTGATCAGTTGGGGGGCTTGCGACAGGAGCAGCGTTCCAAGGCCTGAAGGTTATTTTAGGATAGACTTAGCTGAAAAAAATTACCGAGAAGTAGATAGCCTGCCTTTTCCTTTTCGGTTTGAACTTCCCCAATATGCAGCAACCAACTTGGAACGGTCAGCAAAAAATCCAAACTTTCTAAATTTAGATTTTAAGCGCTTTGGAGCAAGAGTGCACCTTAGTTATGCGCCAGTAGACACTAACTTAGCAAAGTTACTTGAAGATTCTAGGTCACTCGTTTATAAACACGTTGTTAAAGCTCAAGACATCCAAGAAAACCAGATCGTAAATCCTGAAGAATCTGTCTATGGTATGTACTATCAAATAGAAGGTAATGCTGCCTCCAACTTACAATTCTTTGTAACGGACAGCAACCAACATTTCTTGCGGGGAGCTCTTTACTTTAATGTTGAACCCAATTACGATTCAATAGCTCCTGTTTTAAGTTACATCCAAAAAGACATTGAGCACTTTATTGAAACCTTTAGCTGGCAATCGCCTGAGCAAAATCAGTAGAGGTTTTGCTAAATCGGTGCAAACAAAAAATTGTGCCGCCCAATAAAATAAAAGCACCAAGTTGATGCAATAGGCCTAGACTTACCGGAACAGCATACAGAAGCGTAAAAATTCCGAGTAAAAATTGAAAACTTACAGCAATAGCAAGGAAATTGATACCTGCTTTCTGACTGCTTGCAAGCACCTTCTTCCTCGATTTAATCACTAAGTAGATTACCCATGCAACAACTGCGTAGGCCAAATAACGGTGAACAAATTGCACTCCTGCCAATCCCTCAACAAAATTAGACCACCAAGGCGACATTGCTGTTACAGAGTCCGCTATCAAAGAATCACCCATAAGCGGCCAGCTGTTGTAGACCTTTCCTGCATTCAAGCCAGCTACGTAAGCTCCCCAAACTATCTGCACAATTAAGAGCATTAGCAATCCCCTAATCGAATTTTTCATGCCTGAAACCTGCGTAGTAGGTTTGGGGTAGATCAGACCGAGCGCCAACCAAAAAGTATAAGAAAAGGTTAAAAAGGCTGTTGTAAGGTGCATTGCTAAACGGTAATGACTTACGTCAGGGTCTTGGATCAATCCACTCTTAACCATATACCAGCCAAGTAATCCTTGAAAGCCCCCTAAGCAAAGCAAGAACACGAGTTTAGGTTTTAAAGAGGAGCTTAACTTCCCTTTAATCCAAAACCATAAAAAAGGAATAATGAAAACAAGTCCAATAAAACGACCAAACATTCTATGAATATATTCCCACCAAAAGATCCGCTTAAACTCCTCTAGGCTGAAATTGAAATTCACTAATTTATATTCAGGATATTGTTTGTATTTCTCAAACATTTCTAGCCAGGCAGCATCTGTAGAAGGAGGAGTACTTCCGAATAAAGTCCATTCTACCATTGATAAACCTGAATGGGTTAAACGAGTCATGCCGCCTATTGCGACCATAATGAAAATCAGAACACAACCGCTAAGTAGCCAGATGATGATTGGGCGATTTGAATTTTTCATTTTTGTCCAAAAAAAATCCCGCTTCAAGGCGGGATTGGTTGTAATATTTTACTGTTTTAAAGTGCCTTTAAAAAGTAAGTAAACAGCTTTGGAAAAGATATGTTTAGGTTTTCTTTTAAGGAAACAACCTCTTTTTCTACTTCATCTTCGTCTTCGTTATTATCTATACTTCTTTCCTCTTCCGAAGAAGATTCTTCAGCTTTAGAGGTTGCTTCAGCTAAAACAGAAGCTTCATATTGGCCATCGTGAATATCATTTATAAATTGCTCGATTTCATTAGCTGAAAGAACACTTTTATCAAATTGAAAGTGTGCTGTTCCCTCTTCATAATTTACTGTTGAAGCTAAAACTCCATTCATGTCGCCAACTTCTTTTTCAATATATTTAGCACAGCCCATGGCGCAAACCATTCCGTCAACTTTCATATCAACTTCTTGCTTGTTTTCAGCAAGCACTTCTGTAGCAACTGTAGCTTCTTCAGTCTCTGCCTCTTGGCAAGATTTAAAAACAAAAGCAACACTTATTAATAATGCAAAACTTAGTACTCTGATTTTCATCTCTTTTTCCTTTGGAACAAAGATAAGCATAAAGGGTTTGATGCACTGTTAAAGAATATAAATTTACTTTTGACAGCATACAAAGCCCATGATCGATTTCAGCAAACCGCTTACCCAGTGGATCTTTTTAATCTTCCTTGCCTTCACTTGGGGAAGCTCATTCATTTTAATGAAAAATGGGCTTCAATCTTTCGACAATATACAAGTGGCTTGCCTGCGAATTTTTATCTCTTTCCTTTTTTTACTGCCTGTCTTTATTCGAAACTTAGGTAAGATCAAAAAAAAGCAGTGGACTCCTATTCTGATAGCAGGATTTTTAGGAAGTGGTATTCCAGCTTTTTTATTTACCAAGGCTCAAACTCAAATAAGCAGTTCGCTAACCGGTATGCTAAACTCCTTGGTTCCGCTTTTTACAGTTGTTATTGGCTTAGCCTTTTTTGGCATGACCTTCAGAAAGCTTAAGGCTTTAGGTGCTTTGGTTGGCTTAATTGGAGCCATCAGTTTACTAGCGGTTAACGGTGGCATAAGCATAGAGAACGATGATTTTTTATATGCCTCATTAGTGGTTTTAGCGACCATTTGCTACGCCACTAACGTAAACTTTATCAAAACCAAGCTTGCAGAGGTCAGCTCCTTGAACATCACAACCTTTGGCTTCGCTTTGATTGGACCTGCTTCAGGAATCTATCTTTTTACCACCGACTTTACACAACGCATGCAAACAGACCCAGATGCTTGGTTGAACTTGTTCTTTATTGCACTATTAGCCATATTTGGCACAGCAATAGCCGTCATTCTTTTTAATATGTTAATCAAGAAAGTATCTGCAGTTTTTGCCTCTTCGGTCACCTACATTATTCCGGTTTTTGCCATTTTTTGGGGTGTAGTAGACGGAGAAAAGATAGAATTTATAGAGCTTATTAGCATTAGCATCATCCTATTTGGAGTTTATTTGATCAACCGCGACAATAAATTAGAGCGGAAAGAGCGTGCGACATTAGCTAAGGCTCAATAATTTAGTTAGCTATTGCTAGGCTTAGAAGATTTTTACTAAATTTGCCGTCCATTTTTAAAAAGTAACAAACGTAAACCCTAAAGCATGTACGCAATTGTAGAGATAGCAGGGCAACAGTACAAAGTAGAAAAAGACCAGCAGCTTTTTGTACACCGTTTGGAAGGTAAAGAAGGTTCTAAAGTCACATTTGACAACGTTCTTCTAACTTCTGATGGTAAAAAAGTAGAAGTTGGCGCCCCGGCTGTAAAAGGTGTTTCAGTTTCAGCAAAGATTGTTGAACACCTTAAAGGCGACAAAGTGATCGTCTTTAAAAAGAAACGAAGAAAAGGCTACAAGGTGAGAAACGGTCACCGTCAGTACCTCAGTAAAATTGAAATTGAAAGCATAGGCGCTGCCAAGAAAGCTGCACCTAAAGCTAAAGCTGAGACCACTGAAGCTAAAAAAGAAAAGAAAGAAGCTGCACCTAAAGCTGAAGCTAAAAAAGCTACAGCAAAAAAGGAAACAGCAAAAAAAGCGCCTGCTAAAAAAGCAGCTCCCAAAAAGGAAGCGAAGGCTAAAAGCGAAACTGCTACTAAAGCAAAAGCTAAGCCTGCTGCAAAGAAAGCAGAAGATAAAAAAGAAGATAAGTAATCCTAAAAATTATAGATCATGGCACATAAAAAAGGAGCCGGTAGTTCTAAAAACGGTAGAGATTCGGAAAGTAAACGCCTTGGCGTTAAAATATTTGGCGGCCAACAAGCTATTGCCGGAAATATTATTGTACGCCAAAGAGGAACTAAGCACCATCCAGGTGAGAATGTAGGAATGGGAAAAGACCATACCTTGTTCGCATTGACCGATGGAGTAGTTTCATTCCAAACGCGTGGAAGTAAAAAGTCATTTGTACACGTGAAGGCTGAGGCAGAAGCTTAAGACCAAGTTACAAGACAAAAAATAGCCCAACTTGCTTTAGTGAGTTGGGTTTTTTATTTTTAGGTGGTGGAATACTTTACAATGATTGCTTTAATCTGCCTCCTACTTTGGCTTTTCATTTTGGGTCGAGAAGTATTTCGGTGGAAAAAGCAAGAGAATGATTTTAAGCTTTTCCAAAAAGGCAAACCACCCTGGTTGACCTTTTTCCTAATTGGCTTTCTACAATCTTTTCTAGGCGAAACTCAATTTCATTCTTACTTCAGCAATTACCTCTCAGATGCTGTATTACTCTTTATTCTAGAGTCAATAGTCATAGCAATTCTTGCTTTAAGTCCTCATTTAATTTTACTTGGCTTAAAAAAACTGAGCAATAGTTTTAAGCATCCTTAACCAACAAAATCGCAACAACTCCATTACCTTTGCGGCTTCAATCTTGAAGACATGATTCAACTTCCTTTTTTAAGAGAAAACAAGGAGCTCATCAAAGAGCGTTATGCCAAGCGGCAGCTAGATGCTGCTAGCACGATCGATCAAATCTTAAGCTTAGACGATCAGCGTAGATCAACTCAGCAAGAAATGGATGATCAATTAGCAGAAGCCAACAAAATGGCCAAGAAAATTGGTGACCTATTTAAAAGTGGGAATGCTGCAGAAGGCAACCAACTGAGAGAAAAAAGCAAGGGCTTGAAAGATTCTGCAAACGCACTAAAAGAGAGCCTGAGAAAAATTGAAGAGGAACAGATTGAACTACTTTACCAACTACCTAATATCCCACAAGACAAAGTGCCTGCAGGCAAAAGCGATACAGATAATGAAATCATTTATACCGAAGGTATTCCAGCAAATTTCGATCATGAAGCTCTTCCCCATTGGGAACTTGCCAATAAATACGGTTTAATTGATTTTGAAACAGGCGTAAAAATCACCGGAGCAGGTTTTCCACTGTACCAAGGAAAAGGTGCCCGATTGCAGCGCGCTTTGATCAATTTCTTTCTTGATGAAGCAGAAAAGGCTGGCTACCAAGAAGTAATTCCACCGCATTTAGTGAATGAAGCTTCAGGTATTGGCACAGGGCAACTACCTGACAAAGAAGGCCAAATGTACCATGTAACAGAAGATGAGTTGTACTTAATCCCTACTGCTGAAGTACCTATTACCAACATTTACCGTGATGAAATCGTAAAGGCAGAAAGCTTTCCTATTAAAAAATGTGGCTACACTCCTTGTTTTAGAAGAGAAGCAGGATCTTATGGAAAAGACGTAAGAGGGCTTAACCGCTTACATCAGTTTGACAAAGTAGAAATCGTTCAGATTACACACCCTAAAGAGTCAGGAAAAGCCCTTGAAGGTATGATCGAACATGTTAAAGGGCTTTTACAAAAACTCGGTTTACATTACCGGATTGCGCTATTATGCGGAGGAGATTTAGGCTTTGCTGCTGCAATTACGTACGATTTTGAAGTTTTTTCTGCTGCACAGGAAAAATGGTTAGAGGTTAGTTCTGTCTCAAACTTTGAAACCTACCAAGCAAATCGACTGAAGCTTCGTTTTAAAAACGAGGCAGGTAAAACCGAACTCGCCCATACACTAAACGGAAGTGCATTGGCTTTACCAAGAATATTAGCTGCAATACTCGAAAACAATCAAACAGCTGACGGCATTACTATACCAGAAGTATTAGTACCTTACACAGGATTTGATAAAATTTAACTCATGAGATTTAACCTAATTGTCTTCTTTTTCGCAGTAAGCCTAGTAGCTTGTAGTCCACAGGCGGATCCTGCCAAAGTTGAAAAAGTAAATGAACTCAAAAGTAGAATTGATAGCAGTAAAAGGGCATTTGCAAAAATTGACTCAACTACGGGCGTTGGCTCTGCTATGCAATACAATTTGAATGTTCAATACCTTAAAACAGATTACAGAGATACGGTAACTGAAGAGACTGCTCGCTTTGTAGACAAATACTACAGCCTAAGAAAGGCAATGAAGTTGATCCGTTCTACCTACGCTAGGACCGCTAAAGAAATTAGAACCACAGATGAGCGACTCGGTAATTTAATGCACGATCTTGAAAATGGATTGATTGAAGAGGGTCAATTTCAGCAATATCATCAGTTGGAAAGTAATAATGTAGCCTTGATAGAAGAATCGGTGGGCGACATTTTATACGCTTATGAAACGGTGCAGCCCATGTATGATGAGATGAACCCCAAAATTGACTCCTTGATCCAAAATGATAAAAGAGAAAAAGCAAAGCCTAGCGAATGAGAAGGCAGCTTTTAATCATATTCTTCTCTCTATTTCTTGGCTTTTCAAGCCCATCTCTTGCTCAGCAAAAAGCTACACAAACCAATTATGCTTTAGCTAGACAAGCAAAAGAAAATGGAGAATGGGAAAAAGCCATTAGCTATTACGAAGAGCTGTACCAAAAAACTCAAGCCGACCTCTATTACCGCGAACTCGTTGAACTTTACTTAAAGGTAGAAAACTACAAAGAGGCGGAAAAACTAATCAAAAAAAGAATCCGAAAAAACTCGGATCAATTAGCCTACATTGTTGACCAAGGGTTGTTAGAAGAAAAACAAGGAAATGAAAAGGAAGCGGTAAAGTTTTATGAGGAAGCGGTAGATCAATTAGGGCAAGATCCACAGCAAGCTCGACTGTTAGCCAACCAATTTAACCGCTACCAAAAATATGCCTACACTGAATCGGTGTACCTTAAGTCTAGAAAACTCAACAAAAACGAAGAACTCTTTCGGTTTGAGTTGGCTAATGCTTTAGCGCAACAAGGCAAAACGAGCGAAATGATCGATATTTATCTGGATGTAGTTGGTAAAAATCGAAACTACATTCAGACCGTTCAAAATATTTTTTCGCGTGTTCTCTACCCCGATCCCGAGGGAAAGCAAATGCAAGATTTAAAAGAGCAGTTACTGCGAAGAATTCAAGACCAACCCCAACAGAAGGTTTATGCAGAACTGCTTATTTGGCTCTACCTGCAAGATGAAAACTTTCGGGGTGCTTTGATCCAAGCAAGAGCATTAGATCGTAAAACCAACGAAAAAGGTAAGCGCTTGCACTCATTAGGGCAGTTGGCCCTTAACAACAATTCCTTCGAGGTTGCACAAGAAGCTTATGAATATGTGATCAATTTAGGGGAAAGCAGCCCCTACTTCTTATCTTCTAAAATGAAATTGGTGGAAGTACTGAAGGAAAAAATTACTCAAACTGATTACGAATTTTCTGACTTAGAAAAGCTGGAGCAGGCTTATGCAAAAAACATTGCGGAATTAGGTAAAAGCAATTTTACCCTTTCGTTGATCAGAGGGCAAGCCAACCTTTATGCATACTACCTTGATCGAATAGATACCGCTATCAACATTCTAAATGAAGCAATCACCTTAGGAGGAATTAGTCAAGAAGAAAAAGCTGAGGCCAAACTTGAATTAGCAGACCTCTACTTACTAGATGATGACATTTGGGAGGCTTCACTGCTTTACTCACAAGTTGAGAAAGCCTTCAAGTATGATGAACTTGGTGAACGCGCTAAATTTAAAAATGCTAAAGTGGCTTATTATACCGGTGACTTTTTTTGGGCACAGGCTCAGCTCGACGTTTTAAAGGGTTCTACCTCTAAACTTATCGCCAATGATGCGCTCGACTTATCACTATTAATAACAGATAATGTTGGTCGAGATAGTGTAATTGAACCGCTGCAGATCTATGCAAGGGCACAACTTTTGATTTTTAAACAAGACTACCAAGAAGCACTAAATAAACTAGACTCCATTCCAAAATTCTTTCCCGAGAGTAGCTTAAAAGACAATGTTTTATTTACCAAGTTTGAAATAAATAAGGCCAAACGCAAGTATGAGACAGCAGCCACTTATTTAGAAACCTTAATTGCTGATTACACCGAAGAGGTTTTGGCAGATGATGCCTTGTTTGAACTAGCCAAACTGAACGAAATTGAGCTCAACAATAAGGAGAGAGCCATGGAACTTTATAAAAGTTTAATTACTACTTATCCTTCTAGTTTGCATGTGGTTGAAAGCCGAAAACGATACCGGGCTTTGAGAGGTGACAATTTAGAAAGCACAGAAATACCGAAAGAAGAAGAGTTATGATCGTATACAGTGTGACCATAAATATTGAAGATGAAGTTCACGAAGATTGGTTAAAGTGGATGAAAGAAACCCACATTCCTGACGTGATGAATACAGGTTTATTTCATGACCACCGCATGCTAAAAGTGATTTCACACCAAGGTGAAAAAGACGGCACCACCTACAACATTCAATATGATTGCAGCAGCATGGCTGACCTACACAAATACCAAGCCCAACATGCACCTGAACTACAAAAAGAACATACAGAACGCTACGAAAATAAATTCGTNGCNTTNCGAACNNTATTAGAAAAAGCTTGAAAAAAGTAAGAGCCAAAAAGCAATTAGGACAGCANTTTTTAAAGGATGAAAGTGTTGCGCAACAAACCGTCGAGGCTTTTGGGCAAAAAGGAAACTTTACAC
>P_1C_Liq_3_UnCtyDRAFT_1000035_pt1 | contig 19647 bp, 20 predicted proteins | sample Pon1CUnioCityCA_5_FD_10231 | JGI IMG/M metagenome (IMG submission 10231)
GGCGCCGCAGCGCTCGAATGGGCCCGCGCTGGTTCGGATCTGGAAGGTTTTGTGTCCTTTCACGGCGGCCTGGGGACGCCCGATGGACAAAGCTATGAGCAGGTACAGGCTCCCTTGCTGGTCCTCCATGGCAGCAATGACCAGATCGCTCCGATGAGCGCTGTCGCTGATCTCGCCACAAGGCTGGACGAGGACGGCGTCGACTATGACATGGAGATTTACGGTGGTGCGCGTCATGCCTTCACCGACTGGCACGCCAGCGAGCGATACGACGCCGACGCCGACCTTAAATCCTGGGCCGCGATGATGGATTTTTTGGGACAGGCACTTAATTAGGGGGCCTGACGACAACGGTACAGCCGACTGACCGCCGCCGGGGGCGACGTTCAGCGTTGGCAACCCGGGCAGTACACGGTGGCGCGCTGGCCAAGGCGGCTTGTGCGCAACGCCCGCCCGCAGCGCGTGCAGGGTTGTCCGCCTCGTCCGTAGGCATCCAGGGATTGCTTGAAGTAGCCCGGCTGGCCGTCACTGCGGCTGAAGTCGCGAAGGGTCGTGCCCCCCGCTTCGATCGCCTCGCCAAGCACCGCCCGAATCGTGTCAGCGAGGTGCTCAAATCGCTTCCGGGACACCCGGCCGGCAGCACGTGCCGGGTGGATGCCGGCACGAAACAAGGCTTCGGTCGCGTAGATATTCCCGACACCAACGACAATGTGACTGTCCATGATGAACGCTTTCACCGCCAACCGTCGGCTCCCGGCACGAGCATACAGATAAGCACCATCAAACCCGGTATCGAAAGGCTCCGGGCCCAGTGAGCGAAGCAGGGAGTGGGACTCGGCAGGCTCCTCGGTCAGGTGAATGCTTCCAAACCGCCTTGGGTCATGAAACCGCAGACAGCAATCCTCGCCCAGGATCAGGTCGACATGGTCATGCTTCAGGGGCGGGGTCTCTGGCGCGACCACTCTAATGTAGCCGGACATTCCCAGATGCAGCATCAGCGCGCTGTCTGAGTCGAGGCGCATGATCAGGTATTTGCCACGACGGTCGAGTTGCCATACTCGGCTCCCGACGACCGTCGTCGCCAATTCGGCGGGGACCGGCCAGCGTAGTCTCGACTCCCGAACAACGGCTCGATCGATGACCCGCCCAACGCAATAAGGCTCGAGCCCCCGGCGTGTAGTCTCGACTTCAGGTAGTTCGGGCATCAGGCCGCCCCCGCTCAGGGTCGATCGGGCATAAAAAAGCCCGCTCTCAGCGGGCTTTGAGTCTGCGCATTGCGAGACCCTTATTTGATCTTGGCTTCCTTGTAGACCACGTGCTTGCGCACAACCGGGTCGTACTTGCGGAATTCCAGTTTGTGGGGCGTATTCCGACGGTTTTTGTCCGTCGTGTAGAAGTGCCCCGTCCCGGCGGATGATACGAGTTTGATCTTATCGCGCATGACTACCTCAGACCTTTTCGCCGCGGCTGCGCAGATCCGATACAACCTGCTCAATGCCGAGTTTATCGATGAGCCGCATCCCTTTGCTGGAGATCCGCAGCCTTACCCAACGGCTCTCGCTCTCAAGCCAGAACCGATGATAGCGCAGGTTGGGCAGGAAGCGCCGGCGCGTCTTGTTGTTGGCATGTGAGACGTTGTTTCCGGTCATCGGGCGCTTGCCGGTGACCTGACAGACTTTGGCCATTTGGCCCTCCCGAAATCCGTTACCGAGCTGATGCGCAACTGCGCTCACTGAGCCGTGTTTTATACCAGCATCGATGCGACGCTGCAATGCTGTGGACGCCTTACTCCTTGAATTTGCTCCGGGAAAACACAAGGTCTATGGGATATCAGGTTTGGGACAGGCACAAAAAGGCATGGAGTATCAGGATTACTACAAAACCCTTGGCGTCAACCGGGATGCTTCGGCCGACGAGATCAAGAAGGCATACCGCCGACTTGCGCGTCGCTACCACCCGGACGTAAGCGAGGAGCCGGATGCAGAAGCCCAGTTCAAGCGGATAGCCGAGGCGTACGAGGTCCTGAAAGACCCTGAAAAGCGCAAGCTATATGATCAGCTCGGCGAAAACTGGCAAGCGGGACAGGAGTACTCGCCACCGCCGGGCGGCCAACGCACTGGATCCAGGACAGCCTCAGGCTTTAGCAGCAGCGGCGACTTTGGTGACTTCAGCGATTTCTTCGAAAGCATCTTTGGCCGTGGCGCAGCTGGTGGCTTCAGCGATCCCTTCAGCGGGTTCCGTCAACAACAGGGACCGGATTGGGACAGGCACCAAAACGCTCAGGGCCGCGACGTCAGCGCTGAGCTCGAGGTCGACCTGGAAGACGCCTACAAGGGCGCAACGAGGACGGTCAGCTTCAACGCAACAGGACAGGCACAATCTCGGCGCCGTGAACTCAAAGTCAAAATCCCGGCCGGCGTCACCGACGGCCAAAGGATACGGCTAAAGGGTCAGGGCGAGGCCTCGCCTGTTGGTGGGGAAAACGGGGATCTTTTGATCAGGATCCTGATCAAGCCCCACCGCCACTTCCAGCTGGACGGCAAGGACGTCCATCTGACGCTTCCGGTCGCTCCGTGGGAGGCGGCGCTGGGCGCAACAGTGGCAGTACCGACGCTCGGAGGAAAGGTTGAGCTGAACATCCCCGCCGAGAGCCAGAGCCAGAAGCGACTGCGGCTGAAGGGGCGAGGGATGCCCGGGAAACCCCCAGGTGATCAGTATGTAAACCTCGTGATCGTCAATCCGCCGGCCAAAACGCAGGAGGCAAAGGCGGCTTTCGAATCGTTCCGGGAGGCTTTTGATTTCGATCCACGAGCTAACCTACGCTCGCATTGAAGTCATCTCTCGTTTTAAGGAAAAGACCAGCGGCGCTGCGATAACCCCTGACGTAGCGTCGCCCGAACTGCCGCGCCAGTCCTGACAGACTGCCGGCATCGCCGAGCACGGCCTGGCGATAGTGCCTCTGCCCCGTCACGAATTCCACCAGCCCCCGAGCCGCGAGACCTAGCCGTTCAGCGATGGGCGGCATTTCCGCGGCAATCACCGCAGCACCAGGCTTGGCCATATGGCGTCCGGACCAGTCGAGTAGCTCCAGGTACTCGAACTTCTCACCGGGGAGACCCCCCGCGCCCGCTTCGATGTCGGTCCCCGCGAACGGCATAATCATCGGCTCCGAGACCACGTCGGTCCCTGTGGCGACATTCTTGAATCGTTGAATGGCCGAGCAGTCACGCCCCGCTTCCGGTCGGTCTACCATCCCGGCGCGCAGCGGGTTGAGATCGACATAGGTCATGGCGGCGAGCAGTGCGCCTTCATCCGCCAGCGCCTGAGAGCGATACCGACCCTGCCAGAAGTGGCCTGTAACACCATCCTCGTGATTGGCGCGACGAGCGATGGGCTCGTTCAGGCAGCGCATGAACCAGGGAATACTCATCAGGCGTGAACGATATCCCTCAATCACCAGACGCATCGCCGGATGGGGCGTCGCGGATTCGCCCGCGTTCACGAACTCGTGCATCCATGCCGGGCCCCGAAAGACCCGTAACCAGCGCTGAATCACCTCCCGAGGCTGCAAGGCGCGAGCCTCAGTCTCGTTAACGCGCACCACGAGATGATAGTGATTGGACAGGACTGCGTAGGCACACAGGTCAATCGCGAACACATCAACAAGGTGGGCGAGCCGTGCTTTGATCCACTCGCGTCGATGCGAGTAGTCCTGACCGGTAAGCGAATCTTTTCCGCATAGAAACTGCCGGCGCACGCACCGGGAAACGAGGTGATAGTACGGCGTCGCCTCGAGCGAGATCTGATTGCGTCGCGGTTGCCCCATCCCTGGTCTGCTCCTCGACGGCCTGTGCAAGCGTTTTAGGAAAAAGGTGGAAACAGCCGCTGGCGGCGGTGCCTGGCGTCCTTTCCTCGACCGCGTCGCCAGCGACTGCCCACGACTGAAGTGTCTCCGAGAAACGCATTGATCGCCAGCCCGATCCGCCCCTGAGCGCCCGAACGGGAGCAACCGCCCGACGAGCGGCAAAATCAACGGGCTCGGTGAGCAAGAGATTATTGGGACAGGCACAAACCCGGGCCGAAACGCACGTCGCTATGACCTGACTGCGCCGGGTCGAAGCCTGGGGAAGAGAGAAAAAGGAGGAAAGGTGACCAGCCGCCAGTCCGGGGATAAATCAGCGTCCCTGCTGCCAAGTCCGTCGGCCCAGCGGCTGGTCGATTAAAAGTATCCATGTAGACGGGAAGCATTGGTATCCCCCATATGAGGGGGGTAGCGCTAAACTTGTCGCATTCAAGCAAAGTCCTTAGGGTTTCAGTAGAATCAAGTTTGGGACAGGCACGTTGGAAGAGCGCTCTTTACCGCCCATTGTCAGACGTCCCCTAAACCCCAGATCATGTCGATACTCATAGGTTTATCTCGATGACCGACGTCAACCTCGCAACGGCGCGAGACAACATGGTGGAGCAGCAGCTGCGCACGTGGGAGATCCTCAACGAGCGCGTGCTCGAGGTGATGCACAGAATGCCGCGCGACCGCTTCACGCCGAGTGCATTTGCCAATCTCGCGTATGCCGACATGCAGATACCGCTCGATCACGATCAGGTAATGCTTGAGCCCAAGGTAATCGGTCGTATGCTCCAGGCACTTGACCCGCAGCCGAATGAGCGTGCGCTGGAGATCGGCACCGGGACCGGTTATCTGACAGCTTGCCTCGGGGAGATGGCCGCGGATGTCACCAGTGTGGACCTATACCCGGAATTCACCGAGCTCGCGGGCTCCAACCTGAAAAAGCAGGCCATCGAGAACAATCGCCTCGAGACGGGGGATGCAGCGATGGGGTGGGATGATGGCCGTCGCTACGATGTCATCGCGGTGACCGGCTCCTTGCCGGAACTCCATCAGGGATTTCACCGCAGCCTGACCCAGGGCGGCCGGCTATTTCTGATCGTCGGACAGCCCCCGATCATGGAAGCAGTTCTGATTACGCGAGTCAGCGACGATCAGTGGGCTCGCGAGAGCCTTTTCGACACAAGTGCGCCGGCTCTCGTCGGAGCGCCCGTCACCCATAGCTTTGCGGTCTGACCAAGACCACAGCGGATTGATGCCTTGCTGACGATTACGCCGAGGGAATTGCACGAGCAGCTGACAATGGGACAGGCACGTTTCACCCTGCTCGACGTCCGCGAAGATTGGGAAACGCAGATCAACCATCTCGAAGGCAGTGTGTTCGAGCCCATGAGCCGCATTGACGCAAGCCTTGCTCAGCGAGTCCCTGTGGATCGGGACATTGTCGTTATCTGCCACCACGGCGTTCGAAGCGCTCAGGTGGCGCAGTGGCTTGAACAAAATGGTCACCCACGAGTCTTCAACCTAAGCGGCGGGATAGACGCCTGGTGCGAGTCCGTTGATCCCGATTTACCGAAGTACTGATCAAGCAGGTTATTACGCAATGCGTGACTCCAAACGAACGCCAGCGCGCTCGGCGCTTTTTTTTGCCGCCATTTTTGTGGCTGTCCCAAACCTCGCAAGCGCCGAGAGCCTCTCGAGCATCTACGACCAGGCGCTCAGCAGCGATCCGCAGTTCCAGCAGGCGATCGCCGATCGGAATGCAAGGGAGGAGCTGTTGCCGCAGGCTCAGGCCGGGCTGAAACCGGATGTCTCACTGAGCTCGACATACGATGCGATCGATAACCGCAACTCTGACGATCAGTTCCAGCAGCTTAGCTACGGGGTTTCGCTGACCCAGCCGCTGTATCGCTACTCGCGGAGTCAGGCCGTGGATCAGGCCGACGCCCGGGTCAGCCAGGCTCAGGCTGAGTTCGATTTCGCGCGCCAGGAGCTTATTCTGCGCGTGGCCGAGCGCTATTTTGCGGTGCTCGACGCCCGGGAGGCTCTGGATGCGGCGGAGGCCAACCTGGACGCCATTCGGCGTCAGCTCGATCAGGCGGAACAGCGCTTTGAGGTGGGTGTTATCGCGCGCACGGATGTCGAGGAAGCCCGCGCGAGAGCCGATCTGGCTCAAGCAGAGCGCCTGCAAGCCGAGGATGATCTGGCGAGTCGGCGTGAGGAGCTTCGTGAGCTCACCGACCGTGCGCCGGAGCAGCTCGACTCGGTGCGGGCTGAAGTCTCTCTCACCGCACCGGAACCCGAGAATCCAGCCACCTGGCGCGAACAGGCCGAAGAGGAAAACCGACAATTGGCAGCCGCCCGATTCGCTGCCAAGGCGGCCATGGAGGGGGTGGATGTCGAACGTGGCGGGCGGCTGCCAACAGCCGACCTCGTAGCCGGGTATAACCGTTCGCGTAACTACAACAACGACGCGTTCGAGCGTGAAACCAACCAACTGAGCGCAGGGGTGGAGCTCAACTTCCCGCTCTATCAGGGTGGGGAGGTGTCCTCGAGCATCCGCGAGGCGCAGTTCCGCTATACCGAGGCACGCGAGGCGTTGGAGGAAACCCGCCGGACAGTCGGGCGGAACGCTGCGGATGCGTACCGGGGCGTTCAAACGGCGCTGGAGCGAGTGCGGGCACTGGATCAGGCCCGCGTTTCAACCCGGTCGGCCCTGGAGGCCACTGAAGCCGGCTTTGAGGTTGGCACTCGGACCATCGTGGATGTGCTTAACGCCCAGCGCGAATTGTTCAACGCCGAACGCGACTACGAGCAGGCGCGCAATACCTATCTGGTGAACACCCTCCGGCTGCGGCAAGCCGCCGGAACGTTGAGCGAGGCCGATCTCGAGCGAGTTAACGGTCTGCTTGGGGAGTCCTGAGCCGCGGGAGAACACACCGCTCTAGGATATCCCGCGTCCGCTCACTGGCGCCGCGATGGGCCTCGATGAGGGTCCTGGCGTTGTGACCGGTGGTCTCAAGAAAGTGCCTGTCCCGAAGCAGCGCCGTGACCGACCGCGCCAGGTCGGACGCAGTCTCGACCCTGATTCGCCCCTCGCAATGGCCTAGTAGCGCATCAATCTGCTGGCAGTTGGTCACGAAAGGCCCCATCAGAACGGGCTTACCAAGAGCGGCAGGTTCAAGGGGATTGTGCCCGCCAACGGGCACCAGGCTCCCCCCAACAAAAGCCAGATCACCCGCAGAAAGATATTTGGTCATCTCGCCAATGGTGTCGCCGAGCAACACCCGAGTGGACTGCTCCAGCGGGGTCGATTCGTCGAGTACCGAGGCGCTAACAACGTGCCTGTCCCAAACTTCTCCCGGAACGTCCACATCATCACCTGGCCACTGGAAGCGCTCGGGATGACGCGGTACGGCGATCAAAAGCGCGTCAGGAAACTCGTCAAGCACCGTCTGGTGTGCTTCGCGAATCAGCTCGGCTTCTCCCTGCCGAATACTGGCAGCCACCCACACCGGTCGATCCGCTCCTATAACGGCTCTTAGCCGCGCTCCTGCCTCTGCCTGGTCCGCATCGACTGGTTGATCGAACTTGAGATTGCCGGTGATGTGGATATCCCGGTTTGGGACAGCCACGTTGTCAGACCTGCTATTCGCCACGGCATCAAACCGCTGCGCGTCCTCCTCAGTCTGTGCGCACAGACAGGTGAGACCTCGCAGCGACTCCTCGATCAAAGCGCCCAGTCGCTGATACCGCTTGAGACTCCTGGCGCTCAGTCGGGCGTTGATCAACGCCACGGGAACACCTCGCCGGGCAAGGATGTCCAGACGATTCGGCCAGAGCTCAAGCTCGATAAAAACGGCCGCCGCCGGTGCAAGCGCGTCGACGAAACGCCCGACAGCTCCGGGGACATCCACCGGGGCATAACCAAACTCAGCGGTCTCGTGATAGCGGCGCGCGATGGTCTCCAGTCCCGTTGGCGTATTGGTGGTGATGTAAAGAGCGCGTCCATCAGCCAGTAACAGATCGATCAGGCTCTGCGCCGCTCGCACTTCGCCTACCGAGGCGGCATGTACCCAGATGGCGCCAGGCTTGGGCGGCTGGCTGCCAAAGCGACCCCAGCGCTGATACTGACCTTTTCTAAAAGCGGCATTCTTTTGCCCCAGACGCCATAGATAGACGCGATAAGCCGGCGAGAGCGCTCGGGACAGTAAGCGATAGGCAGCGAGATTCATTCGCGCAAACGCTCATCGGCAGGCGTTGCCATCAGTTGATCCAGACGCTCAATCACCATCGCCGGCGTGATCAGCGTCATGGCGTCGGGGTCGCGCACGCGCCGTCCCCAGCGGACTGTTTCAACCGATCGCTTGAGGAACCGCTGAACGGCAGCCGGATAGGCATTCACTACCCACTTTCGGCCGAGCACTGGCCCGGTGCGGTCCGGATTGGATGTGGCGTAAAGCCCAATAGCGGGTGTCCCCGCGGCCACTGCCATGTGCACCGGCCCGGAGTCGGGGGCGATCACCGCTGTTGCCCGCTGGATAAGAGCAAACAGGGTTTTAAGGTTGGTGCAGCCGACGAGGTTCAGGTTTGGGACAGGCACATTGTTGTTGCCCTCCAACGCCCGCTCGATACGCTCTGCATAAGCACGCTCGAGTTCGCTATGCCCTCCTGTGAGGACGATCTGCATGCCATAGCGCCTGGCGGCGTGCTGGGCGACTTCGGCGTAATACTCGGCCGGCCAGTTGCGGAAGTTGCGAAAGCGCTCGCTGCTGCAGGGGCTGATCACCAGCAGCGGCGCCCCTGCAACCAACCGATCGGCTTCGTCCCTTGCAGCCTGCGGGACCGGGATATTCCACGCCAGCGTGCGCTCCCTGACCCCAAGCGCTTCACAAAAGCCGAAAAACCCCTCGGTGACGTGACCTGGAGGCGATGCAGGGATCCGGCGGTTGATGAACAAGCCATGGCCATCCCTGGACCGGGCGCGATCAAACCCCACGCGCAGCGGCGCACGAACGGCCCTTGAGGCGAGCCCCGCCCGCAGCGCGACCTGCATCAGCAACAGCGCGTCGAATCTGCGGGCGCCGAGTTGGCGCCGCAATGTGCCTGTCCCGTTCTTTTTGTCATGCGCGATGACTTCCACGCCATCCAGATCACCCAGTAGACTGGCTTCGACTTTACCCATCACCCAGGTGAGCTCGGTGTTGGGCAGCTGGGCCTGAAGCGTGCGGACAACGGGAACAATATTGCAGCAATCACCGATCGCTGAGAGACGAAACAGACACACCCGTTCTGGCAGCGGTTCAACCGGGTTTGGACGGTGATGGCTCATATAAACATCCGACAAAAGGATGATGACTACTTTATCAGCCCAGTTCTGGCCTCGCCCGCCGACCAGTCAGCGCACCTTTTCGATGTTGCAGCACTCCGGGCCCAAGGCGTGCTTGAGGGTCAGGCCGCCGGTCGGGCCCAGGCCTACTTCCTGCGCGCTCAGGGAAAACGTCTGGTTCTGCGTCACTATCGTCGCGGCGGGTTGCCCCGTCACTTGAGCGATGACCGGTTTATATGGGCCGGGCTCTCGCGCAGCCGGCCGTGGCGGGAGTTGGCCGTGATGGCTCGACTGCGAGAGATGAATTTTTTTGTGCCTGTCCCATACTCCGGGCGCGTCCAACGACAGGGGATGACCTACACCGCGGACATCATCACCGAGCGGATCCCCGGCGCCCGGTCAATGGCCGATCGAGTTGCTGAAGACGCTTCGGCGGCAATATGGGGGAAGATCGGGCGGGTGGTGCGCGGCTTTCACAATGCGAATGCCCATCACCCGGATCTGAATGTTCGCAACATCCTGATCGATGAGAGCGACCACGTCTGGTTGATCGATTGGGACCGGGGGCATTTGCACGCCAACGCCCGGCAGAAGACCCGCAGTCTGGCGCGCTTGAGACGCTCGCTGGACCACGAGCCGGGACTAGCGAAAGCCACTGACCGCGGCTGGCCGCGATTGCTCGAGGCCTACGACTCAGGCCCCTGAATACGCTCAATGATTGAGCTGGTGGATTCGCCCTCAACAAAATCAAGCACTTCCACCTCGCCACCAGCCGCCGTGACGGCGTCGTAGCCGGCAATCGCCTCTGGCCGATAATCGCCACCTTTGACCAGCACATCGGGCAAAAGCGTTTCGATCACGTTGGCGGGCGTGTCCTCCGCAAAGGGGATCACCCAATCCACCGCAGCCAGCGCTGAGAGGACCGCCATGCGCTGGGCCAGGGGCATCACCGGCCTCCCCGCCCCTTTGAGACGTCTCACGGATTCATCGTCATTGACGGCGACGATCAGGCGATCGCCCCGGGCTCGTGCCTGTCCCAAATAATGCACGTGCCCGGCATGCAGAAGATCAAAGCAGCCATTGGTCATGACGATGCGCTCGCCACGCTGGCGAAGTGGTTCGAGGATTTTGAGCAGCACCTGCGGATCCGTGATCGGGTGATCCCGCGGCGACTGGCCGATGGCAGCCTCCAACTCCGGCACTGTCACCGACGCCGTGCCTACCTTGGCCACCACCAGCGAGGCCGCAAAATTGGCGATCGCGGTCGCCTGATGAAAATCGGCCCCGGCCGCCAGCGACGCCGACAGAAGCGCAATCACCGTATCCCCCGCGCCGGTCACGTCAAAAACCTCCTGGGCGTGGGCCGGCAGATGGAATGGTTGCGCGCTGGAACGCAGCAGGCTCATCCCGGCCTCGCCGCGAGTCACCAGCATCCCCTCGATGGACAAATCATCCAGTGCCGGTGGGACCACCGTCTCAAGAAAGTGCCTGTCCCAAACCTCACCCCCCGGAGCCGCCTGGCCCGCCCCGTGCTTATCCTGGTATTGACGGAACTCGCCAAGGTTAGGGGTGAGCAGTGTCGCGCCGGCGTATCGCTGCCAGTCCGTGCCTTTGGGGTCGACGAGGATTGGGACAGGCACTTTCCGCGCCGCGCCGATCAACGTCTCGACATGCGATAGCGTGCCCTTGGCGTAGTCGGAGACAATGACGACGTCGGTCTCCGCCAGCGCGCGGTGGAACAGATCGGTGAGGCCATCGGTCTCCGAGGCGGTGAACGGCCGCTCGAAATCAAGCCGCATGAGCTGTTGTCGCTGACTGAGCACCCGCAGCTTGCAGATCGTGGGGTGCGTGTCGACACGCTTGAGCATGGGTTCGACGCCGCCGGCTTCCAGAGAAGATTCGAGCAGCCGGCCGTGATCGTCATCTCCGATGAGCCCGATGATCCGCACCTGAACGCCAAGCGCACCCAGGTTCATGGCGACGTTGGCCGCACCACCCGGCCGCATGTCTTCGCCATCCACGCGTAGCACCGGCACCGGCGCCTCGGGCGATATGCGGCGTGTCGGGCCATGCCAGTAGCGGTCAAGCATTACATCACCGACCACGAGCACCCGGGCGGCCCCAAAATCCGGCAATTCAAGCTGCATCGAAACCCTCGAGGCGGTAGATTGTGTGAACAATGACTCAGATTCTAGCAGCCACCGCGCTCAAGCACGCGCCAACAGCCGATCAGAGCTCGCCCTAACGTGACCGATGCCACTCCCCCTGCGCCCAAGATCAGCGACCGAATCAGCCAGCGCCTGACCCTGACGCTGTTCTGGAGCCTCGGCAAACTACCGCCCCGATTCGCTACTAAATTAGGCGAAATGATCGGGGGGATCTTTAATCGCCTACCGACGCAACGCCGGCAAGTCGCCAACAGAAACCTTGAGCTCTGCTTTCCCGAATGGGGACAGGCACAACGCGAGCAGGTCATTCGAGCCAACCTTCGCTACACCGGTCGTGCAGTCGCCGAGACCGCGCTTGCCTGGTTTGGCGGGCAGGCGGTGGACCGGATCCCCTGCCAGGTCGATGGACTCGAGCACCTTCAAGCTGCGCAGTCCGATGGTCGACCGGTGATTCTGCTCTCGGGCCATTTCCTGTGCGTTGAACTCGCCGCTCGACTGATCGGCCCGCGCATTCGCATGGCTGTCATCTACAAGCCCATGCGCAAAAAGCCGCTCATGGACAAAGCAATGCTGCGCAGCCGCTCACGCACGTTGGCAAGCGTGTTGCCCAGAACCGATCTTCGCCAGATTGTTCGGACGCTCAGAAAGGGCATTCCCGTCTGGTACGCAGGGGATCAGGACTACGGCACTCAGAACAGCGAATTTGTCCCCTTCATGGGCGTTCGCACCCCCACCACAACCGGGCTGATGCGGCTGTGTCGAATGACCAACGCCCGGGTCGTACCCATGTTCTTCCACGTCAACTCGGCTGGCGATGGCTACACCGTCTCGCTGGGCCCGGCAATGGACGGGTTCCCTACCGGGAATGACCGCAGCGACGCCCAATGGATGAACGCCGTGCTGGAGCGTGGGATTCGCGCTCATCCCGAGCAGTACCTCTGGCTCCACCGGCGGTTCAAACACCCTCCGCCCGACGAGCGCCCCGCCTACGCCGACGCCCTGCAAAAGCCGCATAACCGGCGTGGGGACAAGTCATGAGCAATCAGCGGGAGAACGCCGTGCTGGTGGTGGGCCCTGGCTGGGTGGGCGACATGGTCATGGCGCAGAGCCTTTTCAAAACCCTCAAGCAGCAAGCACCCGAGCGCGCGATTGACGTGGTCGCGCCCACTTGGGGACAGGCACTTCTCGAGCGCATGCCCGAGGTACGCCACACCCTGACACTGCCGGTGGCCCACGGCGAACTGGGCCTGCTCAGGCGCTGGAGATTGGGACAGGCACTTAAATCCCTGCGCCATCGCCAGGCCATCGTACTGCCACGGTCGGCCAAGTCGGCCCTCGTGCCGTGGCTTGCCCGCATTCCCCATCGCACCGGCTATCTCGGTGAGCAGCGCTACGGCTTGCTAAACGACATCCGGCCCCTCGACCGGGAGCGCACCTACCGCACCGTGGATCGTTTCTTGTCGCTGGCCGGTTTCGAGGGCGAAAAGTTTGGGACAGGCACAATCCAGGACACCCCAGCCCCCGCGCTCATCAGCACCACCACGCAACAAGAGCAGACGCTCGGGGACTTGGGGATCGTGCGGCGGTTTGGGACAGGCACGATCGTTACCCTCTGCCCCGGCGCCGAATACGGCCCGGCGAAGCGTTGGCCGGCAGCATCGTTTGCCGCGCTGGCGCGGCATTATCTGGCCTGTGGCGCGGCGGTATGGCTGCTTGGCGCCAGCAAGGACGCCGAGATCACTCGGTCGATTGCGCGCGATGCCCCTGGTGCCCTCGATCTCGCCGGCCACACAACCCTGAGCCAGGCCATTGACCTGTTGGCCGCCAGCACCGCGGTGGTCACCAATGATTCGGGGCTTATGCACATCGCAGCGGCCACGCCCACGCAGGTGATCGCTCTGTACGGGTCGTCAGATCCTGAATATACTCCGCCACTTAGCGAGCGAGCGCGGATCATCTACCACCACCTCGAGTGCAGCCCCTGCTTCGCTCGCGAGTGCCCGCTGGGGCATCTCAATTGCCTGCGCGGTATTTCGCCCGACGAAGTCATCCGGGCCATCGACCACAGCGCATCGCCCATCACGTGATGCAACCAGCCGAGATCCTTACCCATGCCGACTCGTAATCACTTTCGTAAAACGTACCTCGTCACCGGCGGCGCAGGATTCATTGGCTCGCATCTCTGCGATCGACTGATCGGGGCCGGTCACGCCGTGCTGTGTGTCGACAACTACCTCACCGGCAGCCGCGATAACATCGCACATCTGCTCGACGATCCCCACTTCGAAGCCATGCGCCACGACGTCACCTTCCCGTTGTTCGTCGAGGTTGATGGCATCTTCAACCTGGCCTGCCCAGCCTCACCCGTCCACTACCAGCGCGATCCCGTCCAGACCACCAAGACCAGCGTGCATGGCGCCATCAACATGCTGGGATTGGCCAAGCGGCTCAATGTCCCGATCCTTCAGGCCTCCACCAGCGAGGTCTATGGCGACCCTGAAATCCATCCACAGACCGAGGATTACTGGGGACACGTCAACCCGATCGGCACGCGCGCCTGCTACGACGAGGGCAAACGCTGCGCCGAGACGCTGTTCTTTGACTATCACCGCGAGCACAACCTCGAGATCAAGGTCGCGCGAATCTTCAACACCTACGGCCCGCGCATGCATCCCAACGACGGCCGCGTTGTCTCGAACTTCATCATGCAGGCACTACGGGGCGAGGACATCACGCTCTACGGCGACGGCGAACAGACCCGATCCTTCTGCTATGTTGACGACCTGGTTGAGGGACTGATCCGACTCATGGACGCCGATGCGGCGGTGACCGGCCCCGTCAACCTGGGCAACCCCGGCGAATTCACCATGCGCGAACTCGCCGGCGCGGTGATCAAAGCAACCGGCGCGACAAGCCAGATGATCCATGCACCGCTACCCGCCGACGACCCGCGCCAGCGCCGGCCCGACATCAGCCTTGCCCAGCACACCCTGGATTGGACGCCAACGGTCCCGCTGGTCGACGGCCTGCAGCCGACCGTCGGCTACTTCCGAGGCCTCGTCGAACGCGGACTGAGCTAAATTGAGCGACGAGCTGGAGGCAAAAACTTTGGGACAGGCACTTTCCTTGTCCGTCGCCGTCATCACCAAGGACGAGGAAGCGAACCTGCCGAGACTGCTTGACAGCCTCGAGCGGCTGCAGCCAGCAGAGGTCGTTATTGTTGATTCGGGATCAACGGACGCGACCGTGGCCATCGCTCGCGACTACGGCGCCCATGTCATCGAAACCGACTGGCCAGGACATGTCGAGCAGAAAAACCGGGCTCTGGCCGCCTGCCATCAGCCATGGATCTTGTCGCTGGACGCGGATGAACCGATCAGCCCGGAACTTGCTGACAATATTCGTGATCTCCTGATAAACGAGTCCGCACCGGTAAACACGGGATACGAGGTGAGTCGTCTCACCTGGTATCTGGGCGACTGGCTAAGACATGTCTGGTATCCCGAATGGCGGCTGCGGCTTGTTAAAAACGGCGCGGCGCAGTGGACCGGCTATAACCCCCATGACCGCCTTGAAGTTAACGGCCCGACCGGTCGGATCAACGGCGACATCCACCACTATTCGTACGCAGACATCGACGACCACTTCCGCCGCAGCATCGACTACGCCCGGATCGGCGCCGAAGCCCTTGCCGCGCGCGGCAAGCCATTTCGATGGCACAAGATCATCTTCTCGCCGATCGCCCGCTTCATCCGCCTGATGATCTTCCGTCAGGGCTGGCGGGATGGATGGCGAGGCTGGATTATCGCCTGGTCATCGATGTTCTCGGCATTTCTGAAGTACGCGTTCCTCTACGAGATCGAACGAGGGCAGCGCAACTTTGGGACAGGCACAAAAAACACCCCCGCAAGCGATAAGACCAATGGTTAGGGACAGGCACAAACCCAAGGCCCTCATCGCCGCGGGCGGCGGGCATATCACCGAGGTGGAGATGATCAAGGGGCTGCGAGAGGCCGGGGTGGATGCCCATGCGGCGTTCGAATCCTCATCACCGCACCTCGAGACATTCAGGCAAGCCGGCGTCCCGACAAGAACCCTGGATCTGAAAAACAACGCGGATTTTGCCAAAGCCCGACAGATTCGCGGCTGGATCAAGGACGAAGGCTTCGACATTGTCCACGGACTGGCCAATCGCCAGGTCGCGAATTTCATCTGGGCGAGTTACGGACTGCCCAACAAGGTCATCGCCTACCGGGGCGCGGTAGGCCATGTCTCACGCTGGGACCCGACCTGCTATATCAAATGGCTCAACCCGCGGATTAATCGAATCATCTGCGTTTCCCAAGCGGTCGAGCGGGACCTTGCCGCGAGCGGTGTCCGTGCCGACAAACTGGTTACCATCTACAAGGGCCACGATCTGAGCTGGTATGACGAGCTGGACGGCCGCGCCGCGCGCGCCGAGGTCAACGAGGAGTTCTCGATCCCCGAAGAGGCGACCTTAATCGGGATCGCCGCGAACATGCGGCCCGTCAAAGGCGCAGATCTGCTGCTCAACGCCATGCTCGAGCTGCCGGACAACGTCCACGCCCTGCTGATCGGCGAGGCGCGCGACCCTCAGCTGAAAACGCTTGCCGCGCACGAACGCCTCAAAGGACGCGTCCACTTCACGGGTTTTCGGTCCGACGCGCCCCGACTGATCGGGGCGCTGGACATCAACACCGCGCCCTCGCGAGGCCGGGAGGGTCTGACCAAAACAGTGATCGAAGGGATGGCCCAGGGCATCCCCGCCGTGGTTTCCACCGCCGGCGGATTACCGGAAATGATTCGCGATGGCGAGTCCGGCCATGTGGTTGCCATCGACGACCTGAACGCCTTACGCGATCGCATCGCTGCGCTGGTACTAGACCCCGCTGCCCGGATCAGGATGGGCCAGAACGCCCGCGCCGACATCCGCCAGCGCTTTGACATCAGCGCCACCATCCGCCAAACGGCCGATCTTTATCAGGCGCTTCTCAACCCCTGATTTTGTGCCTGTCCCAAACCTCATGTCCCAAACCTCACCCCCGGTAATACCCCACCAACCGCTCGACATGCCCCGCGAGGGTGAACCGCCTATTCACCCAGTCGCTTGCGGTCGCAGCCAGCCGAGCCCGCAGGCCGGCGTCCGCGACCAGTTCCACCAGCGCAGCCACCCAGTCATTGGCATCGCCAGGATCGGCAATGCGGCCCCGGTCATGATCAATCAGCTCCGGGATAGCGCCCGACGCGGAACCAACAACCGCACAGCGCGCGGCCATCGATTCGACCACGGCCAGCCCGAAGGCCTCCTTCACTGAAGGGATGCAGGCTATATCCACCGCCTGCAGACACGCGGCGAGATCTCCACGAAAACCGGCAAACACCACTCGATGATCAAGGCCATTGCGCTTAACCGTGGCGCGCAACTCGTCCGCAAACCCGCCCGGCCTTGCGTCCTCGCCACTCGCCTCGCCCACCACAACGGCCTGCCAGTGCGGTAACCCGGGCTGATCGTTCAGCCTCGCGAGGGCATCCAGCCACACCGAATGCCCCTTGCTGCGGGTGATTCGCCCGGGCAAGGCAATCACCACCGCCTGATCGTCGACACCCAGACTGCGACGCAACTCCCATCGCTCCTGATCCGACATGGGTGTGCGATAGGCCTCAAGGTCGATGCCGTAGTAGAGCTGCACCAGCCGCTCGTCCGGGACAGGCAACGCCGCCCGATTCCACTCGTGGGTCGCCTGACTGATCGAGAACACGCGCTGCNCCTTNGCGTATGCCCAGCGGTGATAGGGATCCTTTTTAGGCTTTTTCACACCCATGTGATCAGTAAAGAACAGTCGTAGCTCGGGACGCCACTGCACCAACAGGGCAGCCACTTGCATATCGCTCGATTTATGCGCATGGATGACCCGGATATCGTGATGCTCCAGATAGCGCAGAATGCGCGGCAGCTCGAGCACAGCGGCCATCCGCGAGCGCACCGTCAAAGGCTCCACCCCCACCGCCCGGAATGCGTCGGCCACTCGCGTGCCGGCCAGCGCCATTCCATGGACTGTCCAACCCTGGCGCTGGAGCTCGGGCGTCACCCGGCCGGGATACATCTCCAGCCCACCCCAACTTTGGGACAGGCACAAATGCAGCACCCTGGCGGGGACCGATGAATCAGTCACGACGGCCCTCCAGAAAGCACTGACTGATTGCCGAGGCAGCGGCATCAAGGTCGATAGCCGTCATCTCTGACTCACCGGCGGTTTCCGGGGGACTGAATGCCAAACGATGTCGGGGCTGATTGGTGGTCTGCCAACGCAGCGCGGTGGAGGAGCGCCGCCGGGGATAGAAGGCGGCTGTGGGCACATCGATGGCGCCGGCAATATGCAGCGGCCCCGTCGAGCCGCTCAAAAAGACATCACTCGTCGCCAGCACCTTGGCAAAGTCGAGCAGACCATCGCTCGAGACATGCACAGCGGCCGAATGACCGCGGATCTGATCGCGAACCCCACGGGCCTGCGCCTCCTCCCCGGGGCCTGCCGTGACAATCACAAACAGTGGACGAGCGCTTGTCAGACGATTCACAAGCCGCGCAAAAGCGCCCGCCGGCAAAGTACTGGCCGAACCACCGCTACCCGGGTGGACGATCACCCGAATGGCATCCTCGGGGATGCCGTAAACGTGGCTAAGCTGGCTGGAGACCGCCTCCAACACCGGCGGCTCAAAGCTCAAATAGGGGCCCATCGGCGCGTCGGGAACTGCTGTCTGGTGATCTTCGAGAAAACGCAGAATCAAATCGACGTTATAAGCGTGTTCGGGCTTAATCGACTGGGAACGCCGCTGGACAAGCCGCTGAGTGAACAACACCTGCGCCATCTTTGTCGCCGGCGCCAGGCGGTACGCCACGCCCGCCCGCAGTAATGCCAGCGCGATGCGCCAGGTGCTGAACAGCGCAATCGCCCCATCAAAACGGCCCTTCCGCACCTCGCCAGCCAGTTCGGACAAAGCCTGTCCGCGATCCACCAACACTTCATCCACAACGGGACAGGCACGAGCCATCGGCTCAGCCCCTTCGCTCACCAGCACGGCGATATGCGCAGCCGGCAACGCCCGTCGCAGCAGTGCGAGCGCCGGCCAGGTCAGCATGAAATCACCGAGCTTGTCGGTACGGGTGACAAGCACGCGGTCAGGCGCCATTACCACTGCTCCCCTGCAATTGCCCGGCGATAGCAATCCATCACACCGTCCGCCGTCCGCTTGATCGAAAACCGCGCTTCGACATGACGGCGACAGGCGGCTCGATCAATTTCGTCAATGCGCTCAACAGCGTCGCACATCCCCTTGAAGTCCTTCACCACAAACCCTGTGACACCGTTCTCGACAATCTCCGAAACCGCACCCCGGTCAAATGCGATAACCGGCGTCCCGCACGCCATGGCTTCGATGAGCACAAGCCCAAACGGCTCCTCCCATCGTATCGGGAATAAAAGTGCAGAAGCCTCACCCAGCACCGCAAGCTTTTGCTCGCCACCGAGCACGCCCAGCGCCTGGACCCGCCGCTGCCAGGGCAGCCAACTCTGCGGAATACTGAGCTTGCGGCCACCCATCAACTTCAGCGTCCGGCCCGTCCGTCGGGCAACCGCCACTGCGGTATCCGCGCCTTTTTTAGAGCGCCGCACCTTGCCGAGAAACGCGAGGGAATCCGTTGACTGCTCGACAAAGGGGACAGAATCCACATCAATCCCGTTATGGACGTACACACTTCCCCCGTGAAGCGCCGCGTGCCGTTTTGAGACGTAGATCGCGTTAAGATCCTGCGGGGGACCATGATCACTGACGCCGTGAACATGCGACACGCTTGGTACGCCCAACTCACGACTCAATCTTGGCTGGATTCTTTCTGATAGGGCGTGGAAGTGAACGATGTCTGGGCGTTGTTTCTTGAGGCTCCCGAATAGGGACGCAGATGCGTCGCCTTCCACATCCAAATACAGAACCTCAGAGTTCAGGCCTTGCCTACTACTCCCGATAACCACCTCGTGACCGAGGCATCGTTGCTCGGCGGCCAGACCGAACAGCAATTGTGGCGCGCCACCTTCATCGGCCCTTGGTGGATAAACACGGTCTGTGATGTGGAGTATGCGCATCTAACCGTGCCTTAATCCCGAACTGCTCGGCGGCCGCATCCATCAGTCACCATCGTCCAGCCAAGCCATATAATCCCTCACCCCGGTACGTACGTCCCTGAATTCCCCAGAGTATCCCGCCTCACGCAGTTTCGAGATATCAGC
>P_1C_Liq_3_UnCtyDRAFT_1000038_pt1 | contig 18703 bp, 18 predicted proteins | sample Pon1CUnioCityCA_5_FD_10231 | JGI IMG/M metagenome (IMG submission 10231)
CCGGACCGCGCGCCGGGAGGCGAGCCCTGCCCGGAGGAGGAGGGCCGGCACCTTCCCCCGTTTCTCCACTCCCCGGAGCAGGCTGTTGTGGAGGCTTTCCCAGAGCCGCGGGGCCGAGGCGATCATGGTGGGCCGGATCTCGGCCAAGTCCTCCCGAATCGTGCGGGGAGAGGTGAACCAGGTCCGGCAGCCCCGGCTCACCGCGATGGTCTCGAAGACCCGCTCGTAGATGTGCCACACCGGGAGAATGGAGAGGAAGCGATCCCCCTCCTCGAAAGCCAGCGGCAGGTTGCGCACCTGGGAGAGCATATTGCCATGGGTGAGCTCCACGCCCTTCGGCTCGCCCGTCGTACCCGTCGTGTAGATCAGGGTGAAGAGGTCCCCCGAGGCCCGGGCGTCCACGCGGGCATCGACCTCCTCCCGCCCGGCCTCCCCACGGGCCAGGCCCTCCGCCTCCAGTGCGTCGAGGTCGCCAAGCGCGCCGGCCCCACCCTCCGCGCCACAGTAGGTCACCCCACGGACCCGCGGGCACTCCCGGGCCATCTCCTCCCACAGCCGGACCAGGCCCGGCGAGCCGAGGAAGAGCCACTCGATTTCCGCGTGGTGGACGAGGAAACGCATCTCGTCGCGGCTCAGGTCGGTCGCCCGGGGCACATCGACCGCCCCGGCCATCTGGATCGCGAAATTCGCCCGCAGCCAGCCCAGCCCCGAATCCGCGAATAGGCCGACCCTCCCACCCGCGGCGATCCCGTGCCCGGCCAGCGCCGCGCCCATCCGGTAGCCCGACTCGGCGAGGTCCGTGCAGGAGCGGTGCCGCCAACCTCCCCCGACCCGTTCGGCGAAACCGTTCTCCGGACCGTAGACTCTCCCGGCCTCCCGGTAAAGGGCCCCGATGCTGGATAGTGCTGTATAGTCCATGGTCACCGCCCCTCGAAAATTCCGCCGGCGAGCGTAGAGTGGGCTGGCGGGCGACCCTTGCCAAGCGCAACCGGAGGCCACACGCTCCTCCCGATGTCGACTCCATCCCGCCCCCCCTCGCCCGACGGGCCCCTCGTCGGGATCGTCATGGGCAGTCGGAACGACTGGCCCGTCATGGAAAAGGCGGCGGAGATTCTCCGGCATTTCCAAGTCCCCTATGAGGCGCGGGTGGTCAGCGCGCACCGAACCCCCCACTCCCTCTATTCGTACGCTGGGGAAGCGATTCCCCGCGGGCTGCAGGTCATCCTTGCGGGAGCCGGGGGAGCGGCCCATCTGCCCGGAATGATCGCCTCGATGACCCTGCTGCCCGTCCTCGGCGTGCCGATCCCCTCGAGGGCCCTGCAAGGCGTGGATTCCCTTCTCTCCATCGTGCAGATGCCCGCCGGCATCCCCGTGCCCACCCTCGCCATCGGCGAGGCCGGGGCGACCAACGCGGCCCTCACCGCCGTCTCCATCCTCGGGCTCGAACACCCGGACCTCCAGAAACGGCTCGCCCAGTACCGGGAGGAGCAGAGCGAAGCCGTCCTCGACGCCGACGACCCAGAGGAATCCCCCGCCCGTGGCTGAGCCACCCGCCCGCCCCCTTCTCCCCCCGGCGACGATCGGGATCATCGGCGGGGGCCAGCTCGGCCGGATGTCCGCGCTCGCCGCCCGGGCCATGGGCTACCGGGTCGTTGTCCTCGAGCCGCGCGAGCCCTGCGCCTGCACCGGGGTCGTCAACGAGCAAATCGTGGCCGACTACGGGGACGCCGCCGCCCTCGCGCGCCTTTTCGCCCGGTCCGACGCCGTGACCTTCGAATTCGAGAACGTGCCGGACGCCCCCCTCGCGGAAGCCCGGGGAAGCGTTCCCGTCCGCCCCGACCCCTCCGTCCTCGCCATCTGCCGCGACCGGACCCGGGAACGGGCCTTCCTCGCCGAGCACGGTTTCCCGCACGCCCCCTACCTGCTCTGCGGAGAGTCGGCCCCCCTCCCCGGGGAACTCGACTCCTTCCGCTTTCCCGGCTTCCTCAAGGCGGCCGGGGGCGGCTACGACGGGAAGGGGCAGGTCCGGGTCGAGCGGCGGGAGGACTGGGACGCGGCCTGGGCCGGGTTGGGCGCCCCCTCCGCCGTCCTCGAGGAGGCCATCCCCTTCACCGGCGAGTATTCCGTGATCGTGGCCCGCGGCGCGGACGGGGAGACCACCACCTATCCCCTCTGCCACAACCTTCATCGCGACCGTATCCTCGAGCAAACGTGGTGCCCGGCGGGGTTGGAGGTGGAGGAGGAGGCCCTCGCGGACGCCCTCGCCGTCGCCATTGCGGAAAAGCTCGGGCTCGTCGGGGTGCTCGCCGTGGAGCTCTTCCGGCGGGGCCCCGGCGACTGGCTCGTCAACGAACTGGCCCCGCGCCCCCACAACTCCGGACACTTCAGCCTGAACGGCTCGGACACCTCCCAGTTCGAGAACCACGTGCGGACCGTCTGCGGGCTCCCCCTCGGCTCGACGCACGGGCTCGGGCCGGCCGCTATGCAGAATCTCCTCGGGGAGGACCTCACCGCGGCCGGCGAGCGGCTCGCCCCGGCCGTGGCGGCGGTGCCCGGCGCGCACCTGCACCTCTACGACAAGGGGGAGGCGAGACCCGGCAGGAAGATGGGCCACATCAACGTGCTCGCCGAGCACGACGAGGAGCGCCGGGAACGCATGGCGGCCGTCCGGCGGATCCTCGGGCGGGATTGAGGAGCGGCCCGCTGGAAGCCAGCGCCCGGCGCCGTCCGCTTCCGCTTTCCCCGGGGCGGGGAAGGCGTTAGGCTGTCGGCATGCCGGCCAGCGATGCCCCCTCCTCCCCTGTGCAACCCTACGACCTCGCCGTCGTCGGCGGCGGTGTGTCCGGGCTGTCCGCGGCCCACGCCGCCCGCCAGGCGGGGCGCTCGGCTATCGTCCTCGAGCGCTCCGCCGCCCCCGGGGGCAGTGTCCACACCCTCCGGCGGGACGGCTTCCTCGCCGAGGGAGGCCCGCACACCCTCCTCCTCAGCGACCCGCGGGTCTCCGACTGGCTGGAGGAACTCGGCCTCCTCGCGCAGGCGGTGGACGCCAACCCCGCCGCGGCGAAGCGGTTCATCCTCCGCGGCGGCGTGCCCACCCCCCTGCCCTACTCCGCCGGCAGTTTCCTTTTCGGGGGCTGGATGTCGGCCGGCGGGAAACTGCGCCTCCTCGCCGAGCCCTTCCGCCACGGGCGTCCCCCCGCCGGGGAGGAGTCGATCGGCCACTGGTTCCGCCGGCATTTCGGGGAGGAAGCCGCCGCCACCATTCTCGATCCCTTCGTCTCCGGAATCTACGCCGGCGACCCCGACCAGCTCAGCCTCTCCGCGGCCTTCCCCCGCATCGAGGAGGCCGCGAGCCGCCATCCCTCCGCCGTACGCTCCTTCCTGCGAACAGCGAAGGAGCGCAAGAAGAGCGGGGGGCGCCGCCCGAAGCGCCGGCTCGTCTCCTTTCCGGAAGGCCTCGGTCAGCTCCCGGCCACCCTGGCGGCGGAGCTCGGTCCCGCCGTGCGCACCCGCCAGGACCTCCAGTCGATCACCCGGGAGAGCGAAGGCTGGAGGCTCACCGTCAATGGCGAGGACTTGCGGGCCCGCCGGCTCCTCCTCGCCCTGCCTCCCGAGGCCCTCGCCCGGCTCCCCCTGCCCGACGACCTGCACGGGGAACTGCAGGCCCTCACCACCATTGTCTCCCCTCCCCTCACCGGGGTCGCGGTCGGCTACCGGCGCGAACAGATCCGCCATCCCCTCGACGGCTTCGGGGTGCTCTGCCCCTTCCGGGAGCGGCGGAAGATCCTCGGCATCCTCTTCGACTCCACCCTTTTTCCCGGGCGCGCCCCGGAGGGCCAGGTGCTCCTCTCCGTCTTTCTCGGCGGGCGCCGCCAGGAGGATCCCACCGTCCTCGACGAGGACGCCCTGCGGGCGCGGGTGCTCGGCGAGGCCCGGGACATCCTCGGGATCGAGGGGGAGCCCACCCTTTTCCATCCCGTCCACTGGCCCCACGCCATCCCCCAGTATGACCTCGGCTACCACCGCTACGGCGAGCTCTTCGATCGGCTGGAAACCCGCGAGCCCGGCCTTACCTTCGCGGGCAACACCCGGGACGGGGTCGCCCTCGGCAATTGCGTGCTCTCCGGGAAGGACCGGGCGGAGAAGATCCTCGGGATCGCCTGAGGGGAGGCTCGGCCGGCGCCTTCCCCGCCGCCGCGGACTTGCCCGCTCCCCTGCCCTGCGCTAGGGCTGACCGCTTCATGGGTAGCGAACGACCGATCGACGCCGGCACCGTGGACGCCATCGGGCTGGAGGAAGTCCTCCAGCGGGAGGCTTCCGGCCGCCGCCTGCGGATCAAACTCGGGGTCGACCCGACCCGACCCGACCTCACCTTCGGGCACATGGTTGTCCTCAACAAGCTGCGAGCCTTCCAGGACCGCGGCCACGAGGCCATCCTTCTCATCGGCGACTACACCGCCACCATCGGGGATCCCAGCGGACGCTCGGAGACCCGCCCCGTGCTCACCGAGGAAGAGATCCGGGCGAACGCGGAGACCTACCTCGCCCAGGCCTTCCTCCTCCTCGACGAGGAGCGGACCACCGTGCGGCGGAACAGCGAGTGGTTCGGGGGGATGAGCTTCGCCGACTGCCTCTCCCTCGCCCGCCGGATGACCGTGGCCCGCATGCTGGAGCGGGACGACTTCGCCAAGCGCTACGCGGAGGGCACCCCCATCAGCATCGTGGAATTCCTCTACCCCCTCGTGCAGGGGTACGACTCCGTGGTTCTCGAGGCCGATGTCGAGCTCGGGGGCACCGACCAGCTCTTCAACATGCTCGTCGGCCGGGCCCTCCAGAAGGATCGCGGCCAGCCCGAGCAGGCCGTCCTCACCCTCCCCCTCCTCGTCGGGTTGGACGGGCAGAAGAAGATGTCGAAGTCCCTCGGCAACTACATCGCCTTTCGGGACCCGCCCGGAGAGATGTTCGGCAAGATCATGTCGATCCCCGACGCGATCATGTGGGACTACTACCGGCTCCTCCTGGACACCTCGGAGGACGAGCTGGCCGACCTGCGCTCCGGGCATCCCATGGAGGCGAAGAAGGAGCTGGCCCGGCGGCTGACCACCCACTTCCACTCCGCGGAAGCGGCCGGGCGGGCGCGGGGGGAGTTCGAGCAGGTCTTCTCGCGCGGGGAAAACCCGGAGGAGATGCCGGAGGTTTCCCTGGCGGCGGCCGGGCTCCGGGAGGATTCCCCGGTCATCGACCTTCTCGCGGCCAGCGGCCTCTTCCCCAGCCGCAAGGAAGCCACCCGGCTGATCGGCCAGGGCGGGATCCGGCGCGACGGGGTCCCTGTAGGCGACCGCGGGGACCCCATCGGCCCCGTCGGGACGGGGCTCGTCTACCAGGCCGGCAAGCGCCGCTTCTTCCGGGCGGTGCCCTGAGCACGCCGCCGCGCCCGGCGGGTGCCCCCGAAGCCCTTCCCTCGCCGCGGGCGCAGCGGCGGGTTGACGACCCCTCGCTTTGCCTGCTGATTCCCTGCATCATGCACCGCATCCCGAATGCCGTCCGTATCCTTCCCCTCCTCATGGCCGTCCTCTTCTCCTCGCAGCAACTGGGTGCCTTCACCTGGCCCCACCAATCCTCGGACCTCCGCCCGGATCCCGCCCTCATTTACGGGGAACTGGCCAACGGTGTCGGCTACGTGCTCCGGCGGGCCAGCGAGCCGCCCGGCCGGGTGAGCGTGCGCCTCGTCGTGCAGGCCGGCTCCCTCATGGAGGAGGACGACGAACAGGGGATCGCCCACTACCTCGAGCACATGGCCTTCAACGGGACCCGCGGCTTTCCGGCGGGGGACATGATCGAGTACTTCCAGCGGCTCGGGATGGCCTTCGGGGCGGACACGAACGCGAGCACCGGCTTCGACCGCACCCAGTACCGCCTGGAGCTCCCCAGCGGGGACGCGGCCCTCCGCGAGGAGAGCCTGCAACTCCTCCGCGACTACGCCGACGGGATCCTCTTCGCCCAGGAGCAGGTCGACAAGGAGCGCGGCATCATCCTCGCCGAAAAGGTGAGCCGGGACACCGTCGACTACCGGAGTTATGTCGCCGAGATGGAGTTCCTCTTCCCGGAGGCCCGCTTCCCGGAGCGCATGCCCATCGGCACCGAGGAAGTCATCCGGGAGCTCGACCGCGAGGACTTCCTCGCCTTCTACGAGCAGTGGTACCACCCCGAGCGGACCTTCCTCGTGGTCACCGGGGACATCGACCCCGCCACCTGGGAAGAGGCCATCCGGCAGGCCTTTGCCACCTTCGGGGAGGACCGCGGGGGCGGACCCGCCGATCCGGAGCTCGGGGAAGTCGACTTTGCCGGCCTCCGCGCGAAGGTGCACCGGGAGCCGGAGGCCCGGGCCGTGCAGTTCGACATCGTCAGCGGCCGACCCATCCCCGAGGAGACGGACTCGCGGGCCCGCCGCCTGCGCGAGTTGCGCCAGCAGCTGGCGAGCAGCCTGCTCTCCCGTCGTCTCGAGAAGCTCGCCCGCGAGCCCGACTCCCCGCTGCTCTCCAGCTACGCCTACACCTATCCCTTCTTCAATTTCGCCGAACTGAACGCCCTCAACGTGACCGTGGATCCCGCCGACTGGGAGGCCGGCGTGGGCGTTGCCGAGGAGGAACTGCGCCGGGCCCTCGCCCACGGGTTCGGGCCCGCCGAGGTGGCCGAGGCGAAGGCACGCCTCCTCCAACGCGCCCGTGAAAAGGTGGCCGGCGCGCCCACCCGGCGGGCCGACGAGTGGGCGAACGAATACGCCAGCCTCCTCAACAGCGGCCGGGTGCCCCTCTCCCCCGAGGACGATCTGGCCCTCGTGGAGACCGTTGTCGAGGAAAGCACCCCGGAGAGCCTGCAAGCCGTCCTCCGGGAGGCCTGGTCCGGGGGTCGCCGCCTCTTCCTGAGCGGGCCCCTGCCCCCGGAGGTCGACAACGGCACCCTCCTCGCCACCTACGAGACGGCCGCCGCCCGCACCGTGGCCGCCCCCGACTTCCGCGAGGAGCGCACCTTCCCCTACCGGGCCGCCGCCACCGCCGCTCCCCTCGAAGCGATCCAGCGGGAGGACCCAGCCGTCCACCAGCTCGTCTACGCGAACGGCGTGCGAGTGAACGCGCTGCCCACCGACTACGAGGAGGACCGCGTCCTCGTGGGGCTGCGCGTCGGGGACGGATCCCTCTCCCTGCCCGAGGACCAGCCGGGGCTCGCCCGGCTCGCCGAGGGAGCCTTCCTCGAGGGCGGGCTCGGCGAGCTCAGCTACGACGAGCTCACCACCCTCCTCGCCGGCAAGTCCGTGGACACCCAGTTGCAGGTGCGCGAGTCCAGCCTGTTCTTCCGGGGGGAAACCCGCCTGGAGGACCTCGCCCTGCAGCTCGAGCTTCTCCGGGCCTTCCTCCTCGACCCCGGCTATCGGGAGGACGCCCTCGCCTTCTTCCGGCGCTCGCTCGCCTCCGACTACCGGGAACTCCAGTCCACCTGGCGGGGCGTGCTCGAGAGCGAGGTCAACCCCTTCCTCTACGGCGACCGGGGGCCCTGGCGCTTCCCGAGCGAGGAGGAACTGGCCGCCCGCACCTTCGGGGAACTGCAGGCCTGGCTGCAACCCCAGCTCGAGTCCGGCTACCTCGAGCTGTCCATCGTCGGCGACTTCGACTGGGAGGAAACCCGGCCCCTGCTCGACCGCATCTTCGGCAGCCTGCCCGGCGAACGCCCCGCCGCCCTGCCCATGCCCGAGGACGGCGGGCCCCACTTCCCCGCGGGAGCCGACCGGCTCTTCCCGGTTGATTCGGAGATCCCGCAGGGCCTCGCCATGGTCGTCCTGCGCAGCGGGGGGATCCGCCCGGTCGAGGAAAGCCGGGAGCGCTCGCTGCTCGCCTCCGTGCTCCGCGACCGCATCCGGCGGGAGATCCGGGAGGAGAGCGGGCAGGCCTATGCCTACCACGCCGCGAACAATCCCAACCGCGTCTACGATTTCGGCCTCTTCACGGGACTGGCCGTCCTCGCGCCCGAGCTCGTCGACCCAGTGGCTCCCCGCCTCCTCGATCTCGTGCGCTCCCTCGACTCGGACCCGGTCAGCGAGGACGAGCGCGAGCGTGCCCTCGCCCCGGCCCTCAAGCAAATCGAGGACATGCGCCGGACGAACCGCTACTGGATGACCGTGGTGGACGGCTCGCAGGGCCATCCCGCCCAGCTGGAGTGGTCGCGCACCCTCCTCGAGGGCTACCGCTCGATCGGCGTGGAAGACCTGCGGGAGACCGCCCGGCAACTCCTCCGGGACTCCGAACCGACCGTCGTGCGCGTCCGCACGGAGGCCGATTCCGGGGAAGAAGATAAAAAAGTGGCTCGTCTGGAAATTCCCGGGGACGCATAGTCGGCGGCCATGGAAAAAACCCTCATTATCCTCAAGCCGGATTGCCTGGAAGCGGGCCGCGTCGGGACGGTGGTCGCTCGTTTCGAGGAAGCGGGCTTCGCCCTCCTCGGGGCCAAGATGATGGAGCTCGACGCCGACCTGCTGCGGGAGCACTACGCGCACATCGCGGACAAGCCCTTCTTTCCCGAGGTGGAGGAGTTCATGGGCTCGCGCCCCGTCCTCTTCCTCATTCTCGGCGGGGAAGGCGTGATCCAGCGGGTGCGCGACCTCCTCGGCCCCACCGACTCCCGCAAGGCGGAGGCGGGCACGATCCGGGGCGACTACGGGACGGACCAGATGCGCAACATCGCGCACGCCTCCGACTCCCCGGAGGCGGCGGATGCGGAGATCGACCGCTTCTTCCGGGCCGACGAGGTCATGGCGGGCTGAGCCCTTGGACAACGGCGCACAGAGTCCTTTCGACTCGGTCGAGGAAGCGGTGGCGGCCATCGCCGCCGGGGAGATGGTGATCGTCACGGACGACGAGGACCGCGAGAACGAGGGCGACCTCGTGATGGCGGCCTCCAAGGCGACCCCGGAGGCGATCAACCACATGATCCGGCAGGCGGGCGGGCTGATCTGCGCACCGACCCTCCACCACCAGCTCACCCGGCTCGGGATCAACCAGATGGTCCCGGAGAACCGGGAGGGTCAGCGGACCGAATTCACCGTCTCGGTGGACGCGGCCGAGGGGATCTCCACCGGGATCAGCGCCTACGACCGGGCGCGGACCGTACAGATTCTCGCCGACCCGGAGGCCACCCCGGACCAGCTCGTCCAGCCCGGCCACGTCTTTCCCCTGCGGGCGCGGCCCGGCGGCGTCCTCCAACGGGCCGGCCACACCGAGGCGGCCGTCGACCTCGCCTCCCTCGCCGGGCTCCACCCGAGCGGGGTCATCTGCGAGATCCTCAACCCGGACGGCTCCATGGCCCGGCTCCCGGAGCTCGTCGCCTACAAGGAGAAGCACGGGTTCCGCCTCCTCTCCATCGCCCAGCTCATCGAGTACCGCCGCAAGCGGGAGAAGCTCGTGGAAAAGGTGGGGGAGCGGGAAGTCGAGACGGACTACGGCTCCTTCGTCCTCCATGTCTTCCGCAACGACCTCGACGAGCGGGTCCACGTGGCCCTCACCCGGGGCGAGCTCGACGAGCGCCCCACCCTCGTGCGGGTACAGGGGGAGAATCTCCTCTCGGACGTATTCACCGCGCATGTCCGGGAAAACCTCGTGCGGCCGGCCCTGCGCCGCATCGCCGAGGAGGGCCGGGGGGCGGTCGTCTACCTCGAGCAGCTCCGCGGGGGCATCCAGCTCGACCCGTGGACCGGGCACCTTGTGGAGGAGAACGGGCTGGGGGGCGCGCCCATGGACTTCCGCGACTACGGCATCGGGGCCCAGATCCTCTGCGAACTCGGTCTCCGGCAGATCCGGTTGCTGACCAGCCGGCCCCGCCGGGTCATCGCGCTGGAAGGCTACGACCTGGAAATCCTCGAACAGGTTCCCCTGCGCGAGGAGGACGGGGAGGAGGGGCGCTCATGAGCCGCGACCGCGGCGAGGCCGGGCCCCTCCCGGACAGCTCCTCCCTGCGCCTCGGGGTGGTCGCGGCCCGCTACAACCCGGAGCTCGTCGAGGGCCTGCTCCAGCGGGTGCGGGAGACGCTGGCCGGGGCCGGCGTGCCCGCCGACCGCCTCGAGATCCAGCGCGTGCCCGGCTCCATGGAGGTCCCCTTCGGCCTCGGCCGGCTCGCCCGGCAGGCCCGGTTCGACGCCCTTCTCGGTCTCGGCGTGGTCATCGGCGGCGACACCCACCACCACGAGGTGATCGCGGAGAGCACCGCCCGGAGCCTGCAGGACCTTTCCCTGCGCCACGACCTCCCCGTCATCAACGGCATCCTCGTGGTCGACTCGCTCGACCAGGCGGAAGCCCGGGTGGGCGGTGCCCACGACCGCGGCGCCGAATACGCCCGGGCCGCGCTCGAGCTGGCCCACTTCCCGGCGTGAGCGCCTCCGGCGAAGAGACTTCCGGCCCGGATGCCGGGGGCGGCGCCGAATCCGCGCCCGCCCCGGCGGAACGCCCGCGCCCGAAACGACGCCACGCCAACCGGATCGCCGCCTTCCAGTTCCTCTACCTCTACGAAACCCAGCGCGACGAACCACCCGAGGAACTCCTCCTCGGCTATCTCGAGCGGCAGGACGAGGAGCGCGCCTACTACGCCTTCGCCGAGGAACTCGTCCATGGCGCCCTCGCCCACCTCGCGGAGATCGACGCGACCATCTCCCGGCTCGCCGAGAACTGGCGCCTCGAACGGATCGCCCGGGTCGAGCTGGCCATCCTCCGCCTCGCCGTGCACGAACTCCTCCACCGGCCGGACATCCCCCCGGTCGTCACCATCAACGAGGCCGTCGACCTGGCCAAGGAATACGCCAGCCCGGAGAGCGGCCGCTTCCTCAACGGCATCCTCGACCGGCTCTCCCGCGAGCTGGACCGCCCCCTCCGGGAAGAGGCCTGAGGCGGGCGGTCCCGGCCTCCCTGATGGTCCCTTCCCCGCCCGCGGGCCCCGCGTTTGACCTGACCCATGAGTGAACCGAAAAAGGGACTCTTCCGCCGCTTCCGGGAGGGGCTCCGCAAGACCACCCGGCAACTCCGCGACTCGGTGGGCGGACTCTTCGGCAGCCGCCAGCTCGACGAGGCCACCCTCGAGTCCATCGAGGAGGCCCTCTACGGGGCCGACTTCGGGGTGGCCACCACCGACGAGATCCTCGCGGCGATCCGGGAGGCCCACCGGAAGGACCGGGACCTGCGGGGAGCGGACGCCGCCGCCATCGGGCGGAAGGTTCTCACCGGGATTCTCGAGGGCGCCGAGGGCCAACTCCACTGGCGGGAGGAGCCCCCCACCGTCGTGGAGATCCTCGGGGTGAACGGTTCCGGCAAGACGACCACCACCGCCAAGCTGGCCGCCCACTACCGGGCGGAGGGCCGCCGGGTCCTCCTCGGAGCCTGCGACACCTTCCGGGCGGCCGCCGGCGAGCAACTGCGCACCTGGGCCGACCGGGTCGGGGCGGACCTGGTGGCCAGCCAGCAGGGCGCGGACGCGGCCGCCGTCGCCTTCGACAGTTTCGCCGCCGCCCGCAAGCGGGGCAGTGATCTCCTCCTGCTGGACACGGCCGGTCGCCTCCACACCCAGAGCCACCTCATGGAGGAGCTCAAGAAGGTCAACCGGGTCCTCGCCAAGCAGCGCGAGGGCACCCCGGAGGAGCGCTGGCTGGTGGTGGACGCCACCCTCGGGGCCAACTCCCTGCAGCAAGCCCGCCTCTTCCACGAGGCCATCGGGGTGACCGGACTGCTCGTCACCAAACTGGACGGCAGCAGCCGGGGCGGATCGCTCACCGCCATCTACCGGGAACTGCGGCTGCCCATCCATTTCGTCGGGCTGGGCGAATCCGCCGACGACCTCCAGCCCTTCCGCATCGCCGACTACGCCGCGGCGGTGTTCCCCCTCGAGGCGGAGACGCCCGGCCAGGAGTGAGGACACGGCCATGGAGGCACTGACCGTCGCTCTCGCCGATCGTTCCTACCCGATCCGGATCGGGCAGGAGGAGAGCCTCGCGTCCGTTCTCGAGGCGGCCGGCGTGGGCGATGCGCGCCGGTCCGGCCGGCGGGGGGCGGCCGTGGTGGACGCGGCCGTGGAGGAGCACCATGGGGCCACCCTCGCCTCCGCCCTCGGCGACCTTCCCCGCCTGACCCTCCGCGGGGGCGAGAGCTCCAAGGACCTCGCCCACACTGAGCAGGTTCTCGACTTCCTCTCCGCCGAGGGCCTCGAGCGCTCCGGATTCCTCCTTGCGATCGGGGGCGGAGTGATCGGGGACCTCGCCGGATTCGCGGCGGCCGTCTACCTGCGGGGCATCGACTACTACCAGGTGCCGACCACCCTCCTCGCCATGGTGGACAGTTCGGTGGGCGGGAAGACGGGGGTGAATCTCGCCAGTGGCAAGAATCTCGTGGGCGCCTTCCTCCAACCGCGCGGAGTGGCCGCGTGGCTCCCGTTCCTGCGCACCCTTCCCGAGCGCGAGTTCGCCGCGGGCATGGCCGAGGTGCTCAAGTACGGCCTGCTCGGCGACTCCGGCCTCTTCCACCAGCTGGAGCGCGGCGGCAGGCTCCACGCGGGGGCGGGCCCTCTCGCCGGGATCGTCGCTCGTTGCTGCCGCCGCAAGGCGGAGATCGTGGCCGCGGACGAGCAGGAAACGGCAAGGGAAGGGGGCCGGGCCCTCCTCAACCTCGGGCACACCTTCGCGCATGCCATCGAGAACACCGCGGGCTACGGCACCTACCTGCACGGGGAGGCCGTGGCCATCGGCCTCTGCATGGCGGCCCGCTTCGCCGAGGAGACCGGGCGGGCCCGCGCGGGAACGGCCGACCGGACCACCGCCGCGGTCGCCGGCCACGGACTGCCGACCCGCCTCCGGAGCCCCCTGCCCACCGCCGACCTTCTCGCCGCCATGCGCAAGGACAAGAAAGTGCGGGACAGACGGCTCCGGCTGGTCCTCCCCGAGGATCTCGGCGTCGCCCGGGTGGTCGTGGCGGGAGAGGAGGAAGAGGAACGCCTCGGGACGCTCTGGGAGGAATTCGGGGCGGGGGACCACGGCATTGGGAAAAGCGGTTGAATTTTCCCTCGCCTCAGTACCGGAAATCGATAAGATTACTCAAAAGGTTGAAGATTTCCGCGAGTTACCCTCCCGCCATGCAAGCTCCCCTCGCCAAAGGCACCGTCAAGGCCGCCCTCCTCCAGTGGGCCACCCAGTTCGTCGAAAAGCAGGGCTACCACGACCTCAACCTCGACCACTTCAGCAAGGAGTACCAGGTCAGCCACGCGGCCCCCTACCGGCACTTTCCCAACAAGATGGCCCTGCTCGCGGAGCTCGCCCGCTTCGGCTTCGAGGACCTCGTGGCGACCCAGCGCCGCTTCCTCGCCAGCGAGCCCAGCGGCAGCCGCGCCCAGATGCTGGCCCTCTCCTCCGCCTACGTCGATTTCCTCGTGCGGCGCGGGCAGCTCTTCGACGTGATGTGGGACTTCACCTGGACGGAGGAACGCAACCCGGAGACCGCGGCGCGCGGGCAGGAATCCTTCCAGCTCTTTGCCGGGGCCGTGGACGACTACCTCCGGGTGCAGGCGATGGATCCCGGCCAGCGGGGCGAAATCCTCATGAACATCTGGTCCTTCCTGCACGGGCTGGCCGTGCTCGCCCTGCATAAGTCCGAGGTCGTCCAGCCTACCCCGGAGAAGCTCGACCGGCTCGTGCGCTCCGGCCTGAACGCCCTCCTCGACGGCTACCAGGGCTGCCCGGACCGGGACTCGGTCTGAACCCGTAGGGCCGGCTCCCTCCCGCTGCCCGCACCGCCCGCCGGGGCCTCCGCCGGCCCCTACGACTGGAATTCCTTGACCAGCGCGCTCAGCGTTTCCTTGGCGTCCCCGTAGAGCATGCTGGTCTGCGGGAGGAAATAGAGCTGGTTGGGCAAGCCGGAGAATCCGGCCCCCTGGCCCCGCTTGAGGGCGTAGATCGTGCGGGCCTGCCGGGCCTCCACGATCGGCATCCCGTAGATCGGGCTGGAGGCGTCTTCGGCCGCCGCCGGATTCACCACGTCGTTCGCCCCNATCACGATGGCCACGTCCACGGTCGGCAGCCGTTGGTTGGCCGCCTCCATCTCGAGGAGCTGCTCGTAGGGAACATCGGCCTCCGCGAGGAGGACATTCATGTGGCCCGGCATTCGTCCGGCCACCGGGTGAATGGCGAAGAATACCTCGCTACCGCGTGCTTCGAGGAGATCGGCCAACTCCTTGACCACGTGCTGGGCCTGGGCCACTGCCATACCGTAGCCCGGCACGAAGGCCACCGAATGGGCCGCCTCCAGCACGTAGTAGGCATCGCCCGGGTTGCTCGCCTTCATCTCGCCATCCACTTCCACCGCCGGCCCATCCGGGGTCCCGCCGAAACCCCCGAAGAGCACCGCGACGAGCTTGCGGTTCATGGCCTTGCACATGATCACGGTGAGGATGAGCCCGGAACAACCGACGAGGCAGCCGGCGACGATGAGGACGTTGTTCTCGATGGCAAAGCCGGCCCCGGCCGCGGCCAGTCCGGAGAGGCTGTTGAGCAGGGCGATGACCACCGGCATGTCCCCACCACCGATCGGCCGGGTGCCGAGAACACCCACGGTGAGGCCCGCCGCCAGCACCACGAGGAAGAGGAGGTAACCGAAGGCCTGGTCGCGCAGGAAAAGGAAGAGCACCGCGGCGAGGATGCCGCCGCCGAAGAGGAGGAGCATCACCTTCTTCTGCTGGGCGAGCGCCTGCGGCTTGCCGGAGAGCCGACCGGAGAGCTTGCCGAAGGCGATCCCGCTCCCGGTGAAGGTGAGCGCGCCGATCCAGGTGGCGATGCTGATCACCCCGGCCCGGAAGACGGGGTAATCGCCGGTGGCGGCGAGCCCGCCGGAGACAAAACCGGACTGGTACTCCGCCCACGCGACCAGCGCGGAGGCGAGCCCGCCGAACCCGTTGAAGAGGGCCACCAGCTCCGGCATGGCCGTCATCTTGACCACCCGAGCCCAGACGGCCCCGATGGCCGCGCCGATGGCCAGGCCGATCCAGATCCACGCTTGGCCGAGACCGGCCTCGAGGAAGGTGACCACCACCGCCAGCAGCATGCCGACGGCGGAGAGCAGGTTGCCGCGCCGGGCCGTCCCCGCGGACCCCAGCATCTTGATGCCGAAGATGAAGAGGACCGCCGCGGCGATGTAGGCGAGGTTGGTGAGGAAGCCGCTCATTTCCCGTTCCCGTCCTTCCGGCGGAACATCCCGAGCATGCGGTCGGTGACGAGGTAGCCCCCCACGACGTTGATCGTCGCGAGGACCAGGGCGAGAAAGCCGAGGACCTGCCCCCAGCCGGAGGGGGACAACCCGACCGCGGCGATCGCCCCGACCACGGTGATCCCGGAGATGGCGTTCGACCCGGACATCAGCGGCGTGTGCAGCTGGGAGGGTACCTTGTTGATCAGCTCGAAGCCGAGGAAGCCGGCGAGCACGAAGACGAAGAGGAGGAGAACGAGGTCCATGGCTCAGTCAGGTTTCAGGCTGGGGTGGACGATGGCACCCTCCCGCACGAGGAGGCAGGCGGAGAGGATGGGGTCGTCCTCGCGGTAGACGAAGCTCCCCTCCTCCGCATCGTAGAAGTACTCGAGGAAGGCCACAAAGTTGTTCGCGATCATCGTGCTGGCATCGCGGGCGACCATCGCGACCAGCTCCTGCGTCCCCACGAGGGTCACCCCTCCCTCCGTGCGGATGACCTCTCCGGGAACCACCCCCTCGACATTGCCCCCGGCATCCGCGGCGAGGTCGACCACCACCGAGCCGGCACTCATGCGCTCGAGGACGGCGGCGGAGACCAACTGGGGCGAGGGGCGCCCGAAGACCCGGGCGGTCGTGATGACGATGTCCGCCTTCGCGCAGGACTGGGCCATCGCCTCCTTCTGGCGGTCCAGCTGTTCGGGGGTCAGCTCCTTCGCGTAGCCCCCCTCCGTCTGGCCGGTCTCCCCAAGGTCGATCTTCAGGAACTGGGCCCCGAGGGACCGGACCTGCTCCTCGACCTCCGGCCGGGTGTCGAAGGCCTCCACGCGGGCGCCGAGCCGCTTGGCCGTGGCAATCGCCTGGAGCCCGGCCACTCCCACCCCGATGACGAAGACCCGCGCGGGCGAGAGGGTGCCGGCCGCCGTGACCATCATCGGGAACACCCGCCCGAGGCGATGGGCCGCCTCAATGACCGCGCCGTAGCCGGACAGGCTGGACTGCGAGCTGAGCGCGTCCATCCCCTGGGCGACCGAGGTCCGCGGGATCATCTCCAGGCTGGCCGCGTTCACCCGGCACGCGGCGAAGTCGGCGAGCCGTTCCGGCTGGCGGAAGGGGTCGAGGAAGCTGAGGGAAAGGGCGCCCGCCGGGTACCGCTCCAGTTCCTCCCGCCCCGGGGCGTGCAGCCGCACGACGACGTCCGCCTCCGGATACGATCCTCCCTCGAGGGAAAGGACCCGGGCTCCTTCCTCCGCATAGGCTTGATCGCTCCAACCATGGGCCGCACCGAGGCCGCTCTCCACGGTCACGCCTCCGGAGGGATCGAGCGCGCGCAAGCGCCGCACGGCTTCCGGGGAGAGGGAGCAGCGGGAGTCCGTCGGCCGCGTTTCGCGGGGGGCAAACACCAACATGGCCTCATCTAGGCAGCCCTCTCCCCACTTTGCAACGGCGCGGAGGGATTCCCCCCCGGCGCAAAAAAAACCCACCGGTCGCCCGGTGGGTGGGAAAGAGAGAGGGGGCGCGGAGCTTTAGAGGAGTTCCTTGAGGGCCGTGCCCGGCTTGAACTTCACGTTCTTGGAAGCCTTGATCTTGATGGTCTCGTTGGTCGCGGGGTTGCGACCGGTCCGGCCTTCGCGGCGGGCGACGGAGAAGGTGCCGAAGCCCACGAGCTGAACCGCCTCCGCCTTGTCCTGGGGTCCGGTCAGCTTCACTTCCTTGCCCGCCTTGCGGATGCTCGCCTTGATCGCTTCGAGAACCGCGTTCAGGGAACGCTCGGCGGCGGCCTTCGAGGTGTCGTCCCCGAGGTTCCTCTGGATTTGTTCCACAAGTTCAGCTTTATTCATAATTCGTGTGCGTGGTTCTAGGTTTGCTCTGCAGCGCGTAGCAAGCGCTCTCCGCATAGGGCCGTCAACAGGAATTCCCGGCGCGCCGGCCGGGGCCACCGCGCCCGCCGCCCCCGTCACGCCGGCGGTGTGCCGGGATCCGAGCCGGGGCGGGCGCCCGGCTCGGCGCCGGCCCCGGCCACCCGGGCGAGCAGGCCACGGAGCGCTTCCTCCGGGGGAGTGGACGACTCGCGGGCGATCTGGCCGGCCCGGCGGGCGAGCTGCCGAGCCGCCACCCACGCCCGGTCCTCGGGCGCTCCCCGCGAGCGGAACCACTCGACAAGCAGGGCGAGATCCTCGTCCGCGAACGGTTGGTCCTCATCCCTGTGCGAACTCGACTCCACCTCCGCCACCCTGCCACGCCTCGCCCGCCCCGGCAACCCGCACTTGACCCGCGCGGCGCTTTGCCGTGACCTCCGCCCGTAATGGACCCGGCCCCTTCCCCGACCTCCGACCTGCGCGTCGCCTCCTTCGACGCCCTCCCCTCTCCGGCCGAACTGCTCCGCGCGGATCCTTTGCCGGAGGCAGGGGCCGCCGCCGTCGCCCGCGCCCGGCAGTCCGTGCAGGACATCCTCACGGGGGCGGATCCGCGCTTCCTCGTGGTGGTCGGCCCCTGCTCGATCCACGACCCCGAAGCCGCCCTCGAGTACGCCCGCCGCCTCCAGCCCCTCGCCGCGGAACTCGGCGACCAGCTCTTTCTCCTCATGCGGGTCTACTTCGAGAAGCCCCGCACCACCGTCGGCTGGAAGGGCCTCATCCTCGACCCCCACCTCGACGACTCCTGCGACCTGCCAGCCGGCCTCCGCACCGCCCGCCACTTCCTCAACGAGGTCGTCGCCCTCGGCCTCCCCGCCGCCACCGAGTTCCTCGATCCGATCACCCCGCAGTACCTCGCCGACCTCGTCGCCTGGGCGGGCATCGGGGCCCGCACCTCCGAGTCGCAGACCCACCGGCAGATGGCCTCGGGCCTCTCCATGCCGGTCGGCTTCAAGAACACCACGTCCGGTGCCCTCCAGCCCGCCCTCAACGCCATCCGGGCCGCCCGGGCCGGCCAGACCTTCCTCGGGATTAATCCGGACGGGCAAGCCTGCTCGGTGACGACCCGCGGCAACCCCCACGGGCACCTCATCCTCCGCGGGGGCTCGGCGGGCCCCAATTACGACGAGGACTCCCGCGCCGTCGCCCGGGCCGGATTGGAAAAGATCGGGCTGGCCCCCCGCTTCCTCGTGGATTGCAGCCACGACAACAGCGGGAAATCCCCCGGGAAACAGCCCGGCATCCTTGCCGACCTCATCGAGGCCCGCGCCCGGGGCGAGGATGGCATCGCCGGGGCCATGCTCGAGAGCAACCTCCAGGCAGGGAACCAACCCTTCCCCCAGCCGGTCGACCATCTCCTGCACGGCGTCTCCATCACCGACGGCTGCCTCGACTGGGAAAGCACCGAAGCCGCCCTGCGGGCCGCCGCCGAAACCCTCCGCACGGGCGCGCCCGTCACCTGAGCACGGGCTCCGGCCACGCCGGCGGGAGCTGCGCCCGGCCGGTCCCCCACCGCCGGTCCCTCCCCCCCCC
>P_1C_Liq_3_UnCtyDRAFT_1000041_pt1 | contig 18359 bp, 15 predicted proteins | sample Pon1CUnioCityCA_5_FD_10231 | JGI IMG/M metagenome (IMG submission 10231)
GCAGGTGTGCTGGCCGCGACCACTGCCCAGGCCGGGCCCGACGCGGGGCCGCTGGTCGGGCCCGACTGGCTTGCCGAGCATCTCAACGATCCCGATGTCGCGGTGCTGGACGTGCGTTCCGCGATTGATGGAACGGATGCCGGGGGATTCGCGGCCGGTCATATCCCGGGGGCGGCCTATGCCAGCTACACCGNCGCCGGCTGGCGCGTGGCGGAGGGAGCCGTGCCCGGCAAGCTCCCCCCGGTGGACCGGCTCGAGGCGTTGATCGGCTCACTCGGCGTGGACAACGACGATACGGTGGTGGTTGTGCCGGCGGGCGTCGGGTCCACGGACTTCGGCAGTGCCGCCCGGGTCTACTGGACCCTGAAATACCTGGGGCACGAGGACGTCACGATCCTCAACGGAGGTTACCGTGCCTGGGTTGAGGCCGGTGGCGAGATCGCCACGGGTGAGGCAACGGTCACTCCCGCGACCTTCAACGCAGACCTGCAGCCCGAGCTGCTGGCGGACACCTCGGACGTGGCCAATGCCGATTCGAGCGGCAGCCAGCTGGTCGATGCCCGCCCGGCCGCCCAGTACGCCGGTCAGGCGAAGCATCCCGCGGCACGTGCCGCGGGCACGATCCCCGGTGCCGCCAGCCTGGAAGAGCGGTTGCTGGTCGAGCAGGGGACGGCAACCTTCATCGATACCGACGAAGTGAATCGCCTGATCGAAGTGGCCGGCATCGAGCAGAATGGGCCCGTGGTCTCCTTCTGCAACACCGGTCACTGGGCCGCGACTGCCTGGTTCGCCCTCTCGGAGGTCGGCGGGCTCGAGGACGTGGCGCTCTACGACGGCTCGATGACCGAGTGGACGCAGGATCCGGCCAGGCCGCTGGTTCAGGGTCAGCAGGCACTCAGTCAGCTCTTGCAGTGAGCCCTGATCGTCGATGAGCACCCTCGCCGAGGCCATTAACGGAGAGACCGTACGGGATCAGCCGGCCCGTCCCCGCGTTGACCGGTTCGTGGTCGGCGTGGCCGCTATCGGTGCGCTCGTGCTGGGCGGACTGATCTGGCAGGTCGGTTCGCCCCGCCTCGTCTGGCTCTACCTGATCGGGGGCGGGCTGGGTGTGGCGCTCTATCACGCGGCATTCGGCTTTACCGCCGGCTGGCGCAATTTCATCGTCCGCCGTCGCAGCCGCGGCCTGCGGGCGCAGCTCCTGTTGCTGTCCGCTGCATCCGTCCTGTTCATTCCGGTCATCGCGGGTGGTCATGCCAACGGGGCGATTGCACCGGTGGGCGGCTACATCGTGCTCGGAAGCTTTCTGTTCGGTCTCGGCATGCAACTGGGCGGAGGCTGCGGCTCGGGCACTCTGTTTACCGTGGGCGCGGGCAACCGGCGCATGCTGATGACGCTGGTCGCCTTCATTGCCGGATCGGTGCTTGGCACCCTTCATCTGCCCTGGTGGCTCGACAGCCCCGGTCTGGGGCCGGTGGATTTGGTGGCGTCCCTGGATCCGTTGGGCGGGGTGCTGCTCCAGGTCAGCGTATTGCTCGCGCTTGCCTGGGTGCTCGCGGCGGTAGAGCGTGACCGTCACGGCAACGTCGAACGGCTGTCCCTTCGTCCCGAAGGGAGCTGGCTGCAGACGCTGATCACCGGCGGTTGGCCGCTGCTTTGGGGCGTCATCGCGCTGGCGGGGCTTGGCCTGCTGACGCTGCTGGTCTCCGGGGCGCCCTGGGGGATCACCTTCGCTTTTGCCATCTGGGGCGCGAAGGCGCTGGGTGCGCTGGGGATGGACATGTCGCAGTTCACCTACTGGAACTGGCCTTATCCGGCCCAGGCATTGGAGCAGAGCGTTCTGGTGAACGTGACCTCGGTCATGGCCCTGGGCCTGCTGTTTGGTGCCATGATCGCCGCCGGGCTTGCCGGGCGTTTCAATGCCGGCAGTCAGAACCGACTGGGCCCGCGTAATGTCTCCGCGGCGGTCATTGGCGGCCTGTGTATGGGGTATGGGGCGCGCCTCGCCTTTGGCTGCAATATCGGCGCGTTCTTCAGTGGGATCGCCTCGGGCAGCCTGCATGGCTGGGTCTGGTTCGCCTTCGGTTTTCTCGGTTCCATCGTGGGGGTGGCGCTGCGCCCGCGGTTCGGGATGAGCAACTGACATGGCCGGCCACCGTCCGCCCTACAGCCGTCTGGCGCTAATCACCACGGTGGCGGCGATTGTGGTGCTGGTGGCGCTGGATTATCTGGCCAGCACCGCCAGCTGAACGCACCCGCCAGGCTTTACCACGCGTCCTTCAGTAGACCGCCCAGCAGGGCTTCCGTGTTATCTGCCAGACTGTCGTAGTGGTAACCGCCTTCCTGGATGACCACCGTGGGCAGGGCCAGCGCCCTGACCCGCGCGCCCAGCGTGCCGATATCCGGGGACTGGACGCCGATCTTGGCCTGTGGGTCCTCGTGGTAGATATCGAAGCCGTTGGAGAAGACCAGCGCGTCCGGTGCGAACAGCCGGATCGCCGCCAGGGCCTCGTCAAGCCGCCCGAAGAAGGCCTCGGCATCGGAGCCATGGGGTAGCGGCAGATTGATGTTGTAGCCGTAGCCGGCACCCGCGCCACGCTCCTCCTCGAAGCCGCTCACCACCGGATAGAAGTTGGTCGGGTCGCCATGAATGGAGATATAGAGCACGTCGTTGCGCTCGTAGAAGATCTCCTGGATGCCCTGACCGTGATGGACGTCGGTATCCAGTACGACGACCCGGGGGAAGCGTTCACGCAGGGCCTCTGCCGCAATCGCGGCATTGTTCAGGTAGCAGAATCCACCGGCGGCATCGACCCGGGCGTGATGACCCGGCGGACGGCAAAGGGCGAAACCCAGGCTGTCGCCGGCGAGCACGTCATCCGCGGCTGACAGCGCCCCCTGAGCGGACCAGTAGGCCGCCTCCCAGGTATGCTCGCCAACCGGACAGCTACCGTCCGCGAGGTACCGCGCGGCCTCGGCCAGGATCCCGCGCAGCGGGTTGGGCGAGCGCACGAAGATATTCGACAGCACCTCGTCGCCCCAGTCCTCCGGCATGGCCTTCCAGCGTCGGTGGCAGGATTCCAGAAAGCGCAGGTAGCCCAGATCATGGACGCGGCTGATCGGCTGGATGCCATGGTCATGGACGTCCGCCATCTGCACACCGGAGCGCTCCAGTCCGGCACGGATATGGCCCGTGCGCTCGGGAATTTCCTGCGGCGCGCGCATCTGGCCCCGCGTGAAATAGGTGCGGGGATGATGGAGGTCCTGACGGCTGTCGAAGTACGCTTTCACGGTAGCGGTTTCCTGCTAGTTGTTTGGCGACGGATGCCGACAGATTACCAGCGCAATCGACCCTCGGCATATGCTCGGGCACCCGTCTCGCGGATCAGCGCCAGCAGCCCCTGCAGCGGATGGGGGATGTCCCTGTCCGACAGGCGTCGGACCTGGCTGCGGCAGGAGTAGCCGGTCGCCAGCAATCGCCCGCGATTCTGCGGTGCCTCGACGACACCACGCCAGGACTGGCCGTAGATTATCCGGGAGGTTTCCAGGTTGCGGGACTCGTGTCCGTAGGTGCCGGACATGCCGCAGCAACCGGTGGCGACGGCGTCCAGGGCGAGGCCGAATGCGCCGAAGACACGCTGCCAGTCCGCGATCGCCGTCGGCGCACCGGTCTTCTCGGTGCAGTGGCCGAGGAGCCGGAACCCGGGGTCATGGTCGGAGAGGTCCGGGATGTCCAGTTCCGCGAGATGGTGGCCAAGCCATTCCGGCAGCAGCGAGACCCCGGGCGCCGCCTCTTCGCCGATCGCCTGCGGGTAATCCTTGCGATAGATCAGTGTCATGGCGGGATCGATGCCCACAAGCGGCACGCCGCTTGCCGCCAGGCTCCGGAGATATCGGGCCTGCCGCGATGCCGTGCGCCGGAAGGCGCCGAGGAACCCATGCACATGGAGCGGTTTGCCGGCAGGCCGGTACCGGGCCACGTAGACCGGCGCCCCGAGGCGCGTCAGCAGTTCGATGGTATCGCCGACCAGTTCGGCTTCGAAATGCGTCGTGAAGGCATCCTGCACCAGGATCACGCTGCGGCGTCTCTCCTCTTCGCCGAGCCGGGCCAGTGCCGATGGGCTGGCCGTCGTTGCCAACCGCCAGCGCGGATCCCGTGCCAGCCGCCGGCGCGACAGACGCGGCGGATCGGCGAGGCCGATGCGCTGCTGCATCCATCCCTGAACCCGGTCTGAGCGGACCACTGCGTTATACAGCGGGGCCACGCGGGCCATGATCGGTAGCAGGGCCTCCAGACCGGCAATGAAATAGTCCCGCAGAGGCCGCAGATAGCGATCGTGGTAGAGCTCGAGAAACGCGGCGCGAAAGCCGGGCACACTGACCTTGACCGGGCACTGTCCGCCACAGGCATTACAGGCAAGGCAACCGGCCATGGCCTGGTGCACCTCATGGGAGAAGTCTGCCTCTCCGCGCCGGGCGGCTCGGGTATTGGCAAGGCGCTGCGGCAATCGCCCCAGGAAGCCCATCGGTCCCTCGCGCCGGCGGCGCCGGGTCTGCTCGGCCAGATCGACGCCGGCAGCCTGCTGCAGACGCAGCCATTCCCGCATCAGCCCGGCCCGTCCCTTGGGCGAGTGAATGCGGTCGCGGGTGGCTTTCCACGACGGGCACATCGGGTCATCCACATCGTAGTTGTAGCAGGCGCCATTGCCGTTGCAGTGCAGGGCGTCGGGGTAGAGTGCGCGGACCTCCGCCGGGATCGTCCGGTCCAGCTGACCGCGGGTTGTGACACCATCAATGCGATCCAGGCCCGGGTCGTGGGTCGCGACATGGTCCCCCGGCGCCGGTGCGGGGGCCGGGGTGGCGATCTTGCCGGGGTTGAGCTGGTTATGCGGGTCGAAAGCCGCCTTGATCTGGCGAAGACAGGGGTAGAGGGCGCCGAAGAAGGCCGGCGCGTATTCCGAGCGTACGCCCTTGCCATGCTCTCCCCAGAGCAGGCCGTTGTAGCGCCTTGTCAGTGCCGCCACCGCATCCGATACCTCGCGCACGAGTCCCTCCTGCGCCGGATCCTTGAGGTCCAGTGCCGGGCGGACATGCAGGACGCCGGCATCGACATGGCCGAACATGCCGTAGGACAGGCCCCTTGCATCGAGAATGTCCCGAAACTCGCTGACGTAACTGGCCAGGTGCTCCGGTGGCACCGCGGTGTCTTCGACGAAGGCCACCGGGCGTGCTTCACCGCTGGCATTACCGAGCAATCCCACCGCTCGCTTGCGCATGGCGTAGATCCGCCGAATCGCCTCGGGGCGGTCGGCCACGGTATAGCCAATGCGCCCCCGGTCGTCATGGGCGGAGAGTTGGCGGCAGAAGCGCTCGATGCGATGGGACAGCCGCCCGGCGTTGTCATCGTTGAACTCCACCAGGTTGATTCCGCTGGCGGCGGCTACACCGTCGGGGAAGAATTCGGCGACGTCGGTCCAGATGAAATCCTCCCGGGCAAGTGCGAGGACCGTCTCGTCCACCGTTTCCACGGAAGTCGGTTCGGCATCGCCATCCATGATCGGTCGGGCATCGCGCAGGGCATCCATGAACCCGGCATAGCGGATATTCACCAGTGCGGTATGCGCGGGGATGGGGAGGACATTCAGGGTGATCTCGCTGGTCAGGGCCAGCGTCCCTTCCGCGCCGCAGAGGAGGCTGCTCAGATCCAGCCGGCCGCGATCGTCGCGCAGATGGGCAAGATCGTAGCCGGTCAGGCAGCGATTCAGCGGGGGGAACACCGAATCAATCAGCGCCCGCTGCTCATCATGGATGGTGCGCGCGCAGCGATAAATCCGGCCGATGGCGTCATCACGCCCGCAGAGGGCCCCGAGATCCTCGTCTTCCACGGGTTCCGCAGTGAGCCGTTCCCCGCCGATCAGGAAGGCGTCGATGGAAAGGACATGATCCCGTGTCTTGCCGTATTCACAGCTTCCCTGACCGCTGGCATCAGTGGCCACCATGCCGCCGATGGTGGCTCGATTCGAAGTGGAGAGCTCGGGCGCGAAGAACAGGCCATGGGGCCGCAGCGCGGCATTGAGCTGGTCCTTCACGACGCCGGCCTCGACGCGGACCCGGCGCCGCGCCGGATCGATGGCGAGGATCCGGTTCATGTGCCGGGCGGTGTCGATCACGATGCCGTTGGTCAGCGACTGCCCGTTGGTGCCGGTGCCACCGCCGCGCGGTGCCAGCGTCACCGACCGATGGTTGGGGTCACCCGCCAGCCGGGCGATTCGCTGCAGGTCGTCCGCATCGCGCGGGTACACCACGGCCTGGGGAAGACGCTGGTAGATGGAGTTGTCGGTGGCCAGTACCGTGCGATGGCCATGAGTCCGGCCGATCTCGCCCCTGAATCCCGCCGCGGGCAGCGCATCAAGGAAAGCGGCCGCGTCGCTGTGAATGGCGTCTGTTCTGTCAGGCGGGATGCGCGCAATCATGTCTTTTCATCCGCTGGTAACCGTAATACCCGTCCAGGCGTTGCGGCTGGCCCCGTGCATTAATACACGTGACTTACGCGGGTATTCAGTCGACATGATATCGGGAATTGGCGCGCCCGGCAGGAGTCGAACCTGCGACCTTCGGCTTCGGAGGCCGACGCTCTATCCAGCTGAGCTACGGGCGCGTTGGACGGCGTAGTTTACCGCCTGTGTGCATCGTGGCATAGCCCCCAGTTTGCTGGCCCGGGCAATGCCGCTATACTCCTGCGCAGTTCGAAAAATTGAGGATAGTCAAGTGAGCGCTGAGCAGGACAGTGTCTTCGTTCGCAATTTCGCCCTGGTGATTGCCGGCCTGGTCGGTATCACCGTACTGCTCATCGTAATCGCGAACTCCCTGTTCGGTGATGAGGACCCGGCACGCCAGGAGCTTGCCGAGGAGCGGGCTGCGGCGAATCTCGAGCGTCCGTTCGCCGTGCGACTCAGTGGTGAGCCGGCGCCCGCCATCGCATCGGCTGAAGAACCGGCTGACGCGGGTGGCGTCACCGAGGTCCGCAGTGGCGAACAGGTCACCCAGGCGGTCTGCATCGCCTGTCATCAGGGGAATTTCCTCAACGCGCCGGGTATCGGGGATGTCGAGGGCTGGAGTGAGCGCATCGACAAGGGCTGGGAGACATTGACCATCAACGTTGTCAATGGCTACGGCAACATGCCGGCCCAGGGCGGCGCGGCCAGCGAGGAGGAAATCCGCGCAGCGATCGAATGGATGATCGAGGGCGAAACGGGTCTCGAGATTCCGGAGTCCTGAGTCCCGATCCGCGCCGGACGGGGCCTTCTAGTTTCGGCCCGCGGCAGACTCCTCCGTTTCGCCGCCCAGCAGCATGTGCTCCGCGTGCTCCAGCGCCTCGGGGTTTCCGTAGAGCACCAGCACGTCGCCATCCCGCAGCACCGTATCGGGATCGGGCTGCGGGCCACGGATGCCGCCACGCCGAACGGCGGTGACCGTGACGCCGATCTCTTCCAGGTTCACGTCCGCCAGTCGCCTGCCGATGGCGCCAGCGTGACCGGTGAGGGTGATCGCCTGCAGCTGCTCGCGGAATCGGCCGGCGTTTTCCATGTCCACGCGTTCCGCGCCATGGAAGTAGCCCTTGAGGAGTCGATAGCGGTCGCCACGCACCTCACGCACCCTGCGGAATACGCGTGCCATGGGCACGCCCAGCAGGGCCAGGACATGCGATGTCAGCATGAGGCTCGATTCGAGCACCTCCGGCACGACCGCGGTTGCGCCGGCCGCCTCGAATTGCTCGATCCAGCGGTCATCGCGCGTCCGGGCGAGCACTGGGATGTCCGGTCTCTCGGCCCGGGTATGTTCCAGCACTTTGAGGGTCGTGGGCGGACTCTCAAAGGTCAGCACGACCATTCGAGCCCGGCCCAGGCCCGCCGCTTCCAGTATCTCGCGACGTTCGCAGTCGCCATAACTCACCGGCTCGCCGGCGCTTCGCGCCTCCTGTACTCGCTCCGGATCGAGATCGAGGGCGATGTAAGGCAACCCCTCCTGGTCAAGGAAACGGCCGATGTTCTGGCCGGTCCGCCCGTAGCCGCAGAGGATCACATGCTCCGACAACGGGTCGGCGACGCGGGTCACATCCGATTCCGCCTTCACCGGGTCCACCGGGCTCCGGGGTGAGCCCAGTAATCGCTCGACCAGGCGATCGTTGTGCCGGATCAGCAGCGGGGCGGCAATCATGCTCACCACAATGGCCGCCAGCACCAGCTGGCTGTTCTGTGGCGTCATGAGGTTGTCGCTGATGGCCAGCGCGATGAGCGCAAAGCCGAATTCGCCCCCATTGGCGAGAATGAGGGCAGTGCGTCCGGCCTCCCTTGGCGGATCAACGCTGCGCGCAATGCTGTAGACCAGCACCAGCTTGACGAGCATCATCCCGCCGGCGATGAGAAGGACCCAGTGCAGCCCCGCCAGCAATACGGGCAGGTCGATGACCATGCCCACCGTAATGAAGAAAAACCCCAGCAGGACATCGCGGAACGGCCGGATATCCGCATCAATCTGATGGCGATACTCCGTCTCGCCCAGCATGATCCCGGCCAGGAAGGCACCCAGGGCCAGCGAGAGGCCCGCGAGATAGGTGGCCCAGGCCGCCGCGATGGCAATCAGCAGAACGGTCAGGGTGAACAGCTCGTTGGAGCGCGCCCGGGCCACCTCGTGGAAGATGGGGCGCAGGGCCTTGCGGCCGATCCAGACCATCGCGGCGAAGACGGCGATGCCCTTGAGCAGCGAGATGCCGAGTTCCGTGGAAAGTGAGTGATCGCCGTCGCCGGCGAGGATGGGGATGGCAATCAGCAAGGGCACAACCGCCAGATCCTGGAACAGCAGCACCCCGACGGCCCGACGGCCATGCCGTGTGTGGATCTCGAGCTGTTCGGTCAGCTGCTTGGTGACGATAGCCGTGGATGACAGCGCCAGTGCGCCGCCCAGAACGATGCCAATCTCCGGCGATCCGGTGAGCCACCATGCGACGAGACCGAACAGTATCAGGGATGCCAGGACCTGGCCGGCGCCGAGAACGCCCACGGACCACCGCATGGCGTGCAGCTGGGGGAACGAGAATTCCAGCCCGATGGTGAACAGCAGAAACACCACCCCGAATTCGGCCAGCAGGTGCGTGCCCTCGGTTTCCTGGAGCAGGCCAAGGGCCGAGGGGCCGATGGCCATGCCCACCACCAGGTAGCCGATGATCGGTGGCAGCGAAAGTCGCCGGAACAGCGCAACCACGACCACGGATGCAGCCAGCAGGATCAGAATGCTGTGCAGTCCGTGCATGTCTTCTCGCTTGCCCCCGTGTTCAGCGCCTAGCCGTATCGATCCAGCGTGAGCCCCGTCGTGTCGATTGCGGGCACCTGGCCGCTGATCATATCAGCAACCAGGCGGCCGGCCCCGGCTGCGAAGGTCCAGCCCAGATGACCAGCCCCCGTGTTGAGGTAGAGCCCGGGAATACCACTCTCGCCGAGGATCGGCGGTCCGTCCATGGTCATCGGGCGCAGACAGGCCCAGCGGTCCGCCGTGGCCGTATCCACTTCCGCGGCCAGCGCGGGGAAATTGGCAAGGCCCTGGCGCAGGACGGTCTCCACCCGATTCGGCCGGACGCTCTTGTCGTAGCCGGCGAACTCCGCTGTGCCGGCGATGCGCAGCTGGTCGCCCAGTCGCGTAATCACCACCTTGCGTCCGTCATCGATGATGGGCAGACGGGGCGCGCCCGCCAGCCCGGCGACGGGCAATGTCGCGGAGTAGCCCTTCACTGGCCGAATTGGCAGGCGCACGCCCGCCTGGCTGGCCAGATGCGGCGCTTCCGCGCCGGTGGCGAGCACGAATACATCGGCCTCGATGGTGCCGGTGTCGGTCTCGATGGAACGTATCCGCCCGTCGTGGCGGTTCAGCTGCCGGACGGATTCGCCCAGTCGCAGATCGAGGCCTCGTTCGGCGGCAAGGGTCCCCAGGCGCTGGCAGAACAGCCGCGCGTCGCCGCTGGCGTCATCCGGATAGTAGAAGCCGCCGCTCAGATCACTTTCGATGCCCGCCAGTGCCGGCTCACGTTCGACGACCTGCTCCGGCCCCAGCGCCTCGTGCCTGACTCCGGCTGCCGTTGCCATGAGCGCGCTGTCGGCGCGGGCTGTCTCGAGTTCCTCCGCGCTGCGGAAGATCTTGAGTATGCCCTGGTGACGCTGGGTGTAGTCGATGGCGACCTGCTGCTCGAGCTCACGCATCAGGGCGAGGCTGTACACGGCCAGGCGTGCGTTGACCGCCGTGTTGCGGGCGTGGTGTCGGGCACGGCTGTAACGCAGGAATCCCAGGCCCCAGCCGGCGAGACGCGGAATTTCCCGCGGGCGCAGCAGCAGCGGCGAATCCTCCCGGCCGATCCAGCGCAGGAACTGACCGATCGCCCGCGGTGTGTTCCAGGGCTCGGCATGACTGGCATGCAGCATGGCGCCGTTGGCGTGGCTTGCCTCCGATGCCAGCTCTTCGGCCCGATCCACCAGGGTCACCGAGTGGCCCCCGTCCAGCAGATACCAGGCGGTGGTCACACCGACCAGGCCGCCACCAATCACCGTGATGTGCACGCAGCCTCCTCGAAAAGCCGCCATAAATTTGTCCCCGCCCCGATTTTGGGCGGTGCCCCTCTGGCGTGAACCATGGTGGTGCATGGCATCCGCCCGGTCTCGGTGCGGCGCGCACCGCTATCGTGCAAGCGCTTGTTTCTTCCCCAACTTTCCAACATGGCACGGGCCTTGCTCAAGGGAGGCCGAGTTCCGAGGCAACCGAAAAGGAAGCGATGATGAAGCTGCGATCCATACTCCCGACCCTGGTCATGCTGGCAGCCCCGGGGTTGGCCGTGGCCCATGCCACCGGCGGCATCGACCATGGCCCCATGCTACTGCATTGGCATGAGGCGCACTCGGGGCTGGTACTGGGCATTCCGGCATCCATGCTGGGGGTCGCGATGCTCACGCTCGCCGCCCTGTCCCTTGCCATCGGCGTGGCCCGGTTCATTGCCCGGCGCTCACGGCCCGCGCTGCTTACCTTCGGTAGCCTTTCGGCAGCACTGGCGCTGGCCGGTTCCGGGCTGGTCATCGGCATCGTCTGATGGGCGTTGTTGCCGTGGAGAATACGCCCGCCCGCTTTCGGCGGACAGGCTGGCAGGCAAAACTCCGACTCGGCTACACCGCGCATGGCCACCGATCGGTGGTCAGCGACCGTCGCCACGAGGGTCCGCTGCGCGTTCAGCGACCGTTCCATCCCGAGGGGGCGCCCTGTCACAGCTATCTGCTGCATCCGCCCGGCGGGGTCGTCGGTGGGGATGAGCTCGATGTGGGCATCGACGTCGGGTCCAACGCCTGGGCGGTGATCACGAGCCCGGGTGCCACCAAGTTCTATCGCAGTCTCGGCGGTGAGGCCCGGGTCGAGCAACGAATCCGCATCGCGCCCGGTGGCGTCATGGAGTGGCTCCCTCAGGAGCAGATCGCCTTTCCCGGTGCGATCGTCTCGTCACGGACCTGTTTCGAACTGGCGTCGGGCGCCCATGTGCTGGGCTGGGAACTGAACTGCTTTGGCCGGCCGGCCAGTACCCAGCCATTCGATCATGGGCGCTTCCGCCAACGCCTGGAGGTCTGGCGCAACGGGACACCGCTGCTGCTGGAACATGCGCGCCTCGACGGCGGCGGCATGGCGATGACGGCGCCCTGGGGGCTTGGCGGGCATCAGGCGATGGCAACGCTGGTGGCATCACCGGCGACTGCAGATGACATTACGGCCCTGCGCGAGGCGTTGGTCGGCGTGCCGGGCGAGGTCGCCGTCACCGGCCTGGACGACCTGCTGGTCCTGCGCTGGCGGGGCCCGGGCGCCCTGGAGGGCTATCAGCTCCGGGCACGGGCCTGGGCCGCCCTGCGTCCACGGTTGCTCGATCGACCGGCCTGTCCGCCACGGATCTGGAATACCTGAGGAGATCTCATGGAACTGACACCACGCGAGAAGGACAAGCTGATGCTTGCCACGGCTGCGATGGTCGCCGAACGACGCCTGCAGCGCGGGGTGCGGCTGAATTATCCCGAGGCCATGGCGTATATCGCCAATGCCGTCGTTGAAGGGGCGCGTGACGGTCGTACCGTCGCCGAATTGATGAGTGAAGGCACCCGTCTTCTGGATCGATCCCAGGTCATGGACGGTATCCCCGAGATACTCAGGGAGGTGCAGGTCGAGGCTACATTCCCCGATGGCACCAAGCTCGTCACCATCCATGACCCCATCGCCGAGACGGGGCCCGTCCTGCAGGAGGTCCGCTCATGATTCCCGGCGAGATTCTCACGGAACCCGGTGAAATCGAGATCAATCGCGACCGCGAGCGGATCACGCTGCGGATCGCCAACACCGGCGACCGGCCCGTGCAGGTCGGCTCGCACTATCACTTCCACGAGGTGAACCCCGCCCTGTCCTTCGACCGCGAGGCGGCGGTGGGCTATCGGCTGGATATCGCCGCCGGGACGGCGGTTCGCTTCGAGCCGGGCCAGTCCCGCGACGTCCAGCTGGTCGCCTATGCCGGCGCGCGCCGGGTGTATGGCTTCCGCGGCCAGATCATGGGGGAACTGTCATGACGTCCATCCCACGCGACGCCTACGCCGAGATGTACGGGCCCACCCAGGGCGACCGGGTGCGTCTGGGTGATACCGAGCTGATCATCGAGGTCGAACGCGACCACACGCGTTATGGCGATGAGGTGAAATTCGGCGGTGGCAAGGTCATCCGCGATGGCATGGGCCAGAGCCAGGCGGCCGGTCACGAGGCGGTGGATCTGGTCATCACCAATGCCGTCATCCTGGATTATCGCGGTGTGATCAAGGCCGATATCGGTATCCGCAACGGCCGGATCCACGGCATCGGCAAGGCCGGCAACCCGGATACCCAGCCGGCTGTGGATATCGTGGTGGGTCCGGGCACTGAGGTGCTCGCCGCCGAGGGCAGCATCGTGACGGCCGGGGGGATCGACGCCCATATCCACTTCATCTGCCCGCAGCAGATTGAGGAGGCGCTGATGTCCGGGGTGACCACCATGCTGGGTGGTGGCACCGGGCCCGCCACGGGGACAAACGCCACCACCTGTACACCCGGCGTGTGGAACATCGAGCGAATGCTGGAGGCGGCGGATGCCTTTCCCATGAACCTGGGGTTCATGGGCAAGGGCAACGCGAGTCTCCCGGATTCCCTGCATGAGCAGATCGCGGCGGGCGCCATGGGGCTCAAGCTGCACGAGGACTGGGGGACGACTCCTGCGGCCATTGATAACGCGCTCACCGTGGCGGATGAGCACGACATTCAGGTGGCCATTCATACCGACACGCTGAACGAGTCGGGATTCGTCGAGGACACTATTGCCGCGTTCAAGGGGCGCACCATTCACACCTACCACACGGAGGGCGCCGGCGGCGGTCACGCGCCGGATATCATCCGGGCCTGCGGCGAGAGCAATGTCCTGCCGTCGTCCACCAACCCCACGCGGCCCTACACCCGCAACACCATCGACGAGCATCTCGACATGCTCATGGTCTGTCATCATCTCGACCCGGCCATTCCGGAGGATGTGGCGTTCGCCGAGTCGCGCATTCGCCGCGAGACGATTGCCGCCGAGGATATATTCCATGATCGCGGGGCGTTCTCGATGATCGCCTCGGATTCCCAGGCGATGGGTCGGGTCGGCGAGGTCATATCGAGGACCTGGCAGACAGCGCACAAGATGAAGGTCCAGTTCGGCCCCCTCGCCGAGGACAACGACCGCAACGACAACGTCCGGGCCCGGCGCTTCGTGGCCAAATACACGATCAACCCGGCCATTGCCCATGGCATTTCCCACGAGGTGGGCTCCGTGGAGGAGGGCAAGCTGGCGGATCTGGTGCTCTGGAAGCCGGCCTTCTTCGGCGCCAAGCCCGGCGTCATCGTCAAGGGCGGATTGATTGCCGCCGCCCCCATGGGCGACCCCAACGCCTCGATCCCGACACCCCAGCCAGTCCACTACCGCGGCATGTTCGGCGCCTATGGCGGCGCCGTGGGCCGAACCTCGGTGACCTTCTGTTCTCGGGTGGCCGTGGAGGCGGGCGTCGCCGAGCGGCTCGGCCTCGCCAAGCGGGCGGTCGCAGTGGCCGGCTGCCGGAACATCGGCAAGCAGGACATGAAGCTCAACGACTGGCAGCCGGAGGTCAGCGTCGATTCGCAGACCTATGAGGTGCGGGCCGATGGCGAGTTGCTGACCTGCGAGCCGGCGGAGGTCGTCCCGCTGGCACAGCGCTATTTCCTGTTCTAGGGGGTGGGCATGCTGCAGTTTGAGACACGCATTGATGCATTGGCGGAGGACACCCCGGTGGAGGGTGTCCTGGTGCTCACCATTGCCCAGCGTGAACGGACGCGGTTCCGCGCCACGCTCATCGATGGCCGTGATGCCGGCGTGCTTCTCCCGCGTGGCGGCCCCGTGCTTCGCCATGGTGACGGGCTCGCCGACGCCGAGGGCCGGGTGGTCCGGGTCGAGGCAGCGCCTGAGCCGGTCAGTACCGTCTGCGACGAGGATCCCTGGCAGCTGATGCGGGCTGCCTATCATCTGGGCAACCGGCATATGCCGCTGGAAATCGGCCGGGGTTGGCTGCGCTACCGGCGGGATCATGTGCTCGACGAGATGGTCAGGGGGCTCGGGCTGTCGGTGACCCATGAGGATCAGCCGTTCCAGCCGGAGGCCGGCGCCTACGGTCATGGTCATGGTCATGGCCATGGCCATGCACACGCCCACGGGCATGCTCATGAGCAGTGATCTGTCGCCCATGGCCGAGCTGAGACTCTGGCAGTTGATCAGCCCGTCGCTGCCCGTGGGGGCCTATGCCTATTCCGCTGGCCTGGAGACGGCGATCGAGTCGGGTTGGGTCGTCGACACCGAGAGCCTGCAGCATTGGGTGGCCGGGCAGCTCAAGGCAGGACTTGCCGGTCTGGACCTCCCCGTTCTTCGCCGCCTCCATCGTGCCTGGGCACAAGGGGATGATCATGCCGTGACCGCATGGACCTCCCGTTTGCTGGCGTCCCGGGAGAGTGCCGAATTGAGGGCCGAGGATATCCAGATCGGCCGCGCCCTCGCCCGTCTCCTGAACGGTCTCGGCATCGAATCGGCGGCGGTGCTCGACCGGCGTCATGCGGTCAGCTTCGCGACCGCCTTCGCGCTGGCGGCGCATGCCTGGGGTATCCCCGTGGACGTGGCCTGCCGCGCCTATGCCTGGGCATGGTGCGAGAACCAGGTGGCGGCGGCGATCAAGCTCATCCCGCTTGGCCAGAGCGATGGCCAGCGTGTCCTCGCCATCATCGCCGCGGCCATCCCGGCCGCCGTCGACTCGGCCGCCGCACTGCCCGACGGGGAAATCGGCGCCACCACACCCGGCCTCGGAATGGCCAGTAGCTGGCATGAAACCCAGTACACACGACTTTTCCGCAGCTGAATCACCGAAAACGGAGCTTCACGTCATGACAAAGCATGCATCCCCTCTGCGCGTGGGTATCGGCGGACCGGTGGGGTCGGGCAAGACGGCACTTACGCTGGCGCTGTGTCGGGCCCTGCGCGATCGCCTCTCCATCGCGGTCGTCACCAACGACATCTACACCCGCGAGGATGCCGAGTTTCTCGCTCGCCACGAGGCGCTTCCGGCCGGCCGGATCGTTGGCGTAGAGACGGGGGGATGTCCGCATACCGCGATTCGCGAGGATGCCTCCATGAATCTCACCGCGGTGGCCGATCTTCAGCAGCAGTTTCCCGATCTCGACGTGGTATTCATCGAAAGCGGTGGGGATAACCTCTCGGCCACCTTTTCCCCGGAGCTCTCCGACCTGACCGTCTACGTCATCGATGTCTCCGCGGGCGACAAGATCCCCCGCAAGGGTGGCCCGGGCATCACGCGCTCGGATCTGCTGGTGATCAACAAGACCGACCTGGCACCACAGGTCGGAGCCTCGCTCGAGGTCATGGACCGGGACAGTCGCCGCATGCGTGGCGAGGCGCCCTTTCTGATGACCAGCATTGCCGGGGGTGAAGGAGTCGAGGCCGTTATCGACTTCATCCTGCGGGAAGGAATGCTGGGCGAGGCGGTGGCCTGAGCTGCACCAGATTTGTGAATGGGTGCGGTGCATTGCACCACCAGAGGGAAGCGTGTCCGAAGCCGTCCTGTTCGCAACCATGCCGATCGGGCATGGGCCGGGACTCTGCAGAGTTGGCATACATGCTGCAAAGCAGCAGTGGCGGTCCGCGATGCAGCGGCCGGAATATTCCACTCACAGGGGGTTAATCGATGATAAATCTGAATATGCTACGTCGCCGGATGGTGACAACGGCCGCGGCCGGGGCACTGGCGCTGAGCGGTCTGGCCGGCGGTAACGCGGTGGCGCAGGACGATCCGATCAAGGTCGGCGTGCTGCATTCGTTGTCCGGCACCATGGCGATCAGCGAGACCGCACTCAAGGAAACCATCGAAATGCTGGTCGAGCAGCAGAACGAGGAGGGCGGGCTGCTCGGGCGGGAACTCGAGACCGTGGTCGTCGATCCCGCCTCGGACTGGCCGCGCTTTGCCGAGCAGGCCCGTCAGCTGCTTGAGGACGATGAAGTCGACGTGGTGTTCGGCACCTGGACATCGGTATCCCGCAAGTCGGTGCTGCCGGTGTTCGAGGAGCTCAACGGGTTGCTCTTCTACCCGGTTCAGTACGAAGGTGAAGAGTCGTCCGAGAATGTCTTCTACCTCGGGGCGGCCCCCAACCAGCAGGCCATTCCCGCGGTGGACTATCTCATGGACGAGGTCGGCGTGGAGCGCTGGGCCCTGCTCGGCACCGACTATGTCTACCCGCGGACCACCAACAAGATCCTCGAGCAGTACCTCATGGATCACGGGGTGGCCGCCGAGGACATCATGATCAACTACACGCCCTTTGGTCACTCCGACTGGCAGAGCATCGTCTCCGAGGTCCGCGAATTCGGTAGCCAGGGCAAGAAGACCGCTGTTGTTTCCACCATCAACGGCGATGCCAACGTGCCGTTCTACACCGAGCTCGGTAACCAGGGCGTGTCGGCATCGGATATCCCCGTGGTCGCGTTCTCGGTGGGTGAGCAGGAACTCGCCGGCATTGACGCCGAGCCGCTCGTGGGGCATCTGGCGGCGTGGAACTATTTCATGAGCGCGCCGACCCGGGAGAACCTGGAGTTCATTCAAGCCTGGCACGAGTTCAAGGGTGACACCGATGCCGTGACCAACGATCCGATGGAGGCCCATTACATCGGCTTCAACATGTGGGTCGAGGCAGTGCGTCGGGCTGGCACGACGGACGTGGATGCTGTCAAGGAGGCCATCATCGGCGTGACGGTGCCCAACCTGACCGGCGGGTTCGCCACCATGATGCCCAACCACCATGCCACCAAGCCGGTCATGATCGGCGAGATCCAGCCCGACGGCCAGTTTGCCGTGGTCTGGGAGACCGCCGGCGAGGTGGCGGGTGATGCCTGGTCGGACTATCTGCCGGAGAGCGCCAACATCATCGCGAGCTGGCGTGAGCCACTGCTTTGCGGCAACTACAACGTCGAGACCGGCGAATGCTCCGGTCAGAACTACGGCGACTGAGCCGGACGTTCGCCTCGATGTGAACGCATGCCCCGTCAGGCGACGGGGCATGCCTTTCAGGAAAGCGAATCATGCAACGAAACCCGGGTTACTGGCGGCTTCTGGTCGGCCTGTTGCTGGCGGTCATGGTCTGCGCAACGGTTCACGCGGAGACTGACGATACGGCCTTTGCCGAACAGGTGGCCGCGCTCAACGCACGCAGCTTCGATGACAAGGCGGACGCGGCGCGTGCCATCGCCTCGAGCGGTCACCCGCGGGCGACAACCATTCTTCAGGCGCTGCTCGACAGCAGTCTCTACTTCCGCGTCATCGAGGGTGACGTGGTGCTCGCGGAGGCCACTGATGACGGGTTTGCGCTGACGGACCCGGTCACCGGCGAGGCCGCGGGGGCCGCAACCCAGTATGAGGTGCGGCGGGTCGTGATCAATAACGCGATCCGCGGAGAAGTCAGGGATCTGCTCGCCCGCAGCGGTCTGACCAGTGATGACCCGTCGGTCCGTCGTGAGGCGGTCCGCCAGCTGCTGGACAATCCCGATCCGGCGATTGCCGAGCAGATTGGCGGGCTGATTGACGAGGAACCGCGCGCGGACATCCGGCGTGATATGGCGCTTGTGCTGGGTCTGTCCCGCCTTCAATCCGAGGCGGCCGCCGACCGGCTCCTGGCGCTCGATTCACTCCGCGGCTCACTGGCGGATCGGG
>P_1C_Liq_3_UnCtyDRAFT_1000042_pt1 | contig 18294 bp, 17 predicted proteins | sample Pon1CUnioCityCA_5_FD_10231 | JGI IMG/M metagenome (IMG submission 10231)
AGACCACCCTCCTCCCTCCAAAGCCCCCACTGCAGCGAATACGGGGGACAGACTGCTACAACTGCACGGCAACCCCATCCTTCCCCGAACCAGCTACGGTGAGCCGCCCGACGGGCGCTAGGGGCTCGCCATCGCCCGGCTAAAACACCCCCCTGAACCACCGCTCCCCTCCCTCCCCAACCGCCCGAAACCCCCGCGATCGCCACTCACCTCCCTTCCAGCCAAGCCACCACCCCTCTCCAGGACCACCCTCCCGCCTCAATAGCTCCCACTGCAGCAAATGCGGGGGACAGACCGCTCTACCGGCATCAGCAACCCCTCCTTCCCCGGACCAGCTCCGGTGAGCCGGCCGGAGGAGGGTGAGGACGGGCCGGTGGGGGTGCTGTAGGTAAGACTTGGGGACCGGGGAGCTGCGAAGGGAGAGGGAGCGGGTCTGGGGAGGGGTAGGAGTGCCGGGCTGGAGGGGTCGGTGGCGGAGGGAAGGGTGGAAGTCGCCCGGTAAAGATCGTCCCCGACCGTTTCCCCCTCCTCCCAACGGAGCTCCGCCCCGATTCCCGGGCTGACGTGTTCCTCACCCAAAGCTCGGGCTTTCCGCCCCTCCCGGTCCCGATGGAGCCTCAACCGCCCCGTTCCTCCCCTCCCTCCCTCCTTTTTTTCCGGGCCCCGCGTGAAAACCCCGCGTGAAAACCCCTCAGCGGAAAATCCAGCTTTTGCAAAGCACGATGAATCGCCGGTCGAAGGCCCTTCGCGCCTACCCAAGCAAAGGACAAGCAAGGATCCCTCTCCCCCCGTGCCCTCACAAGGAGCGAGCGAGGAACCGGCAGCGTTGTTCGGCCGACCCCCGCGTTCACCTTGGCGCCGGCGCGAGTGGAGGGCGGGTCAGCGCGGGGAGAGGCGGGCGGGAAGGGATTGCCCGTCGGGGCCGGCGCCGGGAAGGGAATAGTCCCGGAGGACNGCNTTGAACTTGCCGATGGTCGCCTCGCTTTCCAGGCGNACCGGAAACAGGTAGCGATCATCGGTGAGCCAGAGGGTGATGAGGGCACCCTCCGGCCGGGCAAAGATGGCGCGGACGGCCCCAAAATCGGCGACGACCGGGAACGCGCGGAACTTGCCGGCGGGGGTCCGGATGGAGCGGGGTCGTCCTACCTCGAGCCGAGCCTCGACCAGCTCCTCGCCGTCCGTGACCGGCAGGGAATAGGTGCCCGGGTTCCGGGGCACCCTTCCCTCGCGAAAGGCGTAGACAATGGAGAGGGGGTCCTGCACCGGACCCGGCAGCGCGAGGGGCGGACGGAGGTCCTCATTTCGCTGGTAGCGGACCTCCCCCGGTTCCCACTCGAAGAAGGTGAGGTGAACGACGTCGCTGGGCCGTTCCTCCCGCTCGTAGTACCGGGAGAAGGGAGCCCCCTCCGGGAAGCGGGACTGGATGGTCGTGTGGAAGTCGTGGAACTGGCGGAGAAAGGCATTGGCACGGGCGTCCAGGGTGGCGATCCATTCGCCTTCGCCGTTGGCGTCGAGCCGCAGCTCGGTGGTGCCGATCCCGACCCAGTTCCAGCGAAGCGAGTAGATTCCCCACTCCCCCGGTGCCACTGCCTCGGCAGCCCGGAGGGCCCCGGCAAGGGCGAGCCATCCGGCGAGGGCGAGAAGAAGCCCGCGAAGCCCTAGCGGCTCCATGCGAGCATGCGCTGGAGGGGAATCTCGGCCTGCCGGCGGAGCTCCTCGGCCATGGAGATCTCCGGCTGGCCGCTGCGGAGGGCGTCCCTCACCTTCTCGAGGGTGTTGCGCTTCATGTAGCGGCAATAGTTGCAGGCGCCCCGGTCACTCGTGCCCGTGCGGTAGTCACCGCAGGCCACCCGCTCGGCCGGGGCGGCGATGAAGCGCTTCTCCGGGACGTCGCGTTGCAGCCGGTGGAGCATGCTCGTCTCCGTGGCCACGATGATGTCCTCGCCCGGATACTCCCGGGCGAATGCGACCATCTTCTCGGTGCTGCAGACATGATCGGCGGCGGTCCGGACCGCTTCCGTGCATTCCGGGTGGGCGACCACGGGAGCACCTTCGTACTGGGCCTTCACGCGGGCGATGGATTCCACGGTGAAGAGCACGTGCACATAGCAACTCCCCGGCCAGAGCCGCATTTCGCGGCCCGTCTGGCGGGAGACCCACTGGCCGAGGTTCTGGTCCGGCACGAAGAGGATCTCGCGGTCTTCGGGTACCTGCTGGACGATGCGGGCCGCGTTGCCACTCGTGCAGATGACATCGGAGAGCGCCTTCACGCCGGCCGAGCAATTGATGTAGGCGACCACATAGACCTCCGGGTGGGCCTCCTTGTAGGCCGCCAGCTTTTCCGGGGGGCAGGAGTCGGAGAGCGAGCAACCCGCCTCCAGATCCGGCAGGAGAACCGTGCGGCCCGGATTCACGATCTTGGCCGTCTCCGCCATGAAGTGGACCCCGCAGAAGAGGATGGTGTCGGCTTCGGTACGGGCCGCCTCGTAGGCCAGGCCCAGCGAATCCCCGAGATAGTCGGCGATCCGCTGGATTTCCGGCACCTGGTAGTTGTGGGCGAGGAGGACCGCGTTGCGCTCTTCCTTGAGAGCAAGGATTTCCTCCTGGAGGGGGGAAAGGGGTTCCTCCGCCTCGCCGGGTTCGACGACAAAGGCACGGAAGGGAGCAGGGTCCGCAACGGTCATGGCAAAACCCTAACCATGGCCTCCGCAATTTCGAGTCCCAAGGCGTGATTCGGGAAGGTCCCCCGCAACTTTCCGACCAGAGCCACCCCCCGGTAGCGCCCCGCCTCCGGGGGATGGATTTTCTCCCGGCGACCCCGAATCCCGGGCCCCTGCTTTCCGGCCGCCGCATTCCACCCTTTCCCCACGCTCCCTTCCGTGCTTGCCTGCGGCCGTGAACTTTGCCCCCGTCCTCCTGCGCCTGCTCGCCGCCGCCCTCGGGCTCGCGCTGGCGCAGTGGACCGCGGAGGGGGTCGCCTTTGCCAGCACGCCGGTCTTCGTGTTCGCGGTGCTCCTGCTGACCCTCCTGAACACCCTCGTCAAGCCCCTCCTCGTCCTCCTCGTCCTCCCCCTCGTGGTGGTCACGCTCGGCCTCGGGCTCTGGATCGTGAATGCCCTCCTCGTCTCCCTGACGGCGACCCTTGTGCCCGGTTTTGTGCTCGCCGGTTGGGGTTCGGCCTTCTGGGCGGCCCTCTGGGTGAGCCTGTTCAGTGTCGTCTTTCCCCTTCTTCTCCGCCAGGGCGACGACCTCGAGCTGCGGCGGCGGGTGGTCGTCCGCCGCCGGGGTTTCCCACGCCGGAAAAAGGACCAGGACGACGACGACATCATCGATGTTTGAATCCGCCGCCAATCCTGCGAAGCTGGCGGCATGACCGAGGCAACCGAGAACAGGGATCTTGTCGTGATCGGGGGAGGCCCCGCCGGGTACGCTGCCGCCATCCGCGCCGGGCAGCTCGGCCAGCGGGCCACCGTGGTGGAGGTGGAGCGGCCCGGGGGCACCTGCCTGAACTGGGGCTGCATTCCGTCCAAGGCCCTCCTGCGCAGCGCCGAGCTCTACCAGCAGATGCTCCACGCGGAGGATCTCGGCCTCTCCTGCAAGAATCCGCAGGCGGACTTCGCGAAGGTGATGGCCCGCTCCCGCACCGTGGCCGACCAGATGGCCGGCGGCATCGAGTTCCTCTTCCGGAAGAACAAGGTCGAGTACCTCCGCGGCCACGGGCGGCTCGAGCCGGACGGGAGTGTGCGGGTGACCGAGGGCCCGGACGAGGGGAGCGTCCGCCGGGCCGGCAAGGTCCTCCTCACCCCCGGCTGCGTGGCCCGCATGATCCCCGGCGTCGAGCACGATGGCACCCGGATCATGACCTCGCGGGACGCTCTCGCCCTCCAGCACCAGCCCGCCTCCGTCGCCATTGTCGGGGCCGGGGCGATCGGGGCGGAGTTCGCCTACTTCCTCAACGCCATGGGCACCGAGGTAACACTCGTGGAGATGCAGCCCCGCATCCTTCCCGTGGAGGACGAGGACATCTCCGAGGCCGTGGCCCGCGCCTTCGCGAAGCAGGGCATCGACGTGCGCGCCGGCACTTCCGTGGGCGAGATCCAACCCGGCAAGAAATCGGTCCAGCTGACCTTGGAAAAGGAGGGCGCCACGGAATCCCTCGAGGTCGAGTCCGTCCTCGTGGCCATCGGTGTGCAGGCCCGGCTCGAGGGACTCCTCGCGGAGGGAGTGGAACTCGAGCTGGAGAAGGGCTACGTGAAGACCGGTGCGGACTACCAGACCAGCCAACCCGGTGTTTACGCGGCGGGGGATGTCATCGGCCCCCCGTGGCTCGCCCACGTGGCCACCTACGAGGCCCTCGAGGCCGTGAACGGGATGTTCGCCGGCCATTCCCCACAGAAGGTCCAGCACTTCCCGGGCTGCACCTACTGCCAGCCCCAGGTGGCCAGCGTCGGCCAGCGGGAGAGCGACCTCAAGGAGGCCGGCACNCCCTACCGCGTGGGCAAGTTCCCCTTCACCGCTTCGGGCAAGGCGGTGGCCGCCGCCCACAGCGAGGGTTTCGTGAAGCTCCTTGTCTCCGAGGACCACGGCGAGATCCTCGGGGCCCACATCGTCGGGGCGGAGGCCACCGAACTCATCACCGAGTACGTTCTCGCCATGGACCTCGAGGCAACCGCCGACGAGATTCACCACTCCATCCACGCCCACCCCACCCTTTCCGAGGCACTCATGGAGGCAGCCGCCGCCACCCGTGGCGAAGCCATCCATATCTGAGCGCGGTCTTGCCGGGCGGGGCCGGGGGCCCCGGACGGGCACGACGGCTCCGCGGTAACCCGGGCGCCTCCCGTGCCGTGCACCCCGGTCTCCCAAAGGCCCCGGGCCTCCCTCCCCTAGTCCGTCTTGCCCATCCAGCGGCGGGGCGGACGCTGCAGCCAGATGCGGTCCTCCGCTGAATCGCGGGCAATGTCCGCGGTGAGCTGGCCGTAGGTGACACGGAGGGCCTCCTCGAGGACCGCGGTCGGTGGTGCCTCCCCCTCCGGCCCCCGCTCGACCGGCGGGCCGATGCGGAGGAAGGCCTCCGGACGCGGGTACTTGCCGAGGAGCAGGCGCTTGGCGTACGGGCGGGCCCGGGCATTCTCGATCAGCCGGAGCAGCCCGTGCAGTCCGGAGGCAAAGGGCGGCCACTCCTCGACCTCGGTGACCAGCCGCCCGTGCGGGTAGAGGAGAAGGGTTCGGCGCGGACTTTTCTCCCGGAGCAGGCGGGCCGCGTAGAGGAGGCCCTGGCTGCGGCCCTCCCGGGACTCCAGGTCCACCCCGAAGACCCCTGTCTTCTGGAAGTAGGAGAATTTCCGCAGGTTCCGCGCCTCCATCATGACGTAGTAATCGAGCTGGAGCCGCTCGAAGAGCAGTGTCTCCATCAGTCCGTCCCACCAGCTCGAATGGTTGCCGAAAAGGATCAGCGGAAAATCCTCCTCCGCCCCGAAGGATTCGAGGTCGGAGTAGAGGGCGATGGAGAAGAAACGCCGCCGCAGTAGCCCTCGGGCGTAGCGGAAGAGCAGTCCCATGCGGAGACGGTCCTTCTCGGCGGGCAGGTAGTGCATCCCTCCGGCGGATCATCGGGCGTGGCCTCCCGGCTGTAAAGCCACCTCTCCCGGGACGGCGGCGTTGCTCCCCCCGCCCGGCAAGCGACAGTCTCGACCGCGCGCCTCCCCCAACATGTCCGCACCCGATCCCCCGTTTACCGCCGGTCCCCCCGAGGGACCCCTCCCGGCCCTGCCCGGCGCCTTTCGCGTCCGGTGGAGGCAATNCGGCGCTGCCCCCGTCGTGGAGGCACACGACCCCGCCGGCCGCGCCTACGGGGAGGACTGGGCGGCCCGGCTGCCCGTGGCGGAGCGTCCCGGTGTCCCCGGCTACCACCAGGCCGTGCCCCGGTTCGCCGAGCGCGGCCTCCTCCTCGACTGCAGCCGCAACCGTGTTCCCCGGCGGGAGAGCCTCACCCGGCTCATCGCCGACCTGCGCCGTCTTCGCTACAACCGGCTCCTCCTCTACACCGAGCACACCTACGCCTATCCCTCGCACCGGGAGGTCTGGGAGGGCCATTCCCCCTTGCAGCCCGCGGAGATCCGGGAGCTCGAGGAGGAATGCCGGGCGCACCACATCGAGCTGGTTCCCTGCACGAACACCTTCGGCCACATGGAGCGCTGGCTCCGGCATGACCGCTACCACGCACTCGCCGAGTCCCCCGGCGGGTTCGTGCACCCGCACACCGGCCGACCCACCGGCAGCTCCACCCTCCGTCCCGGCCGGGAGAGCCTCGCCCTCGTGGAGAGCCTGCTCGGGGAACTTCTCGCCGGCTTTTCCGCGCCCGCCGTCCACATCGGCGGGGACGAGCCCTGGGAGCTCGGGGAAGGGCGGAGCCGGGAGGAGGTCGAGCGCCGGGGGAAGGCGGCCGTCTACCTCGATTTCCTGCGCTCGATTCTCTCGGTGGCCCGCGCCCACGGGCGGACTCCCCTCTTCTGGGCGGACGTTGTCCTCTCCTCTCCGGAAACCGTGGCCCGGCTCCCCGCCGACTGCCATCCCACCCTCTGGGGCTACGAGCCCGGGCATCCGTTCGAGCGTGAGTGCGCCCTCGTGGCGGCGGCCGGGTTCGCCGGGAACTACACCATCGTGCCCGGGAGCGGCACTTGGAACAGCCTGACCGGCCGCCTCGTCGCCTGCGCGGCCAACCTCGCGGAGGCGACCGTCGCCGGCGAGCGGCATCGCGCCCGGGGGCTCCTCCTCGCCGCGTGGGGCGACAACGGCCACCACCTCCCCGATCTTTTCCTGCGCCCGCCCCTCGTCCTCGCCGCGCGGGCCGCCTGGGGAGCTTCCCTGCCGAACGGGCCGCGGGACCTGGCTGCCCCGGGCGCACCCTGGGAGCGGGAGCTCACCGGGCTCACCGGCCACCCCGGAACGTCCCGGGCGCTCCTCTCGCTCGGGACCGCGGACACCCTTCTCCCCTACCCCGGGCCCAACCGCAGCTGGCTCCACCATGTCCTCTTCGCCCCGCCCGGTGATTGGCAGGCCACGGAGGAAGCGCTCTCCACGGAGCGGCGCGCCGAGGTGCGGGGCCTCCTCGGCCGAGCCCGGGAGCTCTCCGACCACCCCGACCCGCGCCTCGCCATCGCCATGGCCGGGGCCGCCCTCGATCGCTGGGAGCGCGGGCGGGGACTGCAATCCACCTCGCTGGCACCCTCCCTCGCGGACGATGCGTTGCGGGAACATTTCCGGCTCCACTGGCTCAGCCAGAGCCGTCCCGGGGGCCTCGAGGATTCCCTCGCCCGCTTCTGCCCCTAGAGGTACGGCGCCTCTCGCCCGCGCGGCGGATTCCCACGGCGGTGATCGCTTTCCTCCCGTGCCGCTTCCCCCTCTGCACGGGCCGGATCCCCTTTCCCGGCGCCCGCAACGCTGCCCCTACACCGCGGAGCCGAGCCCGTTGTCCACCGGTTCTCTACCACCCCCGCCACTTGGCGTATTCGCGGAGGAAGTCGTCGAGAATCTCCTCCTCGGTCCACTCCTCCAGCCCGTGGGTCCCGTTGAGCCCGCTCCGCAGGATTGTTTCCACGCGCAGGATCCTCTCCCCGCCCGCCTCGTCGAGCTCCGGGAAAATGGAGGGCACTGCCCGGAAGGCGCGCCCCCGCAGGCTGTAGCGAAACTCCTCCCGTCCTTCCCGCTGCACGATGAGGGTGGCCGCGGTCTCGTAGTCGATCACGCTGACGGTGCGTCCGCTCGACTCCAGCTCCTCGCGAATCTTGTCGAAGGCCGGGAGGACCGTCTTCGCGAAGTATTCCTGCAGGGCAGCGTGCGCCCGGTGCAGGGCCGGGCTCTCCCCGGCGTCCTCCTCGTCCGCCATGATCCGGCGGAGCCTCGTACGCCAGTCGGAGAAGGGACCGCTCTCGCCCTGGGTCTCCCGCGGCGCGCGGAGGACCGGCCGGTAGGGCACGGAGAGGTTGCCGGTGCGTCGTTCGGCGCGCAGCCCGCTGAACAGCGAATAGGAGAGCAGCAGCAGGATGAAGCAGAAGGGCAGCCCGGTCACGATGGCGGCGGTCTGCAGGGCGCGCAGTCCGCCCTCCGGATCCGCCGTGCGCGAGCCCGCCCACACCAGCACCGCCGCGATGGTACCCTCCATGGTTGCCCAGAAGATCCGCGTACCGAGGGACGGATTCGGGTGCCCGCCGGAGGTGAGGATGTCCACCACCAGCGAGGCGGAGTCGGAGCTCGTCACGAAGAAGGTGGCAATGACGAGGGCGGCGAGGACGGTGGCGATCACCGTGAGCCAGGCCGGTACCGGCAGCCCCTGCAGCATCTGAAAGAGGGCCGTATCGATGGACCGGGCGACCGCCTCCACCATGCCGCCCGCCCCGAAAAGCTCCTGGTGGAGGGCGTTGTTTCCGAAGACGGTGATCCAGGCAAAGGTGAGGAGGGTGGGCACGAGGAGAAAACCGAGGGCGAACTCCCGGATGGTGCGGCCCCGGCTGATCCGGGCGACGAACATGCCCACGAAGGGCGACCAGCTGATCCACCAGCCCCAGTAGAACAGCGTCCACTCCGATTGCCAGGTACTGCCGCTGTAGGCGTGGGTGGTAAAGGTGAGCGCGGGCAACTCGGCGAGGTAGGTCCCCAGGCTCTGCACGTAGGAGGAGAGCAGGAACACGGTCGGGCCGACCCCGAGCAGGAAGGCGAGGAGAAGGCTGCCGAGGAGGAGGTTCAGCTGGGAGAGGCGCCGGATGCCCACATTGATCCCCGTGATCACCGAGACCGTGGCCGCGGCCGTGATGACCAGGATGATCGCGATGACCGCGACGGGGGAACTGGGAAACAGGTCAAGATAAGCGGCCCCCCGGTTGATCTGCATGGCCCCGAGCCCGAGGGAAGCGGCCAACCCAAAGAGTGTCCCGAAGACCGCGAGGATCTCCACGGTGTAGCCGATCGGACCATCGATGCGGTCCCCCAGCAACGGGTAGAGGGTGGAGCGGATGTTGAGGGGCAGGTTGTGGCGGAAGGAGAAATAGGACAGCGCCATCCCCATCAGGATGTAGATGCCCCAGGCGTGCAGACCCCAGTGAAAGTAGGTGAGGTTGAGAGCCCGCTCGGCGGCCTCGCTGGCCACGCGCCGGGCCCCCTGCGCACCCGTGAGGACTTCTTCGGCGCGCTTCTCCCAGCGGGCAGCCTCCTCCGGGTCCGCGGTCTCCGCTGCCCGCGCGCGGAAGTCGGCCGCCTCCGCGCGGGCCTCCCGCGCCTCCCGGGCCGCCTCCGCTCCGGATTCCCCAAAGGGCGGATCGGCGAAGTGCTGGATCGGCTCGGCTACCCCGTAGAAGAGCAGGCCGATGCCCATCCCCGCGGAGAAAAGCATGGAGAACCAGGTAAGGCGGGAGTACTCCGGTACGTCGTCGTCCTTGCCCAGCTTCACCTTCCCGTGCGGGCTGACAAAGAGGTAGCCGACGAAGAGGAGGAAGAAGGTGACCGAAAGAACGTAGAACCACCCGAAGGTCTCGGTGATCCCCCTCTGGAGCAGGTCGAAGATTCGCCCAAGGGTCGCCGGGAAAAGGATGCCGAGGAGGACGAAGAGCAGCACGATCCCCGCGGCAAACGGGAAGATGACCGGGTGGATCCTCCGGTCGGGAGGGGCGGGCGCTTTCCCGCCCTCGCTCACCGGGCCCCTCGCGGTTGAGTCGCCGCCGCGGCCGGGGTGCGCCGGATTCCCCAGAGCGCCTGGAAAGCCGCCCCGAAGTGGGCCGGGTGGAGGAGTTGCTGCAACTGACTCTTTCTCTCCCAGGCGTTCGGCCCGGTATCCTCGATGAGCGGCTGGAGGGCGGCCCGGGAATGCTGGAGGAAGAAGGCCTCCTGGCGGATCGGTCCACCCACCACGAAGCCGTGACGGACGAGGGCCGCGGCCAAGCGGTCCCAGCAAACGTTGCAGGTGAGGTCGCGCTCGCCCGGCTCCTTCAACAGGTCGGCCTCCTCGCGGTGGTTCCGGTAGGAGCGGGCCGTGCCCGCCGGCAGGTAACGGGAGAGGGCCTCCCATTCCGATCCGTAGTCGAGGGTGAGAAAGGATCCGGTCCAGCCTCCCCCCAACCATTCCCCCAGCCGGTCTTCCGCCTCCACGGAGAGGTCGAAACGATAACCCTCGGGCGCCTCCGCCGGGAGCAGGGCGACCGCCCGGCGGCCGTCCCCGCTGGCCACGGCGTCCTCCACCTCCCGCAGCGGCGGTCCCTCAATGCCGCCCGCTTCCACAAAGACCTCCCGCCACTCCCCGGCGCGGAAGACCAGCCGCACGAAGGGCTGGGCGTCGAGGACCTCGTTCGCGAAGACGATCCACCGACCCTCGAGTACCGGCAGCACTTCCCCCACGCCGACCACGCGGCATTCCCGGAAGCCCGGGTTCCCCTCGCGGAAGAGTTCCTCGCCCGGCTCCGCCCCGATCTCGAGGAAGCCGTGGTCCGCGAGGGAATCCGGGGCGAGAAGATCCTCGAGGGCCGCCTTGACGAGGGGCGCCAACAGGGACCGGACGCTCAGGTTGGTGGCGAAGTCGGTGCCCCGGCTGGTCCCCACCCGTTCGCGCTGCTGGCGGTAGTAACCGCACTCCGGATGGTAGAGCGCCCACCGGACGAACTCCGGATAGCTCCACCGCCCCTCTCGCCGGAGGGCTTCCTCAAGAACCGTTGGACTCATGCCTTCTTCTCCCAGAGCTTGCGTTGCGGATTGTCCGCCCGCCAGCTCCCCACCCAAAGCACTGCGGCCACGACGAGGCAAACGGCGATGGCCGCCCGGTAGCTGCCCGTCCAGTCCATGGAGAGGCTGAAGAAGAGGGGGCCGAGGGCGCTGGAGATCACGATGGTCGACATGTTCAGCCCGCTGATCGCCCCGAGGTGCTCGCGCCCGAAGTAGCGGGCCCACACCGTCCCAATGAGCGGGGTGAAGCAGCCGTTGCCGATGGCAAAGCCCATCACGAGGAGGGGCAGCCCCGCTGCGGCCGGGGCGAGGAGGAGGGAGGCCGGGAAGAGGACCATGCCGGTGGCGAAGAAGGTGAGCACATACTTGAGGCGGGTCCGGTCGATCATCCAGCCGGCGAACAGGCTCACCATGATCGCGAGGACGCCCCCGGGCAGGAAGAGGTTGAGGATCATCTCCCGGCCGATCCCGAGGTTCTCGCCGATGGAGAGGACGTGGAAGGTGTACCCGGTGATGAAGAATGCCTGGTAGGCAAGGGAGAGGTTGAAGAGCCAGTAGGGGAGCGTCCGCACGGCCTCCGCGCGGGTGAAGGCGCGGACGATGCGATTGTCGGGGTTGCCACCTCCCTCGCTTTCCCCCGCGCGACCACCGTCCATCTCCAGGCCGCATTCCTCCGGGTTGTCACGGAAGAAGATCCAGGCGATCAGGACGAATCCGATCCCCGAGGCCACCGCGAGGCCGTACCAGGCACCCCGCCACCCGACCGCCTGGATCAGCTCCTCGAGAAACCAGGGGGCCGTGGAGAAGCCGAGCGACACGAAGATTCCGCTGAGCGCGTTCACCCGGCCGCGCAGCCGGTCGAACCACTTGGCGATCATGTTGCGGGAGGAGAGGGTGAGCAGCCCCTGCCCGAAGAAGCGGAGGAAGAAGAAGCCGACGGTGACCACGACCATTCCGGGCAGGAAGGGGTCGCTGATGCCGAGGGTGGAGCGGGCGAGGTCGACGATCGCCCCGGAGGTGGCGAGGAGGGCGAGGGCGAGCGCCATCCCGAAGGCGGCGAGCATGGCCCCGGCCCGGATCCCCACCCGGTCGAGGGCCCGGCCCATGGAGGGCACGAGGAAACCGGAGAGGAGGGTGCCGATGAGGTAGGCGAGGGAGATGGTGGTGCGGCGCAGCCCGAGGTGATCGATGAGTCGCTCGGTGAAGACGCTCACCCCCATGGTCTGACCGGGCAGGCTCATGAGCACGCCGAGGGTGGCCGCGGCCGCGATCACCCACCCGTAGAATACGGGGAGCCGGTCCGGCCGGAAAGGACGCTGCGGATCGAGCAGGCCGGATCCTTCCCGGCCCGCGGGCTGCGGTGGCGCCATCCTCGTGGTCTCCGCGGTCAGCCCTCGGAACCGCTGAGGACGGTTTCCTCGATGTCGTAGTTCGCGAAGACGTTCTTCACGTCCTCGACCTCCTCAAGGGCGTCGATGAGGCGCAGGACCTGCTGGGCCTGGTCGGGATCGGTCAGCGGCACGAGCGTGTGGGGAAGGTAGGCGAGCTCTGCGGATTCCACCGGGATTCCCGCTTGTTCGAGAGCCTGGGAAACCTTGTCGAAATCGGCGAGGGCACAGAGCACCTCGAAATGATCGCCGTGGTTGAGCACGTCCTCCGCTCCGCCCTCGAGGGCGACTTCCATGAGCGGGTCCTCCGCGGTGGCCTCCTGGGCGATGAGGAACTGGCCGCGACGCTGGAAGGTGTGGGCGAGGGCGCCGGACTGGGCGAGGTTGCCTCCGTGCTTGGTGAAGGTGCTGCGTACCCCGGAAGCGCTACGGTTCTTGTTGTCGGTGGTGACCTCGACGATCACGCCGACCCCGCCGGGACCGTAGCCCTCGTAGGTGAGTTCCTCGATGGTCTCGCCGGGAAGCTCGCCAGTGCCCTTCTGGATGGCCCGCTCGATGTTGTCCGCGGGCATGTTCGCTCCCTTCGCCTTGCTGATCCAGGTGCGCAGGCGCGGGTTGAACTCGGGATCGCCCCCTCCCTGCCGAGCCGCGAGGGTCAGCTCCTTGCTGAGGACGGCGAAGATCTTGCCCCGCTTCGCGTCCACGGCCGCCTTGTGGCGCTTGGTGGTCGCCCATTTGCTGTGTCCGGACATTCCAGAAATCCTAACGGATCGGGAGAGGGACTCAAGCCCCTAGGGGCCACGGTTGATCCGGGGAAGGGACCGGCAAACCGGACGGGCGGGCTTCCCCTCCGGTCAGCTCTTCTTCTTTTTCCCTCCGCCGGCAGCAGTGGCCACCTCGGCAGCCCCCCTGCCACCGCTCTTCTTCTTTTTCTTCTTGGCGCTCCCCGGCACGACCACCGGCTCATTCGCCACATCGCTCCGCTTGTTGGTGATGTACTGCTGGAGGATGGTCAGGAGGTTCTGCACGGTCCAGTAGAGGACGAGGCCGGAGGAGAAATTGTAAAGGATGATGAGGAAGACGAAGGGGAGGAACTTGAAGATCTTCGTCTGCAGCTGGTCGGCGCTGGCCATCGCCGGGGTCATCCGCATCTGGAAGAACATCGTCGCCCCCATGATCAGCGGGAGGATGTTCAGGGGGAACCCGGCGATCTCCGCGACGGTGTCCGGCCGGGAGAGGTCCTGGATCCAGAGGAACTGGGCGAAGCGCAGCTCGGAGGCGGTCCGCAGCATCCAGAAAAGCCCGATGAAGATGGGGAGCTGGATGAAGATGGGGAGACAGCCGGCCGCCGGATTGACCTTGTTCTCCTTGAACAGGCGCATGGTCTCCTTCTGCACCTTCTGCGGGTTGTCCTTGTGCTGCTCGCGGATCTCCTTGAGCGGCTCCTGAATCTTCTGCATCCGCTTCTGCGACTGGGCGGCCTTCGCGGTGAGGGGCCAGAAGATCAACTTGATGATCACCGTCATGACGACGATGGACCACCCCCAGCTGGGGATCACCGAGTGGATTCCGTAGAGGAAGAAGAGGAGGATCTTGCTGAAAAAGCCGAACCAGCCGAACTGCATCACCTGGGACTGGCTCTCCCCGAGAGCCTGCAGTCGGCGGAATTCCTTCGGTCCGGTGTACACCTCCATGCGGAGGGTGCGCGAGGCGCCCGGCGCAATCGGCTCGATCGGGAAGTGGAGACTCCCGCCGACGGCGTCCTCCAGCCCCGGCGCTGGCTCGGCCCCGTCCGCAGCCGGCGGGTTCACCCGGGTGTTCGCGGCGAAGAATCCGTTCGCCTGCATGCCGTCCCCGAGGGTCCCCACCATCGTGAAGAATTGGTTCTTCACACCCGCCCAGCGGAGATCGGGAACGTCCTCGGCGATGGTCGGCCGCGGGAGGGAGGACCCGATGCCGAGGAAGCCCTGGCTGCCGGTGAACTTGTTGATCTTGAAAAAACGGGTCTTCCCGCCCTCGTCATAAACGAAGCTGAGGAACTGCCCGGCCTGTCCGCCGCGGCCGAGCTTGTACATGGTCCCGAGCTGGAGATAGGCCCCGGTGCGGGACTGGAGGGTGCGGTCCGACCGGTTGTGGAAAGTCGTCTCGTGCTCGATGACGTAAGGGTCGCCACCGTCCGCGTCGGCCGCCGCCAAGCGGTACGTCCGGCGAATCTCGATGGCCTCACCGAGCTGCCGGACAAAGGTGACCTGTTGCGGGTCGTTGTCTTCTACCAGTTCATAGGAACGGGTGAAGGGCGGAACCAGCTCCGGCCCTTCAAGGGAGAGGCCGAGAGCCGGACGCGGCGTATCCGCGTTGAAGACAAAGTCGTCCTCGGCCCCGCGCTTGGTCTGGAGGAACTCCACCTTGTCCACCGCGCCCCCCCGGGAGGTGAGGTGCACCCGGAGGTGATCGTTGGACAGGATGGGAGTCACCGCCTCGGCGACGGGTCCGGGTGCGGCTGCGTCGGCTTGCTCCATCGAGGAGGCCTCTGCCCCCTCTGCCGGTACCGGTGCGAAGGCATCGGTTCCGTCCTCGCCTTCGCTTGGGGCTTCCTCGAAGGGAGTGCCGTCTCCTCCGCCGGTCCCGCCGGGCGAGGTTTCCTGCGGAGGGGTGGGCTCGGGCGGGGGCTCGATCTGGCTCGTCTGGTAGAGCATCAGCCCGAAGGCCGAGGCAATCAGGAGAACCCCGATGATGATGTTCTTCTTGTCCATGCAGGTCGCTCAGGCCGGCGAGGAAAGCCATGGTCGCAAGCCGTGCCGCAGGTCCCGCTCGAGCTCGGAGAAACTGGCCTCGGCGGCGCCCCGTCGGGCGATCACGACCACGTCGACCGCCACCGTCAGGTCCGCCCGAAGGCGCTGGAAGAGGGCCCGCACTCGCCGCTTGACGCGATTGCGGCGGACGGCATTGCCGACCTTGCGGGAGACTGCCATCCCGAGGCGGGAATGGGTCGGGTCAGCCGATCGCTCCCCCACCCGCAGATGCAGAAAACGACCGGGAATCCAGCGACCGTTTTCACGCAGATAGAGGAATTCGCGGCTCTTGCGGATGCGATGAGCCCGGGAAAACCGCATCGGACTCAGCCCGAAGCGGAGAGCCGGGCCCGGCCCTTGCGGCGGCGGGCGGCGAGCACCTTGCGACCCGCGCGGGTCGAGTTCCGTTTGCGGAACCCAAACTTGCGGGCCCGCTTGATCTTGGAGGGACGGTAGGTCGGCTGCATGGTGAGTGCGAAAACCGGGGAGACAACCCGGGGGAGGAAGGCGTGTCAACCTACATCCCTCCTCGCCTTGACACGGGAATCGCCGCGGACATGCTCCATTTCGATTCGGTACTGCTTGACCCCCCACCCTGCCTCGTGCGCCTCCTCACCTGTCCTTTTCCCCGCATCGCCGTCTCCGCCTCGGTGAGGCACCTCTGCGGCGCCGGGAGGGCCGCGGGACTCCACCCTGAAGGGACCCCCGTGACCCTCTACCCCTCCGGTACCGCAGGCCGGTGGGACAGCGGTCGGGAACATCGGCACTCGTTCGGCCGGGGAGAACCTCACCGCAAGGTGGGCCTTCTCCCCGGCCGGCGGGCGCCCCAGCAATCGGTGGACACAGTCGCCTCCTGGATCCTCCGCTTTCGGATTTGACCCGCCGGAAACCGCGGCGGCACCCTCACCCCCGATGCCCGGTACTCCCCTTACCCCGTTCCTTTTCCCCGTCGCCTCCACCCCTCCGGACTCCTTTGCCCCGCTCCCGCTCGTCCTCATCGGGTTCTCCTTCGTCGTCGTCGTCCTCGCGGTTCTCGCCCTGCTCACCTTTCTCGGGGGCAAGTTCTTCGCACGGCGCGGAGAGCGCGGGGACTCCCCGGGGAGAGCCGGGGTTGCGGCTCAGCCGCCGGACAACGAGGTCGATCCCCTCACCCGCGCGGTGATCGCCGCGGCCCTCTACACGGCGCTCCCCGGGGAGCGCGTCCGCATCGGAAAAATCACCCCCGTGGAGGAAAAGGACGCGGCGGACTCGACCCGCCGTTGAAGCCGGCAACCCTCCCTCGCTCTCCGCCTCCCTGCCCATGAAGAAGCTGCGCATCACCATCGACGGGACCGCCTACGATGTGGAGGTCGAGGTCTTGGGGAGCGGGGAGGCCGCCGCTGCCCCCGCTTCCATGCCCTCCCCGCCATCGTCCGGTTCGTCCCCTGCGGCCTCCGCCTTCCCCTCCTCACCGACCGGGACCGACGCGGGAACGGACATCCCCAGCCCGCTTTCCGGGACGGTTGCCGCGATCCATGTGGGGGCCGGTGACTCCGTGCACGAGGGCCAGCAGCTCCTCACCCTCGAGGCGATGAAAATGAACACGCTGGTGACGGCCCCCTACCCGGCCCGCATCGTTTCGGTGGCGGTCTCGGTCGGCGATACCGTGGAGGAAGGCGCGGACTTGCTCCGCCTCGCCCCGGCCTAAGGACGGCACCCTCCGGCCCCTTCCCATGGAAACCCTTCGCGCCATTCTCGCCGAGACCGGACTCGTCGGCCTGACCCTTCCCATGGTCGCGATGTGGATCATCGTCGGCTTTCTTTTCTACCTCGCCATCGTCAAGGGCTTCGAGCCGCTCCTGCTCATCCCTATCGGATTCGGGGCTCTCCTCGTGAATCTGCCGGGCACGGGCCTCCTCGCTCCCCCGGTCTACGGCCCGGAGGGCGACCTCGTCTCCGCGGGGGGCCTGCTCTACTACTTCTACGAGGGCATCCACATCGAGTTGTTCCCCCCTCTGATCTTCCTCGGGGTGGGCGCCCTCACCGACTTCGGACCACTCATCGCCAACCCGAAAACCCTCCTGCTGGGGGCCGCCGCCCAATTCGGGATCTTCGGCACCTTTCTCGGGGCCGTCGCCCTCGGCTTCCTCCCGGCCGAGGCCGCCAGCATCGGGATCATCGGCGGGGCGGACGGCCCCACTTCGATTTACCTGACCAGTAAGCTCGCCCCGGAGCTGCTCGGCGCCGTCGCCGTGGCCGCCTACAGCTACATGGCCCTGGTCCCGGTGATCCAGCCTCCGGTCATGCGCCTGCTCACCCGGCCGGAGGAGCGCCGCATCCGCATGGTCCGGCTGCGCACGGTCGGCAAGCTCGAGAAGATCCTCTTCGCCCTGGTGGTCGCCCTGGTCTGCATCCTCATCGTGCCGAGCTCGGCCCCGCTCATCGGCATGCTCATGCTCGGCAACTTCCTCCGGGAGTGCGGGGTCACCGAGAGGCTCGTGAAGGCGGCCCAGAACGAGATCATCAACGTGGTCACGATTTTTCTCGGCCTCGCCGTGGGCACGAAGCTCGCCGCCGACGAGTTTCTCGACCCGGCCACCCTCCAGATCCTCTTCCTCGGGATCGTCGCCTTCGTGCTCGCGACCGCCTGCGGGATTCTCATGGCCAAGTTCCTCAACCTCTTCCTCAAGCGCAATCCCATCAACCCGCTCATCGGATCGGCCGGAGTCAGCGCGGTCCCCATGGCTGCCCGGGTCTCGCAGACGGAGGGACAACGGGCGGATCCGGCCAATTTCCTCCTCATGCACGCGATGGGACCGAACGTGGCCGGGGTGATTGGTTCCGCTCTCGCCGCCGGTTTCTTCCTCACGGTCATCGGCGGATGAGCCCCTCTCCCTGGCAGGTGCGCGCCCGCACCACGGTAGCGGACTGCCGGGTCTTCGCCGTCGAACGCCAGGATGCAGTCCGCGCGGACGGGCAGCGCGCCGGCGATTTCTATGTGCTCCGCAGCCACGATTTCGTGGTGGTCGTGGCCCTGACGCCCCGCGACGAGGTCGTCCTCGTGCGGCAGTACCGCCACGGCGCCGAGGCCCTCTCCCTCGAGATTCCCGGGGGCCTGGTCGACCCGGGGGAGGATCCGTTGGCCGCTGGACTCCGTGAATTGGAGGAGGAAACGGGCTACCGCGGTGGAGAGCCGAGCCTGCTCGGCTGGTGCCACCCGAATCCCGCCATCATGAACAATCGCTGCCACTTCGTGCTCGTGCGGGGGGTGACCGCGGACGGGGCCGCCGCCTGGGACGAACACGAGGAGCTGGAGGTGGTCCTAAAGGACCGCAGGACCGTCGACCGCCTCTGCCGGGAGAACACGATCACCCACTCCATGACCCTCGCCGCGCTCCACCGATTGGCCCTCGCCGAGCGGGGATGAG